>Ga0307479_10000117_pt1 | contig 76712 bp, 68 predicted proteins | sample atmos_gasesECM4C_FD_203743 | JGI IMG/M metagenome (GOLD analysis project Ga0307479, IMG submission 203743) | Hardwood forest soil microbial communities from Morgan-Monroe State Forest, Indiana, United States - atmos_gasesECM4C_515 | ecosystem: Environmental > Terrestrial > Soil > Temperate... | reverse complement strand
GCTATGACTATTAATAAGCTTATCTACTTGTTGGAAGCATTGCTCCCGCCCCGCAGCGAAACCATGCGTCAAAGCCATGTGACAGAAGAGTAACCTACTGATGTAAATTGCTGCAACGTAAACACTTTACACCCGTAACGGTATAAAACGTAATGAAACTTTATCCGTTAATGGTTTTGTACTACCACTTGCAGGCTACCACATCGGCAATTCCCTGTTTCTGTGGTTCTGCGGGGCAACTGTTGGCAAAATCCGGGAGGAAGTTCAATGAAGAGATCAGTTCTTGCGGCTGTGGGCGTACTTGCGCTTCTCTGCACAACCTTGACGCCGAACGCATCTGGTCAAGCGGTTTACGGCAGCATTTTAGGAACAATCACTGATCCCTCAGGGGCAGCCGTTGCTGGTGCGAAGATAACGGTCACCGACGAACGGAAAGGCACGAAAGACGAAACCACCACGAACGACAGTGGGAATTACAGCGTCACCCACCTCATCCCGGATACTTACACGGTGCTTGTTGAGGGTTCGGGTTTCAAGAGCCTCGAGTTCAAAGGCGTCATAGTAAATGCTGACGCCAGCTCGGATGTGAACGGCCAGTTTCAAGTCGGCTCGACCAGCGAGCAGGTGGAGGTGACGGCTGAAGCGCCACAACTAAAGACCGACCGCTCCGATGTGGCCGTTGAGTACAACGAGAAATACGTTGAGGACTTGCCGATCCTGAATCGGAACTTTACCCAGTTCGAACTGCTCTCCCCAGGAACTCAGAAGCTTGGGTGGGGGCACGCCGCCACAGAGAACCCGCAAGGCAGCCAGCAGATTTTCGTTCAAGGGCAACACTTCAGCGGAACAGCCTACGAACTGGACGGCACTGACAATCAGGATCCGATTCTTGGCATTATTGTCGTAAACCCGAATTTGGATGCGGTAACCGAGACCAAAGTCGCGCTACAAAACTATGACGCCGAATTTGGGAAGGCTGTAGCGGGCGTCGTAACCGCGCAAACGAAATCGGGCAGCAATGACATCCATGGCAGCGCCTTCTGGTTTCGGCGCTCCGACGCGTTCCAGGCGCGCGATCCCTTTACGCAGTTCGCGCCCAATCCGATCACTGGGAGACTGATTCCGAGCGCGCGCTGGCAGCAGTTCGGCGGGTCCGTCGGGGGCCCGATCATCAAGAATAAGCTGTTCTTCTTCGGCGATTTTCAGGCGACTCGACAAAGCAGTGGAATAACCAACCAAATGACGATTCCGACGGCGAGGGTGCAGAGCACATGTAACCCACTGACCAATGCAACGAGTGCCACGCCCGGCTACTGCGATCTCAGCGAGTACCTCACCGTTGGGCTTACAGGAGGGGGACTTGCCTATGACCCGAGTAGCGGCTCTACGGTTGGCAATGGCGGAACACGCACACAATTTGGGCCGGCCGGAAATTGCGGCGTATTGATCGGCGGTGTTCTTATGGGTAACTGCATCCCCATCGCCCGGCTCGAGGATAGCACCGGAGCGCCGTTGCCGGCGGCTAAGATTCTAGCTTTGTTCCCGGCACCGACAAGCTCCGGCGTTCAAAATAACTTCTTGGGCTCGGGATCTGGCCCCTTCCAACAGAATAGCTTTGACACGCGCATTGATTACTCCGTCACTAGCACTCTGAATGTATTCGGCCGGTTTAGCCTAGATTATTTCAAGCTGTCGGGTGCGGGCGTCTTGGGTCCGCTGGGTGGGCCGGGTTCGGGCTTGCTGGGATTGTCCGGCAGCTCGATTACACACAATTACAGTCTGGCCACGGGATTCACGAAGACGCTGAGCACTTCACTGCTCACCGATTTCCGCTTTGGCTGGTTTAAGTACAATCCCCAGACCATGAAGCCCGACGGCGGTACGCCGATGACCGCTTTCGGAATACCGAACGCTAACACGAGTACTGATCCAAGGACAGCTGGTTTGGGCGAATTTCAGCTCGGCTCAGACCCCTCGACTGGGAACAATGGCGCTCCGAACAATGGCGGGGCGGCCGTTATCTCAAGCTTCGGTGACGGCTTGGGCGTAGGGCGCTGCAATTGCCCTTTGACTGAGAGTGAAGATCAATTCCAGTTCGTCAACAACTGGACTAAGACCAAAGGCAATCACATCTTTAAGTTCGGTGCGGACATCCGCTACGCCAGAAATCTACGCATTCCCAGCGACAACAACCGAACCGGTGAATACAACTTCAGTCCTCAAGAAACGTCAAGCGGGGATACGAAGTTGGGAGGTTTAGATCTGGCGTCTTTCCTGCTTGGAGATGTTTCGTCGATCGCCCGCTACGTCACTAATCCGGCTCTGACTCCGGCCACTAACGCCGCAGAGCGGCAGAAGAGATGGTTTTTTTACGGCCAGGACACTTACCGCATGACTTCGAAGCTGACCCTAAACTACGGCTTGCGCTGGGAAATCTACTTCCCAGAGTCGGTCTTAGCTAAAGGGTTTGGCGGTTTTGCCAACATTATCGACAACAACGGCACGGGAGTCATCCGCGTAGCCGGATACGGCGGCTATGGATTGAACGGCAACGTACAGAACTCCTACCACGCCTTCGCGCCTCGCCTTGGAGCCGCTTACCAGCTGACTCCAAAGACGGTGGTTCGCATGGGATATGGCAGAAGCTATGACATCGGGGTGTTTGGATCGAACTTCGGACATACTGTGACCCAAAATCTCCCCGTGCTCATCAAGCAGAACATCGATGCGTCCTCAATAATCACGGGCGCCAACCCAAATTTCATTCCACTCTTCACCCTGAGCGCGGGGCCGATTGCTCCTGTGTTCCCAGCGATCCCGGCCAACGGGCAAATTACCTTTGCCAGCCTGAATGGCCAGGATGGCGGAGTGCACATTCGTCCCATCAAGCAGGTGCTGCCCACGCTCGACGCCTGGAACCTCACGGTTCAGCGCCAGCTTACCAACACAGTCTCACTGGAAGTCGCATACGTGGGCAACAAAGGGTCGCACGGATTCTCGGGTGACGGCCCGAACTATGACGTGAACCCCGTGTCCATGTTCGGCTACCAGACGATTGATCCTGCGACTGGGGTGGACTATACCGCCAGCGCACGTCGGCCGCTTTGCCGCGAGGTGGCTGGAGTTTGTACCGGCATCCCGGATGATCTAGGCAACTTTTACGGCAACGACGCCAGCAGCAACTACAACGCGTTGGAGATCAAAGTTGATAAGCGCTTCAACCGTGGCCTCCAGTTGATAAGCCACTACACCTACGCGAAAGCTAACGCCTACAATGGTAGCTATTACGCGATCAGTCATCCGATCGCCTATGGACCCAACGATTTCGTTCGCAACCAAGTATGGGTGTTCAACCCGGTTTACGAGTTGCCATTCGGCAGGGGCAAACAGTTCCTTGGCAATTCCAGCCGCGTCGTGGACTACCTGGTTGGCGGATGGCAGTTGAGCGACAGTACCAACTGGAGCAGCGGTCTGCCTTGGACGCCCACCACGAACGAGTGCGGCGCGGAGCAGGACGTGGGTATTTGCCGGCCGAACAAGGGGTCTGGATCCTTCGCTTTGGGGGTAGGGCCACTTCTGCACCCGGCGATCGGAAATCCTGTTCGACAATACTTCACTCCGCTAACGACTCTGGGTGGGCCGTTTACTGATGCCGGCAATGGGCACCTGGGCAATGTCGGCTATAACTCGTACCGTGGACCGAGAGGGTTCTATTCCGATTTGTCGGTAGTGAAGAACATACCCATCGTAGAACGCGTGAAGGCTCAGTTCCGCATGGACGCGTTCAACATCTTCAATCATCCCGTGTACGCATTTAGCGGAAACAACGGAGCCAATGGTTGCGTTGACTGCCAAGGCGGCACGAATGGTCAGATCACGGACATTGAAGCTGGAACCAGCATGCGAGCCTTGCAGTTCGCGATACGGTTTAACTTCTAGTTCCGGATCAATGGCAATTTAGCAGAGGGAGTTCTTCGGAACTCCCTCTTTAATTTTTGGGGTCACGAAAGTTCGCTAGTGGTGCAGTCTGAAGCGAGAGACTCGTATCAGGGCATGCCTCCAGGCATGCCACCAAGAGCAGGCGGAGTGCCAAGGCCTTAGCCGCTGTACAGTGACGGGCAAAACCCCAGCGGCTGAAAGCCGTTCAGAATTGTGGCGCTTGGCGGCATCGCTAAAGCGATGCCCTGATACGAATCTCTTTCCAGACTGCACGATTACTGGAAAGTTCCATAGCGATTGTCCCCTTCGTTGTACTCTGAATCGATATGACTTCCGTAAAACATTCCTCAATGGTTCGGCTGCTGCCCGGTCTGTTATGGTGCGGGTTTGTCGTCTGCGGTACTTGTCTGGGCCAACAATCTGGCACGGAAGCCCCCGTGCCGCAACTTTCCCAGCGCCCAGCGGCCTCTACAGACTTCGCGCATGCCCGGAAGCTGATGCAGCAAGGGCAAGTTGACGAGGCTATCACGGAACTTCAAACTCTCGAAACAACGGCCCCCGCGACGAAGGGCCTCGACCTGGAACTCGGCGCGGCCTATTACAAGAAGAGTGATTATGTGAAAGCCATTGCGTCTTTAAAGAAGGCGGTGGCAGCCGATCCCGGCAATGGGGAAGCGACTCAACTGCTGGGGCTCTCTTATTACTTGAACGGGTATCCGGGGGAGGCGATCCCCGTATTGGAGAAGGTTCAAACGTGGTTTCCGCGGGCGAACGTTGACGCCGCGTATATTCTCGGGATCTGCTATATCCAGACGAAGAATTATCCGCAGGCGCGCAAGGCGTTTGCGAGAATGTTTGACGTGCCGGAAGAGTCGGCGGCCAGTTATCTGTTTACCGCGCGCATGTTATTCCGCCAGGAGTTCAATCCTGTGGCGGAAGAATACGGGCAGAAGGCGGCGGCGCTTGATCCTAAACTTCCCCTGGTTCACTTCATGCTGGGGGAGTTGGATCTCTTTCAATCGAAGGTGCCCGATGCTATTGCGGAATTCCAGAAAGAACTGGCGATCAATCCCGGACACGCGCAAACCTACTACAAATTGGCCGACGCCTATTCGCGCATTCAAAAGTTCGAGGATGCTGAACGCCTATTGCAGCGCTCGATTTGGCTGGATGCGACTTCCACAGGGCCGTTCATCCTGATGGGAAAAGTGCTGGAGAAGAAAGGTGAGTTTGAACTGGCGGTGCGCGCTTTGCAACGGGCGGCCTCGATGGATCCGAATAATCCAACCACTCACCATTTGCTGGGACAGGCTTATCGCGATATGGGGAAGAAAGAGGAAGCCGAGAGCGAACTGAAGCTGGCCGAGCAATTGCAAACTCAGCAGGATTCCCGGTAATGCTCCTCAATTCGTCAACTACTAAGGACACAAAGTTACACTAAGGAACGCCGCGGTAGTCTCCGCTCAGCGCGCCGGCAAGGGACGGTTTTGCTCTGCGTCCAGGCGCCCGGTCATCTCCTTAGGCAGGGAGTGCAAGAGTTCGAGAAATGCGCCGTTGGTCCAGCCGAAGCCCACAACATTCATCTTGTAACCGAGTTCCGCGTGCGCATCGGAGGAGCGAGTGACCACGTTGTATTTTTCGACGATGTAGCCGTCACGGCGGAAATTCTCGGCCACCATAGAAAGAAATTCGTAGGAAACGCGGTCCGCATCGGCGTTGTAGCCGTAACGGCGGAGACCATCCACCGCCAGCATTTCGATGTTTCCCCAACCGTATGGCAGGTCCCACTGTGCCCCTGACTCTTCGGTGCTCATCGGCAACCCGCCCGGCTTCTCGAAGGCGAGCAGATTCTTTACCGTGGCTTTTGCCTGTTCTGGCGTCGCCAAGCCTGTCCACAGCGGATAGGATGCGGTGGCGTAGCGATACGAGGATCGTTGTCCCGTCGTGAAGTCGTAGTCGAAAAAGAATCCGGCTTTGTCATCCCACAGATAACGAGTGATGAGCTGTTTGCGTTTTTCGGCGCGCTGGTTCCACTTTTCGGCATCGGCGGAATGTCCCAGCCACTGGCTGATCTGCGCCATATCCTTCTCAGTCTTGTAGAGCAAACTATTGAGGCAAACCGGGGCATAGCGATGCGTGCCTGCGCCGAAGGGACCAAAGCGGGAACTTACATCGAATCCGGATTCGCGCATCGAGCGATCGCCTTTATAGTAATCGGAACTCAATTTGAATTCGCGCCGCGGGTCGCAGTCCGCGCGGGTCATGGTGCGAGCAACATCGCAGACCTGGAGGGCGTAGGAAGACCCAGCAACCGGCTGCTCGACTCCGGGCAGGCTCTCAAGAATGTAGCCATTGGCTTGCCCGGGATGAAAGAAAAAATAGGTCGCGACGTGGCGGTAGAAGCCACTTTCATCCTGCAACGCCTCAGCGGGCGGACCTTCGCCAAAATCGTAATAACGCGACAGGCCGGTGTCGCCCGCCAAGTGGGGTGCGCGGTTCCACATGTCATAGTCTTTTTCCAGGTCGGCGTAGGCTTTGGTCAACCAGGCGGGATCGGCGTGTCCGGATTTCTGCTGCGCGTCGTATACATCGACAAACATCGAACTCAGAAACGGTGGCTGCGAGCGAGTCAGATAATAAGTCCGGTTCGCGTTCAGCATGGCGCCATAGTGCTCAATTTCAAAAAAGAAGTTGTCGACCATGCCACGCGCCAGCTCGACACGCCCGGCGCGAAGCAGTCCGCGGACGATGAAGTAGCTGTCCCAACCATACATTTCGTTGAAACGTCCGCCGGGAACGACATACTTGTTCTCGAGATAGAGCAGACCGTGAGGCTGGATCTTGGCGGTGTCGATCTCGCCGAGATGATGAATCTCGATGGGCAAATGCTCCACTCGAACGTTGCACTCACTTGTGAGTTTGTGCAACGCAGCTGGCTCGGCAAAGTCCGCCGGCAAATACAATACGGGAGCAGCTTTGATTTTGGGATCAACCACACTCTGGCAATCGGTGGTGGAGCGCGTCAGGGTATCCCACGCGGAGGAGATGTATTCCAGAATCGGGGTCAGTCCTCTTCCTCGCTCGGGAGTAGACTTATCGGCTGAATTTTGGGAAAAAATCGCTGGCGGGGAGAGGATCCAAACAACACTAAGAGCGAGCGTTATTCCTCGACGCACAATCCTGGAAGAGTGCAATTTCATAGGTATGGAAGAGCTGGTGCACCATGATAACCCCTGGCACTAAGTCCTGCAAAATGAATTCGATAGGGGCGGAAAGAGATTTTTGAGGCCTTCCCGGAGCGGAACGTTAGACCGAGCTTTTTTATATTGCCCCGGAGAGCGCCCTCGACCCGTTTTGCGATCTCCTGTAAGGTGTATTTTCATCCCTGCCAAGTTGGGCTGGCACTCTGGAATGAAGAGAACTTCGCTGCATCTGACTGTCGTCCGATGATCGTCAACTTCGCCGAGCGGGCGCACAACCATAACTGGGAGCTGGACCCGGTTACCAGATCCCTGCTCGACACCGATTTCTACAAGTTGCTGATGCTGCAATTTATCTGGAAGCATTTTCCGAAGATCCACGTCTGCTTCTCGCTTTTCAATCGTTCATCCTCGGTGCGCCTGGCTGACTTATTTACCATTCATGACATCGCCCAGCAGATGGAGCATGTTCGAAAATTACGCTTCCGCAAATCGGAACTGGTCTGGCTGGCTGGCAACACTTTTTACGGACGCCGCGGAATTTTTGAGCCGGCATTCCTGGAATGGTTGGAAGGGGACTTCAAGCTGTCGGATTACGAGCTATCTGTTAAGGATGGCCAATTCCACCTTTCCTTCGATGGCTTGTGGACGGAGACGACGATGTGGGAACTCTATGCTCTGTCCATCCTCGACGAACTGCGAAGCCGGGCCAATCTAAAAAGATTGAGTGAGTTTCATCTCGACGTTTTGTACGCCCGGGCAAAGACCAAACTGTGGAGCAAGATTGAGCGGTTGCGTGGTGTGCCGGGACTGAGTGTTGCAGATTTTGGGACGCGGCGCCGCCACAGCTTCCTGTGGCAGGAATACGTGGTCAAGGCCATGGCTGGGAATCTTGGCAGTGGCTTCGTTGGAACCTCGAACGCCTTTCTCGCCCACAAACACGATTTGGAGGCCATCGGAACAAACGCGCACGAGATTCCCATGGCTCTGGCCGCCCTAGCGCCCGATGACGACGCGCTTAAGGCATCGCAATACCGCGTGCTCGAGCTGTGGCAGGACACTTACGAAGGCGCGCTACGGATCATGCTGCCTGACACTTTCGGCACCACGCAATTCCTGGAAGGCGCACCGGATTGGGCCGCCGATTGGACGGGCCAGCGCATTGACAGCAAGAATCCCTACCCGGCCGGTGACGAATATATCGAATGGCTTAAATTGCGCGGTCGAGAGCCACTAGACAAACTCATCATTGCTTCCGACGCGCTCGACGTTGACGACATACTTGGCTTGCATGCGTATTTTGGCGGCGCGCTTGCGAGTGGGGTTAGTCCTGCCGATTTCCGTAGTTCTGCCGACTTTCTGGATGAGCGAAAGTGGACGCCGCAGCGGCGCATTCGTTTCAGCGCAGGCTGGGGAACGCTACTCACCAACGACTTCCGCGGCTGCGACCCGAGCGGTGGCGCCGGTTTCGATCCCATCAGTCTTATCTGCAAAGTCTCGACTGTCGAGAACCGGCCGGCAGTCAAGCTTTCCGATAATTACGCGAAGGCCCTGGGGCCGCCGGCCGAAATCGAGCGCTACCGGCGAGTCTTCGGCACGGTGGGACTCGCCAACGCTCCGTTGGTAGCTTGACCGCCAACGCAGCTGAGTCTTAGCTCGGATTCGTCAGCTTAAGTGATTCCAGGCGTTGTCCGAGCGTTCGTCACTGACCTTCAGAACCTAATTCGCATACCGTGGCATCCATACCGTCCATGAGACCGCCCTGCGACGAGGCCGTAATGAGGTTGGGAGGTAATGGAGTTCCGTGTGCGGAAGAAGCGAGAACGTGGATACTCGCCGCGACCATTATCGGGTCCAGCATGGCGTTTATCGATAGCACAGTCGTAAATGTCGCCCTGCCGGCGCTCCAAAGCAACTTTCATGCAACCCTGGTGGATGTGCAATGGATCGTCGAGTCCTACGGACTATTCCTGGGGGCGTTGATTCTCGTCGGAGGGTCGCTGGGTGATTTGTTTGGCCGCCGTTTGATATTCGTGTTGGGTGTGGCTATTTTCGCAGTGGCATCCGCGGGTTGCGGCGTTGCCTCGAACATAGGTCAGTTGATCGTTGCGAGGAGCGTTCAAGGTCTGGGGGCTGCACTGCTCGTGCCCAGCAGCCTGGCGATTATCAGCACATCGTTCGACGAGAAAAGCCGCGGTCAGGCGATCGGCACCTGGTCCGGTTTTACCGCGATCACTACCGCGGTGGGGCCTGTTCTCGGCGGGTGGCTGGTTCAGCACGAATCCTGGCGCTGGGTATTTTTCATCAATCTCCCGCTAGCGGCGGCGGTGCTAGTCATTTCGTTAAAGCATATTCCCGAGAGCCGCAGCGTCGCTGGCGGCCATATCGATTGGATTGGAGCGCTGCTAGTGACTTTGGGACTGGGAGGTTTGGTATTCGGGTTCATTGAATCCGTCCATCTGGGATGGGCACACCCTCTCGTCTTCGGAAGCCTGATCGCCGGCTGCGGCTGTCTATTCTTGTTCGCGTTTGTCGAAGCGAGAGTGACCTCGCCCATGGTTCCTCTGAGTTTATTTGCATCGTTCAGCTTCAGCGGCACCAACCTGCTTACCCTGTTCCTCTACGCCGCCATTGGAATCTTCTTCTTCTTGTTTCCGATGAATCTGATTCAGGTCCAGGGATATTCCGCCACGGCCGCGGGCGCGGCCATGCTGCCACTGATTCTCCTGATCTTCTTTCTATCCCGCTGGTCGGGAGGCCTGGTGGCGCGTTACGGACCGCGGCTCCCACTGATCATTGGCCCGCTGGTGGTCGCGTTAGGGTTTGTTCTGTTCGCTGTCCCCTCGGTAGGCAGCAGTTACTGGAGAGCGTTTTTTCCGGCTGTGATTGTGCTTGGCTTTGGCATGGCGATTACGGTGGCTCCCCTCACCACGGTCGTGATGAATTCCGTGGGCCGGGATCGTGTTGGGGCGGCTTCGGGAATTAACAATGCGGTTGCACGCGTTGCCGGAGTACTCGCAATCGCGGTCCTGGGGATTGTGATGGTAAATGCCTTTGGTTCTCGCCTAGACTCCAGCTTGCTTCATCTCTCGCTGGCACGTGGTGTGCTCGAGGCGGTGCACTCGGAGGAAATCAAGCTTGCTGCCATGCCGGTGCCGGCTGACCTCAGTCCCACTACGAAATCTGCCATCAAGGAGTCGATTGCAGGAGCATTTATATCTGGATTCCGAATCGTGTTGTTGATTTGCGCAGGCCTGTCCGTAGCGAGTTCCGCGGTGGCGGGGCTTATGATTCCGAATGGCACACCGAAGCGGCATACGAGCCTGCGGTGAAGTGAGTTCGAAGGCTAGGTGCGTAAGGAGTAAGCATTGCCCGAGCGCGGCGTCGACATTTTTTGGTATGCATCGGCGAAGCGAACTCGGACCATCCAGAAAATCAGCAAAATCAGCGGCAGGATAGCCGGGATAAAAAGCACGTTGGTTTTGATTACCCATTCGGGGAATACTTTGTCGGCCTGCCCCAGGAAGAACGATCCCGTGGCGATGAAAAAACCGAAGCACATGCGCCAGAGATGACGCAGGATGCGCTGTGCGCCGAAAACACCGCCGCGTACCAGCATGCGAATGTCCCCTGCGGCCGCGAGCAGACACACAGAGCCCATGAAGAGATGCATGCCCGCGGGAACTCCGTATTTTGACCCGGTCGGGCGATGCAGCGCTTCTACACCATTGATCCAGCCGCCAATCCCGATCGCCAGAGGAATCAGAAGCGCGGCCCAATCGAAACTGCTGGTCTCTCCGTCTCGGCGCCTGGCGGTCAACCATGCTGTTCCCACCAGATAGAACGTTAGAACACCGCCGCCGACATTGTTGTAATCGTCTTTCATGAAGGCCAGGCACACCGCGCCGACGGCCATCGTCAGCATCGCTATGACGAAGATTTTTCCAGCCAGCGCATGGCGGGGCGAACCCTTGCGGAAAGACAGAGCCACGGTGCCCGATAGTATCCCTACGATGCCAGCAGCAATATGAAAAACCAATATGGGTAATCGCATTCTTCCGCACTCCTCTTCATGACGAATGAGTCATCTTCATTTGGTTGGGAGCCCAGGGACCGGGGCTGCTTGATTGCGCAGTGAGGTTCCGCAGTACGGACAATAGACATCGTTTACGCCAACCACGCGTTGGCACTGCGGGCAGTTTGGACTCAGCTTGTAATCGCAGCGAGGGCAGAAGTTGAATCCGGGTTGAAGGGCGTTCCCGCATTGCGGACAGGTCGCGATGCGTGGCTTTCGCAATACGAAATACAACACGATGCCGAGCGCGTTGGGGACGAAGATTGCGAGCAGGGTCCAAGCCAGGGGGCTCATTCCGCGGCGGGCGGCGTCACGGTTGATATAACCAATCAGCATGACGCAACACCCCAGGGCAGTTCCTCCCAGGATTGCCAGCGGCACCATTGCCGCCAACGGCATTGGAGGCTCGCCGGAAAGAGTTGCATACACCACCGCCGCAAACGGTATTAGGTAGCCGAGGCCTACGAAAAAGTAAGCCCATGGCGAAATAATACGGATCTCATCCATCAACCGCGTCGAAGTTTCGCTCTTGACCGGCACATCAAACCTCCCTGATTCCTACTGTTCGTACTGCGTCCACAGGCCGTTCGATCCTCGTCGTTTAATCCTGCAGTGATTCGTTAGGATCGGCCAGATAGGTTCCGCGAGCCAGCAGGACGATTCCAGTCACAACCGCCGGCATCAAACCGAGCGCTACCACTCCGATCAGCCAAAGTGGGCCGGAAAGCCGCGCATGCTGGCCCATCCATGCCAATCCGCCCCACAGCACCGCGGTCGTGAGCGCAGTGCCCAGCGTTACCGCAGCGCAGCAAACACACATCATCCACAATCGCTCTTGCTGACGCTGCAGTTCCATTGCCCGATGGCGCACCCGCATTTGCGTGGCTCGCACCACTCGGGAATCGGCAGCCAGTGGCACGGAGCGCAAGGACCGAACCACCCCGTTTGCTGCTTCCGCATAATTACGACACGCTTGGCACTCATCGAGATGGGCTCGCAGCCAGGCCTGCTGCTTGTCCGAGAGACCTTCACCCAGAGCGATCAGTTCTCGGGCCTCGTCATGTACGCTTCGCGTCATGCCTGTGTTCCTCCCAACCGCCCCATCAGTAAGTTCAGTCCACGATAGAGCCGCGATTTCACCGTACCCAGCTTCGCTCCCGTTACCATCGCGATCTCTTCCAAAGCCAATCCTTCCTGGAAGCGCAGCACCACGGTTTCACGATATTCAACGGGGATGCTGATCAAGGCCGCATTGATGCGCTCGGCATGCTCGTGCTGCTGCACAACTTCCCAGGCTGTGGGCCGGGAGTCGGCCGGCTCGAGCGGAGCGTGCTCTTCGTCCTCCATCAACCCATCCAGGCTGACGGGACTCTTCTTCCGCAAGTAATCGAGTGTCAGATTTCTGGCCACCGCGTAAAGCCACGTGCTGAATTCGTGTTTGCCGTCGTACTGATGGCCGCGTTCCAGAACGCGAATCCAGGTTTCCTGGAAGAGGTCTTCGGCGAGTTCACGATTTCCCGATATGTGGAGCAGATAGCGAAGAAGCCGGTGCTGATACTGTTCGATGAGACGGTCCAGTAAGTCCGGATCGCGCCGGCGGAGACCGCGAGCGATTACGCTTGCGTCGGATTCCATCCCATTCAGGAAGCAGTAAACTGTGGCGTTCATGCTATCGGATATACGGGCGAGGCGACAAAAAAGATGCCGGATGGAAGACATTCTCTTATAGCAGCGTTAAGCTGTTGGCATTCAGCTAGATGCGCCGACAGCGAGCTTTCCCGACTCTGAGGGTGCCTCGGTGTCGAAATAAGGAGCTGACATTTTGAGTTTGCACGCGTTCGTCGCCCGGCGGGTAATCACTCCCGCCGGAATCCACCCCGCCGCGATCCTGGTTAGAGGAGAGCAGATCCATGCCGTTGTGTCCTCTGATCAAGTATCTGCAGGGGACTACGAAATCCATGATTTCGGCGACGCGGTAATTCTTCCAGGGCTGGTCGATTCCCACGTGCACATTAACGATCCCGGTCGAGTGGAGTGGGAAGGATTCGAGACTGCAACCCGAGCCGCTGCGGCAGGTGGATACACCCTGGTTGTGGATATGCCGCTGAACTGCCTTCCCGCGACTACGACTGTAGCTGCGCTTGAGGCCAAACGTGCGGCGGCACAGGGCAGATGCCGCGTCGATTGGGCGGCGTGGGGCGGTGTTGCCCACGATAACCAAAACGACATTGAAGCTCTCGCTGCTTCCAGCGTTCGTGGATTCAAATGCTTTCTGGTTAATCCCGGCATCGATGGCTTCACGATGGTGACGGAGAAACAATTGAGGGCGGCCCTGCCTCGCGTCGCGCGAACAGGCTTGCCGCTTCTGGTGCACGCGGAACTTCCCGGCCCAATTGATCTGGCAACGAAGGCTCTGGCCACCGCCGACTGGAGTTATTATTCGACTTACCTTCGGTCGCGGCCGGACGAGGCGGAACTGGCAGCCATCCGGTTGATGCTTGCGTTGTGCCGCGAATATGGTTTTCGTTTGCACATCGTTCATCTCTCAACCAGCCAGGCGCTTCCCGAGCTGCGCGCCGCGCGCGATGAAGGACTTCCGGTGACCGTTGAGACCTGCCCGCACTATTTGCATCTCTCCGCGGAAACGATCACGAATGGAGCGACGCTGAGCAAATGTGCGCCGCCAATTCGCAGCCGTGAAAACTGCGAGAGACTGTGGCAGGGCCTCAAAGATGGCACTATTGATCTGGTTGTAACTGACCATTCCCCATGTCCTCCGGCGATGAAGCGTCTCGCGGAGGGCAATTTCCGAACGGCCTGGGGCGGGATTGCGAGCCTTTCAGTGGCTCTGCCGCTGATGTGGACTGAGGCTGGCAAGCGAGGATTCACCTTGCGTGACGTGGCAAGGTGGATGGCATCGGCCCCCGCAAGACTGGCCGGTTGCGACGCTCGTAAGGGCCGGATTGCTGCGGGGTGTGATGCAGATTTCGTCGTGTTCGATCCTGACTGCGAATTCATCGTGACAGAAGAGAGGTTGCATTACCGGCACCGGGTTTCTCCATACCTGGGAGAAACGCTGCGAGGAGTGGTGAAGGCTACCTATCTGAGGGGGAATCCTGTCTTTGCTGAAGAAGAGTTTCACGGTGAGCCTGCTGGACGGGAATATGCAGTGACTCACCAAATCAAGCCGTAGATCTTAATTGCGCGAAAAAGACCGTTCCCTTTGTGAGCCTCGTCTGTCATACACTATCCCGTTCCAGGGATTGAATAATAATGAGCAGCAATAGCGTCGTCGGCAAATCGGTTCCGCGTAAAGAGGGGCGCGACAAGGTGACCGGAAGGTCGCAGTACGTCGACGACATGGTTCTTCCCAACATGCTGTTCGGAGCGACGGTTCGCAGCCAGATTCCCCGCGGCCGGATCAAGACAATTACGTTCGCTTCCGGCATTGCCTGGGATGAATTCGTGATTGTTTCTGCGAAAGATATCCCTGGAAAAAATTGCATCGCGTTGATCGGAGACGATCAGCCATGCCTGGCAAGCGAATCCGTCAACCATCCGGAGGAGCCCATTCTGTTGCTGGCTCATCCCGACCGCCATCTTCTCCCGAGTGCGGTCGAGGCAGTGTCGATCGAATACGATCCTTTGCCCGCCATTTTCACGATTGAGGAGAGTGAGCGACGCTCAGAAATCGTGTGGGGCGAGGACAACATCTTCAAAACCTATCTGATCGAGAAAGGCGATGTCGATGGTGTCTGGGAGAACGCTGACCACATCGTGGAAGGCGAATATACGACCGGCGCGCAGGAACAGCTCTACATCGAAAATAACGGAATGATTGCGGCTTTTGATGCCGTTGAGGGAATCACGGTGTGGGGCTCGCTGCAGTGCCCTTACTACATTCACAAGGCGCTGATGACTTTGTGCGATCTACCGGCGGAACAAGTTCGCGTCGTGCAGATGGAGACCGGAGGCGCTTTTGGGGGGAAGGAAGAATATCCGTCGATGATCGCCGCACATGCCGCGCTGCTGGCGATAAAGTCCGGAAAACCGGTGAAGATTATTTATGACCGCATGGAAGACATGGCGGCAACGACCAAGCGTCATCCTTCGCGAACGCGTCACCGGACGGCCGTCAGCAAGGATGGCAAGATTTTGGGCGGGGAAATCGACTTCACGATTGACGGTGGAGCGTACCTTACTCTGTCACCCGTTGTGCTTTCGCGCGGGGCAATTCATGCTGGAGGCCCGTACTACTGGCCGAGTGTCCGCATCCGCGCGAAAGCGGTTGCGACAAACACCCCGCCCCATGGGGCTTTCCGTGGCTTTGGAGCGCCACAGAGTCTGTTTGCCATGGAGCGCCACATGGATCGCATCGCGCGAGCCGTAGGACTTTCTCCGGTCGAGATTCGCCGCCGGAATTTTCTGCAGCCCGGACAAACCACTACAACCGAACAGGTTGTGCGCGAACCGATCGATCTCGGGAAGCTACTCGACCGCGCACTGGACGTTTCCGACTATCACTCCAAGAAACAGCGCTTCGCAAACGAGAATCACGTCGTCAAGACCAGGAAGGGCATGGGCATTGCCACATTTCTGCATGGCGCAGGATTCACAGGATCAGGCGAGCGCTATCTAAATTCCGTTGTCGGTGTAGAAGGCTGTCCCGACGGCAGCGTGCGCGTGCTGGTTTCGAGCACAGAATTTGGCCAGGGGACGAAAACTGTCCTCAGCCAAATAGCGGCCGAAGCGCTCAGCCTGCCTTACGACAATGTAAGCATGGCCCAGCCGGATACGTTGGAAGTTCCCAATAGCGGTCCGACTGTGGCCTCGCGCACGGTAATGGTGGTGGGAAAATTGGTGCAGTCAGCGGCTTTGGGGATTCGGCAGACACTGATCTCGTCGAACCTGATCAGCGAAGGTTACACCGCAGACGAGTTTCGCAGCGCCTGCCAGCAGTATGTTGACAAGCATGGCGCGTTCCGTTCCTGGTCGCGATACGAGGCGCCCAGCGACATTTTCTGGGACGATGAAAAATATCGAGGCGAAGCCTACGCGGCGTTCGCCTGGGCGGTTTACATCGCGGAAGTCACAGTCGATCTGACGACTTACAGCGTATCGGTGGATGACTTCGTGGCGCTCCAGGAAGTCGGCAAAGTTCTGCATCCACTCCTGGCGCGGGGACAAATCATCGGTGGCGTTGTGCAAGCGATCGGATTCAGTCTCTACGAAAAAGTGATGTGGCAGAACGGACGCATGCAGAATAGCCAGATGACGAATTACATCATGCCAACTTCGAGCGACCTGCCTCCCATTCGCGTCTTCTTTGAGGAGTTGGGGAATGTATACGGGGCGTATGGCGCAAAGGGTATCGGCGAACTTCCCATGGACGGTCCGGCACCGGCTATTGTCAATGCGGTGGAAAACGCGCTCGGAATTCCCTTCGACTCCGTTCCGCTGCTTCCGGAAGACATCCTGGAGGCGCTGAGCGAAGATGGACTGGCCAGTGCCGCGCAAGACAGCGTGACTTCCACAGGCGAGGTACGATGACCGATTCCCGCAAGAACCGTGCCAAAGTCGGGATTTCAATCACGGTCAACGGCCAGCCTCAGACTGTGCGCGCTTATCCGATGGAACGCCTGCTCGACGTGCTGCGGCACGAACTCCAATTGACCGGCACGAAAGAAGGGTGCGGAGAAGGCGAGTGTGGTTCGTGCTCTGTGTTGATGGACGGCATACTCGTGAATAGCTGCCTCGTGCCGATTCTTCAGGCCGAAGGATCAAGCGTGGTTACGATCGAAGGACTTGCGGGCGGTGAGACGTTGCACGTTCTGCAGGAAGCCTTCTTAGAATGCGGCGGCGCGCAATGCGGGATCTGCACGCCCGGAATGATTCTTGCGGCCGTCCATTTGTTGAATGAGAAACCTGAACCTACGCCGGAAGAAATTCGGGAAGGCCTTTCCGGCAATCTATGCCGCTGCACTGGGTACAGCCAGATTGTTGAGGCCGTGGCGGAATCGGCTCGCCGCAGGACAACGGCATGAGGTCGAATCCGTCGGAGTACGAAATGGTTGCACCCGGCAGCTTACGCGCTGTCGTCTCGCTGCTGGCGAATGAACCCGGCACTTGGCTTCCGATCGCCGGGGGCACCGATGTGATGGTGCAATACGCGGCGGGGAAGCTTCCGGCGCGAAAGCTGGTCAGCATCTGGAATCTGCCTGAGTTGCGTCGGATTGAGGTAACGGCTGGTGAGATTCGGATCGGCGCGGGATGTACATATACGGACCTCGCCCGGCACGAGATTGTCGAGCGCGAGTTTCCTCTCCTGCGCAGTGCCGCGCGGTGGACTGGGGGTGTCGCGAACCAGAATCGCGGAACCATTGGAGGCAATATCGTGAACGCATCGCCGGCTGCGGACTCGCTGCCTGCGCTGCTCGTGTACGACGCCGAATTGATTCTGGCATCAGTCCGCGGTGAGCGGCGGGTGTCCTACCTGGGCTTTCACACCGGTTACAAGACGACACTGCTGGCGCCCGATGAGTTAGTTCTAGCCGTGTGCCTACCGCGTCGGTTCGCAGGATATTTCAGCCATGCCCGCAAGGTGGGCGCCCGGAATGCCCAGGCAATCTCCAAAGTGTGCATCGCAGCTCTGGGACGCATGGCGGATGGTGTGGTGGAAGATGTGCGCATCGCTCTGGGAAGCGTGGCGCCGGTCCCGCTTCGTCTGACGAGGACTGAGCAGATCGTGAGGGGAAAGAAGATTGATTCCGATCTCTTGCTTCGAACCGGAGCGTCGGTGGCCGCTGAGATCCGTCCAATTGACGATATCCGGTCTACAGCGCGGTATCGTTCAGCCGTGGCAGGGAATCTTGTGGCCGAGTTTTTGAATCGGCTGAGTTCGGGACAACTGGCCACAGGACGCGAGCTGAATGTTCTGGCACGATGGAATCGTTCTTCGACCGACGAAGCCGTGAGCGCGATTCTTCCGTGTTGCGCCTCGAAAGCGTGGGCGCAAGGGATGGCAGCCCGAAGACCGCTCGCGGATGAAACAGCGCTAATAGCTGCGTCGAACGAAACGTGGCGCAGCCTAACACGATCAGACTGGATGGAGGCGTTCCAGAGCCACCCCCGAATCGGCGAAACACGACCGTCATTGGCAACCCCGGCGCAGTCTGTAGAATGGTCGGCGCAGGAGCAGAGAGATGCAGCAGACGCCGAGGCCGCCGTGAAACTTTCTCTGGCCGAAGCGAATCGGGAGTACGAGCAGCGCTTCCATCGTATCTTTATCGTGTGCGCCACGGGTAAGTCTGCTGCAGAGATCCTGGAGATTCTTCGAGTGCGCCTCGACAACGACGCGGAGACTGAGCTACACGAAGCGGCGGAGCAGCAGCGGCAGATCACAGAACTCCGGCTACGGAAATGGCTTCACGGATGAACCGCATTTCGACCCACATTCTGGACATGGTTCGCGGCAAGCCTGCCACCGACGTTCCGGTGCGCCTGGAGAAACAGATCACGCCCGGAAATTGGCGATTGTTGACCTTGGCGCGTACCGATCAAGATGGCCGGTGCGCACAGTTGCTCCCGCAAGGCGAAGATCTCCTGGCTGGGGTCTATCGTTTGATTTTTGAAACCGGGAAGTACTACGCAGCGCAGAAAATCGCTGCACTGTACCCGGTGGTGGAAGTTACGTTCGACGTGCAAGACGGTGGATCAAGTTTTCACATTCCACTGCTGTTGAGTCCGAATGGGTATACGACTTACCGGGGAAGCTGAGATGGAGTTGACAAGGTGAGCTCGTCAATCCGCGAATGGCTCAACCTTTTGGTGCGCTGGTTCCACGTGTTTGCGGCGATCATGTGGGTCGGCCAAACGTATTACTTCACGTGGCTGGACGGGCAGTTTGGGAGGCTTGAGAAGAAGGCCGCGAGTGACGGTGGAAGCTCGTCGGTGTGGATGGTCCATAGCGGAGGCTTCTACAGTGTCGAAAAACAAAAAGCTTTGAAGGTCGGGCCCGCGCAAGTTCATTGGTTCCGATGGGAAGCGGCGATGACCTGGCTGAGTGGAATGGTGTTGCTTTTTCTCGTCTACTATTCCAGCAGCGGACTTATTGACCCGGACGTAGCGAACATTTCCCAGGGGGCTGGCATTGCCATCGGAGTAGCTGTACTGTTTGGCGGGTGGCTTGTCTACGATCTCGCAGTAAGATCGCCTCTGGGCAGATCCGAAGTGATGTTTGCTCTATTCTCTCTTCTGATGATTACCGCGCTCGGCTTCGGATTGATGCATGTGTTCAGCGGACGCGCGGCTTACATTCACCTCGGCGCGGTTTTCGGGACGATCATGACTGGCAACGTCTGGTCGCGGATTCTTCCCGCCCAGCGCAAAATGGTCGCAGCCGCCGCGGCGGGAGCCAAGTTTGATTCGTCCCTGAGCGCTCACGCCAAGCTGCGATCCAAACACAACACTTTTATGGCAGTTCCGGTTGTCTTTATTATGATCAGCAATCACTTTCCGGTTGCGACTTACGGGAACAGATATGCTTGGGAGGTCCTCGTCGCCCTGGTTGTCATAGGCTGGGTAGCGGCGAAGATTATCCGCGAAGCTTAAGCTTTGACGCACGATTCATCGCCAGAAACAAAATCCAGTGCAAGCAACCGGAACCACAAGTCGTGCAGCGGAAGTCATCGCCCGGTGCAAAAGGCTGGCATCGTTTTCGGAAGATACAGACGGCACGCGCCGGACTTTCCTGTCTCCGCCTATGCGCGAGTGCCACCAGGAAATTGCGAGATGGATGGAACCGCTGGGGGTTCGTGCACGAGTGGATGCTGCAGGAAACCTCCGCGGAGTGTATCCGGGCGTGGAGCTGAACGCAGGGCGCCTCCTGATCGGTTCGCACCTCGATACCGTTCCTAACGCTGGTGCGTATGATGGCGTTCTGGGCGTAGTGATTGCCGTGGCGTTGCTGGAAGAGTTGCACGGACGCCGGTTGCCGTTTGGAATTGAGGTCGTTGCCTTTTCTGAGGAGGAAGGAGTACGCTTCGGCACTCCGTTCATCGGCAGCCGCGCGCTCGTAGGAAGGCTGGATAACAAGATTCTGGAAACTCGCGATGCGCACAGGATCTCAGTGCGGAAAGCGATCGAGGAGTTTGGGCTGAATCCCGAAGAGATTCCTCAGGCTGAGCTCGAGAACGGGGCGCTGGGTTACCTTGAATTTCATATCGAGCAGGGACCGGTTTTGGAAAACCTGAATTTACCGCTCGCTGCAGTGGAGGCCATTGCCGGCCAGACCCGCTTGGAAGTCACTTTTCTGGGCCGCGCCAATCATGCGGGCACAACGCCTATGCACCTTCGCTTTGACGCGATTGCAGGCGCTGCGGAGTGGATCGGTACGGTGGAGCGCGTGGCTCAGGGAATCCAAGGTTTAGTCGCGACGGTCGGAAAGATCGAAGCCAAGCCTGGGGCGACGAATGTGATCGCAGCAGAGGCGTCGTTGACCCTCGACGTTCGTCACCGCTCCGACGAGATTCGAACTCTCGCCGTGGATGATCTCATTCGCCAGTCTGAAGGAATCGCGGCGCGCCGCGGCTTGTCTGTTCGAGAGAATACGCTTGTAAGCCAGCGCGCGGTCGCGATGGATTCGTTCTTCAGCGGAGAGATTGAACTCGCAATTCTTAAGACCGGATGCAAGCCGCATGGGATGGTAAGCGGTGCTGGCCATGATGCCATGATCATGGCGGAGAAGATTCCTTCCGCGATGATTTTTCTGCGCACCCCAGGCGGCATTAGCCACGATCCAGCCGAGTCGGTCGCATGCGAGGACGTGGAGAAGGCAATTGAATGCGGAATGCATCTTCTCGACCAGCTTTCTGCTTCGCCGGAGTTTCAAAAAAGGATAGACCGTGAATAATCTAGGCCGCACACGAAGCTCCCAACAAGCGAACCATCTACTGCTGACTGCCGACACTTTTGTACGCACGACCCTGCCAGGCATGAAGGCGTGTTCCGCGATCGTGCACGTTGGTCCGGCATTGGGCGCCCGGTTCACGGAGTACACAGCCGAATTTGAAGCTGGAGGAGAATTGGGCAGCACCCCGGCGCAGCGGTTCATCTTCGTGATCGAGGGTGGCGTTAACGTTACGGTAGACGGCAAATCAAGCGACCTGGGCGCACGCGGGTACGCTTTTCTTCCCCAAGGGCTGCACCATCGCGTGGTGGCAACGAAAGCGAGCCGAGTCGCCGTGATCGAGAAACTTTATGAGGCTCTCGATTCGGTCGCGCCGCCACAGTTAATTATTTCGAACGAAGATGCGGTCTCATCTCATCCGCTGGGAGACGATCCCGGCTTGCAGGTCAAATGCCTGCTTCCCGAGGAGATGAGTTTCGACTGCGCAGTGAATACGATGGTCTACCAGCCGGGAGCCTCGTTGAGCATGGTCGAAATGCACGTGATGGAGCATGGACTCATCATGCTCGAAGGTGGCGGAATCTACCGGCTGGGCGATTCGTGGTATCCAGTGACAGCGGGAGACTTCATCTGGATGGGACCGTGGTGTCCGCAGTGGTTCGGGGCAATCGGCAAGGCACCGGCAAAGTATCTCATCTACAAAGATTGGAATCGGCACCCACTGGCAGGCGAGCAACGATGAGTTTGACTATCGATCGAGGCCGCCTGCTCTCCGAGATCGATGAACTGGCTTCGTTCTCTGATGCTGAAGCTCCTGCCGTGACGCGAATCGTCTTCACGCCAACGGATCTCAAAGCTCGTGCATGGATGAAAGCGCGTTGCCAGGAAACTGGACTCTCGGTGCGGCAGGATGCCGTCGGCAACACCTTCGCCCGCTGGGATGGTTCTGATCCGGCCGCTTCGGTTGTCGGCACCGGATCGCATATCGACGCCATTCCTAACGCCGGGAAATTTGATGGTGTCGTGGGAGTGCTGGGAGGGTTGGAAGCGATAAGAAGTTTACAGCGGAGTGGATTTCGTCCGAGGCATTCGATTGAGTTGCTCATCTTCACTTCCGAAGAGCCGACGCGGTTTGGAGTCGGGTGCCTTGGGAGCAGGCTGCTGTCGGGGGCGCTTTCTTCGGAAGCGGCGAAAAAGCTCACCGACAACGACGGCGGCACGCTTGATGAGGTCCGGCGTGGGGCTGGTTTCGGAGGCGATATCGAGCGGGTCAAGCTTCCGAGCGGCTACTACAAAGCTTTCGTCGAATTGCACATCGAACAGGGACCGCTGCTGGAGCGACAACAAATTCCTCTCGGCATTGTCACAAATATTGCCGCGCCGGCGAGTCTGCGCATTTCGATCGAGGGCTCGGGTGGACACGCCGGCGGTGTTTTGATGCCCGACCGCCACGATGCTCTCTGCGCGGCCGCCGAACTGATTCTGGCGATTGAGAGCGCAGCCCGCACCAGTGGAGCGATTGACACAGTTGCGACAGTAGGCATCTGCGAGGTATTTCCCGCTGCGGTCAACAGTATTCCAAGCCGGGTCCGCCTTAGTGCGGACATCCGCGATACGGAACTTCAGCGGCGCGACAGCATAATGCGTTCGATTGAAACCGCAAGTGATTCGATTTCATCCAAACGGCAGGTGTCGATCCACAGCGAACTCCTGAACGCCGACGCGCCGGCGGATTGTGCTCCCGCCATCATCGAAGCACTTTCTCAATCCTGCCGTAAGCACGAGCTGAACTTTATTCCAATGGTCAGTCGCGCTTATCATGACTCGCTCTTCATGGCGCGCATCGCTCCGGTTGCGATGTTATTCATCCCCTGCCGCAACGGATACAGCCACCGTCCCGACGAATATGCATCCCCCGAGGACATCGCGCGGGGAACACTTGTACTCGCTGAGACGTTAGCGGCCCTCTCCAGATAAATTTCGGATCCTGCTTTGGTGGCGGGCGCGCGTCAGTTCACTTTGATACGGTCGCTCCCCGGATTTTGGCGTATCCAGGCTTGATCGTGGAATAAATGAAACCGATGCGCTCGTTATAGGGCAGAAAAGAACTCTTCATGGCATTAATCGTGATCCTTTCAAAGTCGTCCAGAGAGAGGCCAAATGTTTCCGCGGCTGCTTCAAACTCCCTGCTCATCGTGGTATGGCTCATCAGCCGGTTGTCAGTGTTCAGCGTGACGCGGAATTTTTCCTGATAGAGAATTTTAAACGGATGCTCCGCCAGACTCGGCGTGGCTCCGGTGTGCACGTTGCTGAGAAGGCAAATTTCGAGCGGGATTCGCTTATCGAGAACATATTGAGCGAGATCGCCCAACTTCACCGCCTTGCCGTTGGCTACGGCAATATCATCGATCAGCCGGGTCCCGTGCCCGATGCGGTGTGCACCGCAATACTGAATCGCCTGCCAGATCGATTCTTTTCCATAACCTTCGCCGGCGTGAATCGTGATATTAAAATTCTCGCGCTGAATGTAATGAAAAGCGTCCACATGTTTCTTCGCGGGATAACCTCCCTCTTCACCTGCGAGGTCGAAGCCCACAACGCCGCGCGCGCGGAAGTCGACTGCCAGTTCCGCCATTTCGAGTGAGGTGTTCATGTTGCGCATCGCGCAAATGATTAAACCGGAGGCGATCCCGAAATCCTTTTTTCCCTGTTCCAATCCTTTCAAGACCGCGGAGACGATCTGTTGGTGGGTCAGTCCTTTCCGCGTGTGGAATACCGGCGCAAAACGAGTTTCGAAATAAATAATTCCATCGCAACTCAGATCTTCGGCCTGTTCGTACGCGACGCGCTGCAACGCTTCTTCGGTCTGCATGACTGCAATCGTGTGGGCAAACCCTTCCAGGTATTTTGCGAGACTCCCTTGATTCGCACCACGGAAAAACCATTCGGAGAGTTTGTCGGGGTCGTTCGTTGGAAGGTCTGCGTACCTGGTGTCACTTGCCAGATCAACAATAGTTTGCGGCCGCAGTACGCCGTCTAAGTGTTCATGCAAAAGCACCTTGGGAAGGCTCTTCAACAACTGTTTATCAAGTTTCATGAGAGATAAAACATGGCAAGATGATACACCACCCTTCGGATCAGATTCCGCCTGCAATTTTCGTCGCGGCGAGGTGTCGCACAATCCAACGCCAGCTCGATTGGCGAAAGGATCGACACGACATGGGGCAAACAGCGAAAAGCAATGCTGGACTCCTGCAACTCTGCTTTACGGCTCTGCCGAACGCGCCACGCAAAGAATTGATTGGACAAATTCACGTTTGCGATAGTGGCTTTACGCGGGCAAATTCGAAGAACCTGCCAAGCGCTTGTTTCAATAGGAGTTGGCGCTTTGTATCAAAAACAAGTCTATATAACACCGGGTGACGGACGCTGACTTCCTGATTTCAAATCGCGGCCACTCTGCGAATTCGGATTGACAGAGGAATGCTGAACGTCATAGCTTCAAACAGTAATGACCTCGTTGACCTACCACCGTCACCATCATCATCTTCACCATGCGATGAGTGTGTCGGCGGAGGACAACGGATCATAGCCTAATAGCACTGATAGGAAATCCAAGCCCGCTGACGCGAAACGCGCAGCGGGCTTTTTGTTTCTGCTGCGGGATTGAAACATCGGGCACGGATGGAAAGAGGGATTCCGATGAAGGTGGAGATCGACTTCGGCAAAATGCAGGGCCTGGTGCCAGCGGTGGTACAGGATACAGCGTCCGGGGAGTTGCTCATGGTGGGCTTCATGAACCGCCAGGCGTTGGAGACCACTTTGCGGACGGGCTTTGTCACTTTCTATAGCCGCACGCGTCAGACGCTTTGGACCAAGGGAGAAACCTCCGGTAATCGCCTGGAAGTGGTGGAGGCGAAGACGGACTGCGACTGCGACACAGTGTTACTGCGTGTCCGTGTTTTGGGGACAGGGAACGTTTGCCATACGGGTTCTCGATCGTGCTTCACGCAGGAACTGGTGCTGGGCAGGGCGGCGCTGGCTGCGGACGAGGAGGCACGACGATGAAACTTCGTCTGGGCATTCCCAAAGGAAGTCTGCAGGAAGCGACGCTCAGCCTGTTCGCGCGCGCGGGGCTGCGCGTCTTCACGAACGCACGTTCTTACTTCGCGGCGACCGACGATGCTGAGATCGAATGCCTGCTGATTCGTGCGCAGGAAATGGCGCGCTATGTCGAACACGGCGCACTGGATGCAGGCCTGACCGGTCTCGACTGGGTGCTCGAAAGCGGCCTTGAGGTGGTCAGTGTCACCGACTTGATCTATGCCAAACAGAGCATGGGAAAAGTGAAGTGGGTGCTGGCCGTCCCGGAGGATTCGGACTTCCAGACACCCTCAGGCCTGGAGGGCAAGATCGTCGCGACCGAACTCGTAAGTGTCACGCGGAATTATTTTGCCGGTCGGAACGTGCCCGTGAGGGTCGAGTTTTCCTGGGGCGCGACGGAAGTGAAGCCGCCGTTGCTGGCGGATGCGATTGTCGAGGTGACTGAGACCGGGAGTTCGCTGCGCGCCAATCATTTGAGAATTATCGAAACCGTGCTGGAGTCCAACACGCAACTGATCGCAAACAAAGCGGCATGGGCCGATTCCGAGCGGCGGTGCAAAATTGAGAATCTGGCTGTGATGCTCTGTGGAGCGATGGCCGCGCAGGGCCGGGTCGGCCTGATGCTCAACGTGCGAAAACCAGATCTGGGCTCGGTTCTTAGCCTGTTGCCCGCGTTGAAAAATCCCACCGTCGCGCCTCTGGCGGATGGCGAGTGGGTCGCGGTCAACACCATCATCGAAGAGCATTCCGCTTGGACCTTGATTCCGAAGCTCAAGCAAGCAAATGCGCAGGGGATCGTCGAGTATCCGCTGAACAAGGTGGTGATGTGATGCGCGTTCGGATTCTTGATGGGCATAAGAAGGACCGATTCGTCGGTGCGCTGGAGCATCGCGGCGCGAGCGATCTGGCGGAGGTTGAACCGGCGGTACGGCGCATCGTACACAACGTTCGCCGCAACGGCGATCGGGCCTTGCTGCGCTACGCAGCGAAGTGGGACGGGTTGGGCAAAAACCAACCGGTGCGCGTGACCGAGGCTGACCTGCATGAGGCTTGGCAGAAAATCTCTCCGGAATTGCAGGATGCGATCAAACAGGCCGCAAGCAACATCCGCCGCTACTGCGCGTGGCAGAAGCCTGAAGAGTGGCGACGCGAAATTCAGCCCGGAGTTTGCGTGGGGCAGTTTGTCCGGCCTCTCGAATCGGTGGGCTGTTATGTGCCCGGCGGCCGTTATCCGTTGCCTTCTACGTTGCTGATGACGGTGATTCCGGCGCAAGTGGCGGGTGTGCCGCAGATTCGCGTGGTGTCGCCGCGCCCGGCGCAGGCGACTTTAGCGGCTGCGGCCTTTCTCGGTGTGCGCGAGTTCTACCGTGTGGGCGGAGCACAGGCAGTAGCGGCGCTAGCCTATGGGACGGAGACCATCCCTCGGGTGAACAAAATTGTTGGCCCCGGCAACCGCTACGTGACCGCAGCCAAGAAACTAGTGGCGTTCGATTGTGCCATTGAATTCCTCGCGGGGCCCACGGAGGCCGTGTTCATCAGCGATAAGGGCGATCCAGTTCTTATCGCGTGTGACTTGGTGGCGCAGGCGGAGCATGATCCGGATGCGCTGTGCATTTTGATTACGAGTTCTCGTGGACTGGCAAGAGCCGTGCAAAGCGAGGTCCAACGGCGCACGCGCACAAATCCGATTGCCGCTGAATCGCTTTCTCGGAGCGGCGGGATACTTTTGGTTGCTTCACTCGACGAGGCGGTCGAGACCGCGAACCGCATCGCGCCCGAGCATCTCACGCTGCCAGCAACTCTGGCAGCGCGGATTCAAAATGTCGGCTCGATTTTCATAAACGAATTAACGCCCCAGTCTGCAGGGGACTACATCTCGGGTCCGAATCACGTGTTGCCAACCGGAGCGATGGCACGCGTGCGCGGCGGGCTGAGCGTGCTGGATTTTCTGCGAGTCATTTCCTGCCAGGAAATTTCCTGCCAGGGGATTGGGCGCATCGCGCCGCCGGCCATCGTGCTGGCGGAAGCCGAGGGATTGCGCGGACACGCTGAGTCGTTGCGAGTGAGGTGCTCGCATGCTTGAGGCCCGCGCCGCGGTGAAGAGTCTGCATGCTTATCGTCCGCCGCTGGCGGGGCGTCAGGGACTGCGTCTCGATTTCAACGAGAGCACGATCGGTTGTTCGCCGCGCGTGCTGGCAAGGTTACGCGGGCTGGATGCCGAAAGCCTCGCTCGCTACCCTGAACGCGAACCGGTGGAAGGCGAAGTGGCTGAGTTTCTTGGACTCGAAGCACCGCAAGTTCTGCTGACGAATGGGGTGGATGAGGCGATCCATTTGCTCTGCTCGACTTACCTCGAAGCGGGGGATGAGGCGATCATTGCGGTCCCTACTTTTGCGATGTATGCAATCTTCGCCCAGGCGGAAGGCGCTCGCGTGCTCCAGGTTCCTTCAGGAGAGAACTTCGGTTTTCCTTTGGGGGGCCTGCTCGGGCAAATCAGCGCCCGTACTCGTTTCATCGCCATGGCGAATCCGAACAATCCGACTGGAACTGCGGTGGCATGCGAAGTCCTGCTTCAGGTCGCTCGGACCGCGCCTCAGGCGGCGGTTTTGGTGGACGAAGCTTACTTTGAGTTTCACGGCGAGACGATACTCAACTCCATTCCCTGGCCAGCGAATCTGTTTGTCGCACGAACATTTTCGAAAGCCTATGGGTTGGCTGGTCTCCGCATCGGCATGCTCGCCGGGGATTCTGGACAGATGGCAATGGTGCGTCGCGTCGCGTCGCCCTACAACGTGAACGCGGTCGCGCTGGCCGTGTTGCCCCAGGCGCTGCGAGATCAGGAGTACGTCAGAAACTACGTCGCCGAGGTGCAGCACGGCCGCGAACTATTGGAGCAGGAACTGCGAACTCTTGGCCTGCACTACTGGCCGAGCCGCGGGAACTTTGTGCTGGTACGCATCGGTTCCGCCCACACGAAATTCATTCAAGCTTTGCGCGCGCGCGGAATCCTGGTGCGCGACAGGAATTCCGATGCAGGCTGCGAAGGTTGCGTGCGCCTGACCGTGGGATCGGACGAGCACACGCGGACCTTGGTTATCGCCCTCCGCGACGTGGTTGCACAACTCGGGGCGGAGCTGGAGGTGCAGGCGTGAGGAAAGCCAAGCTCCACCGCAAGACCGCGGAAACCGAGATTCGGATTGCGCTGACGATTGAAGGCCGTGGAAGGTATGAGGTTTCCAGTGGAATCCGTTTTCTCGACCACATGTTGGAACTCTTTGCCCGGCACGGCGGCTTCGATCTGAACCTCGCGGCTGTGGGGGATCTGGACGTGGATCAACACCACACGGTGGAGGACATTGGCATCGCTCTAGGCGAGGTGTTCGATCGAGCACTGGGAGATCGCCGTGGAATTTTACGCGCCGGCTACTTTGTTATGCCCATGGATGAGACTCTCGGCTTGGCGGCTGTTGACTTCGGGGGACGAGCGACGGCAGTGGTGGATACGAAAGTCCGCGCGGCACGGGTGGGGGACCTGCAGGTGGAGCTGGTAGACGATTTCTTCGAAGGCTTTGCGCGCGGCGCGCGCGCCAACGTTCACGCGCGTGTGCTTTACGGACGCTCCAGCCACCACAAAATTGAAGCTCTCTTCAAAGCCTTCGCGCGGGCCTTGCGTGTGGCCTGCTCTCGCGACCGGCGGTTGGGACGCATGCTGCCTAGCACCAAGGGACTTCTGTGATAGCTATCGTAAATTACGGAGCGGGCAATCTGAACTCGGTTAAGAAAGCGTTTGACTACATCGGCGCTGATGTCCTTGTAACGGCCCGGCCTGAAACCGTGGCATCGGCCGACAAGATCGTTCTACCGGGAGTGGGGCATTTTTCTTCCCTGCAAGCTCTGGACCGCACCGGCTTGCGGGAGGCCTTGCTGCAAAGCGCTTCTGCCGGCAATCCGTTTCTCGGCATCTGCCTGGGAATGCAGTGGCTTTTCGAGGGGAGTGAAGAGTGCATCGAGGTTGCGGGGGCAAGCATCTTTCCCGGCAAATGCAGGCACTTCCCTTCCTCAGTGAAGTCGCCCCATGTCGGCTGGAATTCCCTGGCGGTTCAAGAGGGGTCACGATTGTTGCGGGGCATCGCGCAGGAGTCGTTTGTCTATTACACGCACACTTTTTATGCGCCCATCGTGACTGAAATCGCGGCGGCCAGCGAGTACGGACTGCGGTTTGCCGGCGCGGTTGAGCGCGACACTATCTTCGGAGTGCAATTCCATCCCGAGAAATCTGGGGATGTTGGACTCTCGATCCTGAAGAATTTCTGTGAGGTCTAAATTGCTGACCAAGCGCATCATCGCTTGCCTTGACATGGATGGAGGCCGTGTGGTGAAGGGCGTGCGGTTCAAGAATCTGCGCGACGCCGGCGATCCGGCGGAGTGTGCCGGCGCCCACGCTCGCGACGGCGCGGATGAAATCGTGCTGCTCGATATCACTGCGACCAGTGGAAACCGCCGCACCCTGCTCGACGCTATCCGGAGGACGGCGCGATCGCTGTTCGTGCCGTTTACGGTGGGCGGGGGAATTCGCCAACTCGAGGATGCTGCCGCTGTCTTCGATGCGGGCGCGGATAAGATCGCCATAAACTCGGCTGCCGTGCGCGATCCAGCGCTGATCGGCAGGATCGCACGGCGCTTTGGTTCACAGGCAGTTGTAGTAGCGATCGACGCGAGGAATGTCAACGGACGTTTTGAGGTGTTCGCCGCCGGAGGGCGCGAGCCAACGGGTCGAGAGGCAATCCAATGGGCGTGGGAAGCGGCTGCATGCGGAGCGGGTGAAATACTGCTGACCTCGATGGACCGCGACGGAACTCAGTCTGGATTCGATTGTCAGTTGGTGCGAGCTGTCGCAGAAGCGGTTACGATTCCCGTGATTGCTTCAGGCGGGGCAGGATCGGCGCGTGACTTCATTAAGGTGTTCCGCGATGGCCGCGCTGATGCCGCTCTGGCTGCGTCCATCTTCCATTTCGGCATCGAGAATATCGCACAACTGAAGCGCGAACTGCACGATGCCAGCGTACCCGTGAGGTGGCCATGCTGATTCCGTCGATTGACCTGCTGGGCGGCAAGATTGTGCAGTTGGTGCAGGGCGAGAAGAAAGCGCTGGAGTTCGACAACTTCGATTATTGGATCGAGCGATTCTCCAAGTATCCACTGGTGCAGGTGATCGATCTTGACGCGGCCCGGGGCACGGGAGATAACAGAGCCATCGTGGCTCAGATTGTGCGGCGGCTTCCATGCCAGGTGGGTGGAGGGATTCGCTGCGCCGAAACTGCTCGAGAACTTTTAGAGACCGGAGCCCGTAGGGTCATTCTTGGTTCTGTTTTGCTGAAGGGCGGCTCGATCAACACCGAGTACGCTGCGACGCTGGCATCTTCACTCGGCACCGCGGCGCTGGTGTTTGCCCTCGATTCGCGACGGGGCCGGGTTGCGATTGACGGTTGGCGCAAAGAGACTGCGGTTACGGCGTTCGACATGATTCGGGCGCTGGAGCCATTCTGCGAGACCTTTCTCTACACGCACATCGATACGGAGGGATTGATGGCGGGAATGCCCATGGACGCTGTCGGTGCGATCCGGCAAGCTACTTCCCGGCGATTGGTCGTCGCCGGCGGCATAACGACGCAGCAGGAGATCGACAACCTCGACGCGTTGGGAATGGACGCCGTTGTCGGGATGGCCTTGTATTCAGGCAGACTTTCGACCTAAACACACAAAGCGGCACCATAGCCGTTTAACGCTCTTCGTAACCAGCGCCTGGTGGCTGGAGCGGCTAACGCAAAATGCACGCATTCTTGCGTAGACTCACTGCGCTTGCGGAAGTGCCCATGCGAACAACACGCCGCCGGCGCTAGTGAGTACGTATTGGCGACCGTCGAGTTCGTAGCTTATTGGGGAACTTGCGATGCGTGAGCCGGAGCCCGCGTGCCAAAGCGTTTTGCCGTCGCTCGAATCCAGCGCCAGAAAGTTCCCCATGGCATCACCGGTAAAGGTAAGCCCGGAGTCCGTCGTCAGCACACCCGCGCCCGATCCGTGGGGGCCAAGTTCATGGCTCCAACGAATCTGGCCGGTTTGGTAATCGATGGCCTCGATCACGCCCTTGCCCCAGACGTCGTAATCCGCACCCGCCCACCCGTAGACGCCATCGGCGGGCTTGGCAAAGTAAATACCGTAGCTGGGATGGGCGTCGACGATGAACAGGCCATTCCGGGTATCGAAACTGGGGGAACGGTAGTTGGTCATTCCGCCCTCGTCGGGTGAAATCAGGCGTCCATCGGGCGCCGGTTCCTTGGCTGGGTTGGGAATCGGGCGGCCCTCCGTATCGACGCCCAGCGACCAATTCACGGGGCCGAACGGAGAGGTCAGAAGGTTTTTCCCGGTGGTGCGGTCGAGAACAAAGAAGTAGCCGTTGCGCGACGTCTGCATGAGCATCTTCTTGGGCTCGCCGTGGAAATCTGCGTCGACCAATACCGGAGTCTCGACGGCGTCCCAATCATGCGTATCGTGAGGCGAGGCCTGGAAAGACCACACAAGCTTGCCGGTTTCTGGATTGAGGGCGACGATAGAGCACGTGTAAAGATCGTCGCCCGGCCGGGTCGAACCGTTTAGGACGGGAGTCGGGTTCCCGGTTCCCCAGTAGACAAGGTTAAGATCGGGGTCATAAGTTCCGGTCATCCATGTCATCCCTCCAGTGGTCTGATGAGGGGTTCCGGCCGGAGGAGTGGAATTCCACTGCCACTGCGTTGCGCCCGTCTCCGGATCAATCGACCTGATATAGCCGCTGAGGTTATCAAAATCCCCGGAAACGCCAACCAGAACGTGGTTTCCGACAACGAGGGGCGCCATGCTGGTCCAATAGCCCTTGGTTGCGTCCGCTATCTCCACTTTCCAGCGCACGGTTGCATCTTTGGCATTGAGGGACACGAGGTGTGCATCGGGGGTCAAAAAGAAAAGATATCCTTTATACATAGCCACCCCGCGGTGCCCGATGTGTTCCCCTAGGCCGCGCGGGTGGGTGTAGTGCCAGATAGGGTGGCCCGACCTTGCATCGACCGCCCAAATATTTTCTGGAACCGTGAAGTACAGAATGCCATCGACCAGCAACGGCGAGGACTTGATTTGCAAAAGCTGCTCCGTCTGGAAAGCCCAGGCAAGTGTCAGGTTCTTAACGTTTTGCGGTGTGATCTGAGTCAGTGCACTGTGCCGTCTGCCGGAATAATCGCCATGATATCCTGGCCAACTGTCGGCCGGCGGATGCACAAGCATTTGTTCGTCGACGCCTTGCGCAAGCATCACGCCCGGCATTGCAATCGCGATCATTGCGCTCAAGACAACGAGGAATCGAGCCTTTAGAAAATTCATATCGATTGTGGACCTCTCACACTAAGTGGCGAGACGGATGGCGGTATTCAGCGCAAAGTCTGCAAATACGCCATCAGGTCGTGGATCTCTGCATCTGTGTATTTACCAAGCTGCTCAGCATGGGCGTTCACCGGCGCGTCGACCTTGTACTGGACATCGCCGGTTCGCCAGGACCGATACCAACCAGAAGGATCAGTGAGTCCGACCGTAAACTCATCGAGGTATTCCAGCGTTCCGGTGATCGTTTGACCCGAAACAAGGGTCACCGTGACTTTGGATTTCGCGTGTTTGGGATACAACATCTGCTGCTCGAGCTCCAGCCCCATGTAGCGCGATGCAATCCCGGAAAGATCCCCGGTTGGCGAGTGGCAGGCTGCACATCCCCCGGCGCCGTCGAAGTACTGCTTGCCGGCCTCGGCGTTTCCGGTTTGGAGATCGGAGACGTCCACTCCCTTGCGTCCGCCCTTTTTCGTGTGCGCAGTTTTCTGTTGGGTGTGGATAAAGGCCGTCAGGCTGGCAATCTGCCGATCGGACAATTCAAAGCGCGGCATGCCCTTATCTGGGCGGCCATTACGCACAACGGGGCCGATCTTGTTTCCATTTACATCCTCGGTAACCAGCTTGGAGCGCGTTAGATCCGGCCCGCTCTCTCCGCCGCCAGCGTCGCGGCCGTGACAAAAGGAGCAATCTTGCCGGAAGAGCGAACTCCCGTTCTCGACAAGAGCATGCGGGTAAGTTTTAGCCACGACTGTGCCCTTTTGCTTGACTCCGCTTTGGGCTGGCGCGCTGTGCGCCGGTGTTTGTGCTGCAGAGACGCCAAGGCTTGCGATCAACAGGGCCGCCAACAGCAGACTGCCATGCATGGCTGAATGAAGAAAATTCATCCCGTAAATTCCTCCGCACTTCATCGCACGAAGCTGTTTCACGGTTCATCACGGGTCGTTCTCGGCCGCGGATGAGAAGCCGTGCTTCCTTCCGTCATGCCCAGCGCCCACTTGATCGCTTCAAAATACATTCTGCGAATGTCGGGATCATTCCAGGCCTCCTCAGTGTGTCCGAGGCTCGAATAAAAAACGCGCCCTTTCCCGTACATTTTGTCCCACGCCACGGCGAAATCATGATCCGTTCTGTGGATGCGCGGGTTGCCCGCATAGTTGAGTTTCGCAGGGTCGAGGCTGAGTAGGACGTGAACCTTATCGCGCGACCACTCCTTGGCCTGATAAATCTCGTCATACTTAATAAACGCTTTGGGAAAATGACGGACCGCGGGGAAGTTCGGGTCTTCGTTGACGATCGGCGCATTGAACGTGGACCATGGGTGCTGGTCGAACCAACCACCGATCATCTCGCTGTATTCCGGCCATTTGTAATTCGTGTCAAGAGCAGCGTGAACGCCCACAAAGCCCTTGCCATCGTCCTTGATGAACGACATCATATCTTTTTTTTGGTTTTCGTCCAGGTCGAGCTCGCCTGTGGTGCTCAGAAAGACCAGGGCATCGAAGTAGTTTAGATTCTTTGCGTTTCTTCCTAAGTCTTTCTTCGTGATGAGTTCGGTGTCGGTGCGCAGCGTCGTATCCCAGAGACCGCTCTCGTGGCCCATGTGATAGATGGCAGCCATTCCATCCGAAATCGACTCGTGCTCCCAGCCCTTGGTTTGACTGATCACCAAAATATGCTTGAGGTGGACTTGCTTGCCTTGCGGCGGAGGTGGGACCGAGGAATCAAGAGCCGGCTGATCCTGGGCCAGCATGAAGCCCTCGAGGGTCAGGAAAAGCAGGAATAAAGCGATTCGAGCGTAGCGCAAGCGATCTCCCTCAAAACATTCATTCCGTAACACAGCCTGGCATGGAGCAACGTTAGGCTCAATCTCGAGGATGCTATGGCGATCTTCGCTAAGATGCTCTCGGAACCTAAAGGTAACATAAGACGCTGCCGCCGCCCGCGGCCAAAATGCCGCATAACTGTGGTTCCCACGGGTACCGTGAGTGTCCTGGGGGCCCCAAAGACCAAATTGTCGATTTTCACAGCCGCATTTGCCTCGCGGAATTTTTTTAGGGCCCCTTGGGAATAAAACGACTATCGGTTGGTTTACCCTTATGGGCATGTCGGCGAGCCGGCCATCGGAGTCGTTTGAGCAGTTAGCCATGCCTCACTTCGAGCGGCTCTATAACTTTGCCTGCTGGCTGACGCATGACCGGCAAGAAGCCGAGGATCTGGTGCAGGAGACTTATGCCAAGGCGCTCAAGGGATTTTCGTCGTTCCGGCCGGGGACGAATTTTCGCGCCTGGATCTACAAGATCCTTAGGAATACGTTTTTGACCTCCCGTACCGGCCTGCAGGCGACCTCTACCGTTCCGCTAGATTTTGAGGGCGAAGAGGAAGTCCTACCCGCCGTCAAGGAAACTCCCGAGAGTATCTTGTTGCGGCGGTCGGATGGACAACTTGTGCAGCAGGCGTTGGAGCAACTGCCTGTTATCTACCGCGAGGTGCTGCTGCTGTGTGAGGTTGAAGAGATGTCGTATCAAGAAATCTCTACTGTGCTCGCCATCCCGATGGGCACGGTGATGTCACGTTTGTCCCGAGCCAGAAAATCATTAGGCGAGGGTCTACGGCAAGAGTTTCAAAAAGGATGAATCAAAGGTGAATTATGGTTTGTGAGTCTTGGAAGGCAAAACTCGATACTTACCTCGACGGTGAGCTCCCGGATGAGGAGATGCGCAGCTTCGATGCCCATGTGCGCAGTTGCCAGTCCTGCTCGGCGGATGCTCTTGCGCGCGTACAGATGAAGCGCGCGATTCAAGTGGCTGGAAGGCGTTTTGTTCCTGGCGCTGAGTTTAGAAAGAAAATCCAGCAGAGCGTTGTAAGGAAGCCACAGCGCAGCTTTCGCCTGGGCTGGATGTTCGCGGCGACCGCAGCCGTCGTTCTCGTGGTCGGGATGTTGACTTCAGCCTATCTGGGAACTCGACCGGGCAGAGATCAGGTTTTCAGCGAAATCGCCGATTTGCACGTGGCAACGCTGGCCAGTTCGTCGCCGGTAGATGTGATCTCGACCGATCGGCACACGGTGAAGCCCTGGTTCCAGGGAAAAATCCCCTTCGCGTTTAATTTGCCGGAACTTCAGAACTCTGAGTTCTCTCTGGTTGGCGGCCGGATGACCTATCTCGATCAGACCCCGGGTGCACACCTTATTTACGATGTGCGGAAGCACCATATTTCCGTCTTCGTGTTCCAGGAGCGGTCATTGCCAACCAGGTTGGACGACCATTCTCTCTCTCCGCGGAAACTACCGTTTAACATGCAAACGTGGAGTCAGGGCGGGCTTCGTTATTTTGTGATCGGCGACGCGAGTGCTTCGGACATCGATAGTCTTGCGAAATTGTTTAAAGCCGCGTCATAGATTTGGCTGCAAACCCGGTAGAACACCCTGAGTTCGTGACCTGCCCCAATTTCCGTTCTTTCCTCACTTCCCCTCTCTGGTTTGAGCCGGGATGGGGGAGCGCGAGGGCAAGGGACGGCGTTGAATCTCTTGCCCCTCGCTCAGCTGTGTAGAAGCCTGCTGCCTGCGCTGCCGATTTTCAGCCTGTGAAACTTGGCATCCAGCATCTGTTGAAGATTTGAGCAATCGAAAAGTTTCTCTTGACTTCGCTCGCTGGCAGGGATGATAAAACGATTTAATTCGGGCTTTTAGGGGTTTTGGCTCGGCCTAATGTTTTCGCGTCGTCTCGAATCTTGCTGTCACAAAGAGTGTCCAGGAGTCTCCGTCATGCGTAAGAGTTTACATTCGTTGGCTGTTTCTTCTTCCCTCGCGTTGTGCCTGGTGTTCGCCGCTTACGTCCTTCCCGCCAGGGCCCAACTCTATAGCGGTTCTATTGCCGGCACCGTGACCGATCCCTCGGGCGCTGTGGTCGTCTCGGCGCAAGTCACCGCGACGGACACGGACAAGGGCTTCAAGTTCTCAGGAAAAACCGACAATGCCGGCCGCTACCTGCTGCGCAACATTCCGCCCGGCAGCTACGCCGTATCCGTTGAAGCGTCGGGCTTCGAGAGCCAGCGGCAGACCGGAATTGTCATTGCTGTGACTCAAAATGCGAGCGTCGATTTCACGTTGAAAGTCGGCGCGGCGTCCCAGACCGTCGAAGTGCAGGCGCAGCACGTGGAGTTGCAAACTGAAGATGCAGTCACCGGCCAGGTAGTAAACAGAACGTTCGTCAATGACTTGCCCCTGATAGACCGGAATTTCGCTGACCTTGCGTACCTGGCCCCAGGGATCAATGAGACGAACGCACCTGGAACGAACACTTCGAATGGGGGGATCAACTTCAATTCCAATGGCAGTCGCAATTCCACCGCCGATGTTCTGATCGATGGCGCCAGCGCGACGAATTTTGAACAGAACAGCGGACTTCAAAATGTGCCGTACACTCCTTCCGTTGACTCGGTCGAAGAATTCAAAGTGCAGCAGAGTAATTTCACTGCGGAGTACGGCTTCGCGGGCGGAACCATCATCAACGTGGTGACTCGCTCTGGGACTAATACGTTTCACGGCAGTGCATACGATTTTCTGCGCAATTCCGCCACCGATGCCAACCTGTGGTTCAACCCGCAAAACGACCGGATCGCTGCTCTAAAGAGAAACAACTTCGGCTTCACCGTGGGCGGCCCCATCAAGAAGAACAAGACCTTTTTCTTCTTCGACTACGAGGGCACGAGGGAAACCTCCGCCGCCAGCTCTGGCGGCATGGGCGTTCCGTCCCTGTGCGAACGCGGAGAAGGCCCCTGCCCCGCTGGCCAGCAAGCACTGGGCAACTTCAGCGAACTGTGCACCCTGCAAGGCGGAAGTTTTGATAGCAACGGACTGTGCTCTTCCGCGAGCGGTCAACTCTGGGACCCCTATTCCGGCGTTTTCAGTCAGGATCCCGCTGGGGACGGCAGCCTGGGTGCCGGCGCGGTGCGTTCCACCTTTATTCCCTTCAACGATCTTTCGTCCTACACCAGCTCCCCTAGCCAGCCGGGGAATATGGCGCTCCAAGGAACACCATTTCAGCTCCCGGCCGGACCCGGCAACCTCATCAATCCGGTGGCGCGGAATCTCCTCTTGCTTTTCCCCAAGCCGACGTTCAACGCTATGGATCTCGTTACCTTGCAAAATTCAAACTTTTCCAGTTCGGGGTCGAGTACTAACTCAAGTGATCAGTTCGATATCAAATTGGATCATCGCTTCAGCGACCACGATTTAATCAGCGTCAGGTATTCACAAGGCCGAGGCAGTTCCACCAGTTTTAACTGCTTCGGGAATTTTGCCGACCCCTGCACCAGTGGCCCCGCTAATTTCACTCGTCACACAGTGGCCATCAACCATGTTCATACCTTCAGCCCGACGCTCGTTCTCAATGTCGCCTTCGGCTATGTTCGCGGGTTTGACAATGCACAAGGCACGAAAGGCGCGTTCCCAACAATTGACTCCTCCTTTAGCCAGATAGGATTCCCGTCCTACTTGAATAACGGGTTTGGAGTTCTTCCCCAAATAAGCATCAGCGGATATAGCTCCGGAAATGCCGGAAACAACATCGGAACGCAGGCCTTCATCATTACGCGCGAAGGCCAGGACTCCGGGAGCCTGAGTGGGGCGATCAGTTGGGTTCGCGGCCAGCACGAATGGAAGTTTGGCGGGGAAGCGCGCTTGCACCGCATTAACCATGGCAACCCAGGCTGGCCCGCTGGATCATTTCCATTTGATTTTTCGGGCACATCGCAATTCGCGACTCAGTTCGGCACAGACAACAATGGCCTACCTCTTGCTGGCGGAGATGGCTTGGCGAGCTTCCTTACTGGAGTGGGCTCGCCCAACTTCAGCGGCGGCGGTTGCACTCCCTGCCAACAGGGCTTCGACAATTTTGTCAGCACGCAGAGCTGGCGTTTCGCTGCTTTTGCCCAGGATAACTACCGCGTAACGCCCAAACTCACACTGAACCTTGGTTTGCGCTACGAATTGAGTCTGCCCCGCACGGAACGTTTTAACCGCATGAACTGGCTCGATCCCAACGCGCTTTCGCCGCTGCAAGTGGCCGGACTTCCCCCGTTGCACGGCATCGAGGTGTTTGCCAGTCCGAACGATCGCTCGAACTATTACACCGATTACAAGGCCATCCAGCCGCGCTTCGGGTTCGCCTACCAGTTGCCGCACGAGCTCGTGGTTCGAGGCGGGTACGGCATTTATTACTCCACACCGCGCAGCGGCGCCTCGGGAACCGGCCCGTGGGGCTTCCAGGGTTACAACATCCAGCCGCCGTGGTTGACCACGCTTAACATCGATCACGCAACACCCTGGAATACGTTGAGCAACACATCTTGCCAGTTCGCTCCGCCATTTCCCTGCAGTGTTGCCCCAGCTCCCGGGAATTCCCTGGGAGCCTTCAACGACATTGGATTTGCCGCAGTTGGGCCGATCCGAGCCGAAAGCCAAAACATTCCATACGAGCAGACATGGAGCTTCGGATGGCAGAAAGAATTGCCCGGAAGGATAGTCCTGGAGACCAACTACGTGGGCAAGAAGGGTACACACTTGTATCTCGGCGGATTCCGTGAACATAACTACGTGCCTCCGTCCGCCATTGCGGGCATGACTCCGAACCAGATTGGCACCTTCCTTTCCAATCAGGTGACGAATCCCTTCTTCTTCAATGGATCGGGAACATGTGATCGCACAAAATTCATCTGCGACCCAACCAGCGGGCTTGCCGGGCCCCAGGTTCAAGAGTCCCAACTTCTGGTGCCGTTTCCGCAATACAACGGCTTCCAGGGCGATTCCCCGCCGATTGCCAACTCCATCTACCACGCCCTTCAGGTTCGCGCGGAGAAGGATTTCACTCATGGTCTTCAATTCCTTGTGACCTACGCCTGGTCCAAGTCGATAGACACTGCTTCGGCCAGCGATGACAGCTTCTCTTTCCTTGGAGGCGGAACCCCCGGCGGATCGACTCTTGGCGTGCAAGATCCGTTCAACCTGAGTGGAGAGAGGGCAGTTTCTGTGTTCGAGATTCCCCAGGTCTTCCAGGTCAGCTATGTGTGGGAATTGCCTGTGGGTCGTGGAAGACTGCTCGGACGCAATATGAACGCCATCGCCAATGCCATCATCGGGGGATGGCAGACCAACGGTATCATCCGTATTGACGATGGCCGGCCGATCATTCCACTGCTCGTCAACGGCGGAACCCCCATCCCGACTTACGGGCAGCGGCCCGATCTCACTGGAGTGTTGCGGCGCGCGTCGGGATCACCGGAACAGTCGGTGCAAAATGGCAACTTCTCGGGGACCAGCTATTTTGCCAATCCTGACGCGTTGTCGACGCCCGCCAATTTCACTTTTGGCAGCGCGCCGAGAACAATTGCGACCGTCCTTCAGCCTGGCGCCAGAGATCTCTCCATATCCATCTTTAAGGAGTTTCCGCTGTCGCGGATTCGAGAAGGAATGCGCGCGGAATTCCGGGCAGAGTCCTTCAACACGTTCAACCACCCGCATTTCCAGGGGCCAGACGCTAACGTAGGCTCAAGCACCTTCGGTTTAATCACCTCGGTGGTTAACCAGCCTCGTCAACTGCAGTTAGCTTTGAAGGTGTACTTCTGAATACGATTCGAAATTCAGACCCGGCTTTCAGCGCTTCCCGCGGAGGATGGTCAGGGACGCCGCCGGCAGAGTGTACATCGTGTTCTCCCCACCGCTAAGGGTGGACTTAACGGGCGGGCTGTCCGGATCAGCGTGACCCTTCTTGCGATCGGGATGCCACTGGTACTGCGCCTTGCCAAAGGTGATCGCTGTGACTGGACCGGAGAAGGAGTCCTCTCCATTCCTTTCAGCGTCATGAAACACCACCTGCACCTGATGGGAATGGTCGTAGTCTTTATTAATGACCATGAGCGACCACTGACCGTCAGGACGATCGAGAGCATAGGCCGTCACCAGCACGTGCCCTTCGGTGTCCATCACATCGCTGACGGCGCGGAACAGCCGATGCTCGGCGTCTTTCGGTTCTGCCCACTCCTGCGTGATCAACTGAGCCCCGTAGAACTGCGCGGTTTTCTGCTGAATCTTGTAATGCTCGTCAACCATGAACATGTGGTAGGTGCCCCAGCTATTGGCGCAGGCGGGATGCGGCGGAGAGTAGGGAAGGGCGTGGTAATAGTGCGTCGATTGGCCGCCAGCCGTCAGAAAGCCACCGAAGGAGTCTGCGAGCCACAGAGCGCCGAAGATATCGACCGCGGCCTCACCGCCGTGGTCGTTGGTTTCGGTGTCGAGCAGGGGAATGCCCGGCGGTAGGCCGTCATCCCGCCACACCTGCATGATGTGCGTGATCAGTTCCGGCTCCTGATAAAGATTCCTCCACGGGGTCTCGCAGCCGTCATAGGGATAATGCTCAAACGACATGAAGGCAAGATCCTGGATGCGTCCGTGGGCTTTCAAGTAGTCGAGGAAGCGGCTGAACCATGATGTCCGGCCTTGCGCATCGGGCCAGGCCTTGATGTCCTCGGTGACGCCTTCAAACGACGGACCTCCCAGCTTGAAGCTCGGATCAACCTGATGCAGCGCGGTAGCGAACTGGAGGTAAAGCGTCGCGTAGTCCTCAGGAAGCATGTACTGGCCGTCAGCTTCTTCGCCCATTTCGATGTAGGAAACGGGATAGCCCCGCTTCTTGATGTAGGTCATTTGCGCGGCAGCGTCCTCGGGGGTGCTGTACAGCACGGCGATAGGAACAATGGCAGGAAGGCCGCGAGTGATTCCGCTGGTGAAGAAGAGATCGAAACCCGGTTGGTCGCCAGATTCCATGCGGTCCGGAGCGAGGTAAAGATCAGAAGCCTGATGCCAGGGATCTACCGAGGAACACAACGTGAGCGTCTGCTTCTGATCGGGAGAATGGTGAAGCAGATCGGTGAATTCGCCTTTGTCATCCATGGTCCCAAGATAAAGCTCGCCGATGGCGTATCCGACGCAGTTGCGGGTGTCGCTGGCGCCGTGAGTGTCGCAGGTATTCGACGATTGCGTCATCAGGAGTCGGACAAACTTCGTACTCACTGGAGAGGAAGCGAGACGGAGAGTGGGCGTGCCACCCTTTCCGTCTTTAACGTCACCCGAGGCAAACGTCTTCCACTGGCCTTTGTCCTGCTCGTCCATGGCGTCGCCGTCACCAACCCAGTACTGCACCTCGTAGGCTCGTGCGTACGGTTCGGCCCACGCGATGCGGATCGCGTTCACCTCCTGCTTCTTGTCGAAGCCAATCACCACCCACTGCGGATGCAGCGAATCGTCCTCGCCGGTGAAGGTGTGCGTCAGATACGGATTGCTCTTCCAGTATGTGTTCACGTCGCCGTCATCCAGGCGTGAGAAGCCGTCAAACTCCGTCCCGCCGTTCCGCGTGAATCCCCGATGCGGAAGCGAATAGCCGTAGGAGTGCCTGATCATTTCTTTCGTAGGAGCGGAATCTCCTACGAAATATCCCCTGCCCGAAGGATCGCTCCACGTTCCCGCGGGATTCCAATGCCACGCCTGGACGAATAAATCCGTGTTTTGCCGGTAACTGATCACGCCCCAGCCCGCCTCGAGGATCTGCTTGATCTGGTCCGGCCGAAAAAACATGTCCGTGGCATTGCTGGGCACCCGATCTACGGTCGAACCCAGCGCATACAATGGACTGAACTTGTTCACTACATGGCTGGGTGTCGCATCGACGCGGACGGTTTGGGCGCCGGTTGAATTCGTTCTCGAGAAAATCAGGCAGAGAATCAGAACCAGCGAACGAGTCATAGATGTGGAGACCCTTTGGAAAATCCGCAATCCATAGAGATTCATACAACAAACCGCAGCGCTCGCGCCATCGAGCTGCCGATTATTTTCACGGAACGAAAGTTAATTTCGAGGCCCGTCCGGCTTTGGTTGCCGCCTGTGTATAATTTTCGAGTTCCGAGAAGCAAGAAAGATGCTTGCTGCGGAGATTGTCTCTCATGCGGGTCAAAGTGTTCAGCGACAAAGCTTCCCTGGGCAGCGCAGCGGCGGAGCAGGCTGCCACAGCCATCCGTCGGGCGATCGCGGAGCGCGGCCGTGCACGGATCGTCGCTGCAACCGCGGCATCGCAGCTTGAGTTCCTCGACGCGCTCACCAAGACGCCCGGCATCGACTGGCAGGAGGTCGAGGCATTTCATCTCGATGAGTACATCGGGTTGCCGGTCACGCATCCCGGGAGCTTTCGCAAGATGTTTCTGGAGCAACTAGTCCGGAAGACCGGCATCACCAGGTATCATTTGCTCGAAGGTGATGCTGCAGATCCTGACCAGGCCGTGCGCGGTGTGGGCAAAGACCTGGCTTCTGCGCTAATCGACATCGCCTTTCTCGGTATTGGTGAGAACGGGCACATCGCTTTCAACGATCCTCCGGCAAACTTCGAAACGGAAGCGCCGTACATCATCGTAATCCTCGACGAGGCCTGCCGCCGGCAGCAGGTAGGCGAGGCGTGGTTTGCCGACATTTCACAGGTGCCCAAGCAGGCGATATCCATGTCGGTGCGCCAGATTCTGAAAGCAAAGGAGATTCTAGCGGTCGTGCCTGACACTCGCAAAGCACAGGCCGTGAAGTTGTGCTTTGAGGGAAGTATCAGCCCCATGGCGCCGGCGTCGATTCTGCGTACGCACACCAACGCCACCATTTACCTGGACAAGAATTCGGCGTCATTGTTGGGGCCGGCGTTGCAGAACCAACTGAGGGACGAAGCACAGGTGACGGTAGGGCGTTAGTTCGTCTGCAATCACACTATCCATGGCGACCGCCGGGAAGCCGACTCCTACACACGCGATTCCCTCCTTGCGCTGGTGGATTGGCGCGGTACTGTTCGCCTCAACCCTCATCAACTACATCGACCGGCAAACGCTCTCGCTGCTCGCTCCGTATTTGAAGATCCAATACCACTGGACCAACAGCGACTACGCCAACATCGTGATCGCGTTCCGGATCGCCTACTCGATTGGACAAACGGTCTTCGGCAGGGTGATGGACCGCATCGGAACACGCCGCGGATTAAGCATAACCGTCGCCTGGTACTCAATCGTCTCGATGGCCACTGCGGCGGCGAGTGGCCTGCGCAGTTTTGCCGGATTCCGATTTCTGCTCGGCGCGGGAGAATCAGCCAACTGGCCGGCTGCCACCAAAGCCGTTTCGGAGTGGTTCCCAAAACGCGAACGCGCCCTGGCCACAGCTCTCTTTGATAGCGGGTCATCCATCGGCGGAGCGGTTGCGCCCTTTGTCATTCTGCCGATCTACTTCCGTTGGGGTTGGCGTCCGGCGTTCATGATCCCGGGCGTACTGGGATTCCTGTGGCTGATTGTGTGGCGCTGGCTGTATCACCCGCCGGAAGCGCATCCCCGGGTGAGCCAAGCCGAACTGCAGATGATCGCCGCGGACAAGATCGATCCAGACGCGCCGCCAGCCAGGCGGACACGACCTCATTGGCGCGATCTCCTAAAACTCCCGCAGACGTGGGGAACGATCGTTGCTAAGACGTTTACGGATCCGGTCTGGTTTTTCATCACCGACTGGTTCCCTATTTACCTGGTCGCGAAGGGAATCGATCTCAGGAGTGGGCTGATCGCAGTGTGGATCCCCTTCATCGCTGCCGATCTGGGGAACTTCTTCGCTGGGAGCATGTCGGGATACTTGATCAGGCGGGGCTGGTCCCTCGGTGCGGCCCGCAAAGCACTGGTGGTACTTGGGGGAATTGGAGTCACTCTGCTGATTCCGACCATTCTCACGACGAACCTGATGTTGATCGCGTTGCTTTTCGGGCTCGCGACTTTTTCCTATGCATCTTTCAGCACGATGGCAAACGTGCTACCTTCAGACCTTTATTACAGCGACTCGGTAGCTTCGGTCAGCGGCTTGAGCGGGACAGGAGCGGGGATCGGAACGATCGTGGCCTTCAAGCTGATCGGATATTTCTCCGATGCCCGGGCGGCTACGGCAACCCACGCATTCGATCCGATCATCATCATTGCGGGACTGGTTCCGTTTGCCGGGATGATTCTGACGTTGCTGCTAGTCCGCAACACGGAGGCCACGAGCCAGGGATTGGTGCGGCAAATTTGAATTGAACAGGAACTTTGATTTTCCCTTCCCGCCAGCTTCTCCTGAACGAGACCCTAATCTGCAAGCGCATCTCGACGGATCACCGCGGCTTCGCCGATGGCATGCCGATACGGGTGTTCTTTACGGACGTGGCGGTCAAGGTGACGGGATCAAACACCTGGGTGGACGCGAAATAAGACGAAGGCGCGATCGACAACTTACGGAATCGCTAGGGTCGTAGTGTCGGCGTCTAACGGCTTACACACAGGCGCTGTTGCCCTACATCAACTCTTCAACGAATGCCCGGGTTACGTCCATCGGAATCCGCATGTCAGCATGGGCCAGAGGACCGGCGTTGAGTACTGGCTCCGCTGCGTGCAGACTCGGCAGGTCAGTGCGTTCAAAGAACTTCCCGATGGGAATCTCTTCATCCCACAGCAGAGACTTGCCCATGGCGGCCATCCAGTCCGCGGAATCGTACGCTCGATCCTCCTCGAGCTTTTTTACCCGCGGGCGGAACCACTGGTAGGTGTTGTCGTGGTTATAGGTGACGCACGGGCTGAAGACATCCAGGAACGAGAACCCTTTGTGCCGGATGCCTTGCTTGATCAGTTCCGTCAAATGTTTCTGTTCTGCGCTGAAGCCGCGGGCAACGAACGTGGCGCCCGCGGCGAGAGCCAGTGAAATTGGATTCACCGGCGCTTCGATGTTGCCGAAGGGCATGCTCTTCGTCTTCATGCCGACGCGGCTGGTGGGCGAGGTCTGGCCGGTGGTAAGGCCGTAGATCTGGTTGTCCATCACGATGTAGAGCAGGTCAACGTTGCGGCGCATGCTGTGCACGAAGTGATTGCCACCGATGCCGAAGCCGTCACCGTCGCCACCAGTAACAAGCACGGTCAGTTCGTGATTCGCCAGCTTCACTCCAGTGGCCACAGCCAGAGCCCGGCCGTGGAGCGTGTGCATGCCGTAGGTGTTGATAAAGCCTGGAAAGTTTGACGAACAGCCGATACCGCTAATCGTGACCACGTTGTGGTTCGGTATCTGCAACTCGACCAGAGCCTTCTGGACCGCCGCGAGCACGCCAAAATCGCCGCATCCGGGACACCAGTCGGGATCAACCTTGCCTTTGAAGTCAGCCATTGCCACGTGGTTGGTCGCTGCCAGAGCCGTCGCCATTTTCTGTTCTCCTCAACCAGATTTCATCAAACCAGAACCATCAAACCTGATTTCGTCAAACAAGGATTTCATGTGCAGGTACAGAAAGCTTGGTCTTCCCACCCATTTGTTCCTTTACTGCTTCGACGATGTGGTGCGGCATGAATGGTTCCCCATCGTACTTTCGTATATATCCATCGGGCACGAAGCTGGTTTCGCTCCGCAGGTAGCGGGCGAACTGGCCGCTATAGTTGTTCTCCACAATGATCGTGTGCCGCGCGTCTTTCAAAATGTCGAGAATCGCGTCGCCGTGCAGCGGCACCAGCCAGCGGATCTGGAGCTGATTGGCCGAAATGCCTTGCTCGGTAAGGATCTCGCAGGCTTCCTCGATCACTCCCATTGTCGATCCCCAGCCGATCAGCGTGACGTCGGCATCGCGCCGGCCCCACAGCACCGGCGGAGGCAGTACGGCTTCAATGCCGGCAACCTTGCGCATGCGCTTTTCCATCATGGCGCGGCGTTTGGTCGGATTGGTAAATTCGTCGCTGATCAGGACGCCATCTTCATCGTGTTCGTCACTCGACGCCGTGTGTGTGTATCCCTCAACGCCGGGAATGGCGCGCGGGGAAATGCCGTTTTCTGTGATCTTGTACCTCTTGTAGACGCCGTCTCCGTTTGTCCCGGGGGAGGCTTTGGTGATGAGTTCCCCGCGGTCGATTGCGGGGGCAAAGTCCAAGTCCTTGGGATCGACGCTGAGCCTGCCTTCCGACAGCAATAGATCGCACAGAACGATGCCCGGACATTGAAACCGATCGGCAATGTTGAAAATCTCTGGAATGATTTTGAAGCAATCTCCGATATCGAGCGGTGCGGCCAGCACCCGGGGATAATCGCCGAAAGCGGCACCCAACATTTGCCAGAGATCGCCTTGTTCGGTCTTGGTGGGAACGCCTGTGGAGGGACCGGCCCGCTGGCAGTCGATTACCACCACTGGAGTTTCCATCATGGCTGAAAGACCGAGGCCTTCAGTCATCAAGGCAAAGCCGCCGCCGGAGGTGGCGCACATGGACCGGACGCCGGCGTGGGCAGCCCCGATCGCCATATTCACCACACCAATTTCGTCTTCCACTTGGCGGACCATGATGCCGGCCTTGCGAGCATGGGCCGCCATCCAGTGCAGAACTCCCGTCGAAGGGCTCATGGGGTAGGCACAGTAGAATTTCACCCCCGCCGCCGCGCCTCCCATAGCCATCGCGGTGTTGCCGCTGAGCACCGCATAGAGGGTCCCGGTCATCGGAAGGGGCCACGCAAAAGCTTTAAAATTCGCGCTGGCGTAATCGTAGCCCGCTCGTGCGATGCTGACGTTCTCCGACACCATGGCATCGCCTTTTTTCTTGAACTGCTCCGCAAGAACCTCCTCCAGAGCCTGGAATCCAATTCCCATCATATTGAGACCAGCCCCAACCGCGAGCGTATTCTGGGCCACCTTATTCCGAGTGATGTCAGCCAGCTTGGAGACGGGGAGCGGGCAGAGCTGCGCACCCGTCGCGGGGGCGCCCGGTTTAATTGTGTCGGCGTTGTAGATACATGCAGCTCCATCGGTGAGCAGTCCAAGGTGGCGATCCATCGCGTCCTGGTTCAGCGGGAGCAGCAAATCCACGCGGTCGCCCATGTTGGTGACTTTCTCGGGACCAGTGCGGATCGTAAGAAAAGTGTGTCCGCCGCGGATGATCGACTGATAGGCGTTGTAAGCATTCAGGTGCAAGCCGCGGCGGCTGAAGATCTTCGCGAAGATGTCGCCCGGGGTAGCGACACCCTGACCAGCGGCACCTCCGATGCCGATGGCAAAAGTCTGCTTCATGACAAGCTCCTAGACGGCAAACCCGGTGCGGAGGCCGAGGTGCTCGTCTATCTGCGCCACGACCCCGAGAAAAATGCGCGTCGGTCCCCGGGTTGCCCGATAGTTTTCGCGAACGATAAGGCCGTGTACTCAGTCGCTTTCTAGAAGACAGGAGAATCCTACACCTGCGGGGCTATCTCAGGCCAGACGCAACCAACTAAATCGCTCTGCGGGTGGGTCGATCCGCGGATTTGGATAGTCAGATGTGCCGGGGGCCCCCGTGGACACTCGGACGACGGATATCTTTGCAATCATGATCGCGGCTGCCGTGGCTTGCCTTGGTCCGGGGGCGTTTTCTCTCGAATCCCGCCTGTTCGGACGCAGGGAAATCGTCATTCCACAGGACGGCTTCCTGTTTCTTGACCGCCAGAAGTTTGCAGCGTCCTTCGCCGCTGACGTAAGGCCCGAGATTGCAGATTTCATGGCCAACTCCCAAGTGCCGTGGGGACTTGCGGCCGCGAGCGGCGGGGCCACAGCGGCTGCCTGGAAGACGAAGCCGAGCTGGTATCTGCTGACCACAGAAGATCACATGATCGCTCCGGAACTCCAGCGATTCATGTCGAAGCGAGCCGGCTCCAAGGTGGTTGAGATCAAGGGAAGCCATGCGATCTATGTTTCGCGGCCCGACGCGGTGGCGACTATGATTGAAAAAGCCGCCACGGGCGCGCCGCTTGTAGCAGCTCGCTAATGCATGGAGCGTGCGCCGGACAATTTTCCACCGGAAATTCTCCGGCGCACTTTAATCGCCTGTACCCTTTAGGCACACATAAGTAATCTAACTAATCGAAGGCGAAGGCATGACCAACCTTACGTAATCACCCTTGTCGGTCAGATCGCCCGGGCCTACGGAAGAGAAAAAGATGCGCCGTATGCTGCGGCCGAATCGGAGAAGGCGGCCTAGTCCGATTCGCATATCGAGCCGGCTAGCGAAAAAGAGGATTTCAGTAAAAAACTAAAAGGAGAAGAGTAATGCCATACGTGACAGTCGGAAAAGAGAATTCAGGGAACATCGAGCTTTATTACGAAGACCACGGTTCCGGTAAGCCGGTGGTCTTGATCCACGGATACCCATTGAGCGGCGCCTCCTGGGAGAAGCAGGTTCCTGCGCTGCTGAATGCGGGATATCGAGTCATCACCTACGACCGCAGGGGATTCGGCAAGTCCAGCCAGCCAACCGATGGCTACAACTACGACACGTTCGCAGAGGACCTGCACAAGCTGATCACGCACCTGAAGTTGCAGGATTTCACGCTGGTCGGATTCTCGATGGGCGGTGGCGAGGTCGCACGCTACTTCGGAAAGTACGGTTCCAAGGGTGTGAGCAAGGCGGTGATCATGGGTGGCGTGCCTCCCTTCCTGCTGAAGACCGAGGACAACCGGGAAGGCGTGGACTGGAGCGTGTTCGAAGGCATCAAGAAAGCTGTGGCCGCCGACCGCTACGCTTTCTTCACGGAGTTCTATAAGAATTTCTACAACACCGATCAGCTTTTGGGTAAGCGGGTCAGCGAGGAGATCGTGCGCGCGAGTTGGAACCTTGCTGCCGGTGCATCGGCGACCGCCAGCCTGGCATGTGTTCCCACGTGGCACGAGGACTTCCGCAAGGACATGGAACGTGTGGATGTACCAACGCTCGTCATCCACGGCGACGAAGACCGCATTGTTCCCATCACTGCGGCCGGTGCCCGCAGCGCCAAAATGATCAAGGGCGCTCGCCTGCACGTCGTGAAAGGCGGGCCGCACTGCATCACCTGGACGCACGCAGAGGAAGTCAACGCGCAACTGTTAAGCTTCCTGGGCGAAAAGGCGCAAGCGAAGAAAAACGTCGCCTGAGCGGCCACCGACTATGACCTGCCGGGCGACTACAGCGCCCGGCAGTGTTTGCCGCAACCCGGCGATTCCTACATCAGGATTGGCTGCGAGATAACGCTCCACAGTTCCCACATTCCAACGCACGGTGCGCACGGGTTCAGCCACCACGGCGTCAACCTCAAGCGGGGCTCCGCTCGGCAGAAGAGCTGAACCAACGCGCCACCGCTTTGATCTCTCCGGCAGTTGATTCTTCATCGAGTCCGCCGGTAGCAACGGTCACTTGCCATTGCCACTCGCCAGTTCGCCGCAGCATTCGGGTCGCTCCGGCAGACTCGATCTATCCCAGCCGCCACCGAGAGCCTGAATTAGCAGGACCGTGTTCGCCATCCGGCGTCCTAAGAGATTGACCGCGGTGACCTCATTCGCCAGGGCGGCGCTTTGGGCAGTGATCACCTCGAGGTAGCTTGTAACGCCGCCCTTGTAGCGGGTGACGGAAAGGTCCAGGGATTTCTGTGCGGCCACCACCGCCTCATCCTGGACCTTGGCCTCGTTTTCCAGAATTCTCACCGCCGCCAGATTGTCTTCGACCTGCTGGAATCCCGCGAGCACGTCTTCGCGATAGGCGGCGACTTGATAATCATAAGACGCCCGGGCCTGGTCGTTGAGCGCGTGGCGTCTTCCGCCGTCGAAAATAGTTTCTGCGGCAGATAATCCCAGGGACCACAGGCCGCTGGGCCCATTGAGCAGAGTTGTGATGGCGGAGCTTTCAAATCCTCCAGAGGCGCCCAAACTGATCAGCGGGTAGTACGCCGACTTCGCGACTCCAATCTGGGCGTTAGCGGCCGCCACACGTCGCTCCGCTGCCGCGATGTCCGGACGTCTTTCAAGCAATTCTGATGGCAGCGAGATGGGAATGTGCGGAGGCGGTGCGGTGAGCGGAAGCGGAGGAAGACTGAAATCGGCGGGAGGTTTGCCAATCAGGATTGCAACCGCGTGTTCGTATTGCGCACGCAGCACGCCCACATCAATGGCCTGTGCCCGCGTGGTTTGCAATTGAGTCTTCGCCTGCTCGACTTCCACCTCTGAACCGATCCCTCCCTCGAAGCGGCTTTCATTTAATTGCAGGGCTTGCTCGTACTGCTTAACTGTGGAATTTAGAAGTTGTTCTTCGGCGTCGAGACTGCGGGCCTGAAAGTAATCGATGGCCAAGTCCGCGTGCATGCTTAGATTTACCGTCGCCAGATCTGCTGCGCTGGCTTGCGCTTGCTCCCGATAAGACTCCACATTTTTTCGAACTCGCCCCCAGACATCGGCCTGATAAGAAACGTCGAATGGCAGCACGAAGTCGTTGTAGGTGGCGCCACTTATGGCGGAAGAATGGCTGGGACTATTGGCCGAGACCCGCGTTCGAGTCGCCGACGGCCCGGCCGTCACGGTTGGATAGTAGTCAGCACGGTAGTAGCGCAGGACTGCTCGTGCCTGCTGAAACTGCGCCTCTGCTGCTTTCAGATTTTGATTGCCTACATTGATTTGTTGCTCGAGCTCATTCAGTTGTGGATCCTGAAAAATTGTCCACCACTCGCCGCCAAGGTTCTGGTCATTGGGCTGGGCTGGTTTCCAATCGCCCGCCTCTTTGTAGGCGGAAGGCGCCTGCACCACAGGAGCGTGGTACTTGGGTCCAACCGCGCATCCAGTCAACTGCAGCACCGCTAGCGCCACCAGGCCGCAGATCGACAGGGCTCGCCGCGGGTCCTCGAACAAGGCTATTTTGTGAAGGCTTTTCATTTGATATCTCCCGGCAAATTCGCCTGAACGATTTGGACTGCTTGCCCCGAGACGATTGAGTCGGGCGGGTTGATGATCACCTGATCGTTTGCCGTAAGGCCAGCCACGATCTCTATCTCATTTCCGAAGTCGTGCCCGGGGGTCACCGCAGTCAGCGTGACCTTCCCATCCTTTACCACACCGACATGTAATCCCACCGAGCGGAAAATCAGGGTATTCACCGGAAGCAGAAATGTGGAAGCCTGCGTCGGCACCGCCAAGTGAACCTCCGCATAGGAACCGCTGAGTAGCGTGCCTGTGGGGTTATCCACATCGACTTCGACCAGCAGGGTCCGGGTGGTTACAGTGATAGCTTCGGCGGTGCGCACCAGCTTTCCCTGAAACTTGCGGCCCGGAAATTCGGCCAGGCTGAGATCCGCGATCATCCCAGTCTTGATCCCTTGCGAGTATTCCTCCGGGACGTTTACGTAAACCCGCAATTTTCCCGGCTGCGCGATGTGGAAGAGATCGGTTTTCACTCCCGTACCGCTGCCAGAATTAATAAGATCGCCTATATCGGTATTCCGTGCGGTAATCACGCCGTCGAACGGCGCGTAGATCTTTTCAAAAGAGGCCAGGGCCGAGTACTGCTCTACGGCTGCCTTATCCGCTTCGACGATGGATTTATTCGCGTTGTAGGTACCGACTGCGTTGTCGACGTCCTGTTGGGATACAGCGTTGCTTTTCAAAAGTCCCTGATAGCGATTCTTGGTAACGGAAGCGAGTTCCAGATTTGCCTGCGCGGTTAGCAGGTTACTGCGCGCCTGCTGGAGTTGCTGGTCGACTTCCGGCGTTTCGATGACGGCAAGAAGCTGGCCCTTCTTGACATGCGCCCCAATGTCGAAATACCACTTCTTCAGATAACCATTCGTACGCGAGTAGATGGGTGATGTGATGAAGGGTTGCACGTTTCCGGGCAGGATGATTTCGTCCGCCGGCGCCGTTTGTTTCGGCGACACAACCGATACGGCAGTGAGAGCCGCTTGAGCCGTCTCTGTGCGTAGAGTTGTGGTTGCTTTGACGCGGGACCAGATGCCGGATCCCAGGAGCGCAGCAACTACAATCGCCGCAATCACGAGCACAAGCCATGATTTGCGCGAACGTTTTGCTGTCCTCACCTCAACCAATGGGAGAGTCTGTTCGGCGGTTTGTTGTCTCTCTTCAGTTTGACCTTCAGTTTGATTCATATATAACTCCATACTCTTGCTGTCTAGCGCCCTTGTTCCTGAGCCGAATGGCGGCGTGAACCTTGCAGGACGCTGAAAAATGCCGGGACAAAAAGTAGTGTCGAAGCTGTTGCGAAAATCAGCCCACCGATGACCGCCCGGCCAAGGGGAGCATTTTGTTCACCACCGTCGCCGAGTCCCAGAGCCATGGGTACCATGCCGATGATCATGGCCAACGCGGTCATCAGCACGGGGCGAAAACGTGTAAAGCCCGCCGCCAGTGCCGCGCTCACAGAATTCATGCCTTCCGCCATTCTTTCCGTGGCGAAGCTCACCACCAGGATGCTGTTCGAGGTTGCGACGCCCATGCACATGATGGCTCCCATCAGCGCCGGAACGCTGAGATTTGTGTGCGTTATAAATAGGATCCAGGCAATCCCGGCCAGTGCCGCGGGCAGCGCGGAAATCATGATGAAAGGATCGAGCCACGACTGAAAGTTGACTACGATCAGCAGGTACACCAGCACGATTGAGAACACCAGTCCGCCCAGCAGGCCGATATAGGAAGCGCGCATGGTCTGCACCTGCCCGCGGACAACGACGCGGGAACCCCGTGGCAATTGCGTACGTGTGGCGTCGATGATTTTGTTGATGTCGCCAGCCACGCCGCCGAGGTCGCGGCCGTCAACGGAGCCAAAGATGTCAATGACCGGCGCAACGTTGTAGTCAGAAACCACGGCCATTCCTGCTCCGCGCTGCGTGGATACCAGACTGGCCATGAGCGATGGAGGCGCATTCGGGTCTGTGCCTGTGATCGGAATGTTCTCCACATCCTGCAAGGTGTCGGTGCGATATTGCGGCGTCTCGGTCGCGATTTGATAGCTGACATGATTCTTTGGGTCAAGCCAGAACGAGGGCGAAGTCTGGAAGCTGCCGCTCAACGACACCAGCAGGTTCTGCGCAACGTCGTGGGCCGTGAAACCAAGTTGTTCCGCTTTGGTGCGTTCCACGCTTAAACGCAGATAAGGTTGATCGAAGGGCTGCTGAATTCGCAGATCGGTTGCTCCCGAAACATACCTCATCTTTGCCAGCAGTGCGTCCGCATAGGCCCGGTTTCCCTGCAAGTCGTTGCCTACGACCTGAACATCGAGAGGCGCCGGCAGTCCAAAGTTGAGAATCTGCGCGACCATGTCGGCGGGCAAGAAAGAAAACGTGACACCCGGAAACTGTTTTGGCAGCGCCAAACGAAGCTGGTGAATGTAGTTGTCCGTGGGATGGTGCTTGGCGGATAGCGTCACAAGAATGTCCGCGTCCTGCGTTCCCACCGGCGCCGAATTGCTGTAGGAGAGATTGATGCCGCTATAGGGCAGGCCAATGTTGTCAATGACGCTTTGCACTTCGGCTGCCGGAATTTCCTTTCGAATCGACTGCTCGACCTGATCGCAAAGGTTGGCGGTCTCTTCAATTCGCATTCCCGTGGGAGCGCGCATGTGAAGTTTGAAGGTGCCGCTATCCACGCTGGGGAAAAAGTCCTGGCCCAGCCAGGGAATCAAAATGGCCAGAGAGCCGAGGCAGAACACAAAGAACGCAATCAGGAAAACGCGCCGGTGATGCAGGCAAATTTCCAGCAGGCTGCCATAGCTGTGGTGAAATTTCTCGAAGGCCGCCTCAAACCGCTTCTGAAGGCGTACCAGCGGATTGCGGCTAGGGGAGTCGCCGGCTTCCTTCTTTTCTCCTCGCAACAGGTACTTGGCCATGGTCGGAACGATGGTCCGCGAAAGAAAATACGAGGCCAGCATCGCGAACACTACCGCTTCGGCGAGCGGGACAAACAGGTATCGCGCCACTCCTGACAGTAAAAACATTGGGGCAAACACGATGCAGATCGACAGCGTGGAGACGAACGCGGGGGTTGCAATTTGCGAAGCACTATCCAGAACAACTTCGTCAAGATTCTTCTCCGGTTCTGCCTCCCGGTTGCGATTGATGTTCTCGACCTCAACGGTGGCGTCGTCAACAAGAATTCCCACCGCCAGCGCCAGTCCACCCAGGGTCATAATGTTGATGGTTTGCCCGATCGCACTGAGCACAATGATCGAGGTCAGAATCGCCAAAGGAATCGAGGTCGCGATGATCACGGTGCTCCGCCAGCTGCCCAGGAACATGAGAATCATGAAGGCGGTCAGGCACGCGGCAATCAACGTTTCCCGGACCACTCCACTGATCGCGCCACGGACAAAAATTGATTGGTCCGCCAGCGGCGTTATCTGTAGAGTGGGTGGAACGGTTGTCTTGATTTGAGGCAGCATGGATTTGATGCCCGAAATCACGTTCAGCGTTGACGCATTCCCAGCCTTTTGGATGGTCAACAACACGGAGCGCTGCCCGTTGACGCGGACGATGTTGGTCTGAGGCGGGAAGCCATCGCGTACCCAGGCAACGTCCTTGACGTAGATGGTGGTATCGCCAATCGTCTTGATCGGGATTCGGTTCAGGTCCGCAATCGTCTGCGGCGCCGCGTTCGGAATGGAGACGTCGTATTCCTTGGAACCAATCTTGGACGTTCCCGTCGGCAGGACCAGGTTTTGTAAGCTGATGGCGTTTACTACATCCAGCGCAGATAAGCCCTTCGACTGCAGCGCAGTCGTATTCAGGTCGACCTGCACCTGGCGTTGTTTGCCGCCATAGGGATAGGGCACCGAAACTCCAGGTACTGTAATGATCTGAGTCCGAATAAAATTTAAGCCATAATCGTTGAGCTGCTGCTCCGATAGATTTTGTCCCGAGAGAGCCAACTGCAGTACGGGCACGCTCGAGGCGCTATAGGCAAGAATAAGAGGCGGCGTCGTTCCCGCAGGCAACTGCTTGAGTTGGGTCTGAGAAACCGCCGTAACCTGCGCAATCCCTTGCTGGATGTTTGCGCTCGGCTGCAGGAACACTTTTACAACCGCGATTCCATAGAGCGACTGCGACTCGATGTGTTCGATATTGTCGACCGTGGTAGTAAGGTTCCGCTCTGTAATGGTAACGATCCGGTCGCTCATGTCTTGTGGGACGAGACCGTTATAGTTCCAGATGATGCTGACGACTGGAATGTCGATCGTCGGGAAAATGTCGGTGGGAGTGCGAACAATCGCGAGTCCGCCCATAATCAGAATCAATATGGACATCACTACGAAAGTGTAGGGGCGGCGTAATGCTAGTCGAACAATCCACATAAAAAGTTCCCTTTTGCTGCATGGGGAAAAAGCACACTGCGTGCCAATCGACGACCAATGATCTTAGGTCTCTGTTTTCAGCAACCTGGAATCAACCGCCGGGTCGGCACGCCCACTGAGCCTCAGATAAGAAGTCCCGCGACTGACACCGCGTCCGCATTTCGACAGGAATTATTCGGTCCACCGTCCTGACTTGGTGCGGGTAAGCAGTAAATCGTGCAGAGTCAGTACGGCTGGAATGGCTACAGAAATGCGCTTCGCTTGAAATGGAGGTGCACAATGTCAGGGTGCACGATGTCAGGGTGTTTAGCGGATGTGTTTCTGCTGGTAGTCACGTGCTCGATCCCATATCTGGTCTCGCGCCTGCGGTTGCAGAGTAGCCGCTCGATGAGGAACATGTACGAGTTCGCAAGGCACACGACCGGAATGCCTAAGCGTCGAACTTGAAGTCCGGCGCCGCAGTTTGTCTGAACACACTTCAGACACCACCAAATTTCAGAAGGAGATTGAAATGCAAACTCGCAAACTTGGCAACTCAGATCTTTACATCACTCCCGTCGGCTACGGCGCCTGGGCTGTGGGCGGTTCGGGCTGGCAGTTCGCCTGGGGATCGCAGGATGACAGCGACTCCATCGCCGCTATTCATCGCTCCCTCGAACTCGGCGTTAACTGGATCGACACTGCCGCGGTCTACGGTCTTGGGCACTCCGAAGAGACCGTCGCCCGCGCCCTCAAGAGCTGGCGTGGTCCACGTCCGTATATCTTCACCAAGTGTGGCTTGCGCTGGGATGGGCAGGGTCAGGTGCAGAAGGTATTGAGCGCTGATTCGATCCGACGCGAAGCCGAGGACAGTTTGCGCCGCCTTTCTATCGAGGTGATTGATCTCTACCAGATCCACTGGCCTCCGGATCCCGATTCACCTCAGCTCGAAGAAGGTTGGTCCACACTGGCTGACCTGAAGAGCGAAGGCAAAGTACGGTGGATTGGGGTTTCGAACTTTAATGTCGATCAACTGCGTCGCGCTCGGGCTATCGCTCCAGTCACGTCGCTGCAGCCCCGGTATTCATTAGTGCACCGTGAGGTGGAAGATGAGATTCTGCCCTACTGCCTGAACGAAGGAATTGGAGTCATCGTCTATTCCCCAATGGCTTCCGGCCTGCTGACTGGCGCCATGACCCGCGAGCGAGCGGCCCAGCTTCCAGCCGACGATTGGCGCAGGAATCATCCCGACTTTACCGGGCCAGATCTCTCTCGCAACCTGGCGCTGGTTGAACGCTTGCGGCAGCTTGCCACGCGCCACGACCGATCGGTTGGCGAAGTGGCAATCGCCTGGACGCTGCACAACCCGGCCGTCACCGGAGCCATTGTCGGGGCCCGCAGCGCTCGTCAGGCCGAAGGAGTCATGCGTGCCGGCGAACTGCACCTCAGCAATGAAGCAGTGAACGAGATCGCACCCTTTTTCGGCGACACGGCGGCGTGAAGGCAGAATCAGCACAGCCGGGAGCCCCAGTGGTCAAGAGAGTTGACACTCTCTCGACCACCGCGATCTCGCGCCCGGAGCGGGTTCTCAGTAGTACAGATCGGGTGGGCCTTTGTACTCCTGGATGGAATTACCGCCGTCAACGACGATCAGTTGACCTGTGATATAGGAGGCGGATTCGGCGGCGAGAAACGCAACAGCAGCCGCCACCTCCTCAGTCCGGCCGGGGCGTCCCACGGGAGTATTCTTACCCGCAATGATTTCGTGTTGGGTCGAAGACGTGGTTTCGATCCACCCCGGCGCGACTGCATTCACCGTGATCCCATGCCGAGCAACTTCGAGGGCGAGACTGCGAGTAAGCCCTACCATGCCGGCTTTGGCGGCACTGTAAGCCGTTTCCCGCGGGTTGCTGACGACTGGCCCGGTCACAGAAGCTACGTTCACGATCCGCCCATACTTTGCTGCCAGCATGATCGGGAGCACGGCTTTCGTGATGTTGAAGGCCGTCTTGAGGTTAATGGCGATGCCGTAATCCCAATCCTGCTCGGAAAGGTCGGCCAGAGGCTGGGATGTGGTTTCGGTGGGACTACCAACCTGGGTCATGCCGGCGTTGTTGACGAGGATATCGAGACGGCCATAGCGGCCTCGGACTTGCTGCACCAGCATTTGAGTGCGCGCATGATCGCGCAAGTCGGCGGAGAAAGCAAAGACATCTGCGCCCTCTGCGGCAAGTTCGCGGGCACGCTCCAGAATTCTCTCCGTCGTGGAAGTGATTGCAATTCTCGCCCCTTGCTGGGCGAGCAAACGGGCAGTCGCAAACCCTATTCCCTGCGCGCTGCCCGCACCCGTGATGAGCGCCACCTTCCCAGAAGAGTTCATCGCTTCGATGTCACCGGTTTTTAGACACGACCGATTGTATCGAACTCGGCAACTCAGGAGCCCTGGCCACTGGCGTTCACTCAGGAAGCCAGTGCTGCAACCCCATTGAGCTCCAGATATTCCTCCTCACTTAATTGCAGCGACCCCGCCTGCATATTCTCCTCAAGATGCGCAATCGACGAGGTCCCGGGGATGGGCAGCATAACTGGAGAACGTCTCAGCAACCACGCCAGTGCAATGTGGATGGGTTTGACCTTGCGAGCACCCGCAATTCTCTCCAGCAACCTGCCGGCGACTCTCCCAGCCCCGAGTGGGAACCATGGGATGAATGCGATGCCGTTGTGTTCGCAATAATCCACGACGTTATCCCACTCCCGATCGGCAAAACTGTAACGGTTCTGCACCGACACGATCGGCACGATCTTCCGCGCTCGCTCGATGTGTTCCACCGTGACATTCGACAATCCGACCAGGCGGATCTTGCCCTCTGATTGCATGTTGCAGAGAGTTTCAATCGATGCATCGAGAGGCACCACCGGATCGGGCACGTGCAGTTGGTAGACGTCGATACGGTCGAGGCGCAGTCGCTTCAGGCTACCTTCCACCGCCTGCCGCAAGTGGGCAGGGCTAGCGTCGTGGGTCCACTGATTCGGCCCGGGGCGATTCCATCCGCCTTTGGTCGCGATGACCAGGTCCTTCGGGTACGGAGCCAGCGCCTCGGCGATCAGCTCTTCGCTGACATTCGGACCGTACGAATCGGCCGTGTCAATAAAGTTGACGCCAAGCTCAACGGCTCGACGAAGAACGGCAATTGCCGATGCAAGGTCCTTCGGTGGACCCCAGATTCCTTCGCCCGTAAGGCGCATGGCGCCGAAACCAAGACGACTGACAGTGAGTTCACCACCAAGTGTGATCGTTCCGCCAGTCGCGACCGGCGGCGTTGCTGCTTTCTTGGGACTATTTTTCATAATTCACTCTCCAAAGCTCTGTTTGTTTGATGATGGAACTTTAACTCAGCCGCAATTTTCCATTCGAAATGCGCGCGTTGATACATTAGTCAGCCACGCGCCAACCCGAACTGCGCACGCTTATACCCGGCGCTATCGTCGTCAAGGTGTCAGGCCCAAGGTCTCTTTCGAAGACGATGCCCTTTCGGGTAACCACGAATGACTTGACTCCTGACGATCGATATTCCACGGGATACGCGATCAACATCAGATCGGTCGTCCTCTTGCCGGGGCCATTCACGCCCGACGCGGGATTCTGTGCAACGAATCGAAAGTAGTACCCCTGGAAGGAATTAGGCTCCTTGTGGTCGGCGTCCGTTCTGGAGGCGGAGGCCAGGCTCTCGGCGAATTTGGTGATTGGATCTTCGCTGGCTGCCTTCGTTTCGGCGTCATTCCTGGCCATTGCGAATTCCTCACACACTGCAAGCGCCGTGGCCTCGTTTTCTCCGATTCTGCGGTACTTGATTTCCTCCATGCCAGTCTCGGAATCGAAGTGCCATGCTCCGTTCTTTGAAACCAGCGGGACGGGAAAAGGCCAGTTCTCCGCGCCGATATACAGCACCGTGGTGCCGTCAGCCTCTTGAACCAGGCGGTGCATCTCCTGATACTTCTTGGTGAACTGCTCGCGTTCCAGCTTGTCTTCTTCTTCGTCCTTCGATGAAGTGACTTCCTTTCCCGCTCCCAGGATCGCTTCCAGGGACAGTTCGTCCTCTTTTTGTGCAGCCTGAAAAAGAGCGTCACTAGCTTCCACCGGAGACGAGAACGTTCTTGGTTGCGAATCCTGAGCAACGCTCGACCCGGCGAAACCCGCCACTACCAGCAGCAGGCCGACCAGCAACAGAAGAAGGACGGTGGACGCGAACCCCACTGCAAGTCTCACTGTAAATGTTTCAAGCTTCCTATTGTTCGTGCGCATGATTTGTTCCTCCATATCATCAGTCTCGTTTTTGGTAATTGAACCGAATTATCGGTGACCGCCTCCGTGGAAACCCCCACCTCCGTGGAAACCCCCACCTCCGTGGAAGCCTCCGCCGCCATGGAAGCCGCCAAAGCTCGACCGCCCCCGCGAGGAGAATCCTCTCGCGACTCCGCCATGATTAAAGCCGCTGAACGCGCCGGAGTGCGTGCCAGCCTGGCCGTGTGATCCGGCAAGTCCATGCTGCCCGCCGGCGAAGCCCCTCGCTCCTCCGCCATGAAATCCGTTAGCGCCATGAAATCCGCCAGCCCGATTGAACGTGTTGTGATTGACAAAAATTCTGCTGTGGGACTCGTAGTGGTGGTGGTCGAAGCGAATATCGTGGTGATGCCAATCGTATCCCCAGTGGTGCCAGCCCCAGCCAAAACCACCGAAGAAGCCGATTCCAAACCCGAAGCCAAACTCAATCCCGGGATAGCCAAGGTAGAGTCCTGGGTACGAATACCAACCAGGCCAGATCCCGATAGGCTCTCCATACGCAAGCCACGGGTCGTATTCAGGAACGTAAACCACCTCAGGATCGGCGGGTTCGATCACGATGGTTTTTCCCTCTTTCTTCACATTTTCTTGCGAGGTGCTTTTCAGGTTGCCCGCCTTCTCAGCCCGGTCGCGCATTTCCTGAACCGCGTTCATTACGTCTTTCTCTTGGTTGACGTAGGCGTCGCCCAGCGAAGAGGTCCAGGCCAGATTCTTATCCATGTTCGCGAGCACTGAAGGAAACTCGACGAGGGCCTTCACGCTCGGATCCCAAGGCTGCTTGTCGACTTCTTTGCCGAGCTCTTCGCCCTTAAGATTGGTATGTTGCTGCAGCCACCGGTCCGCTTCCACAATTTGGTCGGGATAAGTGGCCGCCGCGAGGATTTGTGCCACCAGTGCATCTGGATATAATGCGATTGGGGCGACGAGTTGCTGCAACTGTTCGGGCGTCTGTTGTGCGGCCTGAACCGGCGTTGTCGTGGCCTGAACCGGCGTTGTTGTGGCCTGAGCCGGCGGCGGCGCGGCGGATTGGCCCGCCTGAGCCGCGAACGCTCCGGGCGCTGTGACTAGCACAAGGCAGCCGGAAAGCAAAAGCGACAGACTTTGTTTTAGGACTTTCACAATCATTCTCCTTTGGCGCGGGCGCTTAGTGCTTATGGCTCCGCCAGATTTGTGTTATCAGCCAGCCAAGTCAACGGCACTTTGAGCCGCGAAGCGCCGAAATGTAAGCGGACACGCCGAGTGGTCGCATTGACATGCGATCTCCACCTCGTCGCTGCCCGCGTCGCGACACGCTTGTCCGCAGTATTCGTCCCCATTTGCTACAGGGCATAGGCACGGTATGTGCGCACACAGTTTTGTCTTTTGATCCGCCATTTCAATTCCGTCCTTTCCGGTACCCCACGTTCCCGATCAATTCGGTAACTGCGACTCTTGACGTAGTGCCGTCCCTTGCATTGGCCCGAGTGAGTTTGAGGGAAGTCACTCCAGACCATCAGGTCTCGACAACTACGTCGCCTCGAGTAATTGCATGCAGCTCTCCAAACGTCGTGTTGCCGCTAAGCCCGTGCGTTCTCAGGTATTTTGGTTAATGGGGCGAGGAAGATTAACTGTCCTCCTGTGTCGACAGGTGGATAGCGCTGTCGGCATTTGAACGGCATCAATGGTGTTTCTAGGACCTCTTGAGCTGCGCTATCATGTCTTCCAACGTAAGTTGAGAATGCGCTCGATGGAAGCGCAACGAAGGTGACTATGGCCCTGCATAGACGGAGTGTCGTCGTTCCGTCCGGAAGCGGCGCTAACGTTCACCTCACGCTCCCCATCAACACCGAGGAGCGCGAATGACGCCCGCAGCCGCCCCCACCGTGTTCGTTGTGGATGACGATGACCTGGTGCGCGCTTCCATTCAGGGCATGCTGAAGTCGGTCGGCTTGCGGTCACAGACCTTCGGGACGGCGCAAGAGTTTCTGCGCAGCAAGCGGTCGGACGGGCCAAGTTGCCTGGTGCTGGACATACGACTTCCTGGAGTTAACGGCCTCGATTTCCAGCACCAGTTGGTTGACGCAGGCATACTAATTCCCGTCATTTTTATCACCGGGCACGGAGACATTCCGATGACGGTGAAGGCCATGAAATCCGGCGCGGTAGAGTTCCTGACCAAGCCGTTCCGCGACCAAGATTTGCTGGACGCGATCCATCAGGCCTTGGATCGCGACCGGGTATTGCGTCAACACCAGAGTGAAGTGGGCGGATTGCGAAAGCGCTACGAGTTGCTCACCCCGCGCGAGCGCGAGGTAATGGGCCTGGTGGTTTCGGGCATGCTCAATAAGCAGATAGCCTTTGACCTTGGAACCAGTGAAATCACCGTGAAGATCCAACGCGGCCACGTGATGCGGAAGATGCAGGCTGAATCACTGGCGGAATTGGTCAGAATGGCTGCGAAGCTTGAGCTTCCCCCTGCAAAAGACTAAGACACTCGACCGATGGGATATCCGGACAAGGCGAAGTGGAGTGCGCGGCCCGCCGTGAGCTATGGCTTGGCTTTGGTCTCGGTCGCAGCGTCTGCGGGCCTGACGAAAGTTTTTCTATACTTTCATTTGCCCTTGGTGTTTAACGCATTTGCGTTATCAGCAATCGCTATAACCTTTTGGTACGGAGGGACCAGGCCCGGCATTCTCTCAGCCGTGCTCTCAGCCCTTGTCCGCAGCTATGTCTTCGACCCTGGAATGGACAGCATGGCTCGGGTTCTCTATGACCTTGTGTTTCTGGTCTTTGCGCTGCTGATGACCGGGGCTACGCGAACCCGGGACGAACTTGAAGTGAGAGTCGCCGAGCGAACCGCGGCACTGACTCGATCAAACGAAGACCTGAAACTTGAGATTGCCGAGCGCAACCGGGCTGAAGCAAAACTGCGCGAGAGCGAGGCATACCTGGCAGAAGCGCAGAGGCTTAGCCACACGGGCAGTTGGGCATCGACACCTGCCCTGGGCGAGATCAGGTTCTTCTCCGAGGAATGCTACCGCGTGTGCGGTTTTGATCCGCACGCTGGACCACCGCGATACGAGACATTCTTTCAGCGCATCCATACCGACGATCAACCCAAAGTTAAGGAAACGGTCGAGACCGCAGGCCGTGAAAAATCGGAGTTCGACGTGGATTATCGAATCATTCATCCCGGTGGAGAGATCAGGGACATCCACGCAATTGGACATCCCGTTTTCAACCCCTCCGGCGACCTCGTTGAGTTTGTTGGCACCGTGATCGATGTTACTGAGCGCAAACTGGCGGAGGAACAACGCGAGAGGCTGCGCGAGGCGCGCGCCGACCTTGCGCGCATAAACCGGGTGACCGCCATGGGAGAACTGACCGCTTCATTGGCCCACGAAGCCAATCAGCCGATAGCCGCTGCAGTCACCGACGCCAATACCTGCTTGCGGTGGCTTACCCGGGATGAACCTGATTTGGTGGAAGCGCGCGAGGCTGCATCGAGAATGGTCAAAGACGCGGCCCGTGCTGCCGAGATCATCGCACGGATCCGGTCGTTCTTCACCAAAGGAATTTCGGAACGAGAGTTGGTGAATGTAAACGAACTCATCCAAGGGATGATCGCCCTCTTGCGCGGCGAGGCAGCGCGACATTCCATATCGATGCGATCCGAGCTGTCCGAGGGCCTTCCCCGGATCGTGGGTGATCGCGTCCAGTTGCAACAGGTACTAATGAACCTCATGATCAACAGCATCGAGGCGATGAAAAATGTCGACGGTGCACGCGAGCTATCGCTCAAGTCGCAGAGCACCGAGGACGGGCAGGTGATGGTCTCGGTCAGCGATACCGGAGTGGGCCTGCCGGCAGAGCATCAAGCCGACCAGATCTTTGATGCCTTCTTTACCACCAAGCCTGACGGCACCGGCATGGGACTTCGAATCAGCCGCTCCATCGTGGAATCGCACGGCGGCCGCTTGTGGGCGACCGTCAATTCTCCGCGCGGCGCGACTTTCCATCTCACTCTACCCGGCAATGTAGAAAGTCACGACTGACCCTCGCGTTCTTCATACCAAAGTATGATTGCGCACGTTCCGGTGCGGCTGCTAGCTTTCTAGCATGGCCGTCCAAAGAAAGACGAAACTCGTGGCAATCGTGGATGACGATGATTTAATGCGCAGCGCATTGCAGGGCATGCTCAAATCGGTTGGATTGCCCTCGCAAGCTTTTGCGTCAGCCGAAGAATTCCTGACCTCCGGGCAACAACACCAAACCGCATGTCTAATTACGGACATCCGCATGCCGGGCATGTCCGGTCTGGAATTGCAGGCCAAGCTGAACGCTGAGCATTGCCGGATTCCAACCATCTTCATCACGGCACACGGCGACACAAGAATGCGGATGCAGGCGTTGCGGGCAGGGGCAGTGGAGTTCCTGGCAAAACCATTCGACGATGAAGCCCTGCTCGGCAGCGTTCGGGCAGCTCTGGAGAGTTGAAGCCGGCAAGCAAGTTTGCTCAAATGTGCCTGGAGGTTTCTCTGTGGGAGCTTTCGCAAAATTTGAGAGTGGCGATCAAGTTTCTTACGACCGCAGATTCGAGCAGATTATCGGCAACAGTTCTGCTCTGGAAGCTGTGCTTGAACAGGTAGAACGTGTCGCGCCTACGGATTCCACCGTCATTATCCAGGGTGAAACAGGCACCGGCAAAGAATTGATCGCGCACGCAATTCACAACCTCAGCTCACGCTGCGGACGGCCTTTCGTGAGGTTGAATTGTGCCGCGATTCCGCTGGATCTGCTCGAAAGTGAACTCTTCGGCCACGAGAAGGGCGCGTTTACTGGAGCCATCGCGCAAAAGATCGGCCGTTTCGAGCTCGCTGACAAGGGCACACTCTTTCTGGACGAGATAGGCGATATCCCCCCAGCGTTGCAGCCTAAATTGCTGCGCGTCCTGCAAGAACAGGAATTTGAGCGTTTAGGGAGCACCCGGACTCATCAAGTGGACGTTCGGCTGGTTGCTGCAACGAATCGGGATCTGGAGGAGATGGTGAATGACGGCGAATTCCGCAGCGATCTCTACTATCGTCTGAATGTGTTTCCGGTCCAGTTGCCACCGTTGCGGGAGCGCCGCGAGGACATTCCAGCCCTGGTGTCGCATTTTGCCGAACGCTTTGGCCAGCGGATGGGCCGGCAGATTGACTCCATTCCTCCCGAAACCATGTCTGCGCTGAGCTCGTATCAGTGGCCGGGAAATATCCGCGAACTACAGAACCTGATTGAACGGGCCGTAATTCTCTCCAACGATGGTGTGCTTCCCAACCCTTTGCCGCCGTCAGGTATTCGAGGTATCGCGATAGTTCCCGCTGCCCCTGTCACCACCCTGAAGGAGTCCGAACGGAGCCTCATTCGACGCACGCTTGAAGAAGTTCGGTGGGTCATCGGTGGCCCGAAAGGCGCCGCCGCGAAACTTGGATTGAAACGCACCACCCTGATCCACAAGATGCAGAAGCTGGGGATTTCCCGGCCCGGCCTCCAAAGCGGCTCGGACGGGATCGAGCCAGCACCGCCAGAATCGGATCCGCTTCCACAATTGTAGGAACCCTGCCGGGAAATTTCTCGCTTCAGTCGCCTACCTCCGTTGGCGACAGGCACATGAAACCTCGCCGTCCAAATACAGACTCCCTGTCAGCCGATGGACTGTCACCGCAAAGCTGCAAAGCGTCAACTCCTATCGCGTGCTCTGTTAATTGCTTCCAGATAAAGAAGATCACGCTAAGCAAGCGGCCGGGAAACCATCGATTCGGTTTGGCCTACCTCGTGCGTTAGCACGGTTAACTCGGGCCCCAATAGCCAGCAGCCCGAGCGAAACGATGCCAGCCAGCCTGTGAGACAACATCGAGGTAAATTCGTGGCTCGGGGTTTAAAGATGAGAGATCCAACGTTTACGAAACAAAGGAGACCACTATGAAAAGTCTTAGTGCGAATCAGGTGAAAATCGGATTCATTGGCTTAGGCAACATGGGAAGCCGGATCGCACAACGCCTGCTCGATCACGGATACCAACTCGAAGTATTTGATCGAGATTCTGCTAAGGCGGAAGCCATTGCTGCAAACGGCGGCGCCGTTGCGAAAAACAGCTTTGAATTGGCCCGCTCTGCGGACGTGATTCTTTCTTGCCTGACCAACGATGAAGCTGTGCGAAGCGTTTACATGGAGCCGTCGGGAGTTCTTGCTGGTGCACGGCCGGGAACCACTGTGCTTGAGATGAGCACAATCTCTCCGGAAAGTTCGCGGGAACTGCACAGACTAAGCGCTCAACGAGGCATTGAAATGCTGGATGTCGCCATCTCAGGCAGCACACCTGCCGCGGAGCAAGGCATGCTGACCCTACTGGTGGGCGGCAGCCAGGATTTGTTCCGTGCGGCTGAGCCAATATTCCAATCGGTCGCAAAGCAATACTTTTTTCTGGGCGGTCCCGGCTCAGGTACAACCATGAAGTTGGTGGTCAACACTCTGTTGGGTCTCGGCATGCAGGCGATCGCTGAAGCTGTCGTCCTCGGGGAAAAAACCGGACTTGATCGCAAACGCCTGCTCGAAGTCTTATCGAAAACGGCGGTTGTCGCTCCGGCCCATGTTGGGAAGTTGCCAAAGATCGCGATCAACGATTACAGTCCGCAATTCCCACTGCGCCTTATGAACAAGGACTTTACCTTGATTCTCAACGCGGCGGCAAAAGCCCAGGTGCGCATGCCTGCGACGGAAGCTGCATTTTACGTAAGCTCCGAAGAATTGGCTGGGGAGAACGAGGAGGATTTCTCCGCAGTGGTGCGGCGAATGGAAGAAGTTGCAGGCATTCCGAACCTACTCGTCTCGCGCACCCTTTGACCTTATTGGTGATCGCATTTCAGACACTCCGCTGCCCGGATGAGCTGTCGGTTAACTCCACAAGGTCCGCTAGGTGAAGATGCGAATTCGGGGAATCGAACCCGCTTATCAATAGCGGCGTCAAAATTGGTCCCGCAGACCTTGCCGATGCCAAGCGCACGCTGTATTATTTCATGCCAAGCGCGGCGCTTGATAAATAGGGCAATCTGGGAATGACCTACACAGTTTCTGGAGGCCACTGTTCCACTTGCCAGCTGCAGCCCAATTCCCTGCGGTGTATTTCGATGTATTGCGGTCGGGCATTTCGACTTCGGCCAGCTCAATCCCATACCAGCATGGAGTAAATACGATGGCCAGCACAATTTCCGGCGTCCTTTCCGGCGAGGCCGTTCAGCAGAGTCCATTCCCGGTTGAGGCCGGATTTCCCCACCCCTTGGGAGCCACTCCTTCACCTTCCGGCGTAAACTTCTCACTTTTTTCCTCGAGCGCCACAGGCGTCGAGCTGCTTTTATTCGCGGCGCATGACGCACTGGAGCCGTGCCAAACCATTCGCCTCGATCCTTACACGAACAAGACATTCCATTTGTGGCACGCCTTTGTGCGCGGCCTAAAACCGGGCGTGTCCTACGCATACCGTGTCGACGGCCCAGCGGACAACAGCTCCGGACTGCGATTCAACAGAAACAAAGTGCTCATCGATCCCTACGCCCGCGGCAATTCTGATTCTCTTTGGGATCGGGGCAGCGCCTGCACGCCGAACGATAACGTCAGGACGTCAATGCGCTCGGTGGTGATTGATCCTGCCGATTACGACTGGGAAGGCGACGAACCCCTCAACCATCCGGTGAAAGATACCGTCATCTATGAGGCCCATCTCCGCGGATTCACGCAGTCTCCCACGTCAGGCGTGCGGCACCCTGGAGCCTTCGCCGGCCTCATCGAGAAAATTCCTTACCTGAAGGATCTGGGCATTACCGCGGTAGAGTTGCTTCCCGTCTTCGATTTCGACGAGACGGCGGTGCTTCGCGTCGTCGATGGGCAGCCGGTCCGCAATTTTTGGGGATACAGCACGGTAGGCTACTTTGCGCCCCAATCGTTTTTTTGCCTGGAGCCCGAAATCGGCGGCCACTTGCGCGAGTTCCGCGATTTGGTCAAAGCCATGCACAAGGCGGGAATTGAGGTGATTCTCGATGTGGTCTTCAACCACACCGATGAGGGCAACCATCAGGGGCCGACGTATTCTTTCAAAGGTTTTGATAATCGCTCTTACTATTTGCTGGTGCCTTCAGCGCCGGAGTACTACATGGATTATTCCGGCTGCGGCAATACGCTGAATTGCAATCACCCGCTCGCACAGAAGATGATTGTCGACTGTCTCCGGTACTGGGTGCGGGAAATGCATGTGGACGGCTTCCGCTTTGACGAAGGGTCGATCCTTTCGCGCGGTGAAGATGGAGCGCCTGCCGTTCATCCTCCGCTGGTTTGGCAGATTGAGTTGGACGAGGAGCTGGCCAATACCAAGCTGATGGCGGAAGCCTGGGATGCCGCCGGCCTTTACCAGATAGGACACTTCCCAGGAGACCGCTGGGCCGAATGGAACGGCCGCTATCGCGACGACGTTCGACGCTTCGTCAGGAGCGATCCGGGAATGGTCGGTGCAATCGCATCGCGTCTGGGAGGCAGCGCTGACATTTATCAAGAACGAGGCGGCTCACCTTCGAATACCGTTAACTTCGTAACTTGTCACGACGGGTTTACGCTCAACGATCTGGTCTCCTACAACCAGAAGCACAATGAGGCAAACGGTGAGGAAAATCGCGACGGCATCAACGATAACCTGAGCTGGAACTGTGGAGCAGAGGGCGACTCCGGCGATCCCGGCATCGAAGCACTGCGCAACCGCCAGCTGCGCAACTTTATGGCGATCTTACTGCTTTCGCGTGGCATTCCCATGTTTGTGGCTGGAGACGAGATACGCCGCTCACAGAAAGGGAACAACAACGCCTACTGCCAGGACAACGCGATCAGTTGGTTTGACTGGAGCTTGGTGGACAAGAATCCCGATCTGCTCCGCTTCTGCCGGGCTATGATTCGCTTCCGCAAAACGCACGCGGCGCTCCGCTGCGATCACTTCTTCGATGGCTCGGTGAACGAGCGCGGCTTGAATGATGTATCCTGGCACGGCACTCAACTTAATCATCCCGGGTGGGACGATCCAGGCGCGCGCGCCCTGGCGATGACTCTGGCAGGTTTCGATGGCGACTCCGACCTGCACGTTATGTTCAATATGTTCTGGGATGGCCTGGATTTTGAATTACCCGTAGTGCCGGGGAGACGCTGGCGCCTCGCCGTGGACACAGGCCAGCCTTCACCTCACGACATCGCCGACCCGGGCTCCGAGCCAGATGTTCCCGGAAACACGTATCGGGTCGAGGGCAGGAGCGTAGTGGTCCTCGTGAATCGCGCGTGACCCGCGATTTTTGCCGAGTTCCTTTTGCCTCGGCCAATTGCACCCTGACTCGCCCCGCAGTTGTTGGCTAGCCAGCTTCATCGAGGTCATCCGTTAGCCGCAAAGGCGCTCTGAGCCTACCCACAGTTGAGCCAGATCTCTCAGGTTGTGTTTGTATGTACGCGTTACCAAGTATTCCTTCCCGCCTTTTACACGGAGCCTGTACTCCCCCGTCGGTAAAGGTTGGATCTCCTCCACGGCCGAAATATTCACGATGACCGAGCGGTGGATGCGAATAAAACCGTAGGGTTTGAGCTTCTCCTCCATGGACGACAGGGACTCGTGCACCAAATAGGAATTAGTTCGGGGTAGCAACGAAACGTAATTACCTTCGGCTTGCACTGCCAGGATGTCGGCCAAATCCAAAAGCAGGATGCTACCCTTCGCCTTGAACGCGATTCGTGGCGCCTGTCGTTTTGCTACAACCTCCAACTGACGCAAGACTCGCATGAGGTTTGCAGCATCAACTCGGATTACCGGAAGCGATGATGCTGCAGCATCGCAGAACTCGTCCGCTGTCGATTCAAGAGTGTAATCTCGTCTACTCTTGGTGGAGCAAATCGTCGCTCCCCGCAGTGGGCTGGCCGAAACGTCCGCATTAGCGTGAGCAGCTTGTCGAACAAACAGCTCACGTGTAATGGCCTTCTCATCCTGAATTTCGCGGGCGCTCATGAATGGAACCCCTCGCTTCCACGCGTAGGTTACTTCTGCCCAGTGCTCACTGCTGACGGAAAGCTGGATTGCTCGCCGAAATAACACTCAATGGATTGCAACTTTCCGTTCTTGATTCGGAGATACTCCACGTTCCGGAACGATTTGCCGTCCTTGGTGTGGCAAAGATACTTCACAAAAGCATCGTCCGCGCCAGTGGTGATTCGCTCCAGGTCAAAATGTCCAATGAAATCGATCTGGGTTTCCCAGCATCGGGTTTTGAAAGTGCTCTTGCTGATGTGGTCGTCGCCGGCCGCGCTGGTAAAGGTGAAGTTATCGGCGAGCAGGCTATCCACTGGTCCCCAGTCTCTCTTCTCCCAGGCTGCGTACCACTTCCGGGCTACCTCCTCGTTCGTTAAGTTCTGCTCTCCCAATGCGCTGGCACTTGCCGGTCGCGGCAGGCTCACGGCACCAACCAGCGCGCAAGCTCCCGCTGCGAGCAGATTCCGACGAGACACTGCGGTCATTGTCATTGTCATTGTCATTGTTCGTTCTCCTTTTCACGGTGTAGTTTGAAGCGCTTCGCCCGATTCGCGATGTTGACTGTCATAGCATACGAACCGGTTGGTATGTAACAAGCCAAATCGCTCCTTGAGACACCGATGCGATCAACCTCGCTTGCGGTTGCCCGGCGCGCGCAGGGATCGTAGCCAGTCCACGATGTTTCTGATCCCCGCTTTCATCACTTTCGGATCCTGAGCATTCTTGGCCAGCGAGGCATAGCCTTCGACCATCGCGATCAGTAAGCCGGCGGCGTCAGCGGGCTCCACATCGCGGCGAACGCTTCCGTGGGTCTGGCCTTCCCGCAGAACGGAGGTAACGGCCTCTCGCCAGGCATCGAAGATTGTCGCCATTCGCTTCCGGAATCCCGCGTCAAGAGGAGACATTTCCTGCGCCAGATTGTTCAACTGGCAGCCACCGCGCACATCCGCGGGCCGAACAGGTATACGTTGAACAGCGCCGATCAAAGCGTCGATAGGGTCCTTGCCGGTCTGTAGAGGGCGCACCCACTTGCCGCGGACGTCGGGGGCGATGACCTCTTCGACGACGGCGTATCCCAAAGCTTCCTTGCTGTCGAAGTGGTAGTACAGTGCGCCCTTGGTGACCCCAGCTACGGCCAGAATAGTGGCCAGGCTGGCACTCTGGAAACCCGATCTGTAGATCTCGCGGGATGCCGCCTGTAGCAAGCGCTCCCGCGTGCGCTCAGAATCGCGCAGCCTGGTCGCTCTACGTTTCGGACTCTTGCCTGCTGCCAACATACCGACCAGTATGTATGTTAAATAATCTGAAAGTCAATCCCAATTGAGTGCTTACCGTTTGGCTGCTGACGTTCTCGAATTCCGTAACCTCTCGCCACTATGTATGGAAAGTTGGAGAAACAGTCGCTCTAGCCGTTTTGGGATCGTCCCGGGGCTTTGTTAGTCCGCCACTCGCTTTCGACCTCTGAGGTGTTGGGCCTGTCGTCTCACGTAATCGTTGTGAACGTGGAACACCAAATGCTCCCTCAGTTCTCGCTCAGCAGAGATTTGTGAAGTTGTGAGTCAACGTTGCTCTCGATTGCACACTAACTGTCCGAGCGCCGAGTGGGTACCTGACGTAAATCGCCAGTCATCTCGGCACCACGACTTTACCGGAGGAAGAAGAGATATGAACACGCTTAGATGGTTGCGGAATTCTTGGATACTGTGGGTTACGACGATTGTTCTGGCTTGCTTCGGCAATGCAGTCGCTCAAGCGAGCTACAGAGTTACCGATTTGGGCGCTGAGGGGAGTGACAATCTGGGTTGTGCCATGTCCGTCAATAATCAGGGCTGGACGGAGATCATGGCTGGGGACTTGCCACCGGGGGAGCAGGATAACTTGTTCGGAACACTTCTAAACGGACGCGCACTGATAGACATCGATGGATTCAAGCTCGATCTCGGCACGCTCGGCGGATCGAACAGCTGGATGAACTGGGGCGAGATCAACGACCGAGGGCAGGTAGTGGGTGATTCCGAAACTGCTGTCCTGGACCCAAACGGCGAAGACATTTGCGGCTTCGGCACACACCTTACGTGTCGCCCGTTTCTTTGGCAAAACGGCCACATGAGCGCTCTCCCGACGCTCGGCGGAAATAACGGGCAGGCGAGCGCGATCAATAACCGCGGACAAATCGTAGGATTTGCGGAAAACGGTACCGTGGACTCCTCGTGCCCGCCTAACACAACTAATAACCGGATTGCACTGCCGGTGTTGTGGGAAAAAGGCAACGCCCAGGCTCTTCCTACGGTGGGTAGCGATCCAGACGGAGTCGCATTTTGGATCAACAATCAAGGCCAGGCCGTAGGCTACTCGGGAACCTGCACCGCAGCGCTGCACGCCGTATCGTGGGAAAACGGCGCTGCCTCCCCGCTTCCTGACCTCGGAACTGGCGCCATTGCCGAGGGCATTAGCAACCAGGGCAAAATTGTTGGGATAGTCGGCAGTGCTGACGGCACCACCCAATATGGCGCGCTTTGGCAGAACGGCGTACTCACAAACCTTGGCCTTCTGCCGGGAGATTTTGGCGGCATAGCCAGCGGCATCAACAACAAGGGCCAAGTGGTGGGAAGCAACTATGACTCCAACTTCAACTGGTCCCATGGCTTCATCTGGCAAAACGACGTGATGACCGACCTGAACACGCTGTTTCCTGCCAACTCCAACCTCTTCGCAGTCATGGCTAACAAGATTAACGAGCGCGGACAAATCTCGGGCATGGCAATCGTGCTCAGCGGGCCCGATGCGGGCAACATCCACGCCTTTCTCGCAACCCCTGCACACCAAAACATGGGCAGGTCAGTTGCAGAGGTCGTACCCATACGCCCGAAATCCAATTTGCCCGCGAGTGTTGGCAAACAGCATTTGCAGAGATTCGGACTCGTCCGATTCGAGCGATAAGGGGTATTTTTCGAAACTTCCGCACCATGCATTCCAGCGATATGCTGCGCGAAAGCGCAAGGCCGGAGATTGGGCGGGACAACATGGGTCACGCGAATATATCGACGTGACCCAGATTGTTTACGGCACGAACTGGTGGTAAGAGCGAGTGGAGGCTATCACCCAAGCTGTCGATGCACTGCTGTTACGAATTCCCCGTTGAGGGCTCTGAGTGCTATTCATGCTGCGTGTTCGCCATTGCGTCGAGTGTCCCAAATGCCGCACCCGCTATCTGCCCGGCTTCAGCCCTTATCGTAACGGGTCGTACTTGATGCCACTGAGCGACGGCCTGTCAGCAGAATGGATCTTGTACTGTTCATGCTCGAACCCGCACGCGTGGAGTCGATGGCGCGGGGAGGAATTGAAATCCTATGAGGTCTACAGCCAGGCCCATCGTCGCCGTTACGGCTCGCCGGATGAGATATGGGAGATAAGCCCGAGCCGGCGCAATACGAAATACGGTTACGGTGTGAATCCACGAGCCGGCAGGGACCAGAACGACAACGGAGGGAGCGGGAAATGAAGGCATTTGTCGGGCACGTCTTGTGCGGTATCTTTTTGACGGTTCTCTCCCGCTTGGCCATGGGATTCTGCTTCCGGGCCTCAGGACGAATCGCAGTCAGCATTGTGACGTCGACGTATTTTTTGGATGGCGCGTGCCCCGTGGAAGATTAAGTTAAGGCTCCTGGACCAGCGTGAACTCCTGATTCGTGTTACCCGAACCACACTGCCATTGCGTCATTTGCACGCCATTGGCGGTCGAGCCGGTATTGTCCAGACAAAGGCCGCTCTTCAGGTTGACAAATCTCCACAGGCCGTTGCCCAAAGATTGCGGCTGCCATTCCTGATTGGCATTTCCGGAGCCATAGGTCCAGAGCTGGATTCCGTTTCCGTTCGACAGTGAGCCGTTGGTGTCGTCCCAAGCCAGCGCGGGCGCATTGCGGTTGTAGACCGCATCATAACCGCCGGTAGCCGCCGGCCGGAACTGCCATTCCTGGTTGTATTGCTGACTGCCACAAGTCCATTGCTGCAGCTTGGTGCCGTTGGCCGTGCCCCAACCCGCGGCGTCAAGGCAGGAGCCGCTGGTTTGATTTATCACTTCGTACCACGCGCTGCCATTGATGCCGCCTCCGCCCCCACCGTTAAGCCCGCCCGTGATTCCAAGCGTGTTATTGAACGCGAATGAAACCGTGGTCGCCCACTGTCCCCAATCGTTTTGGATGGTTGTGGAAGAATCGCTGGAAATATTCGGCGTCGTCGGCCAGTAGGAGGGATCATAGAAGCCCCAACTATCGGGCACCAAGCCATGAGTCGCTTTGTAAGCCCACGGCGACCAGCTCAGGCCGGCATTGTTAAAGTCATTCACCGAATACTGCCAGACGCTCGATCCCGTGGCGAAGTCGTTGAACTCGCCAACGTATCCCGGCACGTTGTAATAAGAATGGTTCTGGAAATCGCTTACCTGAGCGTCGGCGCTTGCCTGGATTTGCGACGCGCTGCAGTTCCAGCAGTAGGAGTGCATCTGATACATCACGTTAGTCCAGCCGTACTGCGAGGGCGCGGGCAACATGCTCCAGTTCCAGTTGCCGAACGTGCCCTCCATAATAACCATGTGATTGGCGTCAGCCGAGCGGACGCTGTTGTAGAGATTATTGTAGGCGGTCCACACAGCCGAGGTGTTCGGAGCGCCAGTGGGTTCATTGATCAGGTCATATCCCGCAACATTCCCGTTGCCGTTGTAATGGCTGGCAATCTGCCACCACATCCAGGCGGTATTCCCCTGGTCATTCGAGTTTCCCCAGTACTGATTCTGTCCTGCATATCCGGTGTCGTCCGATGTGCTCTGGCCACCGACCACGCCATGCATGTCGATGATGGTGTAGATGCCGCGCTGGGCCGCGTTGCTTACAACCCAGTCGAGTTCGGTGAAAGCGTCCGGACGCCAGCCGGAATTCGAAATGTTATTCAGATAGTAGAACTGGCCATACCATACCGGAACGCGAATCAGGTTGAAGCCCAGATTCTTGATGTTATCCAGGTCCGTAGTCGTGATCCAGTGCTGCTGGTAGTAACTGATCAAGCTTTCTTCGGTGGAGACTCCGAAGCGGTTATCCAGAGTCTGCATGACCGTGAAGGTATCGGGCTCGCTGTCGCTGGTCAGCGGGCACATCCACTTTTCCATGATGAACCAGCCGCCCAGATTGACGCCCCGCAAGGGCACGATCGCGCCGTTCGCATTGACCACATTCAATCCGCTCGCATGCAGCATGCTTAACTGCCCATAGCAGCCGCTTGTAAGTATTGTTCCCAGGGCTGCGACGGCCAAGGTCAGCATCGCGACGCGCCAACATCGTGCTGCGAAAGATTGACAGGACTTTCTCCCCAGCGGGAATCGCATGTTTCTCCTCATTCCTAAAAGTGACGTTCGCCTTTCGCGAAAGTGCCGCGATGGCCCGTCTCTATTGCGGCGTATACCAGCGAACGTAGTCCACCTGCATAGGCTGCGGATTAGAGAGGCCGCTGGTCGATCCGCCCAGGGTGCCTCCGAGCGCCACATTCAAGATTGTGAAAATGCTTTGATTAAACGGCCAAGTATCTCCCGAGGGCAGGCTGCTGGGTGTAACCGTGAAGAAAGGTGAGGATGCGTTATCCACATAGAACTGCATCTCGTTCTGCGCCCAGACGATTCCATACGTATGGAACGCCGTGTCCGCAGCCTCTCCGCTGGGGAAAGTAAACCGTTGTCCGATTCCGCTCCCTCCAGTCTTAGCAGTGTGAATAGTGGAATTGTTCCCTCCTGGACCCGGCCCGCCAAGAACCTGAGGGGACCAGTTCTCCATGATGTCGGCTTCTCCGCAAGTGGGCCATGGAACCGTGGTGATGTCGCTGCCCAGGGTCCAAAAGGCGGGCCACAGGCCTTGGTTCGTGGTATTCGGGAGTTGGATACTGGCTTCGAGAATCCCGAAGGTGAAGTTCTGCTTCCCTTCCGTTTGCATGCGGCCAGATATCCACGTGCCACCCACATTTCTTGGCTGGATCACGAGGTGCCCGTTGCCATCGATATAGACGGGTGCGGTGGAAGTGCTGAATGTTGTAGGACACTGGGACGGATTGCCTGCATATCCCGGAGGCCCGCAGTAAACCTCTACCTCGCCATTGCCCCAGCCGCCGTTATTTCCGAGGTCAAAATTCCACACGGTGGTGTCTGGAGAACCCGCGGCGCCGTTGAATTCCTGGCACCATTGCGGAACGTAGGTGGTTGACCCGACGGTGATGTTGGAAACGCCGCTGCAAGAGCCGCTCCCGCCTCCGCCTGATGCAAACGTAAAGTAATTAATGTTCCAGCCGGCTGCGTCCTGGTCGAACACCAACGTCTGTACACCCGCTGAGAGTGTGACGGTGGCCGATACGTTAGTCCATGTCTGATAGCCGCCAGTGGCGGGAACGTTGACGTTTCCGCTGAGGTTTGTGCCGCCGACGGTTGATACGTGGAACGCGTCGGTGACTGCGCCGGGAGCGGCCACACGGAACGTCACGGT
>Ga0307479_10000116_pt1 | contig 76976 bp, 76 predicted proteins | sample atmos_gasesECM4C_FD_203743 | JGI IMG/M metagenome (GOLD analysis project Ga0307479, IMG submission 203743) | Hardwood forest soil microbial communities from Morgan-Monroe State Forest, Indiana, United States - atmos_gasesECM4C_515 | ecosystem: Environmental > Terrestrial > Soil > Temperate... | reverse complement strand
TCGGTCGCAGGAGTTGACCTCACGTCATCTGCGCGGGCTCAGGCCCCCTTGAGCCAGACGTTGGTGACGTCGACGTTGTCGGTCCAGATGTTGAACAGGGCGTTTTGGGTCCGGGTCGACTTGTACAGCGACACCTTCTGCTGGCCGATGGGCACGATGGCGGCGTCCGACATCACCTGCCTGGTGACTGCCTCCCAGTCGGTGATGGACTGGCTGAGCGAGGAGGCAGCCAGAGCCTTATCGAGCAGAGAGTTGACGGTGGCGTTGTAGTAGTCGCCGTAGTCGTTGGTGTTCGGACCGTAAGTCCGCCCGTCGAACAAGGGCTCGAGGACTGCACGCCCGTTCTCGCCCAACCAGTCCGGGTTCCACCCAGGCTCGGCAATGTCCCAGGCGCCGTTCTTGGAGGAGGTCGGATTCTCCAGGTACTTGGTGTAGAAGGTGTTGGCCGGCGTAACCGGTAAAAGCTGGACGTTGAAGCCCGCTGCCTGCAGCGACGCCTGGTCGTTCTGGGCGACCTGCGGGTGGACGGTGTTCGTCCGGTAAATCAGCTTCAGCGTGATCTGTCCCGGTTGGTATCCGGCCTGCGCCAGCAGCTGCTTGGCCTTGGCGGGGTCACCGTTGTGGCCCGGAGTGGGGTAAGGGTCGTAACCCGGGATGTAGCCCGTCTGGCCGGCCGGCACGGGCTGATCGACCGGGGCCGAGATGGCCGCACCCCCGTACACCTGTGAGTCAGCCGTCTTGTTGATGGCGTATTCCATGGCCTGGCGTACCAGGACCTTTGAAAGGGCGCCGCCATTGTTCGGGCTCTGCGTGTTGATCGTCAGATAGGGGTTGAGGGAGAAGTAGTTCGACCCCTGGGGCCCGATGATCAGGTTCGGGTCGTGGCTGGTGATCATGCCGGCCAGCTGGGCGGTGTCGACGTTCTGGTCCCACTCGAGGTCGGCGGTGCCCGCCTGGATCTGCTGGACGGCCGCCGTGGGGCTCGTTGCCACACCTTCCTCGATGTTGATCTGGTTGACGTAGGCGTGCCGGAGGTTGTCTGTCGAGGCCTCCCACGCCGGGTTCCGCACCAGGGTGATGGACCGGTTCGGCGTGTAGCTCTGGACCGCGTAGGGGCCGTCAGACAGGAAGTGGGTGGCGAGATCCGGGCTGGCGGGCAGGTAGTTCAGGTCCTCGACCGGAGCTGGCGAGCAGAAGGTCATCGACAGGAGATTGATGAAGTCAGGGGCCGGCTCGGTGAGGTCGAACTCGACGGTGGTCGGGTTGATGGCCTTTACGCCGGGAATGTTGTTGCTGTCGATGAAGCTCTTGATGGCGGCGACGGTGCCGTTCACGTTGCCGAAGTTGTTGCAATAGGTCTGGAACCCGACGATGGTGGCGTTGAAGTAGCCCGGCGCGCCCACCGGCGCCACTGGGTTGCACAACCGCTTGAAGCCGAGGACCACGTCGCTCGCCGTGACCTGACGGGGCGGGGAGCTGTTCCACTTAGCGCCTTGCTGGATGTGGACGGTGTAAGTCTTGCCACCGTTGGTCACGGTGGGCGGGCCGGTCGCCAGGTCGGGCACCGGATTGACCTCGGCGGCCGTCGTGGTGGCCGACGGGTATTGGTAGAGCTGGCGGGTGATGGCGCGGAAGAGGGTGTACGTGACGTCGTAGTAGCCGGCGGCCGTGTCGAAGTAGTCGACGTCGCCCGCACCGACGACAGTGAGGGTGCCGCCTCTGACCGCGCCAGTGCCTGCTGACGAGCCACTGCCGCTCGTGCTCGGGCTCGAGCTGCAGGCGGTGAGGACGAGCCCACCAGTTGCCACGAGTGCCAGCAGCTTCACGACGATCTTCAGTCGCACGTTCGTCTCCCCCTTCCCGGGCGGCCTACCCGCCGAATCGGCCGAACGTTAACGTTTCATGACAGCGCGTGGGGTGATGGTACGCCTCCGCCGAGTCGTACACTCAACGTCATGCCCCGAGTTGGTCGTTCGGAGGGACGGCCGCGCCCGGGTCAGGATCGCCCCGGCAGCGGGAGTGGAAGGGCGGGGTCACAACACCGCCTGACCAGGGGCTCTGGCCGCGCCGGAGGCGCTTCGAAGCAGACGAAGAGTCAGCCGGGGCCCAGTCCCCCGCCCCGGCGATGGGGGAGCGTGGCCAGGAGGGGCGCGTGGGCGCTGCAGCAAGACGACTCGAGTCGTCCCGCCCCGGCTGCCACACGAAGCGGGCGGGGGGGCGGCGCCAATTCCCCCGCTGAACAGGAAGAATGGAGGGACGAGGGGCCCGTCGGCCTCGATGGCACCGCCCCCCGCCGTCGGGGAGCCACAGGCTCGGGTCCTGGCGATCGCGACTTCTCGTTGCCGGTGGAGGTCGTCAGGGAGCTCGACGCGGCGGTGGGCCGAGCTCGCGGCGCCAGGCTCGCCGACAGACTCGCGGCGGCGTCGAGGGCGTATGCCCGCGACCGCTATCCCGAAGCGTTTCGCATCACAAAGACCTTGGTGAGCCAGGTCCCAGAGTCGGCGTCGGCTCGGGAGCTCCACGGTCTGGTGTGCTACCGCATGGGGCGCTTTCGAGAGGCGATCCGCCACCTCGACGCCGCCCGCCGGCTCTCGGGCGACGACCCCTCGCAGCTCCCGGTGATCATGGACTGCCATCGCGCCATGGGCCACCACCGGAGGGTGGAGGGGCTGTGGCGGGAATTACGCGGGGCCTCGCCGGACGCCGACGTGCTCGCCGAAGGCCGGCTGGTGGTGGCGGCCGATCACGCCGAGCGCGGTGACCTTGACGGGGCCATCGATCTGTTGGTGCGTGCCGGGGCCGGGCGCAACCTGCGTCACCCGGCCGATCGCCATCTCCGGCAGTGGTACGTGCTCGCCGATCTATCCGAGCGCGCCGGGAACCTGCCCCAGGCGCGGGAGCTGTTCCGCCGTGTGGCCGATGCCGATCCGAACCTGGCCGACGTCATCGTTCGACTGGCCGGGCTGGGCCGAGGCAGCCGCCGCCCAGCCGGGACCGGTCGCCCCGGCCGCGCCGGAAGACCCCGGGGCGCTGCCGGCCGCCCCCGGTAGCGTCCGGCGCCGATGACGAACGGCTCCATGGACGACGGCTTGGTCGACTTGCGTAGCGACACCGTGACCCGGCCTACACCCGAGATGCGCCGGGCCATGGCCGACGCCGAGGTGGGTGACGACGGGTACGGCGAGGACCCCACGGTTGCTGCGTTGGAGGCCGCCTACGCCGAACGTGTCGGCAAGGAAGCAGCGGTGTTCGTCCCTTCGGGGACCATGGCCAACCAGATCGCCCTGCGCGTGCTCTGTCCCGCCGGCTCGTTGGTCGTGGTGGGCCGACGCCAACACGTCGTGCTGTACGAGGCGGGTGCGGCGGCGCAGAACGCCGGCGTCCAGCTGCACCCGGTCGACGACGAGGACGGGACGTTCCCGGCCGAGGCCGTCCTGTCGGTGCGGCGCGCCGTTGCGCACCACCAGCCGGAGCCGGGGTTGGTGTGCGTGGAACAGACGCACATGCCGTCCGGCGGACGGCTGTGGAGCCCCGCCGCCCTGGAGGAGCTGGCCCGGGCCGCCGACGGTATTCCGCTGCACATGGACGGGGCCAGGTTGTTCAACGCCGAGGTGGCGAGCGGTGTCCCCGCCGCCGCCTTCGCGGCGTCGGCAACCACGGTCATGTCGTGTCTGTCCAAAGGTCTGTGCGCCCCGGTGGGTTCGGTACTGGCGGGCCCGGCCGACGTCATCCTCGAGTCCCGCGTCGTCCGCCAGCGACTGGGCGGGGCCATGCGCCAGGCGGGCGTGGTAGCGGCCGCCGGTTTGGTGGCGCTCGGCACGATGGTCGAGCGCCTCGCCGAGGACCACGACCGTGCCCGGCGGCTCGCCACCGTCGTGGCGGAGCGATGGCCGGAGGCAGGGTGCCATCCCGCGGACGTCCCCACCAACATCGTCGTCTTCCGCCACGCCGACACCGAGGCCTTGTTGGCGCATCTGCGTCTCCACGGGGTGCTGGCCGGGACCATCGCCCCCGGCGTGGTGCGTCTCGTCACCCACCATGACGTGGACGACGACGCCGTGGGACGGGCGGCCAAGGCGCTGTCAGCCGCCCCCTGAGGGGTCGGGCGGCTCTCCCTCTAAGCTGGCTGGAGACCCCAGACGCGACAGCGGGAGGCAACCGTGGGCACCGACATCCAAGCCCTGCTCGGTGACGAGGCCGACGCTCTACTCAGTTATCAGTGCAAGGGCGTGACGGCCGACGAACTCACGCTGCCCGGCCCCGATGTCGCCGACCGCATCATGCGCGACAGCGACCGGCCCGTGGCGGTGGTACGCAACCTGGCCGCCGTCTACCAGACCGGGCGCCTGGCCGGCACCGGGTACCTCTCGATCCTTCCCGTCGACCAGGGGATCGAGCACTCCGCTGGCGCCAGCTTCGCCAAGAACCCCGCCTACTTCGACCCGGCCAACCTGTGCGAGCTGGCGCTCGCCGCCGATTGCTCGGCCATCGCCACCACTCTGGGAGGGCTCGGGATCGTGGCCCGCCGCTACGTCCATCGCATCCCCTTCATCGTGAAGCTGAACCACAACGACTTCCTGCACTACCCGAACACCTACGACCAGGTCATGTTCGGTTCGGTGCGGCAAGCCGCCGATCTGGGCGCCATGGGGGTGGGGGCCACCATCTACTTCGGGAGCGAGGAGAGCGACCGCCAGCTCCACGAGGTCAGTACCGCCTTTGCCGAGGCGCACCGCCTCGGGTTGTTCACCGTGCTGTGGTGCTATCTGCGCAACCCAGCGTTCAAGACCAAAGAGGCGGACTACCACCTCGCCGCCGATCTCACCGGGCAGGCCAACCACATGGGCGTCACCATCGAGGCCGACATCATCAAGCAGAAGCAGCCCGAGAACAACGGCGGGTACAACGCCCTTGGCTTCGGCAAGACGGATCCCCTCGTCTACGACCAGCTCACCACCGACAACCCCATCGACTGGACCCGATGGCAGGTCCTCAACTGCTACGCCGGTCGCATCGGGCTCATCAACTCCGGAGGCGAGTCCAAGGGGGCGGGCGACCTGGGACAGGCGGTGCGCACCGCCGTGATCAACAAGCGCGCCGGAGGCACCGGGCTCATCGTGGGCCGCAAGGCCTTCCAGCGGCCCATGGCCGAGGGCGTGGAGCTGCTCACCGCCGTGCAGGACGTGTTCCTGGACCCGGCGGTGACGATCGCCTGACGCCGGCGTCGGACCCAACCGGCGCTGCGGGGTCCCGGCGAGCACGGGGAGCCGCCGAGACGCCCGAGACCGGGCCCCCGGCCCGGGAGCCCCGAAGGCCGGCACTATGCTCGACCAGGGAGGGTCAGTGTCGACCGCAACCGAACATCCGCGTCATCCCACCATCGAGCTAGATCGCGTCGTCATCCGCTTCGCCGGAGACTCTGGCGACGGCATGCAGCTGACGGGCATGCAATTCACCACCGCCAGCTCGCTGTTCGGCAACGACACCGCCACGCTGCCCGACTTCCCGGCCGAGATCCGGGCGCCGGCGGGGACGCTGGCGGGCGTGTCCGCCTTCCAGGTCCACATTTCCGACCACGACATCCTGACCCCGGGTGACGCCCCCAGTGTGCTCGTGGCCATGAACCCCGCCGCGCTCAAGGCCAACCTGGCGGCGGTCGCTCCTGGGGGAACGCTCATCGTCAATGTGGACGCCTTCGAGGAACGGGCCTTCGAGAAGGCGGGCTATCCGGCCAACCCGCTCACCGACGGGACACTGGCGAGCTACACCGTGTACGAGGTGCCCATGACCTCGCTCACCATGCGGGTGGGAAAGGAGGCGGGCGTCAAGCCGCGCGACGCCGAGCGATCCAAGAACTTCTTCGCGCTGGGACTGGTGAGCTGGTTGTACAGCCGGCCCACGGAGTCGATCGTCGAATGGATCGCCAACCGCTTCAAGTCCGATCCTCTCGTCCTCGACGCCAACACCCGCGCCTTCCGTGCCGGCTACAACTTCGGCGAGACCGCAGAGCTGTTCGAGTCGAATTACCAGGTACGTCCTGCGCAGCTCGAGCCCGGCACCTACACCAACATCACCGGCAACACCGCCTTGGCGTGGGGGCTCATCGCCGCCGCCCGCCAGGCCGGCCTGTCGATCTTCTTGGGGTCGTACCCGATCACCCCGGCCTCGGACATCCTGCACGAGCTGTCCAAGGAGAAGCACTTCGGGGTGCGGACCCTCCAAGCCGAGGACGAGATCGCCGGCATCGGCGCCGCCATCGGCGCCGCTTTCGGTGGGTCGCTCGGGATCACGACCACGAGCGGGCCCGGCATCGACCTGAAGTCGGAGTCGATCGGCCTGGCGGTCAGCCTGGAGCTGCCCCTCGTCGTGGTGGACATCCAGCGGGGAGGACCGTCGACGGGACTTCCCACCAAGACCGAGCAGTCTGACCTCCTGCACGCCATGTACGGCCGGCACGGCGAGGCCCCTGTGCCCATCGTCGCGGCCCGGACGCCTTCGCACTGTTTCGCGGCGGCGGTGGAGGCGGTACGCATCGCCGTCACCTACCGCACCCCGGTGTTCCTCCTCTCCGACGGCTATCTGGCCAACGGCGCCGAGCCGTGGCGTCTACCCGACGTGTCGTCTTTGCCATCGATCGACCCGGCTTTCGCCGAGGCGACGGGACCGGTGCCCAACGAACCCGAGCCCAAGGAGAAGGAGAACGGCCACGTCGAGGGGCAGAGCAACGGCAGCAGCGGTGCCAGTGGAGGCGAAGCCGGCTTCCAGCCCTACGCACGCGACCCCTCGACGCTGGCTCGGCCCTGGGCGATCCCTGGCACGCCCGGCCTCGAGCACCGCATCGGCGGCCTCGAGAAGGAAGACGTCACCGGTGACGTGTCCTACGACCCGGCCAACCACGAGCACATGGTCCATCTCCGCGCCGCCAAGGTCGCCGGCATCGCCGCCTCGCTCCCCCCGCTCGAGGTCGACGACGTGGACGGGCCGGGGGCGGCACCGGTGCTGGTGCTCGGGTGGGGTTCCACCTACGGCGCCATCGCCGCCGGGGTCCGCCGGGTCCGGGCCCGGGGCCTGCAGGTGGCACACGCCCATCTCGTCCACCTGAACCCGTTCCCACCCAATCTCGGCGAGGTCGTGCGCGCCTATCCCAAGGTGCTCGTCCCCGAGACGAACCTGGGGCAACTCGTGAAGCTGGTGCGTGCCGCTTTCCTCGTCGACGCCCATTCGCTGACCAAGGTCCAGGGGCTGCCGTTCCGAGCGGCTGAAGTGGAAGCGGCCGTGCTGAAGCTGCTCGGCGTGAACCCTGAGACGTCGCTGGCTGAGGAGGACGTGGCAAGTTGACCGATACCGCCGTCCCCGTCACGACCCGCAAGGACTGGACCTCCGACCAGGAGGTGCGTTGGTGCCCGGGTTGCGGGGACTACTCGATCCTGGCCGCCATGCAGATGCTGCTCCCCGACCTCGGCGTGCGCCGGGAGAACACCGTGTTCGTGTCGGGCATCGGCTGCGCGGCGCGCTTTCCGTACTACATGAACACCTACGGTATGCATTCCATCCACGGCCGCGCACCGGCGGTAGCCACCGGGCTGGCGGTTACCCGGCCTGACCTGGACGTTTGGGTGGTGACCGGTGACGGCGACGCGCTGTCGATCGGCGGCAACCATCTCATCCACGCACTGCGCCGCAACGTCAACATCACGATCCTGCTGTTCAACAACCAGATCTACGGGCTGACCAAGGGGCAGTACTCACCCACCTCCGAGCAGGGCAAGGTCACCAAGTCGACGCCCTTCGGCTCCCTCGAGACCCCGTTCAACCCCATCAGCCTGGCGCTCGGAGCCGAAGCCACCTTCGTGGCCCGCACCCACGACATGGACCGCAAGCACATGCAAGAGATGTTCCGCCGTGCCCATGGGCACAAGGGGGCGGCGTTCGTGGAGATCTACCAGAACTGCAACGTCTTCAACGACGGGGCGTTCGAGAGGGTCACCGGACGTGACGTGCGGGCCGAGCAGCTCATCCCGCTCGTCCACGGCGAACCCATTCGGTTCGGGAACGAAGCGGAGCACGGCGTGGTCATCGACCCGGACGGGCGCCTGCGCATCGTCGAGGTGGCCGATGTGGGCGTGGACGCCCTGCTCGTGCACGACGAGCGCCGGGACGATCCCGGACTCGCCTTCCAGCTGTCGCGTCTGGCCCGCGGTCCGTTCGAGCCCACGCCCATCGGCGTGTTCCGAGCGGTAGAGCGGCCCGAGTACGCGGACGCCATGTCCCGGCAGCTCCGGGAGGCAGCCGAGCAGCGAGGGCCGGGCGACCTCGAGGCCCTGTTGCGCTCGGGCGGGACCTGGACCGTCGATTGACGGTCGGCGGAGCCGCTCGTTCCGGCCCCGCCGACGAGCAGGCGCTGGGACGCGTTCTCACCGTCCCCAATCTCGTCACCGCCGTTCGCCTGGGTTGTGTGCCGGTGTTCGTGTGGCTGCTTTTCGGGGCACACCGCCAGACAGCGGCCGCCATCCTGCTCGCCGTCCTCGGGGCCACCGACTGGGTGGACGGGTACGTGGCCCGTCGCTTCCATCAGGTGTCCACGCTCGGCAAGGTCATCGACCCGGTGGCCGACCGGGTGCTCGTGCTCACCGGCGTCTCGTCCATCATCGTGGTGGGCGCGGTGCCGCTGTGGTTCGGGGTCGCCACCGTGGCGCGCGAGGTGGTGGTGTCGGCGGCGGTCCTGCTCTTGGCCGCACTCGGCGCCGAGCGCATCGATGTGCTGTGGGTGGGTAAGGCTGGAACGTTCGGTCTCATGTTCGCCTATCCCACGTTCCTCCTCGCTCACGGCAACGCGGGGTGGCAGCAGCCCATCGAGGTCCTCGCTTGGGTGAGCGGGATCCCCGCCCTGGTGTTGGCGTGGATCGCGGCGGCCGCCTACGTGCCGAGAGGGCGACAGGCGCTGGCCAGGGGACGTCGAGCGCGCCTGGAGGCCGGCTCGATCGCCCCGACGACCACGACGGCCACCCCGACGACCACGTCGGCAACCACCGAGACCGCCCCGGGCAGGACCGAAGGCCACGGAGTAGCGTCCGCGTGAGCGATCACACGACGCGGATGGCGGCACGACCGGTGACGGCACGGATGAGACAAGCGCCATGAAGGCCGTGATCATGGCCGGAGGCGAAGGCACCCGGCTGCGCCCGCTCACGTCGAACCAGCCGAAGCCCATGCTCCCCATGGCGAATCGGCCCATGATGGAGCACGTCGTGGAGCTGCTGCGCACGCACGGGTTCGACGACATCGTCGTGACGGTGGCCTTCATGGCCAACGCCATACGCAGCTACTTCGACGACGGCTCGGAGTTCGGTGTGCGCATGGTCTACGCCACCGAGGAGACGCCGCTCGGGACGGCTGGCTCGGTGCGCAACGCCCAGGCCCAGCTGGACGAGCGCTTCCTGGTCATCTCCGGCGACGTGCTCACCGACATCGACCTCGGCGCCGTCGTCGACGATCACGTGCGTACCGGGGCGTTGGCCACCATTGCCCTGAAGGCGGTGGAGGACCCCCTCGAGTTCGGCATCGTGATCACCCGTGAAGACGGTTCCATCGAGCGCTTCCTCGAGAAGCCGACCTGGGGAGAAGTGTTCAGCGACACCATCAACACCGGGATCTACGTCCTCGAGCCGGCCATCTTCGACTTCATCCCCGAGGGGCGGCCGGTCGACTTCTCCGGCGAGGTGTTCCCGGCCGTGTTGGAGGAGGGCCGGCCCCTGCAGGGATTTGTCGCCGAGGGCTACTGGGAGGACGTCGGGACGCTGGAGGCCTACCTGCGGGCCCACCAGGACATCCTCGACCAGCGGGTCCAGGTCCAGGTGAGCGGGTTCCCCCTGCGCCAGGGGGTGTGGCTGGGCAAGGGGGCCGACGTCCACCCCACGGCCACCGTCGAGAGCCCGGCCGTGATCGGCGACAACTGCTCAGTGGGGGCGGGCGCCACGGTGGGGGAGTACAGCGTGCTGGGCCTCAACGTCCAGGTGGCTCCCAACGCCATCATCAATCGCAGCGTGATCCACGACAACGCCTTTCTCGGCGCCGGCACCCGCCTGGACGGCTGCGTGGTGGGGCGGGCGTGCGACCTGCGCCAGAACGTGCGCTGCGAGGAAGGCGTCGTCCTCGGCGACGAGACTTTCGTGGGCGCCCGCGCCGTCATCAAGTCGGGGGTCAAGGTCTACCCGTTCAAGACGGTGGAGACCGGGGCCACCGTCAATACCTCCATCGTGTGGGAATCCAGAGGAGCTCGCACCCTGTTCGGCCGGCTCGGCATCCAGGGACTCGCCAACGTCGACATCAGCCCCGAGCTCGTCATGCGGCTGTCCATGGCCTGGGCGAGCACCCTGGAGAAGGGGACGACCATCACGGCGTCGCGCGACACGAGCCGGGCGGCACGCGTCCTCAAGCGGGCGGTGATGGTGGGATGCAACGCCGCCGGCGTGCACGTGGAGGATCTCGAGGTGGCCACCACCCCGGTGACGCGATTCCAAGTGCGTACCGGGGCCAGCCTGGGCGGCATCACTGTGCGCCTGGCCGAGGGCGACAGCCAGTCGGTCATCCTGCGCTTCTTCGACCAGGACGGCATCGACGTGGCCGAGACCACGCAGCGCAAGATCGAACGCCTATACCACCGCGAGGAGTTCCGCCGAGCACTCGCCTCCGACATCGGCGACATCGGGTTCCCCCCGCGCACGCTCGAGCTGTACACGGCTGCGCTCATCGACACCGTCGACGTCACCGCCGTGACCGACGCCGCCTTCAAGATCGTCCTCGACTATTCCTTCGGCACCACGAGCTTCGTCATGCCCAACGTGCTCGCCAAGCTGGGCGCCGAGGTGCTGGTGGTGAACCCGTATGCCTCGACGGCGGCGGTGATGTCCTCCGACCTGCGGTCGGCGGCCGCCAACGTGGGCGAGCTGGTCCGGGTGTCCGGCGCCCACCTCGGTGCCGTCATCGACCCCAGTGGCGAACGGATCACCCTCGTGGACGACGAGGGGCGGGTGTTGTCGGACGACGAGGCGCTGCTTCTGCTCTTGGGCTTGGTGGTCGCCGACCAGCCCGGCGTGTCGGTGGCCCTGCCCGTTTCGGTCCCCCGGGCGGCCGAGCGCCTGTGCGCCGAGGCCGGCTCCCCGGTGGTGTGGACCAAGCTGTCGGCCGCGCACCTCATGGAGGTGGCGAGCTCGGGATCGGTCGCCTTCGCGGCGAGCCAGCTGGGCGGCTACATCTTCCCCAGCTTCCTTCCCGCCTTCGACGGCGTTGCCACCCTGGTCCACCTGCTGGCCATGCTGGCTACCACCGGTCAGCGGATGTCGAAGCTGTCGGGCGAGCTGCCTCCCGTCCATATCGCCCACGAGGAAGTGATCACGCCGTGGGAGCAGAAGGGCACGATCATGCGCCGCACTCTGGAGCGGGCCAAGGGACGCTCCACCGTCCTCGTCGACGGCGTGAAGATCGTCGAGCCCGACGGGTGGTCGCTGGTCGTCCCCGACCCTGAGGAGCCCGTCACCCATGTGTGGGCGGAAGGGGCGAGCGAGGCCGAGGCCAGGGCCCGCTCCCAGGAACAGGCGGTGCGCATCCGCCAGATGCTGCACTGAGCCTGCGGATCGCAGCGCGGTCAGGGACCGCGGTGCGGCCCCGGCCGTCCTCAGCCGGTTCGGAGTAGGGTCCCCGCATGCAGGTTCCCGAGGAGCTTCGCTACACGGCCGATCACGAATGGGCGCGCCTGCAAGAGGGTGCAGTGCGAGTGGGGATCACGGACTTCGCCCAGGACGCCCTGGGCGACGTCGTCTTCGTGCAACTGCCGCAGGTGGGCGCGCGCCTGGAGCAAGGGGCCGTGCTCGGTGAGGTGGAGTCCACCAAGTCGGTGTCGGAGATCTATGCGCCCGTTTCAGGGGAGGTGCAAGCGGTGAACACCGACTTGGACAATGCACCGGAGCTGCTCAATTCCGATCCGTACGGGCAAGGTTGGATCTGCGAGATCCGGCCCGACGACGCGGCCGCACTCGAGGGCCTGCTGGCGGCGTCCGCCTACGCGGAGCTCACCGCCGAGTAGGGCGTGGCGGGGCCGGGCGGGCGAAGAACTGGGGCTAGCGTGGACGCCGTGTTTTGCAACAACTGCGGGCACCGCAACCCGGAAGGAGCGAATTTCTGCTCCTCCTGCGGTGCGGTGCTGTCGGGCTCGGGCCCCGACACCACCACCGTGACCTTGCACCCCGTCGAGGCCCAGGGCGAGTCTGGGGACGAGGAGCTGACCGTGTCATTACCCGACAAGGCCGCCGGGGTGGGGTTGCTGGTGGTGAAGCGGGGCCCAAACGCCGGCGCTCGTTTCGTCCTCGACGCGCCAATCACGCGGGTGGGCCGGCATCCAGAGAGCGACATCTTCCTCGACGACGTCACCGTCTCCCGCCGTCACGCCGAATTCACCCACGACGGCTCGGGTCGCCACACCGTGCGGGACGTCGGCTCGCTGAACGGCACCTATGTCAACCGGGAGCGCATAGAAGAGGCCGTGCTCACGAGCGGCGACGAGGTGCAGATCGGCAAGTTCAAGCTTGTGTACCTGGCGGCAGCAGACGAATGATGGGTCGATGGGGAGCACTGTGGTGAGCGGCCGGGCCTATCTGTCCATCGGAGATGTCCTCACCCTGCTCCGCCAAGAGTTCCCCGACGTCACCATCTCGAAGATCCGTTTCCTCGAGAGCCAGGGACTCGTGAACCCGGAGCGCACGCCCTCGGGCTATCGCAAATTCTACGAGCCTGACGTGGAGCGTCTGCGCTGGGTGCTGCGCCAGCAGCGCGAGCACTTCCTGCCCCTCAAGGTGATCAAGGGGCGCTTGGAGGAGGTAGGAGAGCACGGAAACGGGCGCTCCCATCCGGCCACGGCTAAGGCCACGGCCACGGGGGTGGTGGACCCAGGCCGGCCCACCCCGGCCACGCTGCCGAGGTCGGGGCCCCCAGCGGGCGAACCGCTTCCCGGGATCGGCGCCCCGGCCACCTCCGGCCCGTCCCGAGGCCGCCAAAGCCACGAACCCCGCGAGACCGGCACTCCGGCCACGGCGCTGCGCGCCCGGACCGCGGCCGACGTCCCTGCCAAGGCGGCCGGCTCCGCCGCCGTCTCGACCACCCATGCGGACCGCCCGGGCGGGAGGCAGAGGTCGAGCACTCCCGCCCCGGCGCAGACCCCGGCGTCGGCGGCAGGCGCCCCCGAGGCTTCGCCGCCGCGTTCCCGTCCAGCCGAGCCGCCCGCTGTCCTGGCCGAGGGGGACATGACGAAAGACGAGTTGGCGTCGGCCAGCGGGTGCGCGCCGACAACGTTGGTCGCGCTCGAGTCCTACGGGCTCATCTCGAGCCGGATGGTGGGCGGCGTCGCCTACTTCGGCGAAGACGCCTTGGCGGTGGCGCGCACCGCAGCTGCGTTCGCCGAATTCGGTGTGGAGCCGCGCCATCTTCGACTGCACAAGCACGCCGCTGAACGAGAGGCGGGATTCATCGAGCAGGTCGTCATGCCGCTGCTCAAGCAACGCAACCCGGAGTCTCGCCGGCGGGCCCACGACACGGTGGCCGAGCTGAGCAGGCTCGGCCAGGAGCTCCGGGCGGTGCTCCTGGCTCGGGCCCTTCGCGACCAGCTCGGGGGGTGACGCCGGGCGGCCCCCGCCCCATCTTCTCCGTCACGGACCTGTCCGCCGGCGCCGAGCGGTTGGCGCGGGAGCTGTCGAGTGCCTACCCCGACGGCGTGCTGCTCGTTGCCGTGCTCAAAGGCAGCATGTTCTTCCTGGCGGATCTGGTGCGCCGCATGAACGTGTCCTTACAGGTCGACTTCTTGGGCATCTCGACCTATGCCGAGGGGACGGGGCGGGTACGCATCACGAAGGACCTCGACCACGACGTGCACGGCCGACATGTCGTGCTCGTCGAGGACGTGGTGGACACCGGGCTCACCTGCAGCTACATCCTGAACGAGCTTCGAGGCCGCGGCCCTGCCTCGGTCGAGGTGTGCACGTTGTTCGACCGCCGGACACGGCGGATCGTGCCAGTGCCCGTCCGCTTCGCCGGCTTCCCCGTCACAGACGACCTGCTCGTCGGGTACGGGCTCGATGTGGCCGGGCGGTACCGGAACCTCCCCTTCGTGGCCGCCGCCCCCCCGGGGACCCTTCAGGCCGACCCCGACGCGTATGTCACCCAGCTCTACGGGCGGTAAGTTTCAGGCATGGTCGAGGTGAGGCTCAGCGCCGTGAGAGTGGACCTCCAGTCCAACACTCCCGTCCTGCTCCTGACCGAGACCGAAGGCCTCGGACGCACGCTTCCCATCTTCATCGGCGCTCCCGAGGCGACGGCGATCGCCTTCGCCATCCAAGGTGTGGCCACGCCGCGACCCATGACCCACGACCTGTTGCGCGACGTCGTAGAAGCGCTCGGCGCCGAGCTCGAGCGCGTCGTCATCACCGACTTGCGCGCCGCCACGTACTACGCCGAGCTCCAGCTGCGACGCGGTGACGGCGTCCTTACTGTGTCCAGCCGTCCCTCAGACGCGGTGGCCTTGGCTGTGCGCACCTCGAGCCCGCTCTTCGTCTCGGACGAGCTGATGGATGCTGAGGGGATCCTGCTCCCCACCGACGAAGACGAGGACGGCGAGGCCGCCAATCCGGACGAGCTGGTGGGGGAGTTCCGCCAGTTCCTCGACACGGTGCGGCCCGAGGACTTCAGCTCCTGATCGATCCCTGGCGTCGCCCGTTCAGAAGGCATGGCGCGCGGACGAGTGCTGGCCGGGCCGGCACCGGGATGGCCGGGGTGGCGATGGCCTCCCTGATGGCGGCTGCCTGTGGCGCAGGCTCCTCGCCCCCGGGCCACGCCGGGGAGGGCAGCACGTCGGCTCCGGCGTCCTCGACGACGTCGATGCCCGCCGCCTTGGCGCACTGCCTGGCGACCGGCCTGTCCGGTTCGGTGGAGGGGACCGAAGGTGCGGCCGGGACGATCGAGATCACCGTGCAGCTGCGCAACGTCGGCACCGCCGGCTGCACGGTCGAGGGCTATCCCGGCCTCCAGCTCGTCGACGCCAACGGCGCCGAGCTCCACACGTCGGTGATCCGCGGCGGCTCGTACCGCTTCACCGACCTGGTGGCGGCCCCGGTCATGTTGCCGGCGCAGGCCTCGGCGTACTTCAACGTCGGCTATTCGGACGTGCCTTCCGGTCAGGGTGCCTGCGAAGACGCCGCCGCTGTGTGGGTCACGCCCCCTGACGACGTCGACCACGTGGTCGTCACCGGGCAGTCGACGGTGTGCAGCGGCACCCTCACGGTGTCCCCGGTGTTCGGCGCCGCGTCGCCTGACACGCAGACCACCGCCCCGCCCCACTGACGGCTGACTGGCGTCAGCCTCCGGCCACTCGCACCAGGACCCGGCCCCGAACCTGTCCTCGCAGGATGCGCGCCAGGGGTCGGGCCAGCCCGGTCAGCGCCACCTCCTCGTCCACCATGTCGTCGAGGTCGTCGGGGCGTAGCTCACCGGCCAGGCGGTCCCACAGCTCGAGCCGACGGTCCCTCGGCGTGAGCACCGAGTCCACCCCGAGCAGCGCCACCTGGCGGGTGATGAAGGGGAAGACCGTGGTCTCGAGGCCAGTGCCGCCCGTGAGCCCGCTGGCAGCGACGGCGGCGCCGTAGCGCAGGGTGCGCAGGACCCTGGGCAGCGTGGCACCCCCCACACAGTCGACCGCCCCTGCCCACCGCTCCCCGCCGAGCACGCGGCCCGGTGCGTCGTCCACGTCGTCACGCCCCACGACCTCGGCCGCTCCGAGGCTCCGCAACCAGGGGGCCTCGGCGCGGCGGCCGGTGGAGGCCACCACCTCGTAGTCGCGGGTCGACAGCATCGAGACCGCCATCGAACCGACCCCACCGGCAGCGCCGGTGACGAGCACCGGTCCATGCCCGGGGCGCAGTCCGTGCCGCTCGAGCTCGTCGAGCGACAGCGCGGCGGTGAATCCGGCGGTGCCGATGATCATGGCTTGCCGGTCGCTCAACCCGGCGGGAAGGGGGATGACCCAGTCTGCGGGTAGGCGGGCCACCGCGGCGAAACCGCCGTGGCGGGCGACCCCCAAGTCCTGGCCGTGGGCCAACACGGCCTGGCCGGGCGCCAACCCGGGCGCCTCCGAGGACACCACCACGCCGGCCAGGTCCACGCCCGGGACGAGCGGAGATATTCGGGCCACCCGGTTGCCGGGCACCGTCACCATGGCGTCCTTGTAGTTGACCCCCGACCAGGTGACCGAGACCACCACGTCGCCCGGCGGGAGCTCGTCGAACCCGAGTCGCTCGGGCCCGGCGGTCACGTCGTCGTCGTGGCGGCGCACCACGAAGGCGTCGAAGTCCTCACCGGGGCCGGGGCCGGCTCCGGGCGGCGGGGCCTGGGTCGTCATCGGCCAACCCTACGGCCCGAGGGGCGCCCGAATAGCATTGAGCCATGGCCCCCGGACTGCGCGCTCGGGCGGTCCGCGTCGTGACGTCCTGGGACCCCCAGGAACGCGACGCGGTCTTGTACGCGGCGTCGGCGCTCTTCGCCGCCGTCACCGCCGAGACGTCGTCGATCTCGTTGTACCGGCAGTGGGGGACCCTGGCCATCGGCCCCTACGTGCTGGGCGCACTGTTCTCTGCCATCGGGGCGCGCCGAGCGCGCCGGGCCGCCAGGGCGGGGGAAGCTGGCGGTGGCTGGCACTGGACCACCCCGCGCGTGCTCGTGTTCCTGCTCGTGCTGTTGGGGGCGACGCTGATGCCGTTGTCGCTCGAAGTGCTGTGGCGCGCCGACACCGGTGGCACCGGGACGACGTACGTGCAGCCGGAGGTCTCGGTGGTGGAGGCGGCCGGCACCCGCGTTGCCCACGGCCACGATCCGTATCAGCTGGTCGACGGGAGCAGGACCAAGCCCGCCGCTCCCCCCGGACAGCCCGCCTACGACGTCTACAACCCCTATCTTCCCCTGATGTCGGTGTTCGGCCTGGCGCGCAGCACGCATGCCTCGCCCCGGCTCACCGACGCCCGTGTGGCCTTCTCGCTCATCACGATCGTGGTGGTCATCGGCGCCTTGGCGCTGTGTCGCGGCCCAACGGGTCCGCGCGTCCTCGCCCTGCAGAGCATGACCGTGCTGCCGACCGCGGCGTTGCCATTGGCCACCGGAGGTGACGACCTGCCGGTGGCGGCCCTCATGCTGCTCGGGTTGGTGCTCATCCAACGACGCCGGCCCCTGGCGGCGGGGGCGGCCCTGGGTGTGGCCGCCTCCATGAAGATCACGGCCTGGCCCCTGGCGGCCCTCGCCCTGTTGGCGGCGCGCCACCGCCACGGCCGTCGAGGCCGGCGTCCGGCGCTGCTGCTCGTGGGCGGGATGGCGGCGGTCATGGTGCCGGCGGTGCTGCCCACGGCGCTGTCCAACCTGCCCGCTTTCGTCGACAACGTGGTGCGCTTTCCGCTCGGGCTGGCGGGGATCCGCTCACCGGCGGCGAGCCCGCTGTTCGGCCACGCCGTGGTGTCGTTCTTCCCCGACGCCCACAAGCTCTTCACGATCTTGGTGGCGAGCGTCGGCGTCGCCGCCTTGGGCTACGTGCTCGTCCGCCACACCCCGCGCACCCCCGGGGCACTGGCCCGACTGCTCGCCTGGGTGATGACGGTGGCCATCCTTCTCGCCCCCTCCACCCGGGTCGGTTACTTCCTGTACCCCATCGACTTCTTCGTGTGGGCCTGGCTGCTCAACAGCGAGGACGCCACCGAGGCACCGGCGGCGCTGCCCGACACAGGCGACTGGCTGTCCGAACCCGTGCGCCTCGGAGCGTCGGAGGAAGCGAAGGTGCCGGTGGGAGTGGAGATGTCAGATGTCCCGACTGGGCTGCTCGGGTCGCAGCGGCATTACGACGCGTCGGAGACGGCGAACAACCGCAGCGCCACCGGTGTCACCCCGCTGGCGGGCACGCTCACCCCGGGGACCGTCGAGGTGAACGTGGTCGGCGACAGGGTGAAGCCCACCTCCCACTCGTAGCCGTCACTGCCGGGGTGCTGGGCCACGATCTGATAGCCCTGCCCCCGGGGCCCTGCGCTCAACACGTGCCAGCTTCCGGCGCCGAGCTCGGTGCGCACGAAGGTGATGACCTCCTGCTCGGGGGCGGGGATCTGCACGTGCACGGTGGCGTCGTAGAGCCCGAGCCCCTGCTGGGAGGCGGAGCCGGGGACACCGGCCGTGCCCCTCGGCACCACCAGGGCGGAGACGACGTTGGCCGGCGGTTCGCCGGCGGTCGCCACCGGCGCCAGGACTGAAGACGCCGGCTCGGCGACGAGCCCGCCCGTGCCCGCCACGGGGCGTGACGACGGGGGGACACCACTGCGGGGGGCGGCGTGGGGAGCGCTGGTCAGCTCGTCGACCAGGAACCCGACCAGGAAGAGCAGCAGGATGATCCCGAACACCACCGCCGCCGGCTTGGCGCTCGGCCCGGGAGGGCGCCCGGAGCGGGGAGCCCGGCCCAGCCCCGGCCCGGGGGGGCCGTGGCCGTTCCCGGAACTGCCGGCGCCCCTGCCGTTGGAAGCCGCGCCAATGGCGCCCGAGTCGGGGGAGGGGGCGAAGGCGGACGGGGCGGGATCGGTCGGGTTGGTCATAGGACCGGCGCCGAGACGGCGACGAGGACGACGAACGAGTGTACCGGCGGGTCAGCGACTCACCGGAGCGGTCCATCCGAAGTGGTCGAGCGGACCGTGCCCGGTGCCCAGCTGCCAGCCGACCGCACCTCGGAGTGCCTCGGTCACGTACCGCTTGGCGGCGTGGATGGCGCGCAACACGTCGTCGCCGGCGGCCAGACGCGCCGCCACGGCGGCCGACAGGGTGCAGCCGGTGCCGTGGTCGTTCCCCGTCCGCACCCGGTCTGCGTCGAGGACCGAGAGCCGCCCCTCGGCGAGCACGACGTCCGGCGCCCGGCCGCCACTGAGGTGTCCTCCCTTCACGACCACCACGACCGCGCCGGTACGAGCCAGCTCGGTCGCCACGCGCTCCATGTCGGAAAGGTCGTCGACGGGCATCCCGGTGAGCAGCGACGCCTCCCTGGTGTTGGGGGTGATCACCGCGGCATGGGGGAACAGCTGTCGCAGGTAGGCGTCGGTGGCGTCGTCGTCGAGAAGCGGGCGCCCGGTGGACGTCACCATGACCGGGTCCACGACCAGATTGGGCAGCCGGCCTGCTGCCGCCCACGCCGAGACCGCCGCCACCATGGCGGAGGAACCGAGCATGCCGGTCTTGACGGCCGCCACGGGCAGGTCCGAGAGCACCGCTTCGAGTTGGAGATCGACGAAGGACGGGTCCAGACGCTCCACGCCGAGGACGTCGCCGGTGTTTTGCGCCGTGACGGCGGTGATCACCGAGGTCCCGAAGACGCCCTGCGCGGCGAACGTCTTCAGGTCCGCCTGGATCCCTGCCCCACCCCCAGAATCCGAGCCCGCCACGGTCAGTGCTACCGGCGGGTTCACGTGCCGAGCCTAGGGCAGCGTCCGTGGTGACCCTCCAGGCTGTGGGGCATACCGGCATCACAACCCGTCCCCAAGCCTGTTTCTCGACCGGGGGGAACGGGCATTGTAGGAACCATGGTTGAGGAGCGGGGCGAGGAAGTCGCGGGCGCGCTCGACGCCCTGAGCGACGCCATCGAGCGAAACAGCGGCGACGAGCGGATGCTGCTCGGTCGCATCCACGGACTGCGGCGAGCCCGGTCGGGTGGGGCGGGCATGACCGCCGCGCTCGAGAACGAACCGTCGCCGGGGACGATGCAGCTCCTCGGTCGCATCCTGTCTCGGCTCATGGAGGCGAGCGGCACAGCGCGTCGGGCCCTGGCGGGCAGCATGCGAGCCGAGGGCACGAGCATTCCTGCCATCGCCCGGATCTTCGGCGTCACCCATCAGCGGGTGTCGAACATCCTGAACAAGCCCACCGCCGTTCCCGGCCCTGTGCTCCACGAGCCCGACACCGGTGAGGCGCATGCCGCCCAGGCCAGCGGCGAGCGAGGCTTCGGCTAGCCCTCAGTCGAGGTCGGCCATGCCGTCGGTGGGGCTCGAGGCGCGGGCGTGGAAGCGCCGGGGGATGCGCCCCGCCGTTCGGGCCAAGCATCCGGCCTCGACGGCGAGACGGAAGGCGGCCGCCATCCGTGCCGGTTCCCGGGCCCGGGTGATGGCGCTCGCCACCAGCACGGCGTCGCACCCGAGCTCGAGGGCCTCGGCTGCTTCCGAGGGGGCGCCCAGGCCGGCGTCGAGGACCACGGGCACCGTGACGGATTCGGCGATCAAGGCGATGTTGTGCGGATTGCGGATGCCGAGGCCACTGCCGATGGGGGCGCCCAAGGGCATCACCGCGGCGCAACCTGCTTGCTCAAGCCGGCGGGCCGCCACGGGATCGTCGTTGGTGTAGGGGAGGACGACGAAGCCTTCGTCGCACAGCTGCTCGGCGGCGACGACGAGCTCGGCGACGTCAGGCAGGAGGGTCCGCTCGTCGCCGATCACCTCCAGCTTGACCCAGTCGGTGCCGAAGGCCTCCCGGGCCAGCTTGGCGGTGAGCACGGCCTCGGCGGCCGTGAAGCACCCGGCGGTGTTGGGGAGGACGGCCACGTGGCGGGCGCGCAGGACGTCGAGGATCGAGCCGCGTGCCGCCGGGTCGACGCGGCGCAGCGCCACGGTGGCGAGCTGCGTCCCCGACGCCACGAGCACGTCGTCGAGGGCGTCGAGGCTCGGGATCCCCCCGGTGCCGAGGAGCAGCCGCGAGGACAGCTCCTGGCCGGCCACGAGCAAGGGCCGCGGGTCAGCCACCGGCCGCCGCCGTCACAATCTCGAGCCGGTCGCCGGCGCCGAGCGCGGTCCGGGCCCAGGCGCTGCGGGGCACCACCTCGCCGTTGCGAGCCACGGCGATCCCGTCGGGTGAATGGCAGAAACGCACCACGACGTCGGCCACGGTGGCGCTCGCCTCCATGCGCTCTTCGGTGCCGTTCACCATCACGTCCATCGCCTCTCAGTGTGGCACCGACGCGAAGCGTGCCGGGCCGAACGGCAACAGCTCCGGCGGCGGCTCGCGCCCGGCCAAGGCCGCCACCGCGCTGTCGGCGGTGAGCGGGGCGAGGAGGATGCCGTTTCGGTAGTGGCCGGTGGCGACGACCAATCCCGCAACGGCGTCGTGGGTGCCGACCACGGGCCCGTTGTCCGGTGAGCCGGGCCGTAACCCGGCGATGGCTTCGTCGAGTGTCAGCTCCGACACGCCCGGCACCACGGCGCGGGCGTCGCGTAACAGCTCGTACACGGCGCCGGCCGTCACCATGGTGTCGAAACCTTGCTCTTCCACGGTGGCGCCGACGACCAGGCTTCCGTCCTGGCGGGGCACGAGGTAGACCGACGAGCCCTCGACGACAGCCCGCACCGACCGCCCCAGCGAGGGACCGCCGACCCGGGGCCGCAGTCGCAGGATCTGCCCCTTCACGGGCCGTACCGCCGGCAGCACCGACTCCGGAAGGCCCCCGACGAGGCCCGAGCGGCAGCCGGCGGCGAGCACCACCGCCGGGGTGCCGATCTCGGCGCCGGAGGACAGCCGTACCCCGGACGCCGAGCCGGCCGTCACCTCCACCGTCTGCACAGCCTCGGGGACGACCACCACACCGGCGGCACGGGCGGCGACGAGCAGGGCGCCGAGAAGGAGGCGGTTGTCGACCTGGTGATCACCGGGAGCCCACAGGGCAGCACGCACCCCCGGGGCCAGCGCCGGCTCCATGTGGCGGGCCTGTCTCCCCGTCAGCCACTCCACCTCCAAGCCGAGGGTGCGCTCGAAGTCGAACAGCTCGTGCGCCCACGCCCGGTCACCGTCGTCGGCGGCCACGAGAAGCGTCCCGCAGCGGTGGTAGCCGATGGGCGTCGCCGCCGCGGCCAACTCGGCGGCGAAGGCGTCCCACCGCCGGGCGGCGGCGAGGTTGGCGGCGAGCAGCGTCTCCTCGCCGTAGTGCAGCTCCGTCACCGGCGCCAGCATCCCGGCGGCCACCCACGACGCACCGCGCCCAGGCTCGGGGTCGGCGACCACCACCGACATGCCCGCTTGGGCTGCTCGCCACGCCGTCGACAGACCGATCACGCCTCCGCCCACCACCACGACGTCGGCCCGTGACGGGGCGGCGGCGCTGCTCACAGGTCCGTCGGCGGCCGACGGTGATTGCACCAGGACGATCCTAAGGGAGGTAGTCTTGACGGGCTGCAGGTGGGCCAACGGCGTCCCGCGCTGCTCACCGGTGTGCGTTCGCCGCCGGGGCAACGGAGACCAATCGCCAATGACCGAGCCCACCCTCACCGAGCCCGCCTCCGCCCACGCCTCGGGACGCGTCGGCCTGTACGACCCGCGCTTCGAACACGACGCCTGCGGCATCGCCCTCGTGGCCGACCTGTACGGGCGGAAGAGCCACGCCATGGTGGACCGGGCCCTCACCGCCCTGGAGCACCTCGACCATCGAGGAGCACGCGGAGCCGAGCCCACCACCGGCGACGGCGCCGGGATCCTGGTCCAGGTCCCCGACCGCTTCCTGCGGGCCCACGTCGGGGTGGAGCTGCCCGAGCCGGGTGCCTACGCCGTGGGCCTCGTGTTCCTCCCGCCCGACCCCGACGACGCCGCCAAGGCCCGGCGACGGGTGGAGCAGCTGGCCGACGAGGAGGGCCTGGTGGTGGCGGCCTGGCGCGAGGTGCCGGTCGTGCCCGACGACCTGGGGCACAGCGCCCGTGCGGCCATGCCCGCCATCTGGCAGGTGCTCGTGCACCCGCCGAGCGCCCCCCTCGGACCCGACGGCATGCCCGACGCGCTGGCCGTCGACCGCCTGGTGTACCCGTTGCGCAACCGGCTCGAGCACGAGGTCTCCGGCGTGTACGTGCCGTCCTTGTCGGCGCGCACCGTCGTCTACAAGGGCATGCTGACGAGCCTCCAGCTGCGCGACTTCTACCCGGACCTGTCCGACGAGCGCTTCGAGACCGGCTTGGCGCTGGTGCACTCTCGCTTCTCCACCAACACCTTCCCGTCGTGGCCGCTGGCGCATCCCTACCGGTACCTGGCCCACAACGGTGAGATCAACACCCTGCGGGGCAACCGCAACTGGATGCGCGCCCGCGAGGCGCTGCTCGAGAGCTCGCTGTTCCCGGGCGACATGGAGCGCTTGTTCCCCATCTGCGACCCGGCCTCCAGCGACTCGGCGTCCTTCGACGAGGTGCTCGAGCTGCTGCACCTGGGCGGCCGCTCCCTGCCCCACGCCGTGCTCATGATGATCCCCGAGGCGTGGGAGAACCACACCCTCATGGACCCGGCCCGGCGCGCCTTCTACCGCTTCCACGCCTCGCTCATGGAGCCGTGGGACGGCCCGGCGGCCGTGGTGTTCACCGATGGCAACGTGGCCGGTGGCGTGCTCGACCGCAACGGGCTGCGCCCGGCACGCTACTGGGTGACCTCCGACGGCCTGGTGGTGCTGGCGTCGGAGGTGGGGGTGCTCGACATCGACCCGGCCACGGTGGTGCGCAAGGGTCGCCTCCAGCCCGGTCGCATGTTCCTCGTCGACACCGCCCAGGGCCGCATCGTCGACGACGACGAGATCAAGGCGACTCTGGCGGCGGAGCATCCCTACGCCCGGTGGCTCGAGGAGCAGCAGCTCACCTTGGACGACCTGCCGCCGCGCACCATGCTCACCCCCCAGCACGCCTCGGTGGTGGCCCACCAGCAGCAGTTCGGCTACACCATCGAGGAGCTGCGCATCATCCTCGCCCCCATGGCCAGGACGGGGGGCGAGGCGCTCGGGTCGATGGGACACGACGCCGCCCTGGCCGTGCTCTCCGACAAGCCGCGCATTCTCTTCGACTACTTCACCCAGATGTTCGCCCAGGTGACCAACCCCCCGCTCGACGCCATCCGGGAGGAGTTGGTGACCGCCAGCCTGTCCAAGGTCGGGCCGGAACAGAACCTGCTCGAGCCCACCCCCGAGTCGTGCCGGCAGATCGTCCTGCCCTCGCCGGTGCTCGACAACGACGACCTGGCCAAGCTGCTCTACGTCAACGAGCACGGCGAGACGCCCGGGTTCCAGGGCTTCGCCATCGATGGGTTGTTCCCGGCCGACGGGGGAGGCGAGGCCCTGCGCCAGGCCATCGAGGAGGTCCGCCAGCGGGTGTCGACGGCCATCGCCCTCGGCGCCAACGTCATCGTGCTCTCGGACCGCAACTCGAATGCCACCTTGGCGCCCATCCCGTCGCTGCTGCTCACCGCGGCCGTGCACGAGCACCTGGTGCGGGAGAAGACCCGGACCAGGGTGGGGCTGGTGGTGGAGAGCGGCGACGCCCGAGAGGTGCACCACATCGCCCTGCTCGTGGGCTTCGGCGCCTCGGCGGTGAACCCATACCTGGCCTTCGACACCATCGACGACATGATCGCCTCGGGCAACCTCACCGGGGTGACGCCGCGCCAAGCCCGCAAGAATTACGTGAAGGCCTGCGTCAAAGGCGTGATCAAGATCATGTCCAAGATGGGCGTGTCCACGGTGGCCTCCTACACCGGGGCCCAGATCTTCGAGGCGGTGGGGCTCGCCGCCGACGTGGTGGACGAGTACTTCACGGGAACGGTGAGCCGCATCGGCGGGGTGGGGCTCGACGTGCTCGCCGCCGAAGTCGCCGCCCGCCACCGCATCGCTCATCCCGATCGTCCCACCGAGCGCGCCCACCGCGAGCTCGAGGTCGGCGGCGAATACCAGTGGCGCCGAGAGGGCGAGATCCATCTTTTCAACCCCAAGACGGTGTTCAAGCTCCAGCACGCCACGAGGGCCAAGCGCTACGACGTCTTCAAGGAGTACACGAAGCTGGTCGACGACCAGTCGCGGGCGCTGGCCACGTTGCGGGGACTGTTCCAGTTCAACACCGAGGGGCGCACGCCCATCCCCGTCGACGAGGTGGAACCGGTCTCCGCCATCGTGAAGCGCTTCGCCACCGGGGCCATGTCCTACGGGTCCATCTCGGCCGAGGCCCACGAGACGCTGGCCATCGCCATGAACCGCATCGGCGGCAAGTCCAACACGGGCGAGGGCGGCGAGGACGCCGAGCGCTACGTCCCCGACGACAACGGCGACCTGCGGCGCAGTGCCATCAAGCAAGTGGCGTCGGGACGTTTCGGGGTGACGAGCGAGTACCTGGTGAACGCCGACGACCTCCAGATCAAGATCGCCCAAGGCGCCAAGCCCGGCGAGGGCGGGCAGCTCCCCGGGTACAAGGTCTACCCGTGGATCGCCAAGACCCGGTTCTCCACTCCCGGGGTCGGCCTCATCTCCCCGCCGCCGCACCACGACATCTACTCCATCGAGGACATCGCTCAGCTCATCCACGACTTGAAGTCCGCCAACCCCCAGGCCCGCGTGCACGTCAAGCTGGTGGCCGAGGTCGGGGTGGGCACGGTGGCGGCCGGCGTGGCCAAGGCCAAGTCCGACGTGGTGCTCATCTCCGGCCACGACGGAGGCACGGGCGCCAGCCCGCTCACCTCCATCAAGCACGCCGGCGTGCCCTGGGAGCTGGGCCTGGCCGAGACGCAGCAGACCCTGGTGCAAAACGGGCTGCGCGACCGCATCGTGGTCCAGGTGGACGGCCAGCTCAAGACCGGGCGCGACGTGGTGGTGGCCGCCCTGCTCGGCGCCGAGGAGTTCGGCTTCTCCACGGCGCCGCTGGTGGTGTCGGGGTGCGTGATGATGCGGGTCTGCCATCTCGACACCTGCCCGGTCGGGATCGCCACCCAGAACCCCGAGCTCCGCAAGCGCTTCACGGGCAAGCCCGAGTTCGTCGAGCACTTCTTCGAGTTCATCGCCGAGGAGGTGCGCGAGATCCTGGCTGCGTTGGGGCTGCGCTCCATCGAGGAGGCGGTGGGACGGGTCGAGCTGCTCGAGGTGGCCGAGGCCCTCGAGAACTGGAAGGCGGCCGGCCTCGACCTGTCGCCCATCCTGGCGGCGCCGGTGGAGGGGCCGCCCACCGACCGCTTCTGCAACTGCCTGCAAGACCACGGACTCGACAAGGCGCTCGACCACCGCTTCATCGATGCCTGCCTGGCGGCGATGGAGAAAGGCGAGCAGCTGTCCATGCAGCTCGAGATCACCAACCGCGACCGGACGGTCGGGACGCTGCTGGGCTCCGAGATCACCCGCCGCCGCGGCGCCCCCGGACTTCCCGACGGCACCATCGAGTTGAGCTTCTTCGGCTCGGCCGGCCAGAGCTTCGGCGCCTTCGTCCCCGCCGGGGTCACCCTGCGTCTCCACGGCGACGCCAACGACTACCTGGCCAAGGGCCTCTCGGGGGGCAGGGTGGTGGTGCGTCCGCCCGAGAGCTCGCCCTTCGCGGCCGAGGAGCACATCATCGCCGGCAACGTGGTCCTGTACGGGGCCACCGGCGGCGAGGCGTTCATCCGGGGCCAGGTGGGGGAGCGCTTCTGCGTGCGCAATTCGGGCGCCATCGCCGTGGTCGAGGGTGTGGGGGACCACGGATGTGAGTACATGACCGGAGGCCGGGTGGTGGTGCTCGGGGCCACCGGGCGCAACTTCGGCGCCGGCATGTCCGGTGGCATCGCCTACGTGTACGACCCTTCCCGTCGCTTCGGGTCCATGGTGAACCTCGAGATGGTCGAGCTGGAGCCGCTCGACGAAGAGGATCGCCACTGGCTGCTCGACATCGTCGAGCGTCACCGGGCCGAGACCGACTCGGCCAGCGCGGCGCGCCTGCTCGAAGAGTGGGGTCTGTCGGTGGGCGACTTCGTCAAGGTGATGCCCCGCGACTACCGCCGGGTGCTCGAGGCCACCCGTAAGGCGATGGAAGAGGGGACGTCGGTGGACGCCGCGGTCATGGCCGCCGCCCACGGGTAGCAGGCCATGGGCAAGGTCACCGGCTTCTTGGAGATCCCGAGGCGCTTGCCGACGCGCCGACCCGTCCCCGTCCGGGTGCGCGACTGGCGGGAGGTGTACGAGCCGTTCCCCGAGGAGGCGTCTGTCGCCCAGGCGGCGCGGTGCATGGACTGTGGCATCCCCTTCTGTCACGAGGGGTGCCCGCTCGGCAACCTCATCCCCGATTGGAACGACCTCGTGTACCGGGGTGACTGGTATGACGCCGGCGAGCGGCTGCACGCCACCAACAACTTCCCCGAGTTCACGGGGCGCCTGTGCCCGGCGCCTTGCGAGGGGGCGTGCGTCCTCGGCATCAACGCCCAGCCGGTGACCATCGAGCGCATCGAGTACGAGGTCGCCGAGCGGTCCTGGAGCGAGGGGTGGGTGCCGCCCCAGGTGCCGCCCTCTCGGACCGGGAAGTCGGTGGCGGTGGTGGGCTCCGGGCCGGCCGGCCTGGCCTGCGCCCAGCAGCTGGCCCGCGCCGGTCATCGCGTCGTGGTCTACGAGCGGGCCGAACGGGCCGGGGGCCTGCTGCGCTACGGGATCCCCGAGTTCAAGATGGAGAAGGCGGTGCTCGACCGCCGCCTCGCCCAGCTGCGCGCCGAGGGGGTCCACTTCCGCTGCTCCACGGCGGTGGGCATCGGCGCAGAAGGGGCGGGGGCCGAACCCGGAGGCGAACGCGGCCTGGGCGGCGCCTGCGCCCCCGACGTGGAGGTGGTGGCGGCGGAGTCGCTCGTCTCCGAACACGACGCCGTGGTACTGGCCGGAGGGGCGACGCTGCCCCGCGACCTTCCCATCGAGGGGCGCTCGCTGGCTGGCGTGCACTTCGCCATGGAGTACCTGAAGCGATCCAACCTGGTGCGGGAGCGGGCCCTCGAGCGCAGCCCCATCGATGCCGCCGGCAAGGACGTGATCATCATCGGCGGCGGCGACACGGGCGCGGACTGCCTGGGCACCGCCCATCGTCAGGGGGCGCGTTCGGTCACGCAGCTCGAGATCCTGCCCCGTCCGCCCGACGGCCGGGTCCCCGACAACCCGTGGCCCACGTGGCCGGTCATCTTCCGCACCTCCTCGGCGCACGAAGAAGGCGGCGAGCGGCTGTATGCCGTGACGGCCAGTTCCTTCGTCGATGACGGGACCGGTTCGGTCTCGGCGCTGCGCGGGCACCAGGTGCGGTCGGAGACGCTGGACGGCCGTCCCGGCTTCGTCGCCGTGGAGGGCAGCGACTTCGAGCTGCCCTGTCAGCTCGTGCTCTTGGCCATGGGCTTCGTCGGCGCCGAACGCCACCGGGTGGTGGCCGAGCTCGGTGTGGAGCTCGATGCCCGGGGCTCGGTGGCCGCCGACTCGACGTGGCAGACGAGCCGCCCGGGCGTCTTCGTGTGCGGGGACATGACGAGAGGCCAGAGCCTCATCGTGTGGGCCATCGCCGAAGGCCGGTCGTGCGCGGCGGCGGTGGACCACTACCTGGTGGGGGACACCGCCCTGCCTGCCCCCCTCGTCCCGGGACAGTTGGCCCTACGCTGAGCCGGTGACGGCGGGCGGGCGGCACGGCGACGACCAGCTCTTCACCTACGCCATCGACTACCGGCTGGCGCCCTTCTGGGCGCCCTTCGGCGTCCGGCCTTGGCACGACGGGGTGCGCATCGGTGCCGACGGGCGCCTGGTGGCCACCTTTGGATGGCTGCGGGTGCGGACGACGCTCGACAACGTGCAGGAAGCGCACGTCACCCGCGGGTATCGGTGGTGGACGGCGGCGGGGGGACGGTTGTCCATGGTCGACGACGGGCTCACCTTCGGCACCAACAACGTCGCCGGGGTGTGCCTCCACTTCACCGACAAGGTGTCCTCAGCGCTCCGCCGGGCCGGCCATTCGGCGCTCACCGTGACCGTCGCCGACCTCGACGGTCTCGTCGACACCATCAACTCGAGAAGGGAGGAGTCTTGATGAAGGGATTCAAGAAGTTCCTTATGCAGGGCAACCTGATCGTGGTCGCCGTCGGCCTCGCCGCCGCCCTGGCCTTCAGCACGCTCGTCAAGGCGTTCACCGACAGTGTGATCACCCCTCTGGTGAACGCGGCAGGCGGTGGGGGATCGCTCGGCAAAGGCCTGGGGTGGACGATCAACAACCAGCGCATCAACGTCGGCGCCTTCGTGTCGGCGGTGATCTACTTCGTCATCTTCATGGCCGCCGTCTACTTCGTCCTGGTCGTGCCGTACCGGGCCTACATGAAGCGACTGGGCCACAGCGTGTTCGGCGATCCCGATCCCACCCGAACCTGTCCGTTCTGCCGGTCGACCGACGTCGCCCCGGCAGCGTCCCGCTGCCCGCATTGCACGAGCGAATTGACGCCGGCCGCCTGAAAGTTCAGTAGCCCGGGCCGTGGTCGAGGAGGCGGCGGGGCACCTCCACCAGCATGGTGCCGATGTTCTCCTCGCTCACGCCGCGCTGGCGCAGGGCGGGGAGGACGTCGCGGCTGATGTGCATGTAATGCCAGTTCGGACCGGCCCCCGCCACCAGCTCGGGCTCGTACCAGTCGAAGTGGCAGCTGGCGTCGTGCGACAGCACCATCTGGCCGGCCCGGCCCAGCTCGCACAACTTGGCCACCGTTTCGACGCGATCGGTGGTCGAGCAGTAGACGTCCACGCCGAAGCGGTCCATGCCGATGACGGACCCGGCCTCGAGGAGGGCGGTGAGGTACTCGATGTCGGTCGAATCCCCGCTGTGGCCGATGACGACCCGGGACAGGTCCACCCCCTCCTCCGACAGCACTCGCTGGACCTCGAGCCCCCGCCGGGTGGCGGCGTGGGTGTGGACGGTGATGGGAACACCGGTGCGGCGGTGCACGCGCGCCACGGCCCGCAGGATGCGCTCGACGTCGGGTGTGAGCCCGGGTTCGTCCACGGCGCACTTGAGCATGCCGGCTTGGACGACGCTGCCGGCGATGCCCTCCTCGATGTCGAGCGCGAAGAACTCGTCGAGGGCGTCCACGCCGCTCGAGCGCAAGCCGGCGACACGACCGTCGAAGTAGTGCGGCAGCTTTTCGTAGGTGTAGTAGCCGGTGGCCACCACGATGTTGAGCGGTACCTGCTCGGCCACCTCCAAGATCGGCGCCACGTCCCGACCCAGGCCGGGGACGGTGAGGTCGACGATGGTGTCGATACCGGCCTCGGCCAGTTCGGTGAGCCGAATGGTGGCCTCGACAACGGCGGCGGCGCGGTCCCAGTCCGTGGGCCAGTTCATCTCGATCTCGGGGGTGCGGATGAAGACGTGCTCGTGCATCAGCGTGGGCCCCAGTGCGGCCGCGTCGACCGGCCCGCGCACGGTGTGTACCTGCCCCATGAGGCCTCCTCGTCGTCGTGTGAGGGTGGGTGTGCCCGGTGGCTACTTGCTCAGCCGGAGCGGTCGGGCCCGGCCCGCTCGACGGTGACGCGGACGATCACGCGCTGTTCTCGGGCCATGGCCGCCCGGTAGTCGTCCCAATCCGGGTGCTCACCGGCGACGCTCTGGTAGTAGGCGACGAGCAGGTCCATGGCCTCTGGGAGGGAAACCACCTCGACGGGGCCTTCCACCTGCACCCAGGTCCCGCCGAAGAAGGTGTCGGGGAACACGCACAACGAGGCGTAGGGACGCCGGCGCAGGTTGCGGACCTTCATGGCCGTCTCCCTCGAGCTCACCACCACGCGGTCGTCGAGGACCGTGGCGGCCACCGGCGACAGCTGGGGCCGGCCGTCGGCACGTTCGGTGGCGATCACGGCGCGGTGCTGCCCGCGCACGACGTCGAGAGCGGCGGAGATGTCCATGGGCTCGCAGGCTACCCGCCGCCATGCGGCCGCGGCCTGCCCGTGGCGGGAAGGTCTATCGAATCGTGCCCCGACCGGCGACGAGGGGCAGATCGAGGGCGGTGACCCATCCCGGGGGGCGGTTGTTCACGGCCGGCACGGCGTTGAGCGCTCGCATGCCTGTGGCCAGGCAACCCGCCGTGGCGGCGTCTCGTCCGCTCGAGTCGGTGAAGCGGAAGGCCGTCTCCTGGAAGATCGACGGGGTCCCGGTGATCTCGACTCGGTACACGTCGGGTTGGGTGCCGTGCGGCCACTCGGGGGCGGCGTCCGGGCCGATGCGGTTCACGTGCTCGAGCTGGATTCGGGTCTCCCCCCGGTAGACGCCGTTCACGGTGAAGTTGACCGCCGCCACGCACCCGGCCTCGATGGTGCCCTTGGCACAGGTGATGGGCTTGTCCGTGGCCCACTTCCTCCAGGTGGTCGTGATGTCGTCGAGGTCGATGCCGGCGGCGGAGGCGATCATGGGGACGGTGGCGCCCCACGCCATGACGAGCATGTCCCGGTGCTCGAGCAAGGGGACGAACTCGGGCGGCCTGCCGATGCCCATCTCGTTCTCGTAGTCGCCTTCGTAGTTCTGGTAGTCGAGGATCTCGAGCGCCCGTACCAACCGCACTTCGCTGCACACGCCCATGAGGGTCATGGGAAAAAGGTCGTTGCAGAAGCCGGGGTCGATGCCGGTGGTGAAGCACGACGAGCCGCCCGAAGCGCACGCCTCCTCGATGGGGGCCACCCACTGCGGAGGATTGAGCGTCATCCACGGCCACACCCACGGGGTCATGGCCGTGGAGCACACGTCGATCCCGGCGCGCAGGAAGGCGCCGATGATGCGAATGTTGTCGTCGGCGTAGGCGGCCGTGGGGCCGTAGTGCACCAGGGCGTCGGGGCGCAGGGCGATCAACGCTTCGATGTCGTCGGTGGTGCGAATCCCGATCGTGCCGATTCCACACAGCTCACCGGCGTCCCGCCCCACCTTGGCCGGGTCGTGCACACCCACGCCGACGAGCTCGAACTCGGGATGGGCGACGACCTCGGGGATGACGAGCTTGCCCACGAAGCCGGTTCCCCAGATCACCACCCGCTTCGGCACGGCGCACAACGTAGTCGCCCCGAGCTCAGCTGATCCGGCCGGCGACGAGACGTGCCCCGTCGCCGGCGAGCCGTAGTCTCGGCGTGTGACCACCGGCGCCTGGGACCCGGCGCAGTACAACCGTTTCGCCGCCGAGCGCGAGCAACCGTTCTGGGACTTGTACGCCCTCCTCGAGCCCGTCGACCGGCCCTTCGTGGTCGACCTCGGCTGCGGGGACGGTCGGCTCACCGCCCTGTTGCACGACCGGCTCGGGGCCCGCACCACCGTCGGGGTCGACTCGTCGGCGTCCATGCTGGACGAAGCGCAGCAGCGCGTGACCGGCCACCTGCACTTCGTCGAAGGCGACCTCTCGGTGTGGGACGCCGACGACGTCGACGTGGTCTTCAGCAACGCCGCCCTGCACTGGGTGGGCGACCACGCTGCCGTCCTGGAGCGATGGTGCCGGAGCCTCGCCCCCGGCGGTCAGCTGGCCGTGCAGGTACCCGCCAACGCCGACCATCCTTCGCACACCGTGGCCCAAGACCTGGCTGACGAGTTGCTGGGGGCCGACGCTCCCGCCGACCCCGTGCACGACCACGTGCTTCGGCCTGCGCAGTACGCAGCGCTCCTCTTCGACCTGGGCTTCGTCCGCCAGCACGTTCGGCTTCAGGTGTACGGACATGTCCTCGAGGCCTCGTCCGACGTGGTGGAGTGGGTGAAGGGCACCTCGCTCACCCGATTCAAGGCGGTTCTCGATCCCGAAGGCTACGAAGACTTTGTCGCCGAGTACCGCCATCGCTTGGAAGTGGTGCTCGGCGACCGCAGGCCGTTCTTCTACCCCTTCAAGCGGATCCTGTTGTGGGGACGTGCACCGGATTGACCGATCGGCAGGCGGCGGCACCGCCGTTCAGCCCATCCTCCCGGCCACCCAGGTGAAGGGTTGCACCAGGCCGGCGGGCGTGGTGTGCACCTCGTGTCGTGTGGCCACCACCTCGAAGGACGCTCCGAGCACGCCGGCGAGTTGGCTGGCCGAGTAACGGGTCACCTGCAGTCCCGAGCAGTACTCGGGGCCGTCCTCGGCGAAGGTTCCGACGATCACCCCTCCGCCCGGTGTCACCGCCGATCGCAGCACGCGCCCGTACGTGGTCCGGTCGTCGTCGGCGGTCAGGAAGTGGAAGAGGGCCCGGTCGTGCCAAAGTCCGTAGCGCCGCGCCGGTCGCCAACGCAGCACGTCCTCGTGGATCCAGGAGACCGCAGCGTCCGGGCCCAGGCGTCGGCGCGCTTCGTCCAGGGCCACCTCGGACACGTCCAGCACCGACACGTCCCCATACCCCTCGCCCACCAGACGATCGACGAACGGCGAGGCGCCGCCGCCCACGTCGATCACGGGTGCGCCGGGGTCGACGGCGAGGACGTGCAGCAGCTCGAGCGACACGGCAGGCTCGGGCTGGAACCAGCTCACGGTGGTGACGCCGCGGTCGCCATAGGCGGCATCCCAATGCCGTTGCCGCTCGGGGACAGCTCCCACGCGCTCCACCACCTGTCGAAGCCTAGGGACACCGGCGGCGGACGACGTCTCGGCAGACGTGGGTAGGCTCGTTCTATGAAGAGCACGATGCAAGAGGGCCCGCTCCTCATCAGCGGGATCCTGCGCCACGGCCAGCGCGTGTACGGCGACAGCCGGGTGGTCACGGTCACCCCGGACGGCTACCGGGAGGCCACCTTCGTCGCCGTGGCGGCCCGGGCCGAGCAGCTGGCCAAGGGTCTTGCCCGCCTCGGGGTCGGCGACGGGGACCGGGTGGGGACCTTCATGTGGAACGACCAGGAACACCTCGAGGCCTATCTCGGCATTCCCTCAGCCGGCTACGTCCTGCACACGCTCAACATCCGGCTCTTCCCCGAGCAGCTCGCCTACGTCGTGAACCACGCCGAGGACAAGGTAGTGATCGTCGACGCTTCCATTGCGCCGCTCTTCGCCCGGGTGCGCGACGAATGCAAGACGGTGGAGCACATCGTCGTTGTGGGCGGGCCTGCCGAGGGCCTCGGCGAGACCATCGCCTACGAAGACCTCCTCGGCGCCGAGCAGCCCGGCATCGACTGGCCGCAGTTGGACGAACGCTCGGCCGCGGCCATGTGCTACACGAGCGGCACCACCGGTGACCCCAAGGGCGTCGTCTACTCGCACCGCTCCACCTATCTGCACTCCATGACGGGGTTGAGCGCCAACTGCATGGGTGCGAGGGAAGCAGACCGCGTCCTCGTCATCGTGCCCATGTTCCATGCCAACGCCTGGGGCGTCCCCTACACCGCCTTCCTGGCCGGTACCGACGTGATCATGCCTGAGCGATTCCTCCAAGCCGAGCCCCTGACCCGCATCTTCAAGGAGTTGCGGCCCACACTGTCCCTCGGCGTGCCGACCATCTGGAACGACCTGCTCCGCCACTCGCGGAGCAACGAGGTGGACCTGTCGTCGGTGCGCATGCTCACCGCCGGTGGCTCGGCCGTGCCCCGGTCGCTCATCGAGGCCTACCAAGAGCGGTTCGGAGTAGAGATGGTCCAAGGCTGGGGCATGACCGAGACCAGCCCCGTGGTGGCCCTGGCCCGGCCGCCCAAGGGCACCGCGCCCGAGGACGAGATCGAGTGGCGGGTGAAAGCGGGCCGGGTACTGGCCGGCGCCGAGGTGCGGGTGGTGGACGAGGACGGCACCGTGCTTCCCGAGGACGGCGAGTCCCTCGGGGAGTTCGAGGTGCGCGGTCCGTGGATCACCGGCTCCTACTACGGCGACCCCAGCCCCGAGCGGTTCCACGATGGCTGGCTGCGCACCGGGGACGTGGGCACGTTGGACCGAAAGGGCTTCATGACCATCTCGGACCGGACCAAGGACGTGATCAAGTCCGGTGGCGAGTGGATCTCGTCGGTCGACCTCGAGAACCAGGTCATGGCCCACCCCAAGGTGTTCGAGGCAGCGGTGGTGGGCGTGCCCGACGAGCGCTGGGCCGAGCGTCCCTTGGCGGTGGTGGTCGTGGCCGGGGGCGAGCGCCCCGAGCCGGAGGAGCTGGTGGAGTTCCTTTCGTCGCGGGTGGCCCGGTGGTGGCTGCCAGAGCGGTGGGCGTACGTCGAGGAGCTGCCCAAGACGAGCGTGGGCAAGTTCGACAAGAAGGCACTGCGGGCCCAGGTCGCCGACGGCGGCATCGACGTCCTCTCGGTGGAGTTGCCCGCCGCCAAGCCGGCGTCCTCCTGAGACCGTCTTCGGGCGCAGGACCGGCCGGGCGTGGGCACCGAGGAGCTGGCCGAACGGTTGTCCGCCATCGCCGAGGAGCTGGCCGACATGGCCCTCGACCGGCTCCATCAGGCGTCCGAGCAAGTGGGGGAGAGCGGCACCCCGGATCCCCGCGTGCTGGCGGAGGAGCGTCAGCTCACCCGAGCGCGTCGAGCGGTGGAGAAGGCGGCCGGCCTCCTGTCGCCGGCACCAGATCGTTGAGGGCGTCGATGAGCTGACGCAGCCGGCCGTAGTGGAGACGGTCGAAGCGCAGCGCCAGTCGGGCGAGATCGAGATGGTCGTGTCCGGCCCGTTCCGGCGACAGGGGCTTGGTGGGGCGGATGGCCCCGCTCACCACGATGTCGTGGAAGCGGCGGTTGAGCTCCGCCAACTGGGTGCGCGTGGGCGGAACGTGGAGGCGTACCACGAGCAGGTCCCCCACCCAGCGACAGGAGTGATAGTTGCGGTAGTAGCCGAGGAATTCCTGCGCCGCTTCTTCGACGTCGGCGGTCACCCGGTACAGGGCGTGGTCCTCCCCTGACACGAGCCCCCGCGAGGTGACCTCGTGGTCCACGAACTCCTGCCAGCCCCGCCAGTAGGTGCCGTGGGGCACGTCGAGGAGCACGAGGGGCGCCGGTTGGGCCTTGCCGGTCTGCAGCAGGGTGAGCAGCTCGAAGGCCTCGTCCAAGGTGCCGAACCCACCGGGCAGCACGGCGTAGGCGTCAGACTCCTTGATGAGCATGAGCTTTCGAGTGAAGAAGTAGCGCATCTCGACGAGCTTCGGGTCCTGGGCGATGAAGGGATTGGCGCCCTGCTCGAAGGGAAGGCGGATGTTGACGCCCAACGACCGTTCGCGTCCGGCCCCCTCCATGGCCGCTTCCATGATCCCGGGGCCGGCTCCGGTCACCACCATCCACCCCGCCGCCGCCATGCGCTCGGAGAGGCGACGGGCTTGGAGGTAGAGCGGGTCGTCGGGAAGGGTGCGGGCCGAGCCGAAGAACGTCACCTTCATGCCGTGGCGGTAGGGACGGAAGACGCGAAAGGCCTCGGCCATCTCGGCCAGGGCCGCAGACGCCAGCTTCAAGTCGAGCGGATCGGTGCGCTCCTCGGCGAGGTGGACGACCGTGCCCAGAATGGCCCGGTACAGGTCGCGGCGCTCGGTGACCCCGAGGGCGTCGAGGAACTGCTCGACCTGAACGGCGTCGGCGGCGTCGACCGCCGTGTCGGGGGTCACGGCCTCCACCCCGGCGTCGTCGGCGACGAGAGGCGGCACGGCCTGCTCTTCGGGAGTGGTCACCTGAAGCGTCCTTCGTCAGCCTTCGGCTCCCGCCGCGGCGGGGTCCACCAACCACACCACGTGCGCGGGCCGCACCCGGGCGGCGGGGATGTCCTCGCCGGCGCACAGCCGGGAGAAGGCGTCGTGTTTCTCGGCCGACACCACCGTGAACACCGCCAGGTGGGCGCGGTCGATGCCGGCGAGGGTGAGCGTCATGCGTCGATGGGGATTGCGTCCCGCCGGGTCCTCGCTCTCGGCCACGAGCTGCCCGGTCGGTTCCTCCAGGACCGGCGAGCCCGAGAAGAGCGACGCCGTGTGCCCGTCGGGCCCGAGGCCCAGGTGCAAGAGGTCCGGTGCCGGATGGGAGCGAAGCAGGTGTTCGTAGGCGGCGGGGCCTTCGGCGCAGGACATGGGATGGAACGAGCCGACCGGGCCCACCTGGTCGAGGAGGGTGTGGCGGACCAGTCGCTGGTTGGCGTCGGGATCGTCGGGCCCGACGCAGCGCTCGTCGCCCATGAACACGTCTACGAGCGGCCAATTCATGCTTTCCGAGTCCGATGCCAGCCGCTCGTAGCAATGTGCCGCCGTCGGGCCGCCCGACAGCACCAGGGTGAAACGGGCGCCCCGCCGGCCCGAAAAGGCGCGCCGGACGTGCGACGAGAAAGCGGCGGGGACGTCCTCGGTCACCTCGAGCTCGCCGAAGGGCGGCCTCACGGATCGCGCCACTGGCGCAGGTCGCGTGCCAGCAGCAGGTCGGCCTCGTGCGGGCCCCAGGTGCCGGCCGGATAGAACGACAGGGGGGTCTCCTCCTCGGCCCACGCCTTGAGCAGCGGGTCCACGATCATCCATGCCCGCTCGACTTCGTCGGTTCGGATGAACAGTGTCGGGTCACCGATCATCACATCGTGCAGCAGCCGCTGGTAGGCGTCGGCCGTCACCCCTCCGAACGCCTGGCTGTACGAGAAGTTCATCCCCACCGAACGCAGCCGGAATTCCTCGCCCGGCACCTTGGCGCCGAAGCTCAGGCACACCCCCTCGTCGGGCTGGATGCGCATGACGATGGAATTCGGCCGCAGCTCGCGGGCCTGGCGGGCGCCGAAGGCCAGATGGGGGACCCGGTGGAACTCGAGCGTCACGTCGGTGGCCCGCTTGGGCAAGCGCTTCCCGGTGCGGACGTAAACGGGCACGCCCGCCCACCGCCAGTTCTCGACGGCCAGCTTCATGGCCACGTAGGTCTCGGTGGTGCTGCGGGAATCGACGGCGTCCTCCTGGCGGTAGCCGACGACGGCCTGCTCGCCGATGTTGCCGGCGGTGTACTGACCCCGGACGGCGAGCGACGACACCGCGTTCACCTCCGGGATCATCACGGCTCGCAGGAGCTTCACCTTCTCGTCGCGGATCCCCTGGGCGTCCGCCACGACCGGGGGCTCCATGAGGGTGAGGGCCAGGACCTGCATGACGTGGTTCTGGACGATGTCGCGCAGCGCCCCGGCATGCTCGTAGAAGCCGCCCCGGTGCTCCACTCCCAGATCCTCGGCCACGGTGATCTGCACGTTGTCGACGTAACGGCGGTTCCACACCGGCTCGAAGATGGAGTTGGCGAAGCGCAGGGCGAGGACGTTCTGGACGGTCTCTTTCCCCATGTAGTGGTCGATCCGGTAGATCTGGGACTCCTCGAACGCGCTGTGGAGCTGCTTGTCGAGCTCTTTGGCGCTGCGCAGGTCGCGGCCGTAGGGCTTCTCCACCACGAGACGGGAGAAGTGCCCGCCTTGGCCGGGGGAGTTGCAGCCGTGCTCGGCCAGCCCTTTCGCCACCACTGCGAAGAGGTCTGGCACCGTCGCCAGGTAGTACACGCGGTTGCCGGCGGTGCCGACAGTGCGGTCGAGGTCGCCCAGGACGTCGCTGAGCTTGGCGAAGGTGGACGGGTGCCCGTACTCGCCCGACACGTAGCGGAAGTTGTCCACGGCCTTCTGCCACGCCGGACTGTGGTCGCCCCCCGCCCGCACGGCCACCTGGCGGAACTCCTCATCGCTCCACTCGGTGCGGGCCACGCCCACGACCGAGAAGCCGGAGGGAAGCGCCCCGTGCTCGCTCAGGGCTGCCAGGGCGGGCAAGAGTTTGCGCGCCGTGAGATCGCCGGAGGCGCCGAAGACGACGAGGGCCAGCGCCGTCGGTTTCTCGACGCGGTCGAGCTCGTGCTCCTGGTGGCGAGCAGGGGCGGTCATTGTCATGACTTGGGCCCGCCTCCGCTCGACTCGCTGCGCACGGCGTGCCCACCGAATTGGTTGCGCAGCGCCGCCAGCAGGCGCAGCGCCAAGGAGTCCTCGTCGCGCGACCCGAAGCGCTGGAAGAGCGACGTGGCGATGACCGGGGCGGGCACGGCCCGGTCGATGGCCTCCACGGCGGTCCAGCGGCCTTCGCCCGAGTCCACCACGTAGGGCTCCAAGCGGTCGAAGCCCGCCCCGGGGGCGAGCGCCCTTTCGGTCAGCTCCAACAGCCACGATCGCACCACCGAGCCGTAGCGCCAGATGGAAGCGATCTGGTGGAGGTCGAGCGAGAACTCGTCCGCCTTGCTCATGATCTCGAAACCCTCGGCGTAGGCCTCCATGAGCCCGTACTCGATGCCGTTGTGCACCATCTTCACGAAGTGCCCGGCGCCGACCGGCCCCACGTGCGCGTACCCGCCTTCGGGGGCGAGGGCGAGGAAGATGGGCTCGCACACCTTCACGGACTCGGGGGCGCCGCCCACCATGAGGCAGTACCCCTCGCTGAGCCCCCAAATCCCGCCCGAGGTCCCGGCGTCGACGAACCCGATGCCTTGTTCGGCCAGCGTCGCCGCCATGGGGGCGGCTTCCTTGTAATTGGAATTGCCGCCGTCGATGACCACGTCCCCGTCCGAGAGCAGTCCCCTGAGCGTGGCGATGGTGCTGTTGGTGGGGTCGCCGGAGGGGAGCATCACCCACACCACCCGGGGAGGCTCCAACCTGGCGGCCACGTCCTCCAGGGAGTCGGCGGCCTGGGCACCCTTCTGGGCGGCATCGGCACGCGCCTGCGGGGAGCGGTCGAAGGCCACCACCTCGTGCCCGTGTTCGAGCAGACGGGTGGTCATGTTGGCCCCCATCTTCCCTAGCCCCACCATGGCGATCTTCATGTGCTCACGTCCTGTTAGGAGATCTCGGACAGCTCGTCCACCGCAACCCGCACTACCCGCCTCTCGTGGTCGACCAGGCTGCGATGGTCGCCGGCGGCTTGGGCGGCGATGAGGGTGCCGAAGTCGTAGGGATGCCCCGGGATCTCCACTGCCGGGCCCGGGGTACGCGACACGATCTGCACCGCCACCACCGTGTTGGGCCCGCCCTTGTGGAGCTGTCCGGTGGAGTGCAGAAAGCGCGGTCCGTACCCGACGGTGACGGCCATGCCGCCCAGCCCGTCCCGCACGGTGCGCCGGAGCTCCTCGAGCTGGGCGTCGCGCCCGAAGGGGACGTACGCCTGCAGCGAGACGTAGTCCCCGGGTCGCACCGTCTGCTCCAGCCAGTCCATGACCGAGTCGGGCGCGGCACTGTCAACCTCCGGCAGGGGCAGCGCCGCCAACATGTCGTTGGTGTTCTTCTTGGACTCCGCCACGTTGGGCTCGTCGAAGGGGTCGATGCCGAGCACGTGTCCGCAGATGGCCACGGCCAGCTCCCAGCGGTAGAACTGCTCGGCCACGTCATAGGGGTCGGTCGGGTGCACGTTGACCACGTGGCGGTCGGCGCCCTCCTCGGGCGTGGTCGTGGGCACGGGTACGCATCCCGTTCCCTGCTTGCCCGTCGACTCGGCAATGAGCTGTTCCACCCAGAGACCGAAGGCAGCGAAGGCGTCGGGCACGACGACGGTGACCTTGTCCCGCCCGGCGCGTGCTTCTTCCCCCATGGTCATTCCCAGCGCCACCGCCTCGACGGGCTCGGCCCCGAGGGCGCGCCCGCACAAGGCGGCCACGTCGTAGCCCATCAAGGCGGCGGGCACCATGCCGAAGTACGACAGCACCGAGTAGCGCCCGCCGATGTCCGGCGGGTTCTCGAAGCAGCGGGCGAAGCCCCGCTCGGCAGCAAGTTTGGCCAGCGGGGTACCGGGATCGGTGATCACCGCGTAGCGCGATGGGTCGGGCAGCTGTGCCCAGGCGTGGGCGAGCAGCACGTTGGGTTCGAGGGTGGTGCCGGACTTGGAGGACACGAGGACGAAGGCGTCGGAGAAGTCCAAGGCCCCCACCGTGACGGGATGGGTCGTGTCGCACACCACGAGGCGCTTCCCGTCGGGCCCGGCGCCTCCGGCGCCGCGCACGGCCTCGAGGACGGCCGGGCCCAGTGAGGACCCGCCCATGCCCAGGAGGATGACCGTCGACTGCTCGATGGTCGACGCCCACGCGGCGAGGTCTCGGGACTCCTCCTCCAAGCGCCGGGGCACGTCCAGCCAGCCAAGGCGATTCGCCGAGACGTTGCCTTTCGGCCACAGCCTGGCGTCGCGGGCCCGTAGAGCCTGGTACAGCTGGGCGGCGTCGTCAGCCACGGTCACGACCCTCCTGCCGACAGGGCCCCGGCCTTGTCGGTGAGGACCTGGATGAGCTGATCGAACGATTTCGAGAAGCTGGCCACGCCTTCGTCTTCGAGGATCTGTCCCACGTCCGCCATGTCGATGCCGGCGGCTTCCAGGCGCTCCATGGCGCGGCGCGCCTCGTCGGGATCGGCGTCGATGGCGCGCCTCGGCGTGCCGTGGTCCTCGAAGGCGGCGATGGTGTCATCGGGCATGGTGTCCACGCTGTCGGGCCCGATGAGGGCCTCCACGTACTTGAGGTCGGGGTAGGCGGGGTTCTTCGTCGACGTCGACGCCCACAGCGGCCGCTGGCGGTTGGCGCCGCGCGCCGCCAGCGCCTCCCACCGACTGCTCGAGAATCGCTCGACGAAGAGTTGGTAGGCGAGCTGCGCCTGCGCCACCGCGGCGGTTCCCCGCAGGGCGTGCAGCTCCTCGGTCCGCCCGGGGTCCTGGGAGGCCAGCGTGTCGAGGCGACGGTCCACCTCGGTGTCGACCCGGCTCACGAAGAACGAGGCCACTCCGTGGACGCCGGACAAGTCCTCGGCCCCGCCGGCCAGGTAGTCCTCGAGCCCGCCCAAGTAGGCGTCGATGACCTCGCCGTAGCGCTCCAGGCTGAAGAGTAGGGTGATGTTGATGTTGCGGCCCTCGGCCACCATGGTCCGGATCGCCCCGAGCCCCTCGGCCGTGGCCGGGATCTTCACGTACAGATTGGGCTTGTCGATGAGCTGGTGGAAACGGCGGGCCGAGGCGATGGTGGCGGCAGTGTCATGCGCCAGTTGCGGCGCCACTTCGATCGAGACGAATCCGTCGTCTCCGCCCGAGGCGTCGTTCACGGGGCGCAGCACCTCGAGCGCACCACGGATGTCGTCGACCACCATCTCCCAGTACGCCTCCTCCACACTGTGGCTGCGCAGGAGCTCGGCGAACTGCTCGTCGTAGTCGGAGCCCCCTTCGATGGCCTTGGCGAAGATGGTGGGGTTGGACGTGACCCCCCTGATGCCGTCGCCCACCATCGCCTCGAGCTTGCCGGTGCGCAGGTATTCGCGCCGCATGTTGTCGAGCCACGGGCTCTGACCTTGCTGCTCGTAGAGCTCCTGCAGCCTCGTCATTGCCGCTCCTTTCAGTTCCGTGTTGCTCGTGCGCCGGCCGGGACCCGGATGGTCAGGTCCGGGAGCGATCGAGCAGCGCCCGGGCCCGGCCCGCCACGTTCTCCGCCGTGAATCCGAAGTGCTCGAGCACAGACGTGCCGGGCGCCGAGGCCCCGAAGTGGTCGATCGACACGCTGTCATCGACGTAACGGTCCCAGCCCAGCGACGCAGCCGCCTCGACGGCCAGCTTGGGCACGTGAGGGGGAAGGACGCTGCGGCGGTACTCCTCGTCCTGCAGGGCGAACAATTCCCATGAGGGTAACGACACGACGCTCACCGCCAGGCGTTCGCCTCCTTCCCCAGAAGCGAGGCGGGCAGCGGCTTCGATGCACACGTGAACCTCGCTCCCGGTGCCCACGAGCACGATGTCAGGCGTGCCGGTGGCGGGCTGCAGCACGTAGCCGCCACGGGCCACCCCCTCGAAGGACTCGGCCGTGCCCCGGAGCACGGGCACGGATTGGCGCGACAGCACCAGCCCGGTGGGGCCGTCGCTGTCCACGGCGATGCGCCAGGCGTGCGCCGTCTCGTTGGCGTCGGCAGGACGGATGACCCGCAGGTTCGGCATGGCCCTCATGGCGGCCAGGTGCTCGATGGGCTGATGGGTGGGGCCGTCCTCGCCGAGACCCACCGAGTCGTGGGTCCATGAGTAGACGACGTGCGCTTGGGACAAGGCGGCGAGGCGCACGGCGGGGCGCATGTAGTCGCTGAAGATGAAGAACGTCCCCCCCACGGGCAGCACCCCGCCGTGCAGGGCCATCCCGGTCATCGCTGCGGCCATGCCGTGCTCGCGGATGCCGTAGTGCACTTGGTTCCCGCCCGGGTCGTCGGCCGACTGCAGGGTGCCGTTGGCGAGCTTCACCCCGTTGTTCTTCGTCAAGTCGGCCGAGCCGGCCACGAGCCCGGGGATGACCTCGGCCGTGGCGTCCAGGCACTGGTTGATGGCGCGGCGGGTGGCAAGATCGGTGCCGGGCTCGAAGGTAGGCAGCTTCGCCTCCCAGCCCGACAGCCCCCGGCCGGCCTGACACGCCTCCCACGCCACCTTGTCGACACGGACGGCCTCGAAGCGGGCCTGCCACTCGGCACGGTGTCTCTGACCGCGCTGGACGCAGGCGCGGTAGTACGAGAGCACTTCCTCGGGAACCCAGAACTGCTCGCCGGGGGGCAGCCCCAGGATCTCCTTGGTGCGGCGCACCACGTCCTCACCCAGCGGATCGCCGTGGGCGGCGGCGGTGTCGACGGCGGACGACGGCCAGCCGATGTGGCTGCGGAGGACGAGCATGGACGGCTTGTCGTCCACGGCGATGGCCCGGCGCAGCGCCGACTCGAGTGCGTCAGTGTCGTTGGCGATCTCGCCCAGCACCTCGGTGTGCCACCCATAGGCGGCGAACCGTTCGGCCACGTTGTCGCTGTAGGCCAACTCGGTGGCGCCGTCGATGGTGATGTGGTTGTCGTCGTAGACGTAGATCAGCCGTCCCAGCCCGAGATGCCCGGCCAGCGACGCCGCTTCGTGGCTCACGCCTTCCATGAGGTCACCGTCGGAGCAGATGACGAAGGTGTGGTGGTCGATGACTTCGGGCCCGAAGCGGGCCCTGAGCCAGCGTTCGGCCAGGCCCATGCCCACGCCGTTTCCGACGCCCTGGCCGAGAGGCCCCGTCGTCACCTCGACGCCGGGCGTGTGGTGCACCTCAGGGTGGCCCGGTGTCCGTGAGCCCCACTGGCGGAACTCCTTCAGGTCCTCGAGCGCCAAGCCGTAGCCGGTGAGGAACAGAAAGCTGTACAGCAGGATCGAGGCATGTCCGGCGGAGAGGACGAAGCGGTCACGGTCCGGCCAGGAGGGATCGGTGGGATCGTGGGCCATGATCCGGGTGAACAGCACGTGCGCCAGCGGTGCCAGCGCCATGGCGGTGCCCGGATGGCCCGAGTTGGCCCGCTGCGGCGCGTCCATGGCCAGGCCGCGCACCACGTTGATGCCGAGCTGCTCCACCTCCGGGTCCCGCACCAGGGCGGGGGCGCCGATGCTCACCTGGCCCACCGTACCCGTTCGCCCGGGTTGCCCAACGGTCCGGAGCTGGGCCGCTTCCGTGCGAGATGGCGGGGTGTCACGACGTGGGACGCAGGTCGCGCAACAAGGCGACTGAGGCGGTGAACCCGTGCAGGAAGTTCTGTCCAGCCACCGGTCCAAGCTCCCCGGCGGCGAAGAACCCGGTCACGGCGATCGGGCCCAACTCATCGGTGAGCACGCCCACGTCGTGATCGGGCGCCTCGAACAGACGCGTGCCGCGTCCGTTGCACGTGAAGAGGAGGGCGGCGTCGGCCCGCCGCCCGCGCAGCATGGTGTGCAGGTCCACGTCGGCGCTGTCGGCGTCGCGCAGGTGGAACTGGACGGTGGTCCCTACCGGCACCACATCCCCGACAGCGATGGCGCCGCTGCGCCGATCGGCACCCACCACGTTGCGCACAAGGAAGTCGCCGGGGCCGAAGTCGTCGCGGTGCTCGTTGATGACGCGGCCCAGATGGAGGCCCCCTGTCTCGAGCAGCCGCACCTCTTCTTCGTCGAGGGTGTCGTGTGCCTGGCCGACCAGTCGCTCCAAGGCCGGCCGGCCTGCGAGTTCGAAGATGACGTTGCCCTCCGCCTTGGTGACGACGAGGGGATGGCCGAAGGGCCGGCATCCCTGGGACACCACCGTCTCGACGGTGATGCCCGGGCCCAACAAGGCTCCCACCGCGCCCGCGGTGCGCACCCCGGTTCCCAAGGCGAGACGGTTGCCGCCCGGACCGCGGCCCGCCGACGCCATGCCGCCCACCACCGGAAGGCCCGGGTATCGACGGTCGATCCACGCCAACGACTCTTCGACCGGGAAGCTGTAGGGATCGGCGACGAGCACGACCGCCTGGGGCTCGAAGGCGACCTCGGTGGGCCAGCCGCTGAGTGACACCCTGTCGTCGACGGGATCGACGACCGCATCGAGGGCGATGGGGACGAGCGGTCCGGTGCGCGCCGCCAACAGCGTGACTGCGGCGCTCTGTTCCACCTCGCGATGGGGCCCGGCCACCGACTCCGCCGCACAGCCGAGGAGCACCAGGGGATGGAGCACGGCGTCGACGGCACCGACCACGTCTTCGAGGGCGCCGGCGTGCGGTGGGGTCACGAAGACGAGGACCAGGTCCGGCCGCTCGCCGAGGCGCTCGAGCACCTGGCCGGTGACCTCGCCCACAGCGTGGGCAGTGACCGGGTGCTCGCTCATGGCGGAGGCGAACGGCACGAAGCCGACGATAGGCGGGAAGCCCTCCCAGGTCGACGCCGCCCGCCGGCCCCCGGCTACCTTCGGGCCGTGGCGGCCGCGCACATGCAGGTTCCCCCCAACTGCGACCTCACCCTGGGCATGGTCTGCCTCGACAAGTCGGAGCCCGGCCGCACCGTGTGGCGGATGGCGGCCGACGAGCGCTTCTGCAACCCGGCTGGCGTTCTCCAGGGCGGGTTCCTGGCCGCCTTCTGCGACTCGGCCATGGGCGCCTCCAGCGTGACGTGGGCCCGGGGCCGCAAGGTGCGTTCGGCCAACGCCGAGCTCAAGATCAGCTTCTTCTCTCCGGTGCGGCCGGGAGGGTCGCTCACGGTCACCGCTCAGGTGGTGGCGGGCGGCGAGCGCGTCGCCTTCGTGGAAGCCGAGGTGGTGGCCGACGACGGCCGGCCCGTGGCCCGGGCCAGCTCCACCTATATCCTGGCCCCCCGAAGCGCCCGGGACCTGGACGAGGAGCGTCGTGGCTGAAGGGGTCAGAAGTGACGCCGGCGAGGTGGTTGAGCTGGTCGTCGCCTACGCCAAACAGGAGACGCTCGGCCCCCTGAAGGGGGTGGGACGGTTCGTGCTCTTCGGTGTGCTGGGCTCGAGCTTCCTGGCCGTGGGCCTGGCCATACTGCTCCTGGGCCTGCTCCGGGCCCTGCAGACCGAAACGGGGACCACGTTCGCCGGCAATTTGACCTGGGTGCCGTACCTGGCCACGGGGGGAGCGGCCGTCGTGGTAGCGGCCGTCGCCGTGTGGCGCGTGGCCCGGGGACCGGCACGACGCCAGGGGGCACGATGACGCTCACCCACAGCCTGTCCCGTTCCCGGACCTCGGTGCCGCCCGGGCGCATCACCCGCGACGACATCGAGGCCAAGCTCCGCGAGCTGGCCGGGGACGTCGACGAGCGCGTCGAAGCGGCCAAGCCCCAGCTGCTCGTGGGGGCGGTGGCCGCCGTCGTGGCCGTGGGGGTCCTGTCCTATCTATGGGGCCGGCGCCGCGGTCGCCGGCGCGCCGCATGGGTGGAGATCCGCCGCCTGTGACCGTCGGGTTGACGTGATGGACCGGCTGCTTTCTTACGTGGTGTCGCGGGGACTGCGGCGCGGCTTCGCCGGGGAGCCGGCCTGGCTGGCCCTCGGGGTAGTGGCGTGGCTGGTACGACGGGCCCGACGCCGGAGCCCGGAGGTGGTGTGGAGCGGCCGTCTGGCGGCGGGGGAGCGGCTGGTGCTCACGTCCTGGGTGCCGGCCGAGGGCCCGAGGCCTGCCCCGCCCGGCTGATCGCCGAGTGGGCGACGACGGAGCCGGTGCAGCGCCGCTGGCGGTTGGCGAGCGCGTGCTGCTCGTGGACCCCCGGGGCCGGCGCTACTTGGTGCGGCTGACACCGGGAGGCAGCTTCCATACTCACTCGGGGGTGATCAGCCACGACGACGTGGCCGGCCGCGCCGAGGGCTCGACGGTGGCGGCCACCACGGGACGGCGCTTTCTCGTCCTTCGCCCTACCCTGGCCGACGTCGTGCTCAAGATGCCCCGGGGCGCGCAGGTCATCTATCCCAAAGATCTGGGCGCCATCCTCCTGGCCGCCGACATCGGGCCCGGGATCCGCGTCCTCGAAGCCGGGGTGGGCTCCGGAGCGTTGTCCATGGCCATGGTGCGCGCCGGCGCCGAGGTCGTGGGGTACGAGGTGCGCCCCGACTTCGCCCGGCAGGCGCGGGCCAACGTGATTGCTTTTTTGGGGGAGCACCCCGCCTATCGGGTCGAGGAACGCGACGTCTACGACGGCATCGACGAGCGGGCTCTCGACCGAGTGGTGCTCGACCTTCCCGAGCCGTGGCGGGTGATCGACCACGCTCGGACGGCCCTGCGGCCGGGTGGCACCTTGCTCGCCTATCTGCCGTCGATCACCCAGGTGTCGCAGCTGCGCGCCGCCCTGGACGGGTCGGGGTTCGGACTGGCCGAGACGTCGGAGCTGTTGCGCCGCACGTGGCACGTCGAGGCCCGCTCGGTGCGACCCGACCACCGCATGGTCGCCCACACCGGGTTCCTCACCACGGCGCGGCGACTGGCCGGGGACGCAGACCAACTGGCCGTGGGCGAAGGCGGACCACTAGACGCACACGAGTAGCGGGGAGCTGCGTCGCGGTGAGAAAGCGGCCGGAGCGCGGCCAGAGTTGCTTACCCCTGTTCGATGAAGATGCACTCCCCGGGGCACTCCTCGGCCGCCTCGGTGACGGCGTCCTCGAGGTCCTCGGGTACGAGCGCCATGCCAGCCGAGCCACCGGGGTCGTTCTTCACGGCGTCGCCCTCTTTGACGTAGGCGAGACCGTCGTCGAGAAGCGTGAACACGGCGGGGGCGATCTCCTCGCATAGCCCGTCGCCGGTGCACAGATCCTGGTCGATCCAGACCTTCATCAGCTGCGTCTCGCTCCTCGTTACTGGGAGAACGATGCTTCTCGGACGGTAACGACGTCCTGATCATTGTGTCAACCGAGCACCGCCTCGGCGTCCGCCCGGCGCCGTCGACCCCATTCTACCGGGGTGTGCAGGCCTTCTCTGCCGACACACAGCATGTGGTGGGATTCCCCCGGGACAGGTCACCAGGGGTCACCAGCGGATCCGGGGCGCGCCGATTCTCCCTAGGCCCGGTGTATGGTCCCGAAAGCGGGTGCGTGAAACCCGGCCGAGGAGGTGGTTCCGACGGCAACGTCCGACGAGGAGCATCTCGAGCTCACCGAGGAGCTGACCCGCCTGCGTGAGCGTTCCCGGCAGGCGGAGGAAGAGGTGACCGCCCTGCGCCGGCGTCTGTCCGAGGGACCTGGGCGGGTGCAGTCGTTGGAGGAGCGTCTGCTCGAGACCAAGGGACAACTGGCCCAGGCCGTCTCGCAGAACGAGAAGCTCACCTACACCCTGCAGCAGGCCAAGGAGCACATCGCCGCGCTGCGCGAGGAAGTCGACAAGCTGACCCAACCGCCCAGTGCGTACGGGACCTTCCTGGGTGCGAACGAGGACGGCACTGCGGACGTGTTCTCCGGCGGGCGCAAGATGCGCGTCGCCGTGCACCCCGAGATCGATCCCTTCGCGCTGCATCGCGGTCAGGAAGTCGTCCTCAACGAGTCCCTGAACGTCATCCTGGCGCGCCAGGGCGAGGATTCGGGTGAGGTCGTGACGCTCAAAGAGGTCCTCGAGGACGGGCGACGGGCCATCGTGTACGCCCGGGCCGACGAGGAGCGGGTGGTGGAGCTGGCCGACTCGCTCAACGGAGTGCACATCCGCGCCGGCGACGCCGTGCTCATGGAGACGCGCTCGCAGCTGCTCGTCGAGAAGTTGCCCCGCCCCGAGGTGGAAGAACTCGTGCTGGAGGAGGTGCCCGACGTCACCTATGCAGACGTGGGTGGGCTCGACACCCAGATCGAGGCCATCACCGACGCCGTGGAGCTGCCCTATCTGCACCGGGCACTGTTCAACGAGTACAAGCTGCCTGCGCCGAAGGGCATCCTGTTGTACGGCCCGCCCGGCTGCGGGAAGACCCTCATCGCCAAAGCCGTGGCTAACTCGTTGGCCAAGAAGGTGGCCGAGGTCACCGGAAACGTCAACATCCGCAGTTACTTCTTGAATATCAAGGGTCCGGAGCTGCTCAATAAGTACGTGGGCGAGACCGAGCGCCAGATCCGCCTCGTGTTCCAGCGGGCTCGGGAGAAGGCCGAAGAGGGCGTGCCGGTAATCGTCTTCTTCGACGAGATGGACTCGCTGTTCAGGACCCGGGGTACCGGTATCAGCTCCGACATGGAGTCGACGATCGTGCCGCAGCTGCTCGCCGAGATCGACGGCGTGGAGACGCTGCGCGACGTGATCGTCATCGGCGCTTCCAACCGGGAGGACTTGATCGACCCGGCCATCCTGCGACCGGGACGGCTGGACGTGAAGATCAAGATCGAGCGGCCCGACCGCGACGCAGCCGCCCAGATTTTCTCCCGCTATCTGACCGGCGAGCTGCCCCTCGACCGGCAGGAGGTCGACCGCCTCGGTGGAGGGGACCCCAACAAGACCGTGCAGGCCATGATCGAGGAAACCGTGGCCGAGATGTACCGGGCCGACGAGGAGAACAAGTTCCTCGAGGTGACGTACCAGAACGGGGACAAGGAGGTCCTCTACTTCCGGGACTTCGCCTCAGGGGCCATGATCGAGAACATCGTGCGCCGGGCCAAGAAGCTGGCCATCAAGCGCGCCATCGCCGGCGAGGGAAAAGGCGTGCGCACGGACGACCTGGTCCAGTCCATCCGCAGGGAGTACAAGGAGAACGAGGACCTCCCCAACACCACCAACCCCGACGACTGGGCTCGCATATCGGGGAAGAAGGGCGAGCGCATCGTCTACGTCCGTACCCTCTTGGCCGACCCCGAAGAGACCCGGGGCGGGCGCTCCATCGAGCGGGTGGGCACCGGCCAGTACCTCTAGGGACTGGGCCGACCGGGACGCCCTCGGGCCGTCAGTCGAGGACCTCGGAGCGGTAGGGTCAGGCCGGTGTCCGTAACCAAGATCTGCGGGATCGAGACGGAGTACGGGATCCACCACGTAGGCGGCGAGGGGAACCCGGTGGCGTCGTCTTCGCTGCTGGTCAACGCGTACGTCGCTGATCTGGCGCGCGCCGGCTGGGACTTCGAGGACGAGACACCCGGCAACGACGCCCGCGGCTTCGCCCGGGAAGGGGCGCTGCCGCCCGAGGTTGAGACCCATCTCGTCAACGCCGTGCTCACCAATGGCGCTCGCTACTACGTGGACCACGCCCACCCCGAGTTCTCCACGCCCGAGTGCGCCGACCCCCTGGAGGCGGTGCTGTACGACAAGGCGGGAGAAGAAGTGCTGCGCCGCTCGATGGCTGCGGCCGGCCGGCTGCTTCCGCCGGGCCAGTCGATCGTCGTCTACAAGAACAACTCGGACGGCAAGGGCAATTCCTACGGGACGCATGAGAACTATCTCATGGACCGGGCCGTGCCCTTCGCCCGTATCGCCCATCTGATCACCCCCCACTTCGTCACCCGTCAGGTGTTCACCGGGGCGGGCAAGGTGGGAAGCGAGACGCCGGGCAGCTCAGGGCGCGACATCTGGTACCAGCTGAGCCAGCGCTCCGAGTTCTTCGAGGAGGAGATCGGGCTCGAGACGACGCTCAAGCGGCCCATCGTCAATACCCGCGACGAGCCCCACGCCGACCCGCAGCGCTATCGGCGGCTGCACGTGATCGTGGGCGACGCCAACCTGGCCGAGGTGGCCACGTTCCTCAAGCTGGGGACCACGGCCCTCGTGCTCTCGCTCATCGAGGACGACGCCTTCGGCAGCCTGGATCTCACGTTGGCCAACCCGGTGAAGGCCATTCGTCAGGTGTCCTACGACCCCACCCTGCGCAGCACCGTGGAGCTGGCCGACGGCCGCAGCGCCACGGCCCTGTCGGTGCAGTGGGAACTGTACGGCCTGGCTCGCAAGTACGCCGAGGACCGGGGCTTGGCCGTGTTGGGGGACGACGGGGTCGGCCACGAGGTGCTGCGCCAATGGGAGGAGGTGCTGTCCGGGCTCGAGACCGATCCCGTCACCGTGGCCGGCAAGGTGGACTGGGCGGCCAAGCTGCAGCTGCTCGAGGGCTATCGCCAGCGCCACGGGCTCGACTGGGACGACCATCGCCTGGCTGCCGTCGACCTGCAGTACCACGACCTGCGCCCCGAGCGCTCGCTGTTCGCCCGGCTCGATACCGAGCACCTGGTGGGGCGGGAGGAAGTCACCGCGGCGGTGACCGAGCCACCCCGCCGGACCCGTGCCTATTTCCGGGGCCAGTGCCTGCGGCGGTGGGGATCGGCTGTGGCCAGTGCCAACTGGGACTCCCTGGTCTTCGACCTGGGGACCGATCCCCTGCGCCGCGTCCCTATGATGGATCCGTTGCGCGGCACAGCCGACCACGTAGAGGACCTGCTCCGGGCGAGCAACTCGCCCGAGGACCTGTTGGCTCGGCTGAGCGGGTAGGAGAGAGTCGAGATGGCAGAACGGGAGTTGAAGCGGAAGCCGCAGACGGCTCCCCGCGAGGAGACGGCGCCCGAGGAGACCGAGGCACCAGCGAGCGGTCAGGGCGAGAAGCTCAAGGCGGAGCTCGACGACCTCCTCGACGAGATCGACGAGGTCCTCGAGGAGAACGCCGAGGAGTTCGTCCGCAACTACGTGCAGAAGGGCGGCGAGTAACCGGGTGGGTCTCCCGCTCTTCCCGCCCGGGGACGACCCGGGCCCTGATTTCTCTGCCCTGATCCAACGACCCGAAGCCTTCGGGACCTCGCCTGCCGGGTCGGGCGCCGCCCCGCTCCCAGGCCCCGGCGTGACCGTGCGCCACGCCACCACGGTGGCGGCCCTGCGCTACGCCGAGGGAGTGGTGATGGCAGGGGACCGGAGGGCCACAGAAGGCAACCTCATCGCCCACCGCGGCATCGAGAAGGTCTTCCCGGCCGACCGCCACTCGGCTGTCGCCATCGCCGGTGCAGCCGGGCCTGCCATCGAGATGGTGAAGCTCTTCCAGACCCAGCTCGAGCACTACGAAAAGGTGGAGGGCGTAGCGCTGTCCCTGGAGGGCAAGGCCAATCAGCTGGGCCAGATGGTCCGTGACCATCTGCCCATGGCCATGCAGGGACTGGCGGTGGTGCCGCTCTTCGCCGGATACGACCTGCGGCGCGGGATAGGCCGCATCTTCACCTACGACGTGACCGGCGGCCACTACGAAGAGGCCGACCACGGCGCCACCGGTTCGGGCGGCCGCGACGCCCGGACCACCATCAAGCTGGGCTGGTCAGTGGACATGCCACGCGACGCTGCCATCGAGCTGGCGGTGCGGGCGCTGTACGAGGCGGCCGACGAGGACTCGGCCACCGGCGGGCCCGACTTGGTGCGCGGCATCTTCCCGGTGGTGGCCACGGTCACCTCCGAGGGCTACCAGCGCGCCGGCGACGACGAGGTGGCCGAGCGCTTCGCCGACCTCGTCACCCGGGATCGGAGGGCTGAGCGGCCATGACCATGCCGTTCTACGTGGCCCCGGAACAGGTCATGAAGGACCGGGCCGAGTACGCCCAGAAGGGGATCGCCCGGGGTCGCTCCCTCGTGGCCAGTGTCTATGGCGCCGGCATCCTCATCGTGGCCGAGAACCCGTCGCGCACCTTGCACAAGGTCAGCGAGATCTACGACCGCATGGCCTTCGCCGGCGTGGGCAAGTACAACGAGTTCGACCAGCTGCGCGTGGCCGGTGTCCGTCACGCCGACATGAAGGGCTTCGCCTACAGCCGCGAGGACGTGGACGCCCGCTCCCTCGCCAACCTCTACGCCCAGTACCTGGGGAACGTCTTCACCCACGAGATGAAGCCGCTCGAGGTGGAGATCCTCGTGGCCGAGCTGACCGACCCCGGGGACGGCGCGCAGATCTACCACATCTCCTACGACGGCACCGTCACCGACGAGGACCTCTTTGCCGTGCTCGGCGGCGAGGCGGACACCATCTCCGAGCGCTTCGCCTCGGCTTACGCCGAGGGATGGGACCTCGACACCGCACTTCGGGCCGCGGTGACGGCCCTGGCCGGCCCCGACCGGACGCTCGGCCCCGGTGATCTGGAGGTGGCCGTGCTCAGCCCGTCCAACGGGCGACGCGCCTTCCGCCGGCTGCTCAACGACGAGCTGGCCCGGCGCCTTCAGCCCTGAGGCCTGCCGTCGGCGCCGAGCACGCCTTGGAGCGATCCAACGAGATCGGCCACGACTTCGGGGCGCACCATGAGGTTCCGCCGCCGTCCCTCTCGGGCGTCGGAAACCAGTCCGGCGTCGCGCAACGTCTTCACGTGGTTGGACACCGTCGGCTGGGCTAGGGCGAACGCCTCGGCCAGCTCGCCGACGGTGCGAGGCTGGCGGCGCAGGGCGTCCAAGATGGCGAGCCGGGTGGGATCGGAGAGGGTCTTCAGCTGCTTGGCGAGTCGCTCGGTGCGGGCCCGAGCCTCGGCTCCGCTCACGTCGGTGCGGACGCCCACGAACATCATCCCGGGCAGATCCACGTACAGCCCTTTGTGGGTGTAGTAGGCGGGGGCCACCACGACTCGGGCGCCGGCCCCCATCTCGGCCACGTGCGCAGCAAGGCTGTCGTTGAAGCAGCCGACGTCCACCAGCTCCTGCCAGGTGGCGCCGCCCGCCAAGGCGCGTCGCCGGCTGTCCGTGCCCATCTCGACGCCGGGACGCCCGTAACGATCCCAGTCGTGGCGCGCCGCCGCCCAGGCCTGGCCGACGACGTCGACGTAGTGGGTCCGGCGGGCTTTGGACTGCCGGAGCTGGGCCAGGCGCCCGCGCACGGCGGCGCGGTCCTCATCCGTCTCGGAGAGGAACGGATAGCGGCGGGCGTCGGCGGAGAGCGTGGCCGCTGCCTCGGGCAGGGCGGCCAGCAACTCGTCGCCGTCGGTGGTGAACAGCAGCCCGGCGTGGTGGGCGAGGACGACGAGCTCGAGGAACCCCCCGCACGACAAGGCCAGCTCCGGTCCCCACAGGCCGGCCACCTCGGCCTCCAGTTCCGGATGTTCCTCGTAGAGGGTGGGAAGGGTCGGATGGTCGGCTCGCCAGTCCCTGCGGATGGCGCCGTTCAGGATCCACGCGAGCTCCACCGCCACCGAAGGCTCGACGGCGGCGACTGGAGCGGCAGGGGTCGGGGTGTCCTCCATGACTGGCATAGCCAAATAACTATATCAAGATATCACTGGACTTGTCAACAAAACGGAGTACGATCAGGGCATGACGATGCTCCCCGCCGACATGGCCAGGCAGCTGGCCGCAGAGCGGCAGGCCGAGGTGCGGCGGGCGTTCGCCGAGGGCCGGCGTGACCGCGGCGTCCGGCGCCATCCCGCGCTGATGCGGCGCGCCGGCCAGGCGCTCATCGCCGTCGGGCGGCTGCTCACCGGTCCGGAGCCGGTGGCGGGGGAGCCCCTGTGGAGAGGATCGAGCTCCTAAGCCCGGTGCCGGCGTAGCACCGCGTCGAGCGGTGCCGGCACTACCGTGGGAAACGGTGGACAGGCGCATCTTCGGCTTGGAGAACGAGTACGGGGTGACCTGCACCCTGCGAGGTCAGCGCCGCCTCAGTCCTGACGAGGTCGCTCGCTACCTGTTCCGGCGGGTGGTGAGCTGGGGGCGGTCCTCCAACGTGTTCTTGGAGAACGGCGCCCGGCTCTATCTCGACGTGGGCAGCCATCCCGAGTACGCCACGCCCGAGTGCGACGTCATCACCGACCTGGTGGCCCACGACAAAGCCGGGGAGCACATCCTCGACCACCTGGTCTCCGGCGCCGAGGCCCGTCTACGGGAAGAGGGGATCCGCGGGGTGATCTACCTCTTCAAGAACAACACCGACTCGGCGGGCAACTCCTACGGCTGCCACGAGAACTACCTCACCAGCCGCCGTGACGACTTCGCCCACTACACCGAGGTCCTCATCCCCTTCCTGGTGAGCCGCCAGGTCTACGCCGGTGCCGGCAAGGTGCTGCAGACGGCGCGCGGGGCGGTGTTCTGCCTGTCCCAGCGGGCCGAGCACATCTGGGAGGGGGTGAGCTCGGCCACGACGCGCAGCCGGCCCATCATCAACACCCGGGACGAGCCGCACGCCGACGCCGAGCGGTTCCGGCGCCTGCACGTGATCGTGGGCGATTCGAACATGAGCGAGTACGCCACCTACCTCAAGGTGGGCGCCACCAGCATCCTCCTGCGCATGCTCGAGGACCCGGGCACCGTGCTGCGCGACCTCACGCTCGAGAACCCCATCCGGGCCATCAGGGAAATCAGCCACGACCTCACCTGCAGGCGCAAGGTGCGCTTGGCCAACGGGCGCGAGGTGAGCGCCCTCGACATCCAGTCGGAGTACCTCACCCGCGCCTTGCGTTTCCGCGACACCCACGGGCTGTCCCCCCAGGAGGACCGCGCCCTCGACATGTGGGAGCACTGCCTGAAGGGCCTCGAGTCGGATCCGATGAGCCTCGACCGCGAGTGCGACTGGGTGGCAAAGCATCAGCTCATCGAGGCATACCGGGAACGACATTCACTGCCACTTGGGCATCCCAAGGTCGGGCTGCTCGACTTGCAGTACCACGACGTGAACCGGGAGCGAGGGCTCTACTACCGCCTCGAGGCGCGCGACCGCATGGAGCGCATCATCGACGAAGCGGCGGTGACCGAGGCCGTGAACCGGCCACCAGGGACGACCCGGGCCCGCTTGCGCGGTGAGTTCATCCGTCGCGCCAAAGAACGCCGGCGTGACTTCACGGTCGACTGGGTGCACCTCAAGCTGAACGACCAGGCGCAACGCACCGTGCTGCTCAAGGACCCCTTCCGGTCGCACGACGAGCGGGTCGAGAAGCTCATCGCCAGCCTGTGAGCAATGCGGCGGCGACGCCGGATACGCACCTCCGTCGGGTAGCGTGGGTCCTTCATGGACGCCGACTTCCCTGAGGCCGCGTCCGGGGTGCCCGGAGGCGACCCCTGGGCAGCAACGGCGGTGAGGGGCCCCGCCCCGCGCCCGTCCGACGACGCTCTGTCCGGCGCCATGGGCTCCGACGGGGTCGGCGGTCCAAACCACGCCGAAGACGCCGAGCTCCAGTCGCCGAGGGCCCAGGCCCGCCGTCGGTGGCGGTGGGTCGTCGAGTGGTCGATCGTGCTCGTGGTGGCGCTCGCCGTGGCGCTCGTGGTGCGGGCCTTCGTAGTGCAGACCTTCTTCATTCCGTCTGCATCGATGGAACCCACCCTCATGATCGGGGACCGCATCCTGGTCGACAAGCTGAGCTACCACCTCCACGCCGTCCACCGCGGCGACATGGTGGTGTTCGGCCGGCCGCCGGGGGAGCAGGCGTCGGAGAACGTGCAGGACTTGGTGAAGCGCGTGGTGGGGCTGCCCGGCGAGACCATCTGGTCGAGCGCCGCCGGCCAGGTGTTCGTGCAGGGTCCCGACACCGGGAACAAGGTGGTGATGGTGCCCGAGCCGGTGCCGGGGACCCAACTCGGTCCCGCCATCCACCGCTTCACCCTCCCCAAGGGCGACTACTACGTCCTGGGCGACAATCGGACCAACTCCGACGACAGCCGCTACTTCGGCCCCATCCCGCGCTCGCTGATCGTGGGCCGGGTGGTCATGCGCATCTGGCCCGTCACCCAGATGAAGTTCTTCTAGAGGACGTCCGGCTCGAGGAGAAGGCGAGAGCGAAGCCCTGACGGGGGATGTCCTGGGCCAGCCGTAGACTTGGCGGGCCATGCTGTCGCTCAGCCCGGCGAAGATCGTCGTCGTCCTGGTGATCGCCCTCGTCGTCCTCGGTCCCGACAAGCTCCCCGGTATGGCCCGTCAGATCGGGGCGCTGTGGGGGGACCTGCGGCGCTGGCGCGCCCGGCTCGAGACCGAGGTGCGCGACGTCTTTCCCGACCTGCCCCCGGCACACGAGATCAGCCAGGCCGTGCGCTCTCCTTTGAGCTTCTTGAACCGGCTGGCCGACGACCACGAGCGGACCCAGGGCAGCGACGGTCCGCCGGTGCCGGCCACCGACGACGGCACCGGGACCCGGGCGCCTCCCATCACGGCCAACGGGTCGGGCGCGGCGGGGACGAACGGCGCTGCTCCCACGTGGTACGGCCGTGACGGCGCCGTCGACGAGTCGGCATCGGTGCCCGGGGTGCCCGACGACCCCAGCATGAACTGAGGAGGTCGACCGGTCCATGGCCTTGCGCCTGAAAGCGGTGGCACGCCGCAGCCGCCCGTCGCCGCAGTCGATGACGCTGGTCGAGCACTTGACCGAGCTGCGCCAGCGAGTGATGGTGGCGGCGATCGCCTTCGCGGTGGCGGGGGTGGTGTCCTTCGTGCTCTATCCCCACATCCTGAGCTTCTTGAAGGCCCCCTATTGCCACGTGGCCCGAAACTGCACGTTGTACGTGACCGGGCCGCTCGACGGGCTGTCTCTCCGGGTGGAGATCGCCGCCTACGGTGGCTTGGTGCTCGCCTCACCCGTCTTCCTGTGGGAGCTGTGGCGCTTCGTCACCCCGGGCTTGCTCTCCCGCGAGAAGCGTTACGCCATTCCCTTCGTCGTCAGCTCGGTGGCGCTGTTCTGTGCCGGGGGAGTGGTGGCTTACTACACCTTCCCCCACGCGCTGTCCTTCTTGGGATCGGTGGGTGGACCGAGCCTGCGGCAGATCTACAACCCCGACCGCTACCTCACCTTGGTGGTGGCGCTCATCGCCGTCTTCGGATTCACCTTCGAATTTCCCGTCGTGCTGGTGAGCCTGCAGCTGGCGGGGGTGGTGTCCCCGGCGCGGCTGGCTGCGTGGCGACGGTGGGCCATCGTGGTGCTCGTCGTGATGGCAGCCGTCATCACCCCGAGCGGTGACCCGTTCTCCATGCTGGCCCTCGCCGTTCCCCTGTACGGCTTCTACGAATTGTCCATTCTCCTGGGCAAGCTGCTGCGCCGGTAGGACCGGCTCACCGCCCTGTCCGCTCAACACCACCCCGGGCCCACTCCGGCTGCCGGCGTGCGGTCCCAAGTGCTCGACCGGCTCGGCTTCGCACTGGACCCGTTCCAAGAGAAGGCCTTCAACGCCCTCGACGCCGGGCAGTCGGTACTGGTGTCGGCGCCCACCGGCTCGGGGAAGACGGTGGTCGCCGACTACGGCGTGGCCCGAGCCAGGCACGCCAGGACGAAAGCCTTCTACACGACGCCGCTCAAGGCGCTGTCCAACCAAAAGTTCGGCGAGTTGCGCGCTGTGTACGGCGCCGGGGATGTGGGACTCCTCACCGGCGACGTCTCCCACCAGTCCGGTGCCCCGGTGGTGGTCATGACGACTGAAGTGCTGCGCAACATGCTGTTCGCCGGCGCGCCTGTCCTCTCCGGCCTGGGTCTCGTGGTGCTGGACGAGGTCCACTTCCTCCAGGACCCCTATCGCGGCTCGGTGTGGGAGGAGGTGATCATCCTGCTTCCGCGCCAAGTCACGCTGGTGTGTCTTTCCGCCACCGTTTCCAACGCCCAGGAGTTCGGAGCTTGGATCGAAAGCGTCCGGGGCCCGGTGCAGGTCGTCGTCGAGCACCGCCGTCCGGTGGAGTTGCGCAACCACGTGGCGTTGGCCGAGCGGGGCACGCGCCGGGTGGAGCTGTTACCGCTCCTCGAGGGGGGACGGATCCATCCCCGCGCCGCTGCTCTCGATCAACGGACGGACCGAATGCGCCGCCGCCCGGGCGGCTTGCGTCACGCCTCGGTGACGAGCCCCAGGCGCACCGAGGTGGTGGAGGCGCTCGGCGAGCGCCAGATGCTGCCCGCCATCGTCTTCATCTTCAGCCGGGCGGCCTGTGAGGACGCCGTGGCACAGTGCCTGGACGACGGGCTGCGTCTCACCGGCTCGGCGGAGCGTGAGGAGATCCGCCGCCGGGCCGAGGCGCACACCGACGTGCTCACCGACGACGACCTGCGTGTGCTCAGGTACGGGTCCTTCCTGGCCGGACTGGAGGCGGGGTTCGCCCCCCACCACGCCGGCATGATCCCCGCATTCAGGGAGACGGTGGAGGACTGCTTCGCCGCCGGTCTGCTGCAGGTCGTCTTCGCCACCGAGACGCTGGCCCTCGGCATCAACATGCCGGCGCGCACGGTGGTGGTGGAGCGCCTCACCAAGATCCGTGAGCACGGCCGCAGCGGCCTCACGTCGGGCGAGTACGCCCAGATGACCGGGAGGGCCGGGCGTCGCGGTCTCGACGTGCTGGGCCATGCCGTCGTGCCCTGGTCGGCGCAGTTGTCGCTGTCGGCCCTGGCCGAGTTGGCCACCTCGCCGGCGCCCGAGCTCAGCTCGTCCTTCCGTCCCACCTACAACCTGGCGGTGAACCTGGTGCGCCGGTATCCCGCCGAACAGGTGCACGCGGTGCTCGAGCAGTCGTTCGCCCAGTTCCGCGACGTCTCCCACCAGCACGCGCTGTCGCGTCGGCTCGACCGGGCACTCGAGCTGCTAGAGGGGTGGGGACACGTCGAACTGGCGGCGTGGCGACTCACCGGTCGTGGCGCCCTGTTGGCCCGCATCTACCACGAGTCGGACCTACTCGTCGCCGAGGCATTGTGCGAGGGGATGTTGGACGATCTGGCACCGCCGGCGCTGGCGGGGTTGTTGTCGGGATGCACGTTCGAGGCAAGAGCGGGACGATGGCGGGAAGCGCCCAAGGTGCCCAAGGCGCTGCTCGTGCGCTTCGGAGCGCTCGATGCGCTGGCCGAGCGACTTCGACACGACGAGGGGGCGCACCACTTACCCCGCACACGGCCGGTGGACCGGGGGCTGGCCCTGGCAGCCTTCCAGTGGGCGGGTGGCGAGCGGCTCGAGCGCGTACTGGAACGTGCCGAGATGGCTCCCGGCGACTTCGTGCGCAACGTGAAGCAACTCGTCGATCTGCTCCGGCAGCTGGCCCTGGTGGCGCCCGTGCCGGCGACGGCGGAGGCGGCGCGCTCGGCGGCGCTGGGCCTCGAGCGTGGAATCGTGGCGGCCATGGCCGGGCCGCTGTCGGCGGGGGCAGTGACGTCCGGCGACGAGGAGGAGCGGGAAGCGGGGGAGGGGACGGGCTCCTCCGCAAAAGGGGCGTCGCCCCAGGTCAGCGGGACCGATCAGTCCGCCACCGGGCCGGGCGGGCGGTCGTAGTGTTGCTCGGGCATGTTCCCCTATGCCGAGGAGCGCTTCACCGACGCTGAAGCCGAGGTCCTGCGCCGATACGTCACGAACCTGGACGGCCCGGTGTTCGCCTTGGTCAACCTGCCCGAGGTGGTGAAGGGCGCCCTCTTCGCCCGCTACTCCCGTTCGCCCAAGAGCTTGCGCCGGCTGTTCCTGGACGAGTTCGTGGGCGACCTCGACGTGAGCGGGGACGCCGGGGTCGATGCCACCGTGGGGCTCGAGCGCGCCGAGAAGCTCTACGAACGGGTCTTCTACGAGTACGGCGACGACTCGGTGGCACAGCTCGGCGGCGTGCACCTGGCCTGTGAACAGGCCTCCAACCTCCTCACCAAGGTGCTCGAGTGGGGAAGGCTCATGGCCTACCTCGAGCAGTCGACCCGCTACATCGCCTACGACAGCCGCCTGTCGAGCGGCCACTATCGCTACTTCCGAGATCCCGACGTGCTCGAGTCGCCGCTCGGCGCCCGCTACGTGGGCGACATGGACCGCATGTTCGACACCTACGCCGAGATGCTCCCGCTCATGCAGAGCTATTTCGCCCGGCGCTTTCCTCGAGAGCCCGGTGACTCGGACTTCGTCTACCGACAGTCGATCCGCGCCAAAGCCCTCGATGCCTTACGGGGATTGTTGCCGGCGGCGTCCTTGTCGAACGTCGGCATCTACGGCACCGGCCAGTCCTATGAGATGTTGCTGCTGCGCATGCGACTGCATCCACTGCCAGAAGCACGCCGCTACGGCGAGATGATGCTCGAGGAGCTCCGCAAGGTCATTCCGTCCTTCCTCCAGCGCGTCGACGTCCCCGAGCGCGGCGGCCAGTGGGCTCGCTATCTCGCCGACACCCGCCGGCAGACCGACGACGTGGTCAGCCGGCTGTGGCCCGATCGCCACGACGGCCTCGACGGATACGTCTCTGGGGTCAGGCTGGTCGAGTTCGACCCCGAAGGGGAGGAGAAGGTGCTGGCGGCGGCGGCCTATCCCCACACCTCCCTACCCGAAGTGGAGGTCCTGCGGCGGGTCCGCCTGCTCGGGGCAGAGGACCGCGCTGCGCTCTTGCGGGCGTACGTGGGCCAGCGCGCCAATCGCCGGCACCGGCCCGGCCGGGCCTTCGAGCGCACCGAGTACCGCTTCGACGTGGTGTCGGACTACGGCGCCTTCCGAGACCTGCAACGTCATCGCATGCTCACCATCGAGTGGCAGGAACTGGGAACGACGCTCGGCTACGACGTGCCGGAAGGGGCGGTGGAGGCAGGGCTCGAGGACGCCTACACGGCGTCGATGGCACGTTCGGCGGAGCTGCACGACGCCATGTGCAGCGTGTGCCCCGATCAGGCTTCGTATGCCGTCGCCCTCGGGTACCGGCTCCGCTACGTCATGCAGATGAACGCCCGCGAGGCGATGCACCTCATCGAGCTCCGCTCGGGACAGCAAGGCCATCCCACCTACAGAGTGGTGGCCCAGGAGATGCATCGACTCATTGCCGAGCATGCCGGTCATGGCGCCATTGCCGCCGCCATGGAATTCGTCGATCACGACGCGCATGACCTCGAGCGCTTGGACGCCGAACGACGCGCCGAAGCGCGTCGGGAAGCGGCCGCCGGCGCGGGCGTCATCCCTGGGTGACAGCGGAGCGAGACGCGCCGCATTGTCCGGGCGTGCTGAATTCTCCGAGCGGCGCGGCTGACCTGGACCGATGGGTGAACGCCCTGGTGGCGGCCCCGCGAAACCGCTTGACGGCAAGGGGAGGCGCAGGCGTAGTGTTCCCCTGTCCCAGACGCCCCTGTGCCGTTCTGCCGGAAACCCCGACCGGGCGGTGCACGTGGGGGGGATTGCTGTGAGAGGCGGACGGAGGCCCGAGGGACCGAGTAGAGAACGTCCCGCCAAGAAGTCGGCGTCGGCGAGGTGGAGACGGCACCAAAGGTCCCCGGGCCCAACCGCCCGGGTTGCGCGGCACTCTTTTACCCCTGGCAACGGTTGACCCTTTCCGCTCCCGCCGGACACCGGCGCGGACGCCTTCCCCGTGGTCGACCCGGTGAGAGCAGCCGATATGCTCCCGCGGCGCGAGACGACCTGAGAAGGGCTGGGAGTGGCCGACGACCTGGACGAAGTGGAGGAACCCGAGGAGCTCGAAGCTGAGGACCTCGAGGACCTCGACGAAGAGGACCTCGATGAAGAGGACCTCGACGAGGAGGACCTCGACGACGAGGACGACGATGTCGCCGAGGCCGACGAGGTAGCGGAGGACGTCGAAGAATCCGGGCCCGCCGTCGCCACGGTGACCGAAGAGAGCGAGGAAGAGGAAGAGGAGGTCGAGGACGAGGACGTCGAGGCCAGCCTGGACGAAATCCTGAAAGAGCGCCTGGTCGTCGAGGAGGAAGAGGAGGGCGACGAGGAGGTTCCCGAGCCCGACGACCGCTCCGAGATCTCCGAGCGGGTGTTGCCCAAGCAGGCGGACGAGTTCGTGTGCAGCTCGTGCTTCCTGGTGAAGAACGCCAGCCAGCTGGCCGATCCCAAGCGCAACCTGTGCCGGGACTGCGTATGACCAGACAGGGCGTGATCTGACAGGTCGTGCCCAGACGGGCTATTACGAAGCACGGGCGGCCGCGGCGGTACGCCACCCACGAGGAGGTTCGGTGAGCGACCACAAGACGCCCGGGGACCGACTGCTCGATCTTCTCGTCTTCGGTCCGGCCGGCTTGGCCATCACCGCCGTGGAGGAGTTCCCCAAGCTGGTGGAGAAGGGGAGACATCGCGTCGAGGGTCAGGTACACACCGCCCGGCTCGTCGGACAGTTCGCGGTCCAGATGGGTCGCCGGCAGATCGAGTCGACGCTGGGTGGCTTGAAGCCCGAGGGACACACCGAGCCGCCTCGCGCCACCTCGCCGTCGGCTTCGTTGGCCACTCCGCCGGCCGCAGCCCCCATCGACGACACGGAGACGGCGCCTCCGGCCGCGGCGCCTTCCGACAACGGGGCCCTCACCTCCCGGGTGTTGGGCATTCCCGGCTACGACAGCCTGTCGGCCTCGCAGGTCGTGCAGCGCCTGGGCGGCTTGTCCCAGGGGGAGCTCGAGGCCATCCGAGACCACGAGCTGTCTCACCGGCGCCGGCGCACCATCCTCAACCGGGTGGACCAGCTGCTCGGCGGAGCCGGTCCCGCCTGACCCGGACGCCACACGTGGAGGGGGCCCGGCTGGCGGGGCGCACCGACGCCGATCGCTGTGCCGAGCTGTGCCAGCAAGCCCTCGCCGAGCTCCAGCACCAGCGGGGCGGATCCCTGTACGCCCGACGCGAGACGGGGGTCGTGGCCAAGGCGCTGCTTCGTCCCGGTGGCCTCGCCGGACTGCTGGCGTCGTCCCGCCGCCGCGTGCTGGTCGGCACCATCGACGACATGGTGGTGGGCATGGCCGTGGGCCATCTGGACGACGTGGGTGAGGCGCTTCTCGGCGTTGTGGACGGGTGCTACGTCGAGCAAGAGGCGCGGGGAGTCGGCGTGGGACGAGCGCTTCTCGACGGATTGGTCTCGTGGTTCGCCTCCACCGCATGCCGGGGGGTCGACGCCACCGCCCTTCCCGGTGACCGTCACACGAAGAACTTCTTCGAAGCCGCCGGGTTCAAGGCCCGCCTCCTCACCGTGCATCACCCGTTGGGATGACCGACCGGCACGCCCCCGCTGCCGGGCGGCGCCCGGAGATCGCCGTCGGTGCCGTGGCTGTGGACGGTGGCACCTTGTTGCTCGTGCGCCGAGGGCAGGCTCCGCAAGCGGGACGATGGAGCCTGCCCGGCGGAAGGGTGGAGTGGGGTGAGACGCTGGACCAGGCGCTCGAGCGCGAGGTGCGCGAGGAGACGGGCCTGTCGGTACGTTGCGGTCAGTTGGTCGGGTGGGTCGAGCGCATGGGCGACGACCACCACTTCGTCATCCTCGACTTCACGGTGTCCGTCGAAGCGGGATCAGCGACGGCCGGTGCCGACGCCGCCGAGGTGGCGTGGGTCCCGCTCGCCGAGCTGTCCGGTGTCGACCTGGTCGACGGGCTCGAGGCGTTCCTCGAGCAGCACGGCGTGACGTGACGAGGGGTCCCGCCCGACGAAGGTTCTTCGACTGATCAGGCGCGCCGCGCCCCGACCGGCGCCGGACGCCGGGGGCCGGGCGGCGGGGGAATGGGTAGGCCCAGCAGCCGGGCCAGCTCGGGGACCTGGCCGGCGGCGCGGCGAGCCGCCTGCAGCAGGTCCTCGCTGGGCGCGTCGGGGAGGCCGGCCGGCTTCACCGTGCGTCGAACGGGTGAGGCGACCACGGCGTCGAGCAGGGTGAGCCACTCCTGCTCGGGGAGGGCGCCGCGCATGGCGGCACCGGCGTCGGCAGACAGCCGGACGGCGAGCTCGGCGGGGATCCGAGCGGCGGGCTCGGGAGCGCGGGAGGCAGTACGCAAGGCGTCGGCGACGCGCCCCTCGTCGAGGGCCGAGGTGACGCGGCCGAGCCAGGCGTCGCGCAAGGCGGTGACCCTGGCGTCGAGTCCTTGGCGCAGCTGGGTCAACAAGGCGCGCCCTTCTTCGTCGAGGGCGACGGCCGACGCACCAGCGACGACCGAGCGCACCTCTCGCAACGGGGCGTCCTTGCCTGCGGTCCGGACGGCAGTGGCGCGGTCCTTCCACGTGGCCAGGTTCATCTTGGGCAGCAGCTCCTCGGCCATGGCGAGAAGCGGCTCCGATGAGACCGGGGCCCGACCCTCGGCCCGGGCCCGGGAGTTCTGCTCGTCGATGGCGGCCCGCAACGCCGGGATCCCCCCTCGCAGGAGCTGCTCGGCTACGGGGAGCTGCTCGGGCCGCAGCTCCGCCAGCGCGGCGTTGCGGAAGGTGGCAGCCGTTTGCATCCGGCGAGGCCGCCCGGCGCGCTCGGTCCCTTCGGCGCCACCCGGCCGCCGGCGCTCTCCTCCGGCCTCCTCCCGGCGAGGGCGGCGCGCCGGGCGCTCGCCCTCGGGCGGGCCTGCACCGGCGCGGGCGTCGTCGCGTGACGACACCCGGGGCCGCCGTGTTCTGTCACCGCCGGGCCCGGGACGCCGGGCGCGACGTGGGCCCGTGTCGTCGCCGTCGCTGTCGCCGCGCCGGCCCCGACCACGCTCGTCGTCTCCGGGGCGGCGTCTGCTGCCGGGGGCGAGGGTGACCGACACACCGGACTCGCCGCGTCCGGGCCCGAGCACCTCGATGCGGTTGCGTTCGTCGTCGCTGCGCGCCGCCGGCCGCTGCGACAGCACTGCCGTGATGACGATGCCGTCCAAATCGAACTCGGCGTCCGCCCGCAACACGTCGCCGACCTTGACCCCGTTGGGGACGAGCTCGGAAGCGACGTCCCCGCGCGGTTGTCGCGCCCCCGGGGCGCGCCACGTCCAGCTTCCATCGGGACGCTGGCTGGTGAGCTCGATGTCGATCCGTCGGGCCATGCCGCCTGACCACGCTAGCTTCCGCGCCCCACTGGGCCCGTAGCCGGTTCCCACCTGGCTCCGGACGCACTGGCGATTGCCCGCCGTACCTGCCCAACGGCGCAGCGGGAAGCACGGCGGCGGTCCGGAGGACGGGGGCGCCGGTCATGGGGCCCGCGATCATCGGCCCGTTTCTGGCGCCGGGCGCGGGCTGATCAGCCTTCGGTCACCAGGGCCAGGGCGAAGCCGTCGTGGCCCTTCACCCCGACGGTCTGCACCTCGGTGACGACCACCCGGGGCTCGTCGGCCATCACCTCGTTGAGCCGGCGCGTCCCGACGATGGCCGGATCGGTGCTGTGCTCGTCGACGACGTTTCCCTGGCGCACCACGTTGTCGACGACGATGAGGCTTCCGGGGTGGGTGAGCTCGAGGGCGAGCCGGAAGTAGTCGGCGTTGCCCTGCTTGTCGGCGTCGATGAAGACGAGGTCGAAGGGCCCGGCGCCGTCGGCCACGAGCTCGGCCAGGCTGTGGCGCGCCGCCCCGATCTGCACCGTCACCCGATCGGCGAGCCCGGCCAGTGCCAGGTTGGCCCGGGCCACCTCGGCGTGGTGGGGATCGAGCTCGAGCGTGACAAGGTGCCCGTCCTCGGGGAGGGCCCGGGCCAGCCAGATGGTGCTGTAGGCCCCGAGGGTGCCGACCTCGAGGATGTGGCGGGCGCCGATGGCCCGGGCCAGCAGCTGCAGGAGCTTTCCTTGATTGGGCGCCACGTGGATGGCCGGGAGCCCGGCTCGGGCGCTCGCCTCCAGGGCTCCGTCGAGGGCGCGATCGGCGGGAATGAAGAGCCCGGCGATGTACTCGTCCACCGCCTCGTAGCGGAGGTCATCGGCCGTCACGGGCTCGCCAGCAGGTCGTGCTCCATCTCCCCGCCGGCCGGCGCGCCGACCCGGATGTACCACTCGGTGCCCCAGATGGCTGCGAAGGCCTCGGGTGGGACGGCCAGGAAGAACGACGTCTCGGCGATCTGAGAGGCATGGGCCTCCATGGCCCGCCGCTTGGTGCCGAGGAAATCGCTCACGTCGACGGAGGTGGTGATGCGCGCCTCCTCGACGCCCAGCTCCGAGAAATCAGGTGCCTCGGCTTCGGGCAGCTCGACCCCAAAGGCCCCGGCTTGCCCGGCCAGGCGCTGCACGTGGTCCCGATTGATGGTGGCCATGTACACCCGCGCCGTCCTCGCCATCTCGGCGGCGCGCAAGCCCACTCGGTGCACCTGGATGTGGTCGGGATGGCCGTAGCCGCCGTGCTCGTCGTAGGCGGTGACCACCTCGGCCTGCTCCTCGTCGAGGACAGCGGCGAGGGCAGCGGCCGCCTCGTCGACGTCGGCTCGCCAAAAGCTTCCTTCGACGTCGTTACTGGGCTCACCGGCCATGCCCGAGTCCCCGTAGCCGAGACAGAGATGGCGGGCGACGCCCAGGATCTCGCAGGCGGCATCCAGCTCTTGTGCCCGCCGGCTGGCCAGGTCCTCGCCTGGAGCCAGCAAGCCGTCGGGCACCTCACCCAGCTCTCCGGCGGTGGCGGTCACGAGCACCACCCGGTGGCCCTCGGCGGCGGCTCGGGCCATCGTCCCGCCCGTGGCGATGGTCTCGTCGTCGGGATGGGCGTGGAAGAAGACGGCGGTTGCCATGTCGGACCCGACTACGCGCCGGGCTCGGAGGTGAAGGCGGCGTTTCGCTTCGCCATCTCGATCATGTCCACCCGAAGGAACAGCCCCTCGGCCTCGGCGGTGAGCACCTCGCCGTCGTGACAGGTGGCGTGCCCGGTGAGCCGCCGTCCCCGGCCGGGCTCGAACCAGGCGCGCAACCGCAGGTCGCGATCGACCGGGGTGGGTGCCACGTAGCGCACGGTCAAGGTGGCCGTGACGGCGATGAGCGGTCCGGCGTGCATGGCCAGGCCGAACATGTGGTCGAGCAGGCCGGCCACGTACCCACCGTGGACCATGTTGGGCCCACCCAGATAGGGACGGCCCAGGCGCACCGTGGCCTCGGCGTAGGGCTGGCCCTCGTCGTCCAGCCCGTACTCGGGCCGCATGGGCATGCCCAAGGGATTGATCCCCCCACCGAACATCGTCATGTCCATGTAGCTGCCCCACGCCCGTTCGTCGCCGCGCCAATACGCGAGCGAGGCGTTGTAGGCGGGCGCACGAGGGCCGTCCAGGGCGCGCCTCGTTTCGGCGGTGAGCTCGAGAGCACGTTCCAGACCCTCCATCGAGGGCTGGCGGGAAAGGAGGGCGTCGATCACGCCTCGTAGCTCGTCGCCCATGGCCCGGCGCAGGGCGGTGGTGTCCTCGGTGGTCGTCACGCCGGCGATGGTAGGGGAGGCGGGCCGCCGCGGCCGAGCCGGGCCGGGGAGCGGCCCATACCACCATTGGGATATGCCGGATCCGAGATGGGACGTCGTGGCCGGGCGGACCGGGGCCCGGTGGCGGCACACCGGCCGCGACGAGCAGCATGGCCCAGATGCCGCGCTGGTCAGCCCCCGACGAGGTCGAGATCGACTACCAGGTAGCGGGGGAGGGGCCGGCCGTCCTGCTCATGCACGGGTTCGCCTCCAGCGCCGCGGTCAACTGGGTGCGCCCCGGCATCGTGGACGCGCTGGTGCAGGCGGGGTTCACGACCGTGGTCTACGACGCCCGCGGCCATGGACATTCCGGGAAGCCGCACGACCCGGCCGCCTACGCCGACAACGCCTTGGTGCGCGACGCCGTCGGGCTCATCGACCATCTCGGCCTTCGGGAACTGGCGGTCGTGGGTTACTCGATGGGGGCGCAGGTGGCGGCGTGGCTGGTGCCGACCGAGCCCCGAGTGCGGCGGGCTGTGCTGGGCGGCATCGGGTCCCGGCTGCTCGCCCCTCGGCCCCAGGAGCACCGCTACCCGGCCGAGGACATCGCCCTGGCGCTCGAGGCGGACGACCCCAACACCGTCGAGGACGCCACCCCTCGAGCCTTCCGGGCCTTCGCCGACGCCACCAAGGCCGATCGCCTGGCGCTCGCCGCCCTGCAGCGGTCCCGGGTGATCAGCGGCCATCCGGACCTCGAGTCGATCGACGTGCCCGTGCTCGTGGTGGTGGGCGAGCGCGACACGTTGATCGGGGACCCCGAGCTCGTGGCCCGCGCCTTACCGGAAGGGCGTCTGGTGGTGGTCCCCGGCGACCATCTCTCGGCAGTGACGTCCCCGGAGTTCGCTCGCGCCGTCGTCGGCTTCCTGTCCGAACCCTGACCGACGACAGGGTCGGCGCATCCGTGATGCCAGGCCGCGATGGGCCTGACGGCGGCGGCCGTGGGTCATTGGACCCTGGTTCCAGTGCCTGGCCGAGTCTCAACGTGGAGGCCATGACCGGCCGTCTGCCCCCGACCGACCCCGTGGCCGCCATGGCCTCCTTCTCGTGCGGCCAATACGCCGACCACCTCATCGAGGAGGGACTGCCCGTTCCGGCCTGGGCGTGGGTCAACGCCGTCGCCCGGGGAAGCGCCTTCTTCGTGGCGTCGCTGGCGACGCCCGGCACCGACCCGCCAGATGTCGGGGACCGAGAGGACGTGCTGCGCCCCTGGTACCGGGCTCGGCAGACCATGGCCCTGGTGGTCACCGAGCGCCTCAATTCGCTGGGGTGCGACCTCGTACACCTGCAGCGCGGCGCGCTCCACGGCCTGGAGCTCGAGCTGGCAGCAACCTGCGACGTCTTCGAGCGCGGTCCGATCGAAACCACAGCGCTCGTGTCGGACGCCCTCGACGTCCTGCATCGGGGGAGCTCCCCGGGCGCCCGTTATTGGGACTGACCCCGCTCGGCCCGACGAAGAGGGTCCGAGCGGCGTGCCCACAGAACGCCGATAAGCGATCTTATGTCAAATAGCTCTGTTTCTCGGAATGGCCGGGTTCAGGCTCCTCCGAGGATCTCGCGCTCTGGTGTCTCCCCCGCCGCCACGGCGCCGTCGGTGCTCAGGACCTGGGCAAGGAGTCGTAGGGCACGGCGCCAGGCGGCGCACTGAGCTGCAGGGCGCCGCCCCAGTCCCGAAAGGCGCCGACGTCGGTGATCCGGCCGCCAGCACTGCTGGTGGCTTGCCCGGAGAAGCCGACCGGGAGGTTGGGGCGGGCCGTTTCGACATAGAGCTCTGACCTGCCGGTGGTCCCCGTCCTCGGAGGCCCGGGAAGGCCGCCGATGACGCCGATCACGGTTCGCCCGGCGACAAGGCCCGGGCTCGAGGCTTGGAGGGACCCCGTCGGGGTGACCTGGTTGAGGACGCCATTCAGGGTCACCGACTTGCTTATCTGGGCGTACAAGGCGTCCGAGGAGCTGAGGGAGATCCATTTCCCGGCGTAGTTGTTGGCCACCGTGGCCGGCAGGCCGAGAACGTTATGGAGAAATCCCGCGGTTGCGTCCAGATAGGCGACGCCGCTGACGAGCTCGGCCTCGACCTGGTCGCTGCCGATGGTGAGCTCCTGTTGGCCGTCGAGGAGACCGGCATTGCCCACCACGCTCTCCCCGTTGGGACTCCCGGTGGCGTTCAGGGTGAAGTGGACGGTGCCCTCCGAACGCGCCGAGGCCAGAGCGGTGGAGACGATTTGGGCCGGGGTCTTGCCGGCGAGCGCTCCTTCGGAGGAGGAGCTGCTGCACGCCCCCAGGGCGGCACCGGCCACGATGGCGCCCGCTGCCACCGCCATCCGAGGCAGACGCATCCGGACACGGTAACCGGGCCCCGGGACATCTTCCCCTCCCGGGTAGGGCGCAGGCCCGTACTCGCCGTCTCGGCCCCCCACGCGCGAAGGTGGGAAGGTGCAGCGCTTCGACGCAGATATGCATCTCTACGAGACACGCCAGCTCTGGGCGGACCACGTGGACCCCCGAGACCGGCATCTGGCGCTGTCCATCGTGGACGACGACCTGGGTCATGCCTGGCTGATGCAGGGCGACCGGCGGGTGGACCTGGCCGAGATCCACCATCCCGGGAACCTCGACGCCATGGGCGCCTACCGCCAGCGCGTCCACCAGGGGCTTCCCGCTGAGGTTCCCTTCGACGAGGCGCTCCCCCGCGCCTTTCACGATCCGGGAGCCCGCCTGGCACAACTCGACGAGTTCGGTCTCGACGCTGCCGTGCTGTTCCCCAACTACGGCCTGCTGTGGGAGCGGCCGTTAGCGGACCGCCCCGACGCCCAACTGGCCAACATGCGGGCCTGGAATCGCTGGGTCGGCGAGGTGGTGGCAGCCGGCCAGGGACGGCTCAACCCCGTGGCCCACGTGAGCCTGTGCGACTTCGACTGGCTCGACGCCGAGTTGACACGCCTGTCCTCCGCCGGGGTCCACCTGGCCATGGTGGCGCCGGCCCTGGTGGACGGAAAGCCCCTGTCGGACCCGCAATTCGATCGGGCTTGGTCCGCCTTCGAAGACCACGGGATAGCCCCGGTCTTCCACGTAGCCAACTTCCCGCATCCTTTCCACGACGCCTGGTACGACCAGGATCCCGACGCGGCCGCCCCGGTGGTGAGTTCCGTCTTCATTTGGAGCGCGCCGGCGCTCGCCATCTGCGACCTAGCCATCAACGGCGTCTTCGAGCGCCACCCCGGCCTGCGCCTCGGGGTCATGGAGCTCTCGGCGGTATGGGTGCCGATGTTCCTGCTCATGCTGGATGGTGGCTTCGACTTCCACGCCCGCTTCAATGGCCGGCCGCTGCGTGAGCTTTCGTTGCGGCCGAGTGAGTATGTGCGGCGCCAGGTGCGGGTGGCGGTGTTCTGCTACGAAGGCCCGAAGAAGCTCATCCACCAGCTCGGCGAGGACATGCTCATGTTCTCGAGTGACTACCCACACGCCGAGGGGATCGCCCGCCCGGTCACGGACTTTGAGCACATCGCCGGCCTCATCGAAGGCGCGGCAGCCGACAAGCTCTACGCCGGCAACCTCGAGTGGCTGGTGGGTGCCAGCGCCTGACGCGGGCGTGCCCCGGGTGGCTCGAAGTCGATCACGAGCTCGGTGCCGAGCGCCCGGGCGATGCGATCGAGGCTGATCACGGTCGGGGACACGAGCCCGCGTTCCAGGCGGGCGATGGACGGCTGACTGGTTCCAGCCCTTTTCGCCAGTTCGACCTGGCTCAGGCCTGCCTTGCGCCGGGCCGCTCGCACGGCGCTGCCGACCATGATGGCCGTGCGCGCTCGCTCGTAGCGGGCAAACGCCTCGGGTCCTCGCTGCCCGCCGGGACGAGGCGGCAGGGCCGTGCCTTCTCGGGGCCGCCCGGGAGTCGGGGCCATATCAAGGGTGGGATATGTCATACGTGGTCTAACCTCACCTACCACAATACTCACATCTGTCCCATTTGCAACAGTGCTTGATGACCGGTCTTACGCCCGAGGGGGTCTCGGGGGCCGCCTTAGACTGACGTGGTCGTCAGCACACTGGCAGGAGGAGCCACATGACCGATACCGAGCGGATCATCGAGCCACTGCCCTCCCCGCCGACCTTCGACTCCGTAGAGGATGAGCGTCGGCACCGTAAGCAATGCCTGGCGGCGGCCTTCCGGCTCTTCGGGAAGTTCGGCTTCGAGGAGGGCGTGGCTGGCCACATCACCGCCCGGGACCCGGAGTTCCCAGACCGGTTCTGGGTGAACCCGTTCGCCGTCTCCTTCTCGCACATCCGGGTCTCCGACCTCATCTGCGTCGACGCCAACGGCGAGGTCGTGCACGGCACCAAGCCCGTGAACCGCGCCGCCTTCGCCATCCACTCCCAGGTGCACGCGGCGCGTCCCGACGTCATCGCCGCCGCGCACTCGCACTCCATCTTCGGCAAGTCGTGGTCGTCCCTGGGCCGCCTCCTCGACCCCATCACCCAGGACGTGTGCGCCTTCTACAACGACCATGGGCTCTTCGACGACTACACGGGTGTGGTCATCGACGTGGAGGAGGGAAAGCGCATCGCCTCAGCCTTGGGCGAGCACAAGGCGGTGATCCTGCGCAACCACGGACTGCTCACCGTCGGCCACAGCGTGGACGAGGCGGCGTGGTGGTTCATCACTATGGAGCGCTCGTGCCAGGCGCAGCTGCTGGCTGAGGCGGCCGGCACGCCGGTCAAGATCGACCCCGATCAAGCGGCGCTGACGGCGTCACAGGTTGGGAATGACTACGCCGGCTGGCTCAGCTTCCGGCCCTTGTACGAGAAGATCGTGCGCGAGCAACCAGACCTGCTCGACTGACAGCGCCACAACGGCGGGAGCGTTCATGGACTGGCCCCTCACCTTCGGCATCTTCCTGGCCCCGTTCCACCCGGTGGGCCAGAACCCGACGCTCGCCTTGGAGCGGGACCTCGAGTTGGTGGAGCGACTCGACCAGCTGGGGTTCGACGAGGCCTGGATCGGTGAGCACCACTCGGCCGGCTACGAGATCATCGCCTCGCCGGAGGTGTTCATCGCCACCGTGGCCGGCCGCACCCGTCACCTCCGCCTCGGCACCGGGGTGAGCTCACTCCCCTATCACCATCCGCTCATCCTCGCCGACCGCATGGTGCTGCTCGACCACCTCACCCGGGGACGGGTGATGTTCGGCGTAGGGCCTGGCGCCCTACCGTCGGACGCCTTCATGATGGGCATCGACCCCATGCGCCAGCGCGACATGATGGAAGAGGCGCTCGAGGCCATCTTGGCTTTGTTGGACGGCACCGAACCGGTCAACCGCCAGACCGACTGGTTCACCCTCCGCGACGCCCGGCTCCAGTTGCGCCCCTACACCCACCCGCGCTTCGAAGTCGCCGTCGCCGCCCAGGTCTCCCCCGCCGGGCCCCGGGCGGCTGGGCGTTTCGGGTTGTCGCTTTTGTCCATCGGCGCCACCACCGCCGGCGGCTTCGACGTGCTCGGGTCTCACTGGGTGACGATGGAAGAGCGGGCTGCCGAGTTCGGCACCACGGTCGACAGGCGACGCTGGCGCCTGGTGGGGCCTATGCACCTGGCCGAGACGGAGGAGCAAGCGCGTCGCGACGTGGCCTTCGGCTTGGTCAAGTGGGTGGACTACTTCGAACGGGTGGCGGCATTGCCGCTGGCGCCCAACACCCTCGATCCCGACAAGATGGTGGACGCCCTCATGGAGACGGGTTTCGCCGTGGTGGGAACCCCCGAGATGGCCGTGGCCCAGATCGAGCGGCTGGCCGAGCAATCAGGCGGGTTCGGCACCTACCTGCTCATGGCGCACGAGTGGGCGGACCGGGAGGCCACCTTGCACTCCTACGAGCTCTTCGCTCGGGAGGTCATCCCGCACTTCCAGGGATCGATGCCGTCGCTCGTGGCGTCGAGAGACTGGGCGGCCGACAACCGCCCCGAGTTCATCGGCCAGGTGGGTGGGGCCATCATGCAGGCCATCTCGGACCACCATGCCGAGCGGGAGGCGAAGGCCAAGGCCAACCAGGAGCTGACGCCGAGCGACTGACCCAGAGCGGCCGTCCGGGCCGGTCTGAAGCCGAAGGGTCAGATCGTCTCGAGCAGCGACGGCTCGGGCTGGCGGCTCGGGATGTCTTCGCCGCCGCCCAACGTCATGAGGTTCAGGTCGCTGTCGGCGCGCTTGGGGATGGTCAAGCGGGGCGCCGCCAGAGCCCAGTGGTAGGTGAGGTCGCGCACCTTGTCGCCGGGGTCGTCCCCGCACATCTCTTCGAGGGCACTGGCCACGTCGCGATGGGCGGTGGCCCGGCGCATCGAGCTCAGTTCGCGGTAGAGGGCGTGCTGGAACAGTGCGTGGGCGAAGCGGAACTGCCCGGGGTAGTCCCGCTCCACGAGCACGACGTCGGCCACGGCGTTGTCGAGCACGTCGATGAGCGTGTCCTCGTCGGCGGACGCCACCCGGGCCAGCAGCTCGAGGTCGAAGTCCCGGCCGATGACCGCCGCCATGGAGAGGATGGGCAGTGCCTTGTCACCGAGACGGGCCACCCGTCCGTGGATGACCTCTTGGATGCTCAGGGGCAGCCCGGCGGCGTGCAAGGTGCGGGCGTCCATCCACCGACCCGATGCCTCGTCGTAGAGCAGGCCCTCGTCGACCAGATGCCGCAGCATCTCCCGCACGAAGAACGGGTGCCCGTCGGTCTCGTCGAGGAGGGTGTCGCGCAGCTGGACGGCCGCTTCGTCGACCGAATGCCCGACCGCTGCTTCGATGAGGGCGTCGACTTCCTCGGTGCCGAGCCCCCGCAGGACGAGTCGCTCGATGCCTTCGACGCGGCGGAAGGCGGCCAGCGTGCTGGCGAGAGGGTGACCGGCGTCGACCTTCGAGTCCCGGAAGGTGCCCACGATGAGGGCGCGCAACTGCCGGTCGCTCGTGCCCACGTGGCGCAGCAGCTGGGCCGAGGCGTCGTCCGCCCAGTGCAGATCGTCCATGACGAGCACCACCGGAGCGAAGTCGGAGGCCCGGCTGAGCAGATCGGCGACGGCGGCGACGGGCATCTTGGCGCCGTCCCGGGCGGCCGTCGGGGAGGCCACCCCGGTGCGCACCGCCAGCTCGGGGATGAAGGCAGCCAGCTCGCCACCGTGGACGGCGACGTGGGCGCTGAGCATGTCGATCGGCGCGTAGCGCACCAGGTGGCCGAGCGCTTCCACCCAGGGCTGGTAGGGGACGCCCAGCTGCTCCTCGCATCGTCCGTACAGGACCAGGGCGCCGCCGTCGAAGGCTTGACGAGCGAGGGCGCTCGCCAGCGAGGTCTTCCCGATGCCGGCCTCGCCCGCCACCAACACCACGCGGAATTGCCCCAGCACCGCTTCGTCCAGGGCGCCTTGAAGTCGCCGGCGTTCCGTGGACCGGCCGACGAAGACCGTGGTGCCGCCTTCCATGCGGGAGGGCAGGAGGACCATGGTCGGGTTTTCGGGAGCGAGCGGCTCCCACGCCACGCGGTAGCTCGACACCGGTTCGTCCAGGCCCTTGAGTTCGAGCAAGCCGACCGATTCGAAGACGAAGCCGCCTCGGCTGCCGGCGAGCAGACGCACCAGCTCGGTCGTGAGGATCTCGCCCCCGCCGGCCTTGGCGCACAGCCGTGCTGCCTCGACCACCGGGCCGCCGAAGTAGTCGCCCTCCTCCACCTCGGCCTCGCCGCTGCTGATGCCGATGCGAACGAGCAGCGGCTCCTCGGAATTGCGATTACGCCCATCGAGCACCTGCTGCATCGACACTGAGCAGGACAGCGCTGAGGTCACGGCGTCGAAGGCGACCATGAGCCCGTCGCCCAGGTTCTTGACCTCGTGGCCCCCCGAGGCGGCGATGGCCTCTCGGAGCAGGCGGAAGTGCTCGCGGCGGAGCACCTCGGCAGCCTCCTCCCCCAGGCGGCTGAGCATTTCGGTCGAGCTCACCAGGTCGGTGAACAGGACGGTGACCGTTGCGACTGCCATTTCCGACCACCTTTCCGGCGCACCCCATTCCCACCGGACGCACAACGAGCGTACACCTGGAGGGGTTTGGGGGGACCCCTTTTTTTCGCCCGAATTCGGCGATCGAGCGAGTCCTCAGGGGCGGGCGTCGAAGGTTTGGACCAGGGTGCGGGCGGCTCGGGCCTCGTCCACCCGGCCCACGGGGGTCGCATGGGGGGCGGCGGCCGCCTCTTCGGCCCCGCCCGGTGCCTGGGCCTCGGCGGCGATGCGCTCGAACGCCTCGGCCAAAGACTCGAGTGTCTGCAGGCTCTCGGTCTCGGTGGGCTCGATCATGAGCGCCTCGTCGACGATGAGGGGGAAATAGACCGTGGGCGCGTGGAACCCCTCCTCGAGGAGCCGTTTGGCCACGTCCAGGGCCCGCACCCCGGTGGCTCGCTTGAGGGAGGCGGCCGACAGCACGCACTCGTGCATGCAAGGCCGGTCGTAGGGGGCGTCGTAGGTGGTGGACAGGCGACGGCGCAGCCAGTTGGCGTTGAGCACGGCGAGCTGCGCCACGCGTCGCAGGCCGTCCTCGCCGTGGACGAGGATGTAGGCCAGCGCTCGCGCCAGCACGAGAGCGTTGCCGTGCCAGGAGTGGATGCGCCCGATGGAGTACTCGGGGGTGGCCCAGCCGTAGCGTTGTCCGCCCGAGTCGGGGGCCGATGCGTCACCGTCCAACCGCACGGGACGGGGTCCGGGCAGGAACGGTGCCAGCCGCGGCGATACCGCCACGGGCCCGGCGCCCGGACCTCCGCCGCCGTGAGGGGTGGCGAAGGTCTTGTGCAGGTTGAGGTGGACGATGTCGAAACCCATGTCGCCCGGACGTACCACGCCCAAGATGGCGTTCAAGTTGGCGCCGTCGTAGTAAAGGAGCCCGCCGACCTCGTGAACGGCAGCGGCGATGTCCACGATCTGCTCTTCGAACAATCCGAGCGTGTTGGGATTGGTCAGCATGATGCCGGCCACGTCGTCGTCGAGCTCGGCCCGCAGCGCGTCGAGATCCACGCACCCCCGTCGGTCGCTGGGCACCGTCACGGTCCGGTAGCCGCCCAAGGTCACCGACGCCGGATTCGTGC
>Ga0307479_10000112_pt1 | contig 80141 bp, 81 predicted proteins | sample atmos_gasesECM4C_FD_203743 | JGI IMG/M metagenome (GOLD analysis project Ga0307479, IMG submission 203743) | Hardwood forest soil microbial communities from Morgan-Monroe State Forest, Indiana, United States - atmos_gasesECM4C_515 | ecosystem: Environmental > Terrestrial > Soil > Temperate... | reverse complement strand
GGCGACATCCATGTCATGGGTCACGATCACGAAGGTCACGCCATGGTCCCGATTCATGCGGCGCATCAGCGCCACGATCTGCTGGCTGGTCTCGCTGTCGACCTCGCCGGTCGGCTCGTCGCCGAGCACCAGTGAGGGTCGGTTGATCAAGGCGCGGGCGATCGCGGTCCGCTGCTGTTCGCCGCCCGACATCTGGTCGGGCCGGTGATGCATGCGATCCTTCAGGCCGACCTCGTCGAGCAAGGTTGCCGCGCGAGCCTTGCCATCTTTGCCGTTCCTGTGGTACCGAAGCGGCAGCATGACATTCTGGATGGCCGTCAGCCCGGGGAGCAGGTTGAACTCCTGGAAGACGAAGCCGAGCTTTTTCCCGCGCAAGTCCGCGCGGGCGCCGTCGCGTAGCTTGCCCGTGTCGGTGCCGTCGAGCATCACCTGGCCGCTGGTGGGACGAAGCAGCAGGCCGAGGAGGTCGAGGGCGGTGGTCTTACCACTCCCGGAGCGACCGACGATCGAGACGAACTCGCCCGACTCGATACTCAGATTGACGCCATCGAGGGCTTTAACGACCGTTGAACCCTGCTTGTAGTGCTTGGTCAGGTCGATCAGTTCGATGCTTGCCATGTGAACTTCCTCCTAGGCCGCCCGCAGCGCCCGCACCGGATCCATCCGGGAGGCGCGCAGGGCGGGGATGATGCCGGCAATCGCACCAAGTCCGACTGAGAAGACGATGGCGATGATCACCAGGCGCCAGGTGAGCAGGAACAGACTCAAGTTCGATGCCGAGGTCGCCGCATTGACGAGACTGGTGATGCCCCAGCCAAGCAATAGCCCGACGGTTCCGCCGATCGCGCCGATCAGCGTCGCCTCGAGCAGGTACTCACGAAGGATGTGACGGGTGTGGGCACCGACCGCCTTCTTGAGGCCGATCTCCCGGACGCGTTCGGTGACGGCCATCAGCATGGTGTTGATCACGGACAGGCCGCCGACGATCAACGCCAGCAGCGCAGCGCCGGTGGTGATCGCCGTGAAGAGGGCCCCACCCGACTTGAAGCTGTTGACGATGGTGCTGGGCTTGGTGGCCTTGACGCCACTGACCTGGTTGTTGATCGTGTCGGAGAGATTGTCCAGGTTGACGCCCGGCTTGCCGTAGACGGTCATGCCGGTGACCAGGGTGCTGGTGTCGATCCGGTCACGGATCGCCGCCGGCAGGCTGTCCTTCAACAGCATCTGGGCATCTTTTAGGTTGATGAAGGCGCCGGTATCGGGGCCGGTCTGGGTCTTGGCCAGAACCCCAACTACCGTGAAGGTGTGGCTGGCGAAGTCCGCCTTCGCGTCGGAGGGTCGGATCGGCAGGTCGATCGTGCTGCCGGCGTTCTTACTGAACTCGTGCGCGAAGTCCGAGCCGAGGACGACCTCGCCGGAGGCGGCGACGTCGCGACCCTGCGCCAGCGTCGTCTTGACCGCCGAGTAGTCGTTGGCCCGCGGGTCGTACGAGGTGATGTAGTCCGGTAGTCCAAAGGACACCGTCTGCACCGATCCCGGTTTGGCCTGCACCTGGATCTCCCCGAACGCGGCCGCGACGCCGGGGACTTGCTCGACCTGACTCACCGTGCTCTGTTGCAGCACGCTGCTGCCCCCAAAAGCGCTCGCGCCGGCCGCCGTCACCTGGATGTTGGAACCGAAATAGGTCACGCCGCCGTCGAGCAGGGCGTTGAACTTTTCGGCCATGGCGCCCATCGTGACCAGCGCCAGGACACCGATTACGATGCCGCTGATCGTCAGCGTGGTGCGCAGCTTGCGCCGCGTCAGATTTCGAATGATTTCCATGCTTCCTCCTCCTGAGGGTTGGGTGAATGTGTCTTCCGGCAGGCTACGGCGGCACCGTGCTTTAAACCAGTCTCAGAGGTCAGCTATTCCGGATGACAACCGTCATGCCAACCCCAAAAGGCAGGGTGAGGGCCATCAGACATACCTCTGCCTCTTGACGCGTCCATAGAAAACCTCTATAGCTAGAGCATGCTGCTCGCCCAGGTCGAGGGGTTTCTCGAGGTCGCCCGCCGCGGGAACGTAAGCCGCGCCGCCGAGGCGATGTTCGTGACCCAGCCCACCCTGACCGCCCGCATTCACGCGCTCGAGCGTGAGCTGGGCGAGCCCTTGTTTGCGCGGACGCGCCGGGGCATGCGCCTGACGGACGCTGGGCGGGCCTTCCTCCCCTACGCCGAGCGCGCGATGCGAGCCGTTCGCGATGGCCGGCAGGCGCTGACCGACGCGCGATCCGCCTCAGCCGGCCGGCTGGTCCTCGGTGCCGCGCCGGCCGTCAGCACCTACGTGCTGCCGGCGCTGCTGCAGCGGTTTGCGGCCGCCTATCCGCGGATCGAGGTCGCGGTCCGCACCGGACACTCAGAAGACGTGCTGCAAATGCTGCTGCGCGAGGAAGTTCAGCTCGCCATGGTGCGAACGATGCGACACCCCGACATCGAGTCGATCCCGCTGTACGAAGAGGCGCTGGTCCTGGTGGTGCCGCCAGGCCATCCCTTTGCCAAGCGAACCACCGTCGGCATCGCCGATGTCGCGTCCGAGCGGCTGATCTTCTTCGACCGAACCTCGAGCTACTACGAGTTGACGCAGTCCTTCTTTCTCAGCCTGGGCGTCACACCCCGCGAGGTCATGGAGCTCGACAACATCGAGTCGGCCAAGAAGATGGTCGAACGGCGGCTCGGCATTGCTTTGCTACCGCGGACCGCGGTCGCGGGCGAGCTGGCGGCCAAGACGCTGACCCAGGTGGCGGTCACCGACGCCCCCGCCCTATCGCAGAAGATCGTCGCCATCCGGCGCCGCGACCAGGGGCGGCCATCGGGCACCGTCGCGGCCTTCGTCAATCTGCTACGGGAGTCCGATCCCGCCGCTGTTTCGCACACACCGTCCCGTCGGGTTAGTGATGAAAGCCAAGCTCCCTGAAAAGAGGCGGCATCTCAATGTCAAACGCCTGGCATAGGGCGAGGACATCTCGATAATCATTCTCATCAGGCGCGTACCCGGTATGGCCTCGCACCTGGAAATCCGCGGTCTCACACCTGATTGATTTGTCGGCGATTGTCCCTTGTCCTTCGAGCGAACCGACCTCGAATGCCAGCCCTGCGGGACCATAGATGCTCACCCCTGACGCATCGACCGTCGTTGTGCTGAAGTCGACGAGGTGTACGTCGACCAGGCGTCCCGGCTCATCGATGAGTACCCAGTTGAAGTCATTGACGACCCGGTAGATCCGAAACCCTGCGGCTGCCATGGCCGCGGTATAGGCCGCGCGATCCACGGCCGCGATGGTTATGTCGAGATCTTCGTGATCGCGCGTCTGACGGCCGAGAAGCGCGTCGACCCCCCAGCCGCCATTGAGCCAGACGTCGATCCCGTTCTGTTCGAGCCAGCCGAGTATCTCGATGACGTCCGCGGCGCTGACCATCGCCGAAGGTGGGATTCTAGACGACGCGGTCTTCCGGCAGCTCCTCGACGAACTCCTGGCCCAGGCGCGCCGCGTCGAAGGCCTTGCCCACCAGGTGGTGGTAAGGCACCCCCGAGAAGAAATGATGGCTTTTGGTGGGGAAGTCCTGGCCCGCCTCGAATTCCTTCCGTTGCAGCGCAATGTAGCCGTCCTGCTGATCCTTTGACATCGCCTGCAGCAGCGCGCTGAGCCCGTAGCCTTCCGCGTGCTGCGCCCCGAGGGTGATGAAGATGAACTTCACGCCCATCTCGCCGAGCTCGGCGAAGGTAATCGGGTTCGGCTCCTTAAACCACTTGAAGGACGAGGACCAGTTGAAGGCAAAGCGCGCGTCGGGGAAGCGTTTCTTGATCTGCTCGCTGAAGGTCTCAACGGCGCCGCGATCGGAGGTGGGGAACTCGCACCAGAGCAGGTCGGGGATGCCGCTGTCCAGGTAGCGCAGGCCGCGGTCGACGGCGAGCTCCATGTGCCGGAGTGACTCGGGGGCGTCGACGGCGCTCAGCCCGTCCGTGCGGGCGATGATGACGAAGTCCCGGTTGCCCAGGTCGTCCGCGACGGCCCGCGCCATCCGCAGCTTGCCGATCATCTCATTGACGGCGATCAGCGCCTTCCCTCCGATATGGCCGCAGCGTTTGGGGAGCACCTGGTCTTCGATGTGCGCGGCGGCGACGCCGGCGGTGACGTAGAGCTCGGTGGTGCGCTGGACGTTGAAGATGTTGCCGTAGCCGCCGTCCATGTCGACGATCACCGGCGGGATGTCGAGGTGGCGCGGCGCCACACCCTTTTCGGGGTCACCGACGGCCATCGTCAGCTGGAACTTGCGCAGCCCGCTGACGGTCCGCCGCGCAGCGTCCGCGATCTCGACGCTGGAGTAGAGGTCCATGTCGGTGGTGCCCAGGTGACCGATGGCGAACGAGTAACCGCTGAAGTAGACGGCTTTGAAGCCGTAGTACATGACCAGCTGCGCGCCCATCGGGTCGTACACGCCCGGGCCGAAGAGGAAGGGTTCGGTGTCGAGCAGCCCGCGCATGCGTGCGCTCGGATGCACGAACCTCGAGGCCGGCACTTTGAAGCCATCGGGTAACAGCGGGCTGGCGACCAGCTGTTTGGTGTGCGGAACAGCGACCCTCGACATCACGCTTGGGCTATTCGTTCCCGTGATCGCGTTCGCAGTCGTCGGGGCATCCACATTCGACGATCTCGGCCCGGCAGGGCTGATAGTCGTCGTGCTCGCGAACCTGGCTCCGTCGAACTTCCATGCTAACCATGGAAGTCAATCTATCAACTAACCCGCCATCAGGTCCAATCGTTTCTCGCGATTAGATCGATAGAGAACCCCTATATCAGATGGAAGCTGGCCGCCATCTCGAGGCCGAGCGCCAGCGCCGCCAGGACCAGCAGGATGCCGACGATCCGGGCGTCGTTGGTCGCGGCGATCGCGGCCAGCTTCACCTCGCGCAGTGCCACGGCCACCTCGGCGCGTGTGTTGCGAACGGCGGCTCGGGCCGCGAGTCGCAGGCGAACCGGCAATGATTCGACCGGGCGGCCGGCACGTGCCGGGCCGTGCTCCGGGTGCAATTGCACGGAAAAGAGTCCCACCTCGCTTCCCTCCTTCCCTGGGCGGACGGGGCTTCCTGACCGTCACCGTAGCAGATCACGCCCGGTCCACGCCAAGCCGCACTGGGTCTCGCCTCAGGAGGGAGTGGGCAGGTTCCAGCGGCTGATCACCGGGTTCTCGTGCTCGTGCCCCAGCACGCTGAGCGCCGCGGTTTGGAGGGCATAATGCCGGCCTCCGGCCGGAGGCTCGCCCAGCCACCGCGCAGCCAGGACGCGAAGGACATGTCCGTGCGCGAAGATCAGCACGTCGCCGGCTGCCCGGCGGACCTCGGCGATCACGCGATCCACCCGACGGCCGATGTCCGCGGGGCTTTCGCCGTCGGGCCCACCATCGCGCCAGAGCGACCACCCGGGGTTCTCTTCGCCGATCTGCCGCGAGGTCAGACCCTCGTACCGGCCGTAATCCCATTCCACCAACTCTGGTCGCAGCTGTGCCTGCGCGCCATAACCCGCAAGCCGGCACGTCTCGACCGCCCGCAACAGCGGGCTGGTAAGGACGAGCGCAAATTGCCAGGCGCGAAGAGGCGCCGCGAGCGCCGCCGCGTGACGCTCTCCCTCCTCGGTCAGAGGCAGATCCGTTCGGCCCGTATGGCGACCGTCGCGACTCCACTCGGTTTCGCCGTGGCGGACGAGCACGACGTTGCCGGCCACGCCGAGCGTCCTTAGCCGGTCCGGAAGTCGATGTGCGAGGCGCCGCCGCTGATTTCGATGTCGAACCGATCGGTCGCCGAGCCGTACTCCGGACTCTGCTTCTGGAAATCACCGCCCAGGTTGGCGGACGCCGAGCCGTTGATGGTGACCGCGCTGACGCCACCGCTGACCGCCACCCGCCATTGCGACGCCGCCGGCGCCGCGATCGTGACGTTGTTGGCTCCGCCCGACACGCTGATCAACACGGTCGCTTTGGGGGCAGACAATTGGGTATCGAGCTGGTTGGCGCCGCCGGAGATGTCGAGCTTGCTCAGCTGGGCGTGGCGGAGATCCAGATGCAGATTGGCCGCCCCGCCCGCGATCTGGATCGACCAGGGGACTTGATCGGTAAGCGTGAGCTGGACATGACGGCGCTGGCCGCCGAAGAGATGAAAGGGCGAAAAGCTCGAGCTCTCGCGGATCTGGAGGGTGCCGGTCTCGCGGTCGAGGGTGATGGTCGGCGGATTTTCACCGCCTGGGTAGTCGACGTGAGCCTGGTAGAGCGAGTCACCGACACCGCCGGCCTTGACGTCGAGGGTGGCCGCGCCGTAATTGATGTCGAGACTCGCCGCGGTCAGGCCGCCGAGCTTCTCCGACGAATCGAAACGCTGGATCCCGAAGGGCGTCGCCGGGGCGAGCGCTGCATACGCCACCGCCGCGACCACGATGACGGCAGTCGCTGCGAGACCGATCAGGGTGGCCTGCTGGCGGGCGAGGGTGTGATTGAGAATCAGTTGCAGGCCGATGATGACGAGCAGCAGCGGCCACAGATCACCCAACCGCTCCAGCGCTTGTGGCGAGAGGACACCCGTGTTCGCCAGTAGAACGATGATCCCGATGGCGATCAGAACCAGCGGGAGGAGGAGGCCGCGGCTCCGGTACATGGCCGGCCCTAGCGACGCCGAACGAGCAGCAGAAGTCCGAGCGCGATCAGGACGGCGGGCCAGAAGAGATCCCAGCGAAGGTTGCTGAGGACGCCGAGGTTGGTCAGAAGGAAGTAGGCGCCCAGCAAGATCAGGATGATGCCCGCCCACAGCCCGGGCGGCCGGTTGCCATAAGGTCCCCACCGTCCATGGTGAGCGGGGGGACCCGACGGAGAGGGACCACCGGCGGGGTCGCCGCTGCCGGGTGGTGGCGCTCCTTGCGACCGCGAGAAGCCGGTTCGGAAGTCTTGCCTGATGTCGTCGCCCATCGCCCGGAGACGCTCGGCGACGCTCCTGGTCGTGGTCGGCGCCGGCCCGTCCTGCGGTGGCTCCATCAAGAACCAGAGCACCAGGTAGAGGAGGATGCCGATGCTTGGTGGCACCAGGGCCAGGACGACGAAAACGACCCGAACCAGAAGCGGGTCAACCCCGAAATAGACCGCCAGGCCCGAGCAGACGCCGCCGATAATGCGGTCCGATCCACGTCGCAAGACGCCCCCTGTCGTCTCACCCATGGCCCGGCAATTATCGCACGCCCGCTCAGGGCGAAAAAAAAAGGGCGCGGGGGTCGCGCCCTCGTCTAATAGTGGGAGTTAGACCGCTCGGCGGCCCACCAGCAGGTTGTAAATGATGCCGATGATCGCCAGCACCAGCAGCAGATGGATGAGGCCACCGCCGACGCTGAGTGCGAACCCGAGAAGCCACAGCACGAACAGCACGACCACGACCGTCCAGATCAAACTAACCATCAGGACCTCCCATAGAGAGTAACGTTCTACATGATAGCGCTGCTATCATGTTACTGCGATGGAGGGGCGGTGTCAACCTCGTCGCTTCGGCCCGGACCCGGACCTTGAGCGGGCTCTCAACAGCCCGGTTCGCCGGGATGTCCGCAGCAGGGCGTGGGTGGGAAGCGAAACCGGTTCGCCATCAGCAGCCGCAGTTTGCGTCCGATGGGCATCGGCTGGCGGAGGTTACCCCAGAACGCGGACGGCGAGGGGCGGCTCAATGATCGAGGTCTTTGACGACGTCGCCGCCGAGCACCACCATCCGGATATGTGCAGGGTCGGCGAAGATCGCCGGGTCGGCCAATGGGTCGGCGTCGAGGACGATCAGGTCGGCGCGCTTGCCCTCTTCGACGGTGCCGGCTTCCTTCTCGATCCGCATCAGCGCCGCGTTCGTCTTGGTGGCGGCGATGATCGCGTTCATCGCCCCCATGACGCGGGCCTGGCAGGCGATCTCCTTGCCTTTCTCGCCCTGCATCTCGGCCAGGACATCGGATCCTGACCCAATCCGCAGCCCCTTTTCGTAGGCGAGCCCCAGCGCGTCATAGGCTCCGGTCAGTCCCTGGCGGATCTTGCGCGCCATGTCCGCGGTCCACCCGTCGCCCGGCTCCAGCCGCGACATCAGCTCATAGGTGATCACCGTTGGGACGAGATAGGTATCCGACCTCTTTAGCAGCTGGTCAGCGGTTTCCTCATCGAGGAAGTTCGCGTGCTCGATGGAGCGGACGCCGGCTTTCAGGCAATTCTGGATCGCTCGCGGTCCATAGGCGTGGGCGAGCACGTAGGTTCCCACCGCGCCGGCAACATCGACGGCCGCGGCCAGCTCGTCGACCGAGAATTGCACATGGTCGAGCTCGTCGGTCGGCGAGGCGGCACCACCACTCGCCATCACCTTGATCTGGTCGGCGCCGCGTCGGAGCGCCTCCCGGGCGGCCCTACGAACTTCGTCCGCGCCGTCGGCGAGGATGGTCTCGGTGGTCAGGCCGTGGACGGCGCGGAAGAGCTCGCGAGCCGTGCGCGGCCGCTGGTTATCGCCGTGCCCACCCGTTTGCGAGAGAAAGGGCCCGCTGATAAAGAGCCTCGGACCGCGGATCAATCCCAACCGGATCGCTTCTTTGAACCCCCAATCGAGACCGCCGGCGTCGCGCACCGTCGTGAAACCGGCCAGCAGCGTGTCTTCGATCTGGCGCGCGATCCGCAGTGCGATCACCGCCGGCGCAAGCGCCACCTCTTCAACCGGGTCCAGGTCAAGACTGGCCAGGTGGACGTGGGCGTCGAGTAAGCCCGGCATCAGCGTCCGCCCCTGGCAATCGACGACCGTCGCGTCCCGGGGTCCGGCAGGCCCGCCCGTCGCGCCGATCCGCTGGATCCGTCCGTCTTCCACGACCACGCGAGAGTCGGGTTGTGGGTCGCGACCGGTGCAGTCGAGGAGGGTCGCGTGTTCGAAGACGACGCTCACGGCCTGTAGTTTATCTACGCAGCGACGTAGGTCAGGAAGAGATCGGTGCTATAGGCGAGCAAGAACCCGAGGAGCAATCCCCATGCCATGGCGGCCGGTGAGTTCAAGCGGCGGCCGATGTGGAACATTTCGTTGACGACGTAGAACAGGGCGCCGGCGGCGAGGGCCAGGAAGAGCACATAGATATAGGTGGAGGTAAAGAGGTAGCCGATCACGGTCCCGAGGAAGGTCGGGGCGCCACCGATCAACCCGGCGACCAGGAGGAAGCTCCAGGACGGCATCGTGCTATCGGTCGCCAGCGGCGCGGCGATACCGAAGCCCTCCGTGATGTTGTGGAGGGCGAAGCCGATCACGAGCACCACCGCAAAGGCGACCGCCCCGGTCGCGGCTGACTGCCCAATCGCCAGCCCTTCCGAGAGATTGTGCAGGCCGAGCCCGGTAGCGATCATCATGGCCAATGTCCTGGGGGCCGGGGGCGCCGCGTGCTTGGTTCGCCCGAACAGCCGGGCATTGAAGTAGACGAGGCCTAGGAGCCCAATCCCGATGCCGGCGGCGAAGATCACGACCAACGCCAGAAAGCCGCGGTCGCCGTGCCGCATCGCCGACAGGCTGGCCTCGACCGGGGCGCCGGCGTGGCTCAGGATGTCCCAGAGCAGGAACAGCAGCACGCCGGTGGCGACCGCGTTGAGCACCCCCTGGACGGTCTTGGAGATGCCGCGAATCCGTCCGACCGGGAGACCGATGAAGATGGTGGCGCCGGCGATCGCGCCCAGCGCCGCGGTGGCGGCGTGACTCACGATCGGATAGTGTTAGTACGTGCGAAGCTCAGGATTAGTTAACGCTAACACACGGACTCGTCCGCCCTCGGAGGTCATCGCCCATTACCTGGAGGCGATTTACTACATTCGGGCCGAGGGCGAAGCGGTGCGCAGCGCACGCCTGGCTGACTGGTTGTCGGTAAGCCGGCCTACGGTGACGGTCGCCCTACGACGCATGACCCGAGATGGAATGGTGCGCCTCAATGCCCACAAGGAGATCGAGCTGACCGCGCGCGGCGATCACGCGGCGGCGGCGATCGTGCGGCGGCACCGCATCATGGAGCGCTGGCTGACCGATGTGCTGGGGCTCGATTGGGTGACGGCCGACGCCGAGGCCGAGCGCCTGGAGCACGCCGTCTCGGAAGTCGTGGAGCAGACACTCTACCGGAGCCTGGGAAGACCGAAGACCTGCCCGCACGGCAACCCGATTCCGGGCCACTCGACGATGCGCGCCAACGAGCTCCGGCTGTCGGCGCTGCGGCCGGGGGACAGCGGGACGATCACCCGGATCTCAGAAGTGGCGCAGCGGGAAGCCCCGCCGCTGCTGCAATACCTTCACGAGCGTGGCCTGCACCCGGGGACGCGGATCACGGTCGAAGAGGTCGACGAGGTCGGCCGCACGATGCAGCTCCGGGCGGCCCGCCGGCTGACGCTCAGCACGGAGACCGCCTCCAAGCTATCGGTCGTGCGTTCCGTTAAGCCGAAACCGAAACGGGCGTCCGCTCCTCCTCGCTGACGACAATCGGCTTGACGGTGGTCGCGGAGTGCGGCAGCACCAGCCAGCCGGCAAGGACGATCGCGCACGAGATGATCGCGATGACGGTTGTCGCGTCCATAGTCTTTTTTCCTCCTTCTTAAAGGGCGTACGCGGGTTCGCCGTGTTGCGAGATATCGAGGCCAAGGACTTCTTCGTCTTCTTGCACGCGCAGCGGAACGAACAGGTTCACGAATTTGAGGATCGCGTAGGTGCCGATAGCCGACCAGCCCCAGGAGGCACCGATCGCCAGCAGCTGGACCAGGACCTGCTTCGGGTTGCCGTAAAAGAGGCCGTTGGCCGCGGTCGAGTTGATCGCGACGGTGGCGAACAGGCCGGTGGCCAGCGCGCCCCAGGTGCCGCCGATACCGTGCACGGCCCAGACATCGAGGGCATCGTCGACGTGGATCCGCTCCCGCAGCTGGATGGCCAGGTAACAGACTACCCCTGCGCCGAACCAGATCACGATCGCGCCCATCACGTTGACGAATCCCGAGGCCGGGGTGATCGCCACCAGGCCGGCGACGGCGCCGGCGGCGGCACCCAGCACGCTCGGCTGCCGCTTGTGGTACCAGCTGACCGTCATCCAGGTCAGGGCGGCCATGGCGGTCGCGGTATTGGTCACCACGAAGGCGCTGGTTGCAAGCTGGCCCGCGGCAACGGCGCTCCCCGCGTTGAAGCCGAACCAGCCGAACCACAGCAGGCAGGCGCCCAGGATCGTCATGGTGGCGTCGTGTGGTTCGACCTTCTCCTTGCCGAAGCCCAGCCGCCGCCCGAGAACGAGAGCCGCCACGAGCGCCGAAACGCCCGAGCTGATATGCACGACCGTCCCCCCGGCGAAGTCGAGGGCGCCAAGGTTGTGCAGCCAGCCGCCCGCCCCCCAGACCCAGTGCGCGATCGGGTCGTAGACGAAGGTTGCCCAGAGCAACGAGAAGAGCACGAAGGCCTTGAAGCGCTGGCGTTCCGCGAAGGCGCCGCTGATCAGCGCCGGCGTGATCACAGCGAACATCATCTGGAAGATCATGTAGGCCTGGTGGGGGATGGTGGGTGCGTAGTCGGCGTTGGGCGTGAAGCCCACGTTGTTGAGTCCGACCCACTCCAGGCCGCCGATCAGGTGGAACTTGTCCGGTCCGAAGGCGAGGCTGTAGCCCCACAGGACCCACTGGACGCTGATGAGGCACAGGATGAAGAAGCTATGCATGATGGTCGACAACACGTTCTTGCGGCGGACGAGCCCGCCGTAGAAGAACCCGAGCGCCGGCGTCATCAGCATGACCAGCGCCGCGGACGCCAGTACCCAGGCGGTATCCCCACTATCGATTTTCATGCCGGCATTGTCCGGCTTCAGCCGCGTCCCGGGAATGGACCAGAGCTACGGAAATGGAACCGCCTTCTCGTGCAGCCGGCACAAATTGGCGAATGCTGCTCAAAATCTCGGCCTGGACCCTTGACGAGACGGTAGCCGATGCAAAGAGCGCAACATTTACCGAGCCGGCACTTTATAGGCTTGAAATGACGACCCGGATCCTGACCCGAGTCCTACTGAGCCTGGAAGCTGGCGTTTTCCTGCTGGTCGGAGGCATTTGGCTCGCATCGGCATTCATTCCGTCGGGCTTTGTCGAAGGGACGTCGTCCCCCGGAAGCTATTGGCTGCCGGGATTCACGTTGGCCTATGGAATGGGTCTCGTTTACTTGGTTATTCGATGGGGCTCGCCATCAAGATCAATCCGATTTATTACCGGAGTTGCGCAACTGCCGATTTTTCCTGGCGTTGTGGCTATATATAACAACGGAGCCATCCAAGCCTCCAGTCTTGCTGCTGCCCCTCCATTCCAAGCCTCCAGTCTTGCTGCTGCCCTTCCATTTATCGTTCCGGCCGCGCTGCTCGTGCTCGCATTGCGTCCCGACGACGGGACGTCGTACGGAGCAGAGGGTCGGTCGGTGGCGCACCCTGAGCAGGGGACCAAGCCGATGGCGGTTGGCGCCGCCCTGCTGTCGGGAGGTGGCGCGATTGCTCTCGGCTGCTTGCTGATAGCCGTACTCTTTGGGGTGCTGTTTATTGGCGTCGTCCTGGAATTGTCGACGAAGTGCCGTGCTGGATGCTAAAGATCAGGAACAACAGTCATCCGGAATGCCTACCGGTGGTGCCAGGTTCGCTTGTCGTGGCAGAAATGCACCGCAGCCGGCTTGAGCCCACGCATCTTCTCCAGCGACCGGCCGAAAGTCGCGTCGTCTTCCATCATGCCCTCGCGCGGTGCCTCGCCGTCGAACATCTTCACCGTCCAGCACGCGTCGCCGGTCAGCAGGGCGAGGCCTGCGCTGGTATCGACCTCGACGCTCTGATGGCCCGGGGTGTGGCCCGGGGTGGTGATGACCCGAACGCCGGGCACGATCTCGCGCTCCCCGTCGAGGAGCTCGTAGCGCGCGCCCGAGTACTCGAGCCAGGCCGCGGGCGTGTCCGCATAGCGGTACCGACGCTCGTACTCGGTTCGCTGCACGTAGAGGGGCGCCTTCGGGAACACTGCGTTCTGGCCACAGTGGTCGAAATGGAGATGGGAGTTGATGATCCACCGAATGTCCGACGGATGGACGTCGTGCTGACGCAGGGCCTCGGCCACGGAGGCGTTCACCGGCCGGTAATCCTTGATCAACTCCAATGGTGTGCCGTAGCCCGTGTCCACCAGCCCGGCGCCGCCGGGGTGCTTGATCAAGAAGCCGTGCACCGGGATCTCGAGAGGGAACTCGGCGAGCCAGAGGTGCCCAAGGTCCAATCGGACGATCGATTCCGGCGCGAGCTGCACCGCGTGATCCTACAAAGTCCCCTCCCCCGCTCGCGGGGGAGGGTAGGGTGGGGGGTTCCTAAGCCTTCAGCAGCGGCAGAATCTCGTAGTTGCCACCCAGCAGCTCCGACGCCGGCGCGTTCAGGTACCCCTGCAGCACCGACGCATACACGGAGCGAAAGTCTGTCGTGAACTTGAGATTCCCGTTATCGAGGTCGGCGAGGCTTGGCTGCTGGCCGTAGAGGCCGCCCTTCACCGGGGCGCCGAGCAAGAACATCGGCGCGGCCGTCCCATGGTCGGTCCCGGCGCTGCCATTTTCTTTGACTCGCCGTCCAAACTCTGACCACGTCATCACCAGCACCTTGTCGCCATAACCGTGGCCGGCCAGGTCTTGCGTGAAGGCGGCGAGCGCCTGGTCGAGATCGAGCAGGAGCTTGTCATGAACCGGCTTCTCGCGCGCGTGGTTGTCGAACCCGCCGAGAGTGACGTGCGCCACGCGAACCCCCAGCCCCGACACGATGGTCTCGGCCACCAGCTTGAGCGAGCTGGCGATCGGACTGTTCGCCGGATAGGTGGCTTTTGCCTGGTAGGTCGCATCGGTCGCCTGCAGGGCGTGCGACGCCTGCAGCGCTTCCTGCAACGTGGTGTCGAGCAACGCGCCGAACGGCGCTGGTGCCGCCGTCTTGAAGGAGCCATAGAACTTCATCAATGGGTTCTCGACGTCGACCTGCGTGCCGTGCTCGTTGACCGGCTGGACGCGGAACGTGCGCAGCGACTGCAGCGCCGTCACCGGGGTCTTCGAGCGCAGCTCCGGCGGTACCAGTGAGCCGGCGCTCACGCCCTCTAGGGCATGGTTCGGGCTCTCGCCCACCTTGTCTAGGTAATTGAGGTAGCGTCCAAGCCAGCCGTCGCCGATGCCTCCCTGGACGCTGGCGGTCTCCCAGATCGACATCGAGGCGAAGTGCGAGAGGTTCGGGCTTGGGTAGCCGACGCCCTGGACGATCGCCAGCTGCCCCGCATCCCAGCTGGCTTTCAAGCCCTTGAGGTTCGGATGCAGGCCGAGCTGGTTGTTGAGCGTCAGCACGCCGCTGTCCTGCCGCAGCGTCGGCCGGGCATCGTGATAAGCGCCGTCCTGGAAGGGGATCAGCGTGTTGAGGCCGTCGTTGCCGCCGGCCAGCTGGACAAGGACGAGGATGCGGCCGTTGGACGTCGCTTGCGGCGAGTCGGCGGTGGCGGCCGCTACGCCGTTGGCGAAGATGCTGGGTACCGCCGACCCGGCAAACACCGGCAGCAGGCCCTGCTTCATGAAATCGCGGCGGCTAAACATTGGTGCTCATCTCCATCAGTTCAGTTGAAACTCCGGCGTCGCCATCACCATGAACAGGAGGCCGGCGCGGTCGTCCGGATGGGCGCCGGCAAAGGCGTGCAAGCCATCTCGCGTGTTGCTGGTGACGTTGCCATCGACCAGGGTGGCGGTCAACTGATCGACGCTCTGCGCGGGCGACGACGCCGCGGTGCGCCGCGCCGCCGCGTTGGCGAAGTTGATCCGGTTGAGCAGCGTCGAGCTGTTGATCCACGAGGTGCCGGCCGGCCAGCCGGCCACGTTCGGCGGATAGAAGAGCACCTGGCCCATCGGCGCCATCGCGTTGGCGGCCGCCACAAAGGCCCTGGCATCGGCGCCGGTCGCGCGCAGCGTCTGGGCGGTGAGTTCCGCCGGGCTCTTTACCAGCGCCCGATATGACTTCGCCGAATAGAAGACGTCCAGGTTGAAGATTTCGCGGACAACCGCCCCCACGTTGTAGTGCGATTGCTGGAAGGTGTCGGCGAGGTGACGCACGATCTCCGGCTCCGGGTTCTGGTAAGCGAAGAAACTGAAGAGTCGGGTGGACAGGCGCTCCGCGGTTGCCCGCAGTGGCACCAGCATCTCTACGATGTCGTCGCCGGTGAAGTTACCGGTCTTGCCCATGAAGGTCTTCTGCCCGCTGTCGTGCAGGCGCGCCACGAACATCGAGTCCGTCGTGTAGCGCAGCTGCTTGCCCCCGGTCAGCGTCCAGCCGGTGAACGCTCGGGCGGACTCCCGGACATCGTCCTCGGTGTAATGCCCGATACCGGTGGTGAAGAGCTCCATCAGCTCGCGGGCGTAGTTCTCGTTGGGCTTGCCTTTGCGGTTGGTCTCGGTGTCGAGGTAGACCATCATCGCCGGGTCTTTCGAGACCGCCTTCAGCAAATCGTCGAAGTTGGCGAGCGCCATCTTCCGAAATAGCTGGTTCTGCGTAAACATCTGCGCCGGCCCGGCCTTGTCCAGCCCGCTGGTCAGCAGGCCGTGCCAGAAGAGCGTCATCTTCTCTTCGAGCGGCCGCGCCGTCTGCACCATCCGTTGCAGCCACCAGGCCTGGACGGCGCCCGCATTCGGTCCCTTCGCAGAGGTGAGGTCGAGGGTCGGGAGCTGTCCGTCGAGCGTTGCATTCGACGTTTGCTGGTAATCGAGCAGCGACTGCGCCATGTCCTTGGTGCTCATCGCGGCGAGCCGATCGATCTCCTGCACGGTGCCGCCGAAGCCGGCCCGACGCAGCAGGTGGGCGGCGCGAACGCGCGGGTTGCTCAGCGCGCCCTGGTAGTCATGGGTGAGATCCCGCACGCGGTTGAGGATCTGCGCCAGGTCGCTCCCCTTCCAGAGGACCGCCACGGCGGCCGCCCCAGCGCCGGCTGCCCCGGTGGCCAGCACTGCCCGACGCGAGACCGGCCGCCGCCAGATCGGCGTCGAACTCGTCGCGGGCGACGAAGTCGGCGCGGCGTCGTCCATATTCACAGGTAAGGCTATGGCCGCGGTGTGAACCCGGCCTGAGAGGGCCCTTAGAAGGTTCAACGGCGGTTCGCCACCTGCTCCGGCGGCGGCTCGGATCGTCTAGTAGCCGGGGCGCGACGTGCTCGAGGTGCCGCCCGAGCCGGAGCCGTTGTAGGAGCCGCAGCCCGCGAGGCCACCCACCAGCAGCATCAAGCTGACCACAAGAACGATTGCGCGTTTCATTGCCTTAATCTACGGCGCCTGGTTACGGTTGGCGCCGGCCGCGCGAGCGTCCATATACTGGAGAAAGAGCGAGCTCCGGTGGGGAAAGGCGAGTCCAGGAGGCGGTTGCTTGGCCCAGCCCGTGTCGCGCGAATCGATCGAAAAAGAACCCCGCACCCGACGCGCCGATAAAGCGGTCGCCTCCGTCTGTCCCTATTGCGCCGTCGGCTGCAGTCAGCTGATTTACGTCAAGGACAAGCGCATCATCGACATCGAGGGCAACCCGGCCTCGCCCATCAACGAAGGCACCCTGTGCCCGAAGGGCGCCTCAACCTATCAATATCTTGTCAACCCCAACCGGGTGTCGACGGTGCGCTACCGCGCGCCCCACTCGGACCACTGGGAAGACCGGTCCCTCGAGTGGGCGATGGACCGCATTGCCACGCTCATCAAAGAGACGCGCGACGCCACGTTCGTCGAGCGCACCCCCGCTGGGACGCTCGTCAACCAGACGACGGCGATCGCGGCCCTCGGCGGGGCCACGATGGACATCGAAGAGAACTACCTGATCAAGAAACTCTTCAGCGGCGGCCTGGGCGTCGTCTCGATCGAAAACCAGGCGCGAATATGACATAGCTCCACTGTCCCCGGTCTGGGGACGAGCTTCGGGCGAGGCGGGGCCACCACCTTTCAGCAAGACCTCGCCAATGCCGACGCCATCCTGATCATGGGCAGCAACATGGCGGAGAATCACCCGGTCGGCTTTCGCTGGCCGATGAAGGCCCGTGAGAAAGGGGCGACCATCATCCACGTCGACCCCCGCTTCACGCGTACCTCTGCCGCCGCCAACCTCTACGTGCCGATCCGCTCGGGCAGTGACATCGCGTTTCTGGGCGGGCTGATCAACTACGTGCTAACGCACGACAAATGGTTCAAGGAGTACGTGCTCGCCTACACCAACGCGTCGACGGTCGTCGGCGACGACTACGTCGATGCCGAGGACAACGGCGGCCTCTTCTCGGGATACGATCCGCAATCCGGTAGCTACGACAACGCCAGCTGGGCCTACTCCGGCAAGCGCGACGAGACACTGCAAGACTCGCGCTGCGTGTTCCAGATCCTCAAACGCCACTACGCGCGCTACACGCCCGAGATGGTCGAGCGGGTATGTGGTACACCACAGGACCTCTTCCTCCAGGTCGCCGAGATTCTGGCCACAAACTCCGGGCGCGAGCGAACCAGCGCCATCTGTTACGCGGTCGGCTGGACGCAACAGAGTTACGGTGCCCAGATCATCCGGGCGGCCAGCATCCTCCAGCTGTTGCTGGGTAACATCGGTCGCCCGGGTGGTGGCATCATGGCGCTGCGAGGCCACGCCTCGATCCAGGGATCCACGGACGTCCCGACGCTCTTCGACCTCCTACCGGGCTATCTGCCGCACCCGGCGGTGGCCAGGGGCGACGCCACGCTCGACGATTACCTGCGCCAGTCAGCACCCAGGGGTGGGTACTGGTCGAACGCTCCCAGTTTCCTGGTGTCGATGCTGAAAGCCTGGTATGGGGACGCGGCGAGCAAAGCGAACGAGTTCGGCTATCAATGGATTCCAAAGCTAACGGGCGATCACTCGCACATTTCCACTGCCGCCGCCATGATGGACGGCAAGGTCAAGGGCTTCATCGTCTTCGGCCAGAATCCCGCGAACGGGAGTCCCCACTCTGGCTTGCAGCGCAAAGCGCTCACGCAGCTCGACTGGATGGTCGCGCTCGACCTCTACGAGACCGAGACGGCCGCCTTCTGGTACGCCGCGCCCGAGGGATGGAAGCCGGCCGACATCAAGACCGAGGTCTTCCTCATGCCAACTGCCGGACCGGGGGAGAAGGAAGGGACATTCACGAACACCCAGCGGCTTCTGCAATACCACGACAAAGGGGTCGATCCGTCGGGCGACACCCGGTCCGACCTCTGGTTTCTCTATCACCTCGGACGGCGCCTGAAAGATCTCTATCGCGGGTCGACTGAGCCACGGGACGAAGGACTGCGCAGTCTCACCTGGGACTATCTCCCGGAGCGTCCCGATCCGGAGTCAAGGATCGAGGACGAGCCATCGGCGGAGAAGGTCCTGATGGAAGTCAACGGCTACACCGTGGCCGACCACGAGCAGATTGCCGGCTTCGACCATCTGAGGGATGACGGCTCGACGGCGTGCGGCGTCTGGATCTACTCCGGCGTGTTTCCCGCTCCGGAGAAGAATCTGGCCCGTCGCCGAAACCGCACCCCGGGCAATTACGTCGATCCCGAGTGGGGCTTCGCCTGGCCGGCAAACCGGCGCATCCTCTACAACCGCGCCTCCGCCGACCCTGCCGGCAAACCCTGGTCCGAGCGCAAGAAGTACATCTGGTGGGACGCGGGTGCTGAGAGCTGGACCGGCGTCGATGTGCCGGATTTCCCGTTGAAGAAGGCACCCGGAACGCCGGCGAAGGAGCAGGGCAGTGGACTCGACCTGCATTCCGGTTCCGATCCGTTCATTCTGAAAGCCGACGGTCGCGGCTGGCTGTTTGCCCCGAGTGGACTCAAAGACGGCCCGCTGCCGACGCACTACGAGCCGCTGGAGTCACCGATTATCAATGATCTTTATCCGCGGCAGGACAGCCCGGTCGCCAAGCGAATGCGCCGCAAGGACAACCCCATCAGTCCACCCGGCGACCCGCAGTACCCCTACGTGGTCACGACCTACCGTGTGACCGAGCAGTACACCTCGGGCTCGATGTCGCGCTGGAACAGCTGGCTCAGCGAGCTGATGCCCGAGATGTTCGCCGAGATCAGTCCCGAGCTGGCTGCCGAGAACGGCATCGAAAATCTCGATTGGGTCGTGGTGTCGACGCCGCGGAATCAAATCGAGTGCAAGGCCCTCGTTACCCGCCGCATGCGCCCGTTCCGTCACAACGGCAAGATCATTCACGAGGTCGGTCTGCCCTATCACTGGGGCTACAAAGGGCTGGTCACGGGTGCCATGGCCAATGACCTGGTGGCGCTGTCGGAGGAGCCGAACGTTTACATCCAGGAAGACAAGGCACTCACCTGCAACCTGCGAAAGGGCCGATTGCGATGATCGATGGCTACAAGCGGCTCATGAATCTCGAGGAGCCCCCGCCACCAAAAAAGGCGAAAGGCTTCTTCACCGACACCAGCCTCTGCATCGGCTGCAAGGCCTGCGAAGTCGCCTGCAAGCAATGGAACCAGTTGCCCGCCGACGGGTTCGCCATCACCGGCAACAGCTACGACAATACCGGTCACCTGGGCGCCACTACCTGGCGCCACGTCCAATTCATCGAGCAGGCGAAGGCCAACGGCCGTCAGGAGCAGCGCTGGCTGATGATGTCGGACGTCTGCAAGCACTGCGCCAACGCGGCGTGCCTCGAGGCCTGCCCGACGGGCGCGCTGGTGCGCACCGAATTCGACACCGTCTACGTGCAGCAGGACATCTGCAACGGCTGTGGCTTCTGTGTGCCCGCGTGCCCCTTCGGGGTCATCGACCGCGTGCCGAAGGAGAGTACCTTCGAAGTGGGGACCGCGCACAAGTGCACCCTCTGCTACGACCGGCTGAAGGATGACATGACGCCCGCCTGCGCCAAGTCGTGTCCGACCGCGTCGATCCAGTTCGGCGACGTCGAGGAGTTGCAGCAGCGCGCGCGGGAGCGGCTTGGCGAGCTCAAGGCACGCGGGGAGTCCTCGGCGCGCCTCTACGGAATGCCGGAGGGGAAGGAGGCAGTGGAAGTCGGTCCGCTACATGCCTTCTTCCTGCTGCTCGATAAGCCAGCGGCTTACAACCTGCCCGAGGTCCCGCGCCTGCCGCGCAAGACGATGGCGGAACGCTACGGCTGGAGTGCCGCGGTCGGAATTGGATTCGCGATGGTGGCGGCGCTCGTGTTCCGCGGCGGCCGCCGATGAACGAAGGTCAGGGCTATTACGACAATCCGGTCGTGCGCCGTCCGGTATGGACCTGGGAGGTGCCGGCCTACTTCTGGCTCGGCGGGATGGGCGCCGGCGCGTTCGTCACGGCGTCGGTGGCGCAAACGTTTGGATCGGCTGAGGATCGGCGCATTGCCGCCGATGGTTACTACCTCGCCGCTGGTTCGCTCCTTCCGTGCGCCCCGCTCCTGATTGCCGACCTTGGCCGCTCCGACCGCTTTCTCCACATGCTGCGCATCTTCAAGCCGCTCTCGCCGATGAACCTCGGCGCCTGGACCTTGACCGGCTTCACGCCGCTTGCTGTTGCGCGGGCCGCGTCACACGCGGCCGATTCGGGCCTGCTTCGCGGCCCTCTCCGGGTGCTCGCCGGGCTCGTGCCACGTCGCCTCACCGAGCTGACCGGCTCTCTTCTTGGCCTGACCCTTGCCGGTTACAGCGGCGTTCTATTAGGCGCGACCAATGTCCCGTTATGGGCGAAGAGCAAGTTGTTGGGTGGCGTGTTCATGGCCTCGGCATTGTCGAGCGGTTCGGCCGCGGTGACGCTCCAGGCCGCCCGCCGGGGCCGCGCGCCCGAGGCAACGTTGCACCGACTCGCGGCGCTGGAATCGGCCGCGTCGCTTGGCGAGATGGCCATCGTTGCCGGCTACCTGGCGCAGTCGGGAAGGACCGCGCGCCCATTGACGACGGGTCGTTTTGCCGCGCCGTTCTGGCTCGGCGCGGTTGGCGCGGGTAGCGTGCTGCCGCTGCTGCTTCATCGATTTACGCGTCGCCATCACGGCCGCACCCTACGATCGCTCTCAACCGCTGCGGCGCTTTGCACCATCGCGGGATCCCTCGCCCTTCGGTGGAGCATCTTCGAGGCTGGGAAGGATTCGTCAGAAGACCAGGCGGCGTCGTTCGACCTGTCGAAGGCCTGAGAAGATCTCGGCGGGTGCGACAGCTCGATCTCAACGCGGACGTCGGCGAAGGGGACCCGGAAGCCGATACGGCGCTACTTCCACTGGTGAGTTCGGCCAACATCGCCTGCGGACTTCACGCCGGTGACACGCACACGATGCGAGCGACCGTGGCGTTGGCGATGCGACACGGCGTGGCCGTCGGTGCCCACCCTGGGTTCGACGATCGCGAAGGCTTCGGCCGGCGGCCACAGCAGCTGACCGCGGACGAAATCCGAGAGCTCCTTGTCACTCAACTTGATGCGCTCGACGCGATAGCCCGCGCCGAAGGCACCACGCTGCACCACGTCAAGCCGCACGGCGCGCTCTACAACCAGGCCGAGACCGACGGCGGCTTGGCGAATGCAATCGTCGCGGCCATCCGCGCGTTCGATTCGACCCTACGGTTGGTGGGGCGCGCCGGATCGGCGATGGAGCAGGCAGCGCGGGCGGCGGGCCATGCCTTTAGCGCCGAAGCCTTTGCCGACCGGCGCTACCGGGCCGATGGCACGTTGTTGCCGCGGGCTGAACCAGGCGCGCTCCTCGTCGATCCTGAAGAGGTGGCACGCCAGGTTCGCTCGCTGGTTACTGATAGTGAAGTCCGCGCCAGTGACGGCAGCCGGGTTGCCGTATCGTTTGAAACCCTGTGCGTACATGGCGACACCCCTGGCGCCGCGAGCCTGGCAAGGCGGATCCGTCAGGAACTGGGAGCGCTTGGGGTCAGCGTTTCCACCCCGGGCTGATCGTCCTCATCGTCCTGGCGGTCGCCGGCTCCGCGGTCCTCGGGCACCAGCTGGGGCTGTCTTCGATGCAGCCATCGACGGCAAGCGCGAAGCGACTCATCGTCGTCGACCCGTATGCGGCCGGGGGCACCTGGTACAAGGGCAACCTGCACGTCGCCTCCGTTCGGGGCGTCGGGAAAGACCTACCTGCGGCGATCGGCGCCTGGTATGCGGCGCACGGCTACGCGTTCCTCGGGATCAGCGATATGAACACCTACACCTGGGCCTCCGAGTATGGTGACTCGTCCCACCCGGCTATCCCCATGGTCGACGCCACCTATCCCTTTGCCGAGCTGCTCGCGGTCGGCATGGATCACTGGCAACCCGCCAGCGACCTTCAGGGCGCCGTCGATTGGATCGCGCGTGATGGCGGCTTGCCGGTACTGGCCGCGCCCGGCTCCACCGCCAGACCCCAAAATCTCGCGGCGGTGCTGGCGGTCCACGGCCTCTTCGGTCTCGAAATCTATGACGCCAGGGTGGAGAACAGCAATCCGGGTCAGGGAGACGCGACCGCGATGTGGGACCGCCTGCTCTCGGCCGGGAATCGTGTCTTCGCCTTCGCCGGCGATGACGCGACCAGCTTGAACGACCCCGCACTCGGTCGTGCCTGGATCGAAGTGCTCGCGCCGGCATCAGATATTGCCTCCCTGCTGAGCTCGCTTCGCGAGGGTGCTTTCGTCGCCTCAACGGGAGCTGAGTTCACGCGGTTGAACGTCGCAGGGACGACGATCACGGCCGACGCGTCGCCCGGCGCCAGTCTGCGCTTCATCGGCCGCGGCGGTCAGCAGCTGAAAACCGTCGCAGGCAGCGCCGGGTCGTACCAGATCCGAGGTCATGAAGGTTATGTCCGCGTCGAAGCGACCGCCGCAAACGGCGCCAAGGCCTGGAGTCAGCCCTTCTTCATCAGCTGGCGGTGAAATTGCGACCGCGGGCGCCGACGTCAGCGGCCAGGGCCGCGCTGTTGCGCTCTGCTAGCCAGCGGATTGGATGGCATCCAAGTCCTTCAACAGCTGCGGATTCGAGAATGCGCTCGTGCGCGGCCAGTAGCCCCCAGCCGTTACGTTCTCACACCCGTCTCGCTCGACGATCACAGTCCAGCGGTCCCCGTTGGCATAGGTGAACGCCAAAACATATTTCTGCCCTACGCAGTTTGGACAGGACTGCACCGTGATGCCAGAAGCGGCGCTGGGCGCCAGACGATTGAGGTCCTGAACGACTTTGCCGATGGTTGCCGGGTCGCGGACGATCAGACCGTTCACGGACATGGCTTTCGGCGACCCCACCACAAGGAGGGTGTTGGGGAGCGGGGTCTGCTGCGTCGGTCGGAGCATCAGTCCCACTGCGAAGGTAAATCCACTTATAAGGAGAAGGCCGCCGAGAGCGATGGCGCGACGGCGCCAGTGTCCGGTTTCTAGCCGATCGAGAAAGCGTTGCCATCGAACCTGCTCTTGCCGCATGCGGCGCTGTAACGCAGGTGATGGATCAGTCTGGCATCCGCATCGGATGCTTGGTATTTACCGTGTTCACGGCGCCTACCAGCGTCGAGCGGAGCTGAGCTCGGCGGCAGCCGTTTGCGACTGGGGGGTTGGGGCCGGACCGGCTGCCGTCGAGAAATGCCAGATCTTTCGGCCCGCAATGCCATTGAGGGTGTAGGTCAACTCAGCCGTATAGGTGGTGCCCGGTTGGAGCGGCGTGTTGGCGAGGAAAGCAAAGGAATTCTCGGTCTCGGCGCTCGGTTGCAGCGAAATGCCGGGCAAATCCGTGCCCGACGGGTCTCGTAGGTGAAAGCCCGTGATCGTCACCCGCGCATTGCGGTCGAAGGTGGCGGAGACGGGATAGCCGATCGGGTAACTGGCGTTGGGTGCGGGATCCGGGATCTCGTTGCCGTTGAAGGCGGTCGGCACGTTGACCTGGCTGTCGGCCGGATAGAGGATGACCCGCCCGGTGGTCGTTTCCCGGTACGACATGTCCATCACCTGGACCGTCATCGGCCCCAGGTAGGCGTCCCCGTAGCCGAGCTCCATCAGGTCGGCACGAAGCAGGGGGAAGCGGTGATACACGGAATCGATCCAGTCGCTGACCGCGGCCGCGGGATCGGTGCGGTGGGTGATGACCTCCGCCATCGACCGCTGCGGGTAGCCGAAGTGCTGCGCCCGTGTCAGCACGTTGTCCCCGATGTAGCCCTGGCCGCTCGCTTCCTCTTTATGAATGCCAAGATCGCGGATGCTCGCCAGCGCGCCATTGAAGAACGTGTAGAAGGCGTGGGAGAGCGCTGACTGGTGGATGATCGTCGAGCTGGTGACCGGACCCAACCCGGCCAGCCGCCGGTAGCGGTTCACGGCCGCTAGCGCGAGCGCCTGCCGGTCGACTGCCGCCTTGTCGAGATCGACGAAGGTTGCGGCCGGTGCCGCGCCAACGCCGCTGGGGGCCACCGTCCCCTGGGCCGCCTTGGCCGCGCTGGCCTCGTCTTTGTTCAAGTAGCGGAGCACGGCGACCAGGTAGGCGCCTGCCTCCTGATCCGTCGGTTGCGCCGCAATTGCGGCGCGCTCATCGCGAATCGCGGTGGTCGGGTCCTTGTCTCTGGCGACCGCGATGTCGCCCAACAGCTTGAGGTCGAGCGCGCTTCGCGGCTGCAGCTGAAGAGCTGCCTGGTACGCGCTCTTGGCGACGTCGTAGTCCTGGGCGAAGAGCGCCACCTCGCCCAGTTGCTCACGCAGTCCCGCGTCATCCGGTGACAGGGTTGCGGCCCGTTGCAGGAACTCAGTCGCGCCGCTCAGATCCTGACGGGCGATGGAGAAGCGCGCCAGTTCGAGCAGCCGCTCGACCCACTTGGGCTGCGCACCCGCCGCCAGCTTGAGGTGCACGAGCGCCTGCGTGTAGTCCTTCTTGTCGCGGTAGTAGTTGGCCCAGTTGCGCTCGACCTCCGCCTTGTCGTAGTCGGACCCCTTCTTGGCGAGCTCGGCGCCTTTGTTCAACTGGGTCTGGGCGTCGGCGTAGTGGCCGACGTCGGCGAGGGCCTCCGCGTAGAACACGTGGGCGAGCGTCGAGCTGGGCGCCGCCTTGATGGCTGCGGCCCCGTCCCGCGCGGCCGACTGGATGTCGTCGTTCCAATCCTCCACCCGGGTCAGGATGGTCAGGACGAAGCCGTCGTGGGGAGCAATGGTCTGGGCTTTCTTGGCTTCGACCAGCGCGGCCTGTTGCTTCGTCTGGTAATTGAGGACCAGCGCATAGGCGGCGTGGTCTTTGGCGTCCTGCGGATGCTGCTTGATCAGGTCCTGCAGCTGCGTGGTGGCCGCGGCATATCGGTTCTGAAACATGAGGGCCAGCGCCGATTCGGCACTCGGCGCGCTCGGCTTGGGTGCGACCGGGTCGCAGGCGGCCAGCAGGACAGCAAGAAGAAGGATCGCGCCGCCCCGCCGCCTCACGGGGTCAGTTTATCGGGAGGTTCTTAAAGAGTCGTAAGGGCCAAATTGGTGACGATCCGGTGACGCCGCTCCGCTGGAAAGCGGCCGGCCAAACGTCGCACTCGCATGACCGAGCGCGCCCGCAAGCTGGACGCAAGCCGGCTCAAGGTGATTTCCGGCGGCAGTCCGACGCCGGCGCCGTCGTACCGGCTGCTGACGCAAGTCAGCGCCGCGCTCAGCAGCTCGCTCGATCTCGATCGCACCCTCAAGGACGTCCTCGAACGCATGAACGCGCTGGTGGCCTTCGATGCAGCCACCATCTTTCTGTTGGACGACTCGCGCACCGAGCTCCATGTCAAAGCCGCCCTCGGCGTGCCGGTCGCCCTCAAAGAAGTCAAGAGCTTCAAGGTGGGGGAGGGTGTGGTCGGCTGGGTGGTGCGCCACGGCGCGACCGCCGTGATTGCGGACTCGTCCAAGGACGCGCGCTACAAGGTGACCGGTGCCGAGCGCCGGTCCAAGACGGTGCTGGCCGCCCCGCTGCGCGCCCAGGAGAACCTGCTGGGGGCGCTGGTCCTGGTTCGGGCCGCGCGCGAGCCCTTTGGTCCGGAGCATCAGAAACTGGTCGAGGCGATCGCCACCCAGGCGGCGGTGGCGATCGATCACGCTCGACTATTCGAAACTGAGCGCGCTTCGCGGCGCCGAGCGGAGGCGCTGCTGGCCACGGCGCAAGCCGGCAGCGAGGCCGTCACCACGCCGGAATTGCTCCAGCGGGCCGTTAAACAGGTGGCCTTCGCCATGCGTGCAACTGCCGCCGCCGTCATCCTGCCGGACGAGGAAGGCGAGATCATCGAGGCGGCCTTCGATGCCTCAGATCCGCCGGCCTTCGGTCTCGAATCGCTTCGCAGCCAGCCCATCGGCGCGCTGCCGTTGATGGCCGGCCTGGCGGAGTCGGTGCGGCCGCTCGTGCTGCTGCGCGCCACTCGGCCGTCACTGCTCGATGACGCGTTCTGGTCGCACAGCGAGGCACAGGCGGTCGCCGCGGTCCCGGTTCGATGGCAGGGACGGATGACCGCCGCGCTGCTGGTCGGTTTTGCCGATGCCGAGCGGCTGACGCCGTCCGAGCTGGAGCTGTTGGATGAGATCGGCCGCCAGGTGGCGTTGGGGATGGAACGGCTCCGGCTGCAAGGCCGGGTCCAGGACCAGCAGAACGAGATGGCCGTGGTCTCCGAGCGCAACCGGATCGCCCGCGACATGCACGATGGGCTCGTCCAGTACGTCTACGCGCTCGGGCTCCAGCTCGAGCACGCGCGTGACCTAGCGGTCAGCCAGCCCGATGCCGTGCCGCCGGTCCTCAGCGGTTCGATCCAGCAGCTGAATCATGTCCTGTCGGAGATGCGGACCTTCATCTACCAGTTGCGCCCGATCATCATGAAAGAGAAGGAGATCGGCCAGTGGGTGTCCGACCTGTGCACGCACTTTCAGGAGGCGACCGGCATCCCGGTCCGGGTCGAGGTCGGGGCCTCGCCCAGTGAAGACCTGTCACCGGAAATCTCCATCGCCCTCTTTCGCATCATTCAGGAGTCCCTCGCGAACGTTTACAAGCATGCCGAAGCCACCCACGCCACGCTCTCGCTCAACTTTGGCGACGAGGCGGCGACACTGGTGATCGAGGACGACGGCAAGGGCTTCGATGTCGACGCTCGGCCAATGCCCGGAATCGAACGCGGTCGGGGACTGCCGAATATCGAGGAGCGTGTGCACGAGCTCGGTGCCACCCTGACCCTGGAGAGCGCGCCCGGCGCCGGTACCCGGCTGGAGGCGGTGTTTCCCTACCGCCGATGAGCACCGGGACGGTTCGCCTGTTGATCGCCGACGATCACGAGATGATCCGGCTCGGGCTTCGCACCATCCTCGAGTCTGATCCGCGGATTCGGGTCGTGGGTGAGGCGGCCTCGCCTCAGGACGCGGTCTACCAGGCGGCGCTGCTGCGCCCTGACGTGGTGCTGCTCGACGTTCGCATGCCGGGCGGGAGTGGGATCGATGCCTGCCGCGAGATCCTGGGACGCAACCTGGGCAGCAAGGTCATCATGCTGACCTCGTTTGCGGACGAGGACGCGGTCTATGAGTCGATCATGGCCGGCGCCTCGGGCTACCTACTGAAAGAGATCAACAAGGGAGCCCTGATCGACGCCGTCATCTCGGTGGCCGACGGCCGATCGCTGCTCGACCCCGAAGTCACCCGCAAGGTCCTCGAGCGGATCCGGAAGATGGCGGCCAGCTCCGATGAGGTCGTCCGCGCGGCGCTCTCCGACCAGGAAAAGCGCGTGCTGCGGCTGGCCGCCCAGGGGAAGACGAACAAGCAGATCGCCGCGGATCTCTTCCTGTCGGACAAGACGGTGAAGCATCACATCTCCAATATTCTCAGCAAGCTGAATCTGAGCTCCCGTGCCCAGGCTGCCGTCTGGGCGACGCAGCACGGCCTCCTCGACGACGGCTTTCCCGAACGCAAGGCCAGTTAACAGCCTTAGGGGCTCATGCCGGAATCGCCGCGAACTCACGTTTCCCTTACGGAGCCGCTTGCGCCGGGTATCCGCCGTTCGGCCCAAAGCTGGGCTGACTGGCAGATAAGCCGGGGGGCCGGCGCAGGCTACGCTCCCGATGCGTGGCTTTTGTCGTGTTGATGAATCCAGGAGGACTGCATGCTGCTCGTTGACAAGCTCAACAAAGGCAAGCTTCCCGAGAAGCCCCAGGGCGGGGAGTCGGGGGCGCCACCGAGCTTGTCCAGCCTCACTGTCAAGCCCCAGAACATCGCGGCCCGCGTCCCTAACATCGACCGGATCAAGAAGGCCGTCCACGAGCGCCTGATCACGGCGCTTGGCGGCAACTCGGACACCGCCAGCGCCGATATGGTGCAACGCCGCATCGGCGAGTTGGTCGACGAGTATTGCCAGGAGACCAACCTCAAACTCACCAAGCACGACCGGGAAGAGCTCGCCGAGCTGATCATGCACGACACCCTGGGCCTGGGCCCGCTGGAGTCGCTGCTGGAAGACCCGGAGGTCAGCGAAATCATGGTCAACGGACCGAAGACGATCTTCGCGGAGCGGCGCGGCCGCCTCGGGCAGTCCGAGCTGGTCTTCGAAGACGAGCGTCAGCTTCGCCGCGTGATCGATCGGATCGTCGCGCGCATCGGTCGCCGTGTCGACGAGTCGTCGCCCATGGTCGATGCCCGCCTTCCCGACGGCTCGCGCGTCAACATCGTGATTCCGCCGCTGGCGGTGCAGGGGTCGAGCATCACGATCCGAAAGTTCTCGCGGGTGCCGTACAAGGTGTCCGATCTCGTCAACTTCGGCACGCTCAACAAAGACATGGCGGACTTCATCCGGGCTTGCGTGCGCTCGCGAATCTCGATGGTCGTGAGTGGTGGCACCGGCTCGGGCAAGACCACGACACTGAACGTGTTGTCGAACTTCATCCCCGACACGGAGCGGGTCGTCACGGTCGAGGACACCGCCGAGCTGCAGCTTCGTCAGCGCAACCTCGTCACCCTGGAGGCGCGCAGCGCCAACGTCGAAGGCCGCGGTGCGGTCGCGATCCGCGACCTGGTCGTCAACGCGCTGCGGATGCGGCCGGATCGGATCGTGGTCGGCGAATGCCGCGCCGCTGAAACGCTGGACATGCTGCAGGCGATGAACACCGGCCACGACGGCAGCATGACCACGGTCCACGCCAACAGCCCGAAGGACGCCCTCAACCGGATCGAGACCATGGTCATCATGGGCGGCTCCGACCTGCCCTTCCAGGCGATTCGCGAACAGATCGTGGGCGGCATCACGCTGTTCGTGCAGCAGGCCCGTTTGCGTGACGGCCGTCGTGTCGTCACCCACATCTCCGAGATCACCGGGATCGCCGCCAACGTCATCCAGCTCCAGGACATTTGCGTGTTCGACCAGACGGGCATCGACGAAGAGGGCAACGTCCTCGGCGCCTTCCGCTGGACCGGCGCGGTGCCCAAACTCCTGCCACGTCTGAAGGCCAATGGCGAGGACTTCCCGATCGAAGTCTTCGGCAAGACCGGCCTGCAGGTGATCGAGGGGCAGGGGGCAGCCGCCGGCGACGCGGCGCAACGCGCCACGGCGGAGTGACGGATGTCAAAATGGTCCTTCTCCCGACGGAAGAAGCCCGCCGCGAAGCCGGTGGCGCCAGCGCCGGCACCCGCAGCTAAAGCGCCGGCCTCGCGCGTGCCCCCGGCGAGCGCCGCGACGCCGTCGACCCCCACCAGGCGGTCCGCCGATGCCGAGAGCTCAGAACGATCCCTGGAGGCCCAACTCGACGAGGCTGGCACGACGCAAGCGCGGCTACGGCTGGATCTCGCCGAGTTACTCAAGGCTCATCGGCAACAGGGCCGGGTGCTCGACCGCAACCAGAAGCTGCTGGAACAGACCGAGCAGGAACTCGGCCGCCATCGCGGGCGGGCGACCGCGCTCGAGGCTGAAATCGCCGAACAGCGCAAGCTCGCGGAACAACATGCCCGTCGAGTTCAGGAACTCGAGCAGGTTGTCGCCACGCACACCACCCTGCAGACCGCCTACGAGACCCTCGATCGCGAACGACAGGACCTGACCGCCCGACTGTCGGAGATCACCCGGAGCCAGGCCACGGCCAGCGCCGAGCGCGACCGGCTCGCCGGCGAGCTCGCCGGCGCCCACGCCACGATTGCGGCGCGGGACGCGGAAGTCGCGGGCCTCAAGGTGGAGCAGGAAACCGTCGAAGCCCGTTCAAACGTACTCCGCGCCGAAGTCGAGGCCGCCCGGCGAGCCAGCGACGCGCTCCGCGCCGACCTCGAGCGGGCGCTCGAGAATCAGGCGGCTCACCATCGCGTTCAGCTGGAGTTCGACGCCCTGTCGGCACGCTGGGACGTGGCGCGTTCCCAACTGGCAGAGGCCGAGCAAGCGTTGAAGAGCTCCCAGGCCACCATCAAGGCCGCCCAGCGGCTCTCGTCGTCGGTGGAATGGCGCAGCGTTCTCGATGGCGTCCTCGATGCCGCCTCCGAGCTGGTCCGTTTCGAGCGTGGCACGCTCGCCCTCGTCGACCATCTCCAGGAAGAGCTCAAGGTCGAGGCGGCGCGCAACAGCCCGATCGCGATCAGCGAGATGTCACGCTTCAAGGTGGGCGAAGGCATTGCTGGCTGGGCGCTGTCGCATCGCGAACCGGTGCTGGTGCGCGATAGCCGGTCCGACTCGCGCTTCAAGGCGTCCGACCCGAAGCATCAGCCGCGATCCTTTATTGCCGTTCCGTTGCTGGCCGACAAAGAAGGACTGGGCGTGCTGACGCTGGCGCGCACGGCGAGTGATCCGTTCACCGAGCATGACCTGCGCAACCTGGCGCGCGTCGCCACCGACGCCGCGAATGCCTTGATCAACGCGCGGCTGGTTGACCTCCTCAAACAACGGGAGGACCGGCTGACCACCCTGGTCCGCAAGGCTCGTGAGCTTTCGGTCGCCAATGACAGTAAGGAGCTCGTCGAGTTCGTGCTCTCCAGCGCTAAAGAGCTGATTGGCGGCACGGCCGCATTGCTGGCGCTGCGCAATCCAAAGACCCTGGAGCTGGAAGTCGCGGGATCGCAGGGTGTGGCGGAAGTCATCATCGGTCAACGCATCGCCTGGGGTGCGCCGGCGGCAGGTGACGTGATGCGAACCGGCAAGCCCTGGGTCTCGCCGATGCGGGAGATGCTGCCGCCGAACCTGGTCGAGACGGTCGAGAAGGCGGGTCTCACGATGATCGCGTCGGTGCTGTGCGGCTCGCTGCGGGAGCAGGACGCGACCGATGACGGCGCGCTCTTGAGCCGCTCCGAGGTCGAGGTCTCGGACGAGGTGAGCGGCGTGCTGAACGTCTATCGCGACAACCTCAATCCCATTCCCGCCGGCGACCTCGAGCAGCTGAAGGCGTTTGCCGAGCAGGCCGCGGTCGCGATCCAGAACGTCCGGCGCTGGGACCACGTCAAAGAACAGCTGCAGGCGACGGCGTCGATGAACACCCGCTTGATGGGCCGCGAACGCTACATCAACCAGCTGTTATTCCGCATCCAGCAGCTCGAACAAGAACTCTCGCGCTACAAGGCGGCTTGACCTCTAGCGCGGCGATCACCGCGAGCACCGCTGGCTGCGGGGAGGCACGCCATCGGGCGCGCCGCAGACGGGCCAGGACCGCCGCGTTGTCGTCGAGCGTGTAGATCGGGGGTACTGAACAAAAGCCGTAGAGGCGTTTACGCCGGCTACGCAGAAACCGATTCGAATTTAGCTGGCTGGCCCGTCGAGCAGCGCTCGAGGGCGTGCTGACCACAGCCGGCGGCGGCGCCGTCGAGCACGCTCGAGGGGGTGCCGACCTCAGCTGACAGCGGTGATAGTTGCTGAGCTAGCGGCCATGCGGAGGGGCGCTAGCCGCAAACACGGCGGCGGCGCTAGCTGCTCATGCGTCGGCGGCGCTTGCCCGCGAGGTTGAGCCGGCCGAGGATGAAGGCGTCGAGCACTCGGTGCGAGGCGACGACGCCGTCGGCGACGCGACGCGAGCCTTTGCGGCGGTCCGCCTTGAGGTCGATCAGGTACTTCTCCTGCTGAGCCCAGACCAGCTCGATCAGCTTGCTGAAGTTGGCGTCCTCTTCAACCGTGATTCCTTCTTTCTCGATGCGCTCCTTGACGGCGACAGGGAGGGTCTTGGCTTCGGCGAGGTTCAGCCGCTCCAGCGCCTCCAGCAGATCGTCGAGGCGTCGGAGGTGGTAGCGGCGCTCCGCTTCATTGCCGTATGCGCGAGGTGATGCGTCCAAGCGGTCCTCCTCGATGGTGATTTATGTCCTTATAACTCCGGAGCCCGCGATTACTTCGAGTCCTCGCTGTTCCAGGGCCGCGATCACGCGGTTCATCCCGACCGAGTCGCTCGGCATGTGGCCGGTGATCACCAGGTTCGCCTTGGGAAGCTGCAGCTGTTCGAGTTCGCGCAGGTCCCTGTCGTCGATGTGCATCGCGAGGATGGTATTGATGCCGTGCTCATAATACGTGCGGTAGATGGCGGCGCCGCCGTTGGTGCCGGCCGCCATCTGGACGGTCCATCGCCCGACCGGGTCGTCCGGCCTGCCGAGCCAGAGCTCGGGCTGGACCAGGGATGCCTCCATCTCCGGGATCGTCTTGAGCTCGTCGACCAGGCTGCCGACGGTGGTTCCCTGTCCGTCGACGGCCCGCGTGACGAAGTCGATGAAGAATTGACGGGAGACGATATCCGCAGCCAGATGGATATTCATCAACGGCATCTGGAGCTGTTTGGCCGCCTCGACCACCCGGTCGTAATTACTCGTGTGCAGCGCGTGCGCCACCGGATCACGACGGGCGAGCATCAGTTTGTGGGCGATGTCGGCGGGGATGCCCTCCGCCCGCATCTGGGCCTCGTGCCGCTCGATGATGGCCGGGAGGTCGAGGCGCGCGTGCGAACCGATCGGGTGATGCGCGATAACGCCGTCCACCCCCAGCGTTTTCGCCAGGAGGAGTTCGGCGACGTCGATGTCGATCCCGACGTAGACCCGGCGCACCTCGCCGTCCACGTACACGTCGGAGTCGGACGGGGTGTCGGCGCAGCCGGCGAGGCCGTTGGCGAGGGCCATGATCTCGGTCAGCCGCACTCCGGCATTATCGCGATTGGCGGCCCTTGGAGAGATTGCCGCCGCTTCGAATTAGAATCCGTCCGTGCCGGCGAATGCGGGGGCCGACCGCCGCGGCGGCGGAGAAGGTGGTTTTGCCCCAACCTTCAAGGAAGCGGTCGGTCGTTGGCGGCGCCGTCACCGTCATCCGCCGGCGAACGAGACCTGGTTTGCCGTGCACTACCGGGTCGGCTGGCTGGTCGAGCGCCTCTCACTGCTGGAGAGCATCCACCTGCTTCGCCAGGGCCTGGACGTGCGCTCGCTCTCGGCGGAACGACCCGCTCGGCGCAAGAAGGGTGATGCGGACACGGACGAGCAGCACCACGACGATGACGGCGGCCTGGACGTCGAAGATGAGCCCAGCCATGCGGTGACCTCCAACGAGACGAGCAGACCGTCCGGCGATAGCGGATAATCCGCCCATGCGGCGCTTTCGGCCGCGCTGGCTCGCTGCGCTCCTCGGGGGCATCGTGCTGCCGTTCGACCCCGTGCTCGGCATGGTGATGTTGATGGTCGGGCTCTGGCGGCCCAAGCGCACCCCTGCCCCCAAAGTGCTGCCGTGAAGGTCTACCTCGGCCGGGCGGTCAGCGGCGAACTGGGTCCGCGTAGCCTTGAGGCCATCCAGCTCGCCCATCGGGCTCTGAAGGAGTACGGGGCCGGCATCCTCGCCGAGCGCGTGGCGGATCCCGAGTACCGGCCGGGCTTCGACCGGCCGGAGCTGATCGCTGAGATGATGCACCGCGAGTTGCTGGAGGCGGACGCCGGTTGCATGGAGATGACCGGCCGCAGCACCGGGGTCGGGTTCGAAGCCGGTTGGCTGCTCGGCCGGGGACGCCCGGTGCTGGCGCTCTACGATGCCGACCTGCCGCCCACCTCGGCCGTGGTTCGCTTTCCACCGTTCGATCACTGCGTTCCCTTCGGCTATCACGACCTGATGGAAGTCGGCGGCGCCGTGACGGATTTCTGCCGGACCATCGCTGCGCACGCCGCCTACCGCGCCGAGGGTTAACAATCCCTCCCACGCGGGGGGTGGAAGGGTGGGCTTCTAGACTTCTGGCATGAGCTTTCGTGCCTGCGTTCTCACGGTGAGCACGAAGGGTGCGCGTGGCGAGCGCGTCGATGAGAGTGGCGAAAAGATCGGCGAGGCGCTGGCACGCATCGCTGCAGACGTGGTGGGCCGCGCCATCGTCAGTGATGAGCTGCCCGACATCCAACGCCAGGTCCGTGAGTGGCTGCGGGTCACCGATCCCGACCTCATCGTCTTGACCGGGGGCACGGGCCTGGGTCCTCGCGACGTCACGCCGCAGGCGGTGGAACCCCTGCTCGATTACCCCGTCCCCGGCATCGCCGAAGCGATGCGCGCCGCGGGTTTGCGCAAGACGCCCCACGCGATGCTGTCGCGCTCGCTGGCCGGCGTCATCGGACGGACGCTGGTGCTCGCCCTTCCCGGTAGCCCACGCGGGGTGGTCGACAGCCTCGAGGCCGTGATGGAAGCGTTGCCACACGGCCTGCGCACGCTGCGCGGCGAGGTCAGTGACGCGCCTGCCGCCCACCGCCCCAGCTGATGGGGCGCATCAAGGTAGGGATCTCCTCGTGGACGGAGCCGACGCTGCTCAAGAGCGGTTGGTATCCACCGGACGCGACGACAGCGGAGGAACGGCTGCGCTATTACGCCTCGAAGTTCCCGGTGGTCGAGGTCGACAGCACCTTCTATGCGATCCCCAATGCGAAAACGGCGGAGCTCTGGGTCGCGCGCACGCCGAAGGACTTCACCTTCAACGCCAAGGCGTACGCGCTGCTGACGCAGCATCCGACCCCGGTCGCGCGCTTGCCGAAAGACCTGCGCGAAAAGGTGTCCGACTCGAAGACCAACCTCTATTTCAAGGACCTGGGACCAAAGGAGAAGGAAAGCGTCTGGGATCGCTTCCGCGAGGGGATGCAACCATTGCAGGATGCCGGCAAGCTGGGCGCGATCGTCTTCCAGTTCCCCAAGTGGTTCCTTCCGTCTCCGTCGGGCTATCGGTTTATGGAAGACCTGCGGGAGTGGCTGCCGGACGTTGGGATCGCAATCGAGTTTCGCCAGGCGCTCTGGATGAAGGAATCACGGCGCGAGCGCGTCCTCGAGTTTCTGAAGGACCACCACTACACCTACGTGGTGGTCGACGAGCCCCAGGGCTTCGCCTCCAGCGTCCCGCCGGTGGTCGCCACCACCGCGCCGCTCGGCATGGTGCGTTTTCATGGCCACAATGCGGAGAACTGGGAGAAGAAGGGCATCAGCACGGCGGAGAAATTTCGCTACCTCTACCAGCCGGGCGAGCTGAAGGCCTGGTCGCCGAAGCTCCAGGAGATGGCGAAGAGCGCCACCGAGGTGCACGCGATCTTCAACAACTGCTACTCGGATTACGCCGTCCGCAACGCGGAGGACCTGGCCGAGCTCATACCCTGAAGTCAGAGGTTGACCGGCACGCGCGCTCTTTGGTATCGATGGAGTTGGGGAAACTCTCGATGCAAGCCGAGTCGGTAGCTCCGACGCCGGTTCGTCACCGCAGCCGAGGCGGGATGCTGGTCGCGGCTGTCGCCATCGTTCTGCTGGTCCTTTTGGCCATCGCATATGCAGTCAACAGTGCGCGAACTGCCGACACCCAGGTTCGTCAAGCGGACCAGGCGCTAAAGCTCGCCGTTGAGCACAGGGACGCCGTCGATAAAGCAATCAATGACTACGTGAGCGCCGATGTGCCCAGCGATCCCGCCGGATACAAGGCTCTCGTTGACAAGGACATTCCTGAAGTTGAAACGGCGCTCGGGATGGTTCGGAGCGATCAGGCCTCGGTCAAAGCCGCCGATGCCACGCTGGGGTCCGCGAGCATCCTGACCCTGACGAAACGGGACGCTCGGGCCGCCGAGGCCAGGCTGACCCAGTCCGCGCGGTCGGGCCTGGCGAATGCGGAACAGGTGCTGGTCGATATCCACGATCAGCTCTCGATGTTGCAGCCGCTGGCCCAGGGCGTTATCGAGATGCGCGGCCTGATCGCGAAGGCCCAGGCCAATGACTTGAACGGGGCGTTGGCAGCCTTTGCGTCTACCAAACAGCAGGTGCAGCTGGCCCTCGACCGCTCGCACCAGGCCGACATTCCGGCCGAGTACGGCGTGCTCGCGGGCCTTCTCAAGTCGGGCCTGGACGCGCTACAGCAGGAGATCGCCGCTCTCCAGGCGAACAACCCCTCGGCGGTCCGCCAGGCACAGAGCCAGCTGCAGGCCCTGAGCAACCAGTTTGACACCCTCAAAGCCCGCTTCGATCAAGTCGACGCCAGCAACCGGCTCATGTTCCAGCCGCTGATCGACAGCTACCACAAGGGATTACAGGCAGCGACCGTCGTTTGACCCACAGACGGTCCCGAAGGAATCCGGTGACCCGGGCAGTTGAACCTGTAGCGCAGCGGCGCCACCATGCAGGCTTACCAATCGGCTCCGTGTCCGTACTGCGGCATCACCTGGAACCAGCCGGGCGCCCAGACCTGCGCCAATTGCCGCAACCAGCTACCCCCGCCGCCGGCGAGCTACACCCCGCCCGGCTACGCTCCCGGCCAGCAAGGTCAGCCGTACGGGCAGCCGAACTATCCCCAGCAGGGCTACCCACAGCAGCCGCAGTACCCGGCACAGCAGGGCGGATATCCTGGCCAACCCGGCCAGCCGGGCCAGCCGGGCCAGTACCCCTCCTATGCTCCGCCGGGCTACGGACAACCCCCCGGGTATCCCCAGCAGCCCGGTTATGGCCAGCAGTACCCCTATGGGCCTGCCGAGGGACCGGGGGCCGGCCCCGGCACGACGCTTCGCATCTTCGGCCAGACCTTCACCCTGCCGGTGGCGGTGCCACCGCAACTGCTGCGCTACCAGCGTCCGGCCGTCATCGTCGCCGCTGGCGTGGTGGCGCTGCTGGTGCTCCTTTTCGGGGTCATGCCCGCGATCGCCAGCAGCCAGATTTCCGCCGCTGACAAATCGCTCGCGACGGCGGCCTCGCACCAGGCCAAGGTGGACGCCGTATTCGCACAGCTGATCGGCTCGTCGAACAGTTCGAGCGATCCGGCCGCGCTCAAGGCCCAGTTCGCAAAGCTGGCGACCTCCTTCAACGATGGCCTCACCCTTGTGCAATCCGACGAGGCGGCACTGAAGGGGATTGACCAGGGCCTGTCGCTGATCAAATGGGGGGCACCCACCAAGAGTGCGCAAATCGGCAGCGAACGGCAGCGACTCGCGGCGGCGCTCGCCGGGCTGGCGCAGGCCGACAAAGCGATGACGGCGGCGGTCAACGAAGCCAGGGTGATTCAGCCTTATCTCGATGCGCTGATCGACTACGCGAAGATGAGCGCGGCGCTGGCCAAGCACGATCTGGTGGGAGCGGGGGCACCCTATCCCGATGCCCAGCAGAAAATCGAGCTGGCCTTGTCGCTATCCAGCGCGCCCGGGCTCGCGCCGCAAATCGCAAAACAGGTGAGCAGCTTCAACGATGTGCTGACCAATACCGAGAGCCTGATCCAGTCGATCCAGGCCAAGGATCCGGCCGGCATCAAGAAGTACACCGATGCCACCAACGCGGCCCTCAAGGCGATGTCGAGCCCCGAGGAGACGCTGCCGGCGGACTACGAAACCAAGACGTTCGGTCCGATGCAGAAGGCCTACGACGCGGCCATGAAGGCGATCAAAACCGGGCGCTAGTCGGGTCGACGCAGGTCGCCGCTCTTCCCCCCGCGTTTTGCCAGTAGCTCGATGCCCCCGATCGTCATCCAACGATCGACGCTTTTCGCCATATCGACAATGGTCAGGGCCGCCACCGCTACCGCCGTGAGCGCCTCCATCTCGGCACCGGTGCGTGCCTCACAACGCACCACCGACTCGATCTGGATGCCGGGTAGCGATTGGTCCGGCCGGCATTCGACGTCGACCATGGTCAACGCCAGCGGATGGCACATCGGGATCAGCTCGCTGGTGCGCTTGGCCGCCTGGATGCCGGCGATGCGGGCGGTGCCGATCACTTCGCCCTTGGGCAGGTTGCCACGCACGATCGCATCGAGCGCCGCCGGGCTCATCGTCACCGACCCGCGCGCGCGCGCTTCGCGGCTGGTCACCGGTTTGGCGGAAATGTCGACCATGCGGGCTTCGCCGCTGGGTCCGACGTGGGTAAGCTTGGCCGCCTTCGGCTTCGCGGCCTTCACCTTTCGCTGTCTCCGCGAAGCGCATCGAGGTCGTCGCGTCGGACGTCTTTCTGATGTGACGGCGCGGCGCTGCCACGGCTGATGACGTGCTCGCCAAAACGCCCGCGCAGCTCGTCGAGCTGCGCGTCGAGCATGGCGAGCCGCGGCGACCGGCTCTCCAGCAGGCTCAGCTGGGTGGCGCAGGCTTCGAGATTGCTGACGCCGGCGCCAATCAGCCGGACCGGCCGGCCGGGCGCGACCTGGGTTTCGAGCAGATGCCGCAATGCACCGGCAAGCTGGTCGTCCCGGTCGGTGGGGTAGGGGAGCGTGGCTTGCCGCGACTGGGTGTCGAAGGGCTGATAGCGAATCTTGAGCACGACCGTGCGCGCCGACAATCCATGCGCGCGCAGACTGTGGCCGACGTCCTGCAGGAGACCCAGTGCGGTCTCTCGCACCTTGGCGGCGTCGCTCACGTCGCGGTCGAAGGTGATCTCGCGCGAGATGCTCTTTGGGTCGCCCGGCGGCATCACCGGACTGGCATCGATCCCCCGGGCGTGGCCGCCAAGGGCGCGCCCGTATTGGCCGAAGAGCTCGCCAAGCAGCGGATCGGAGAGCGCCGCAAGGTCGCCGATGGTGCGAACGCCGACGCGTTCCAGCTTGACGGCCGTGGCCGGCCCGCAGCCGGGCAGCCTGGAAAGCGGTAGCGGGGCGAGGAAGGATGCCTCGTCGCCGGGCCGGACCACGACGAGCCCTCGCGGCTTGCGCAGCTCGGAGGCGACCTTGGCCACCAGCTTGCAGCTGGCGACTCCAATGCTGAGGTCGAGCCCACAGCGCGTCTTGACCTCGTCGCGGAGCCGGGTAGCGACCGCGACCGGCTGCCCCAGCAGCTCCTCCTCGCCGGTCAGGTCCAGGTAGGCCTCGTCGAGCGCGATCGGCTCGATGATCGGAGAATAGTGGTCGAGGATGGCAAAGACCGACCTGGAGGCTTCGCGATAGGCGGGGAAGTCACAGGGAACGAAGATTCCGTTGGGGCAGAGGCGCCGAGCCCGGCTGAGCGGCATCGCCGAGCGCACCCCAAAGGGACGGGCTTCGTAGGAGGCGGCCGCCACCACGCCGCGCTCGCCCGGCGTGCCGGCGCCACCCACGATGACCGGCTTGCCGCGCAGCTCCGGGCGGCGCAGCTGCTCGACCGAGGCATAAAAAGCGTCGAGGTCGACATGCATGACCACCCGCTGCACCGGACTATCTTGCCAGCATGTAACAGCTCGGTGACAAGCGGGTATATGCCGTGTCGCGGCGGGATTGCGTTGCTATGATCCGCGAGCTGGCTAGGCCCGCCGGCGTATCTGATTCCCGTCCCCCTCTTCTGATCCATCGCCAACCCCTCCTTCCGGCGGGCCGCGCTTTTCCCTGCAAGGATGGATCGGGCGTGTCGTTGCGTGCTCGATGGCCCGGCTCATCACGATTGGAGTCGCCATCGTTTCCTGCCTCCTGGTCTGGAAGAGCGGCGCCATCAACTCCGTGCTCCCGACCCAGCAGTCGGCTCCGCCGCCCCTCGATGCCGGTCCCGTGATCGCCAAGAGCGGCGACGCCATGCAGAGCCTGAAGAGCGTTCATCTCACCCTGGCCGGCAACCTGGTGCTCAACGGCCTGGCCGGCGTCAAGATCACCGGCTCCGGTGACCTGATCTATCCCCACAAAGAGAACCTCAGTCTCCAGATGGAGGTCCCGTCGAGCAGTGGCTATGTGATCGTGGCCGTCAATGAGCGGATCGAGAATGGCCATGAATATCTCCAGATCCCCTCGCAGGGCCCGGCCTGGAAGGACGTCACCGGCAACTCGAAAAGCCAGATCGCACCCGGCATGGATCCGATCGCGAATCTGGAATTCGCCCACGCCTTCCGGGCCTCCGACGACCTGGGCGACATCACCATGGACAACATCGACGTCCATCATTTCTCGCTGACCGTCGACCCCGGCAAGTACGTGGAGCAGCTAAAAGCGGATCCGTCGAGCGGTGTCACGCCAGCCGACGAAGCCGCCCTGACCAACGCCGGTATCCAGGTTGAGGTGTGGATTTCCGCCAGCGACCGCTACATGCACCAGATGAAGATCGACATGAGCACCACGCAATTCACCTGGTCCCTCACCTACCACTTCTCGAGCTTTGTGGCGGGCGGCGGCACGACTTCGGCTTAGACCGAGACCTTCTCCCGGGACCGTTCCGGCTCTTTCGTGGGCGGCGCCGGTGAGTTCTTCCCGTATTCGCGCAGGTCGTCTTCGGTCAGGTGGCCGGCAGCGATCAGCAGCTCGACGTAGGTGACGCCGAGGTGCGGGGCCGCCCGGCGAAGTACCCAGGGTGGCGGGTTTTCCTTGTTCTTGTTGACCGCCTGGTAGAAGTAAATCTGGTTCAGGTCGCAGCGAACCGCGAGTCGGTGCAGAGAAATGTTCTGCTCACGACACTTGCGCTTCAAATACTCGCGGAAGTCCACCGCCCCACCTACCTCCAGAACCCCATCCGCGACGCTACTCGCGCGACGTGACCTCATTATAGGTATCGGCCCCCCGCGGGCCGGCCGCGAGACGGTTGAGGACGGTGGGTAATTCGCCCAGCCGCGCGATGACAAAATCCGCGACACCGGGGTCGTCTTCCTGCCTCCATTCCCGGGTGAGGACCGCCCGCATACCCAATGACTGAGGCCCCTGGACGTCCTCTCGGATACGGTCGCCGACGAAGACTGCCTTCGAGGGTTCGACGCCGACTTTGGCCAGCGCGTCCTGGTAAATCGCCGGGTGCGGTTTGCGCACGCCGACCTCGGAGGAGAAGGTGACGCCGCTGAAATACCTGGCCAGGCCGAGGGCGGCCAGCTGCGCGTTCATCAGGCGGGGCAGATAGGCCGCATTGGAGACGATGCCGAGCCGTAGACCTCGGCGCCGGAGCTCTTCCAGCGTCGAAACCACGTCGGGGCCAATGTGCACGCTGTTCAGCCAGCCCTCCTGTTCGAGTTCCATGACCCGCTCGATCAATGCCGGTTCCAGCTCCAGCCCGATGTCGCGCAAGGCGGCGTCATAGATGGCGGCGATCTCGACTTCCTCCTCCCGGCCGGCGGCATAGTCACGCTGAATCTCTGCGTCGACTCGTTGCGAGACCTTCTCGATCATGACCTGCGCGGCCGGCACCTCACGCTCCAGGGTGTCCGCCAGCAGCCGGTTGACGTTTTCGTAGGCCCCGAGCAGCGCCGAGTGCGGCCGCTCGTCGAAATAGATCAGGGTGTGACCGTAGTCGAGGAGGACGGCTTCGATTGGCGCGCTCATCGCAGCGAGCGCAGCGTGTTCAGGTTCTCGACTCCTTCGAGCATCTCCTCGCCCGGTGTCTCCAGCACGAATGCGCAGTGGGCCAGGGGATCGAAGTGGAGCAATGCTTTGAAGCCTTCGAGGCCCACATTGCCCTGGCCGATGTTGACATGCCGGTCCGCCTTCCCGCCCAGGGTCACGGTCGTGTCGTTGCAGTGGCAGGCGCGGATCCGCTCCGCCGGAACGATGGCGGTGAGTTGCTCCAGCGTCCTGGTCATGCCCGCCTCGCCGGCCACGTCGTAGCCGGACGCGTAGGCGTGAGCGGTGTCGAGGCAAACGCCCAGGCGCTCCGCGTGTTGCGGCAGCCGGGAAAGGATCTGTGCCAGGTCATCGAACTTCGCTCCCACGTAGGCGCCGCCTCCGGCCGAGGTCTCGAGCAAACAGCTGGCCGAGCCGGCGGCCGTGCTCAGGACCTGGTCCAGCTGGGAAACCACGCGGTCGATGCCGGCCTGGGCGCCATCGCCCATGTGGCTGCCGACGTGCGTCACGACGTACTCCAAGCCGTATGCATCTGCGCGCTCCAGCTCGGCCTTCAGCGCCTCTCGCGATTTCTTTTGAAAGTTCGGATTGGGCGAGGCCAGGTTGATCAGGTACATCGCGTGTGACAGTGCCGGGCGGACGTCCATCGCGACGAGCGCCTCTTTGAACAACGCGGTGGCCTTGGGATCGACGGACGCCGAGCGCCAGGCGCTCGGGTTGCCCGTAAAGATCTGCACCGTCTGCAGCTGCAGCGCCTGGATCGTCTCGGCGGCCTTGTCGAGGCCGCGTCCAGTGTGCACGTGCATGCCGATTCGCCGTTCCTGGGCCACGTCGCTCATTCTCGTAAATTCACCCTCCCCTGATTGCGGGGAAGGGCAGGGTGGGGGCTCGATACACTCAACCCGTGTACCGATTGACAACCTTCTCTGTGGGCCCATACGACAACAACGTCTATGTGCTGAGCGATCCGAAAAGCAAGGAGGCGCTCCTGATCGACGCGGCCAACGACGCGCCGCGCATCATCAAGGAGCTCGAGGGCCTGCGAGTGAGTCATATCCTCACGACGCATGGCCATGCCGACCACGTGCAGGCCCTGAAACCGGTGCGCGAGCTGACCCACGCCCAATTCACCTGTCACGAGGCGGACGAGTCGATGATGCCGATCAAGGCCGACCACCGCGTTCAAGATGGTGAGCGGTTTCGCTTCGGCGAGTACGAACTGGTCGCGATGCACACGCCCGGCCACACGCCGGGCAGCGTCTGCTTCCTGGGCGGTGAGCGCCTGTTTTCCGGTGACACCCTCTTTCCCGGCGGGCCGGGAAACACCGCCAATCCCTACGCGAGTTTTCCGACCATCATCGAGAGCATCCGCGGCAGGCTCTTCACGCTCTCGGACGAGACCCACGTACTCCCGGGCCATGGCAAGCCCACCACCATCGGCCGGGAGCGGCCTCACCTGGACGAGTGGATTCAGCGCGGCTGGTAGCAGCCCAACCGGCACGCCCGGCCAGCGATTTCATTGCTCGCGATCCCCGATCGATCGCTCGTGTCCGCCGCGTTCGTACGCGTGACAATCGGATCGAGCTGACCGCCGAAGACGACCGCGGCCGGGGAGTCCCAATCGAGATCCGGCCGGTGGCGCCCGACATCGTGCGCCTTCATTTCGGTGCCGGGGCGAGCACGCCGTCCCGGCTACTGGTCGACGATGCGCCGTCAGCCGCGGATTGGAAGATGGCTCAGAACGACCAGGGGTGGTCGATCTCCACTTCCGCGCTGACCCTCGAGGTCGATCGCAGCCCCTTCCGGCTACGTCTCAAGGATCCAAGCGGCAGGCTGCGCTTTGCCGACGAGCCAAACGATCGCGATATCCGCGGCGGCTTCCACCATTTTCCGACGGGTCATGCCCGTGGGTTGCGCTGGCTGACTGCCGGGCTCAAACCGGAGGAGGCGCTCTTCGGGCTGGGCGAACACTTCGGGTCGCTGAATCGTCGCGGTCAGGCGTTCGCCTCGTGGGCGGTCGATGCCTTCGGCGTCCGCAGTGACCGCGCTTACAAGAACGTGCCACTGCTGGTCAGCTCGGAAGGCTATGGCGTCTTCTTCGACATGACCGGGCCTCTCTACTACGACCTCGGTCAGGCGTCGACGGCGGCGTGGCAGGCCACCGCTCGCGCCGATCACCTGCGCGTCTACGTGATCGTGGGTGATGGCATTGCGCCCATCATGCAGGCCTACCATCGGCTCACCGGTGCGCCGGCGGTTCCTCCCGACTGGTCCTTCGGGTTCTGGATCAGCCGCTGGGGCTATCGCAACCGCGACGAGGTGATGACGGTCGCCCGGCGGATGCGCGAGGAGAAGGTCCCGTGCGACGTCATCCACATCGACCCCTACTGGATGCGCTATCACGAAGGCCACCATGGCGACCTCGAGTGGGACGAGTCGGCCTTTCCCGATCCCAAGGGGATGATCGCTGAGCTCAAAGCGCTCGGCTTCAGGTTGTCACTATGGGAAAGTCCCTACGTACCGCTCGACTCCGAGATGCGAGCTGACGGCGAGCGAAAGGGGTTTCTGCTTATGGCGAAGGACCGTAGTGGCCCCGCCCTGGTCCATGGCTTTGCCAAGCCCAGCGCCGCCCTCGACTTCACCAACCCTGAGGCTGTCGAGTGGTTCAAGGCCAAGAACCGCAAGCTGCTCGAGATGGGCGTGGCCGTGATCAAGACGGACTTCGCCGAGGACATGCCCGACGATGCCGTGGCCCATGACGGCACGCCCGCCGAGCAGCTGCACAATCTCTATCCCTTGCTTTACCAGCGGGCGGTCTTCGAGGCGACCCAGGACGTGCACGGCTACGGCATCATCTGGGGCCGCTCGGGCTATGCCGGGTCGCAGCGATACCCGGTCCATTGGGGTGGCGACCCGGGGTGCACCTTCGACGACATGGCGGCGAGCCTGCGAGGCGCGCTGAGTTGGAGCCTGTCGGGCGCCGCGTTCGCCAGCTTCGACATGGGCGGCTTCTTCGGGATCCCGACGCTGACCGATCCTCCGAGTCCCGAGCTGTACGTCCGCTGGTCACAGATGGGTCTGCTGTTCTCGCACGCACGGGCGCACGGACACACGGCCCCGCGCGAGCCGTGGGCGTACGGTGAACCGGCACTCTCGATCTTCCGCCGCTACGCGCAGCTCCGCTACCGGCTGCTTCCTTACTTATATGCAGCAGCGCGGCGCGCAGCACAGGGTGTGCCGCTGGCACGGCCTCTGGTCTACGATCACCCGTCGGATCCGACGACCTGGCATATCGACGACGAATATCTGCTCGGCCCCGATCTGCTGGTGGCCCCGATGTTCGAGCCACGCGGCCGCCGCGATGTCTACCTGCCCGCCGGCGGATGGTATGACTTCTGGACCGATCAACGATTCGCTGGCGCGCGCTGGATCACGTACGACGCCGAATTGGAAACGCTGCCGCTGTTCGTGCGCGCCGGCGCGGTTCTGCCAATGGGTCCAGAGCTCCGATATGCGAACGAGCGATCCTGGGACCCGTTGAGCTTCCAGGTTTACCCAGGTAGCGAGGGCACGACCGAAATCGAGCTGGCCGACGACCGCCGCCAACTCCATTTCACGATGAAGGTCGAGCGCGAGCGTCTTCGTCTCGAGGGAGGCCCGCTCGACTACGTGGCTAGCGTTCGCGTGCACCGGCCCGACGGGCCACCGGTGGAAGGTCGTCTCGGACAAACCATCGATTTGAGGTAACTCTGCGAGGCGCCCAGTCAGGGAGGAAAGCCGGGCGATACCATCTTGCCCCCGGTCGCATTCTGGTCCGTGGGCCGTGCGTTCTGCGGTCAAGGGAGGCGAGCGCAGATGGCGTAGCCGGGTCTCGTTGGAGCGATCGATCATTTAGGCCACGTTTTTTCCAAAGGACATTGATATGAACGTGTGGACGAAATACGCACGGCTCGTCGTAGCCGTACCGCTACTCGCGATTCCGCTTTTTGCCACGTCGGCGTCCGCCGCATCCGGGCCGGTCACGGTCTCCGGTCCGGGTTTATCCGTGACGTTTCCTGGACCCATCAACCGCATCGGGGTGAGCGTCACGGTCCCGATCCAGGTCGTCTGCAGCCCCCTACCACCGTCCTTCTTCGGTACCTCCGGGGATGGACATCTGAGCCTGGTGCAGGCCACGCCGTCCGGTAAGGCAGCCGTGGGTGCCGGCGACGTGTTCTGGTTCCTCAACGGGTCCATGGGCAGTGGCAAGGGAGGCGGAGGAGGCGGAGGGCCGATCACATTCATGGCCCTGACGTGTGACGGGACGACCATCAACACGGGCGTGATTACGGTCACCCCCGACACTTTCACCGACCCGTTTACGGCCGCGCTCCATAACGGGCCCGCCAACGCCACGTTCAGTGGCCAGGTCTGCTCGTTCTCGTATTTCGGAGCAAGCTGCGACAGTGCGGGTCCGGCGAGCTTCGCGACCAAGATCTAGACACCTCGAGGAGGCCCGGCTCGCGCCGGGCCTTTTGCTAACCGCCCGCTGGCGGGGAGCCTATCGCCAGGGACAGGTAACGCTGAAGCGCGGCGAAGCTTCCGTCCCGAGGGTTCAGCACGTAGGTCCCGTCGGGCAGGCTGTGCTTGACCAGGACGTTGCTGTCGTCGAGGCCGATCTGTCGAATACCGTCTTGAGGTATGCCCGCGAGCAGATTCGCCAGCTCGCGCAGCTCGACCGGCCGCAGATTCGTACGCGCATTATCCCTGAGCGCCGATACCAGCCCAACGAGCTGCGGTACGCTCGCGAGGCCGTGGATGCGTTGCCGGATCGCCAACAGCAACAGCCGCTGCCGCCGCGATCGGTCGAAGTCTGAGGTCGTTTGCCGCGACCGTGCATACTCGAGTGCCCGCTCGCCATTCAGATGTTGCCGGCCGGCATCGAAATGGACGCGCGTGTACGCGGCGGTCTCGCCGGCCGGAAAGTACGGATCGTCGAGCGGCTCCGGGATCGTGACATCGATGCCACCAAGCCCATCCACCACCTGCCGAAAGGCCCTGAAATCGACCGCGACCCAGTAGTCGATCGGCAGGCCCGTTACCTCGGCTATGGTGGCCGCAGCCAGGTCGCCGCCTCCCGTTGGAGTTCTCCAGCTATCCCGAACGTTTGGGAAGCTCCGTTTGTCCACGCCGATGGCGTAGGCAAGGTTGATCCGGGCCGGGATCGTCCCGTTACCTGGAAGCGCAGGGATCGGGGCTACGAGATCGCGTGGGATTGAGATCATCACCGCTTTCTGGCTCGCCGGCTTGATCGATAAGAGCAGCATGGAATCGGTGAGGTAGGGCCCGCCGTGACCTGGGCCACCGTAACCGAGTAAGAGCACGGTGATTGGTCGGTCGGATCGCGTCCTCGGATCGAGGATGCTGGCGCCCCCGCGATTGGTGACGAGCGCCACCAGGTCACCGAGCTCGCTGCGGGGAGCAATGGTGGTGAGCCCCGTCCACACGTATCCGGCCAGCAGAACAACCGCCAAAAACAGGCCGGCCATTAGGCCGAGTCCGACCCGCCGCCATCGGAGTCCTCGCACTCGGTTTGTCGTCGCGACCCCAGGCACCCCCTCCTCGCTAGTCGCCGCCCTTCAACCGAACAAACACCTCCGACGGCTGCAAAATCTTTTCTGTTCTGCTATTCGGGATATGGATGCGCACGCCAGGATGCGCCGCCGTCCCGAAATCCCAACCCTCGAGGAAGCGCGAGCGGATCTCCGCGACGGTCTTGACCGCGGCCGTGCTCGAACCGTTGGTCATCCACACGGTCGGCTCGCGTCCGGTCGCGTAGCCGAGTCCGATCTCCGTGCCGCTGTCGCGGAAAAACCGCAGTGCCGTCAACGAGGCATCGGGAGGAACGAGGTCGTTGGAGCTCTCCGCCACCTGTTGGAGGGTCGGCATCTGACCCTGGGCCACGGTGGTCCGCACCTGCATCCGGGCCTTCAGGTGCTGCGAGCGCTCACGCTTCTTCTGCTCGCTGACGACCTGCTGGATCTGGGCCCGTAACCGGCCGAGCGCTTCCTCCAGCGGTGTCATCTCCGCTATGATGTCGCGCACCCGGCGGGCGAGGTCGTCGTCCGACGCTTGCTCGAGGTTCTGGGGCTCTGCCATCGCCATACAATTATTGGCCAGCGTGTCAGTCACCCAGGCGCCGATCAGCCAGCTGAAGGATGAAATCAGCACTCGGATCGACGCGCTCCGGCCGGAGCTGGAACGGGTCGGGCGCGACATCCACGCCAACCCGGAGATCGCCTACGAAGAGCACAAGGCGGTGGCGTGGCTGACGGACCTGCTCAAGAAACACGGGTTCAGCATCGAGCTGGGCGTCGCCAACACCCCGACCGCCTTTGTCGCCAGCCGGCGAAACGGGACCGGCCCGACGATTGCCTTCCTGTCCGAGTACGATGCGCTCCGCGGCCTGGGCCATGGTTGCGGCCACAACCTGATCGCCACCGCTTCAGCCGGAGCCGGGATCGCGCTGGCGGACGCGCTCGACCGCTTGTCGGGACGGGTGCTCGTCATCGGCACGCCGGCCGAAGAAGGTGGCGGCGGCAAGATCCGGCTGATCCGCGCCGGCATCTTCCAGGAAGTCGACGCGGCCATGATGTTCCATCCCGACACGCGCACCCAGGTGCTCCACTGGGCCCTGGCCGTCACCCACATGCATTTCACGTTCATCGGCCGGGCGGCGCACGCCTCGGGCGACCCTGAGAAGGGCATCAACGCGCTCGATGCCTTCGTTCTCGCTTACAACGGGATCAGCCTGCTGCGCCAGCAGGTGAAGGAGGGGGCGAGGCTGCACGGCTTTCTCAAGGAGGGCGGCACCGCGCCCAACATCATTCCCGAGCGGAGCAGCGGCGAATTCCTGGTGCGCGCCCGAGATGAGGCCTACATGCAGGAGTTGGTCCAGAAGGTCAAAAACATTTTTCAGGCTGCCGCGCTCGCGACCGGCTGCGAGGTGCGTCTGACCTTCGATGAGGAGCCCTACGCCGATCTGCGCAACAATGGCGTGCTGGCCAGGCTCTTCGAGGAGAACCTGCGGCGGCTCGGGGTCCAGCCGGTCGAGGGCGTGCCCTGGGAGGGAGCCGGGTCAACCGACATGGGCAATGTCAGCCACGTGGTTCCGGCGCTTCACCCAACCATCGGCATCGCGCCGGCGGAGGTGCCGGGTCACTCGCAGGCGTTTCTGGAAGCCTCGGGGTCGCTGCGCGGCTACCAGGCGATGGTGGATGCGGCGAAAGCGCTGGCCATGACCGGCGCGGATCTCCTCGCCGACCAGGCGCTGGTCGAGCAGGCCAAAGTCGAGTTTCGCCGGGGTTGAGATCATGATCAACGAGCGCTACCGGGCGGATCGCGAGCACCAGCGCCTCGGCAGCCTGACCGTCTATTGCGGCCCAACCCACTCCGGCAAGACCAAGAAGCTCGAGGCGGAGGCCGAGCGCGCCCAGCGGCAGGGGCGTCGAATGCAGCGGCTCGCTGCCCCATCGGATGCCAACCAGTTGATGGATCAGCTCGACCCGGCCACCGAGCTGGTCACGGTCGACGACGCGCAGCTCTACGACGACCGCCTGGTGGACGTGCTCAATGACCTCGCAACCGTCCACCGGGTCGATGTCGTGGTGGCTGGCTGGGAGCTCGATTACACCGGGCGGCCCGCCGGGCCGATGCCCGAGTTGATGTGCGCCGCCGACGTCGCGTCGAAGCTCGACGACGGCGTCTGCGCGCAGCCCGGCTGTCGCAACCTGGCCAGCCGGACGCAGCGATTCTTTGCGGTCAACGGCACACCCGAGCGCTTTCTGCCGGTGTGCCGGCGTCACCACAGCGCGGAGCCGCGGGCGAAGACCTTCCAGGAAGTCTGGTTCGATGAGCCGTCGGGCAGTCTGGACTTGATCAGCGGCTGCATGTTCAGCGGTAAGACCCAGGAGTTGATCCGCCGGCTCGACCAGGCACGCTACGCCGGCTCCACCATCCAGGCGTTCAAGCCCGCGCTCGACGATCGTTATGCGATCGCGGCGGTCGCCTCGCACCGAGAGGTCCGCTTCCCGGCGATTGCGGTACCCGACGTGGCGGCGCTGGCGGCACAGGTCCGCGATGACACCCGGGTCATCGGCATCGACGAAGCGCAGTTTTTCGGGCAGGAGATCGTGGCGTTGGCCGAGGAGCTGGCCAATCGCGGCCGGCACGTGATCGTCGCCGGCCTCGACCTCGATTTTCTCGCGCGCCCCTTCGGACCGATGCCGCTGCTCGCCGCCTACGCCGACCGGCTGACCAAGCTGCAGGCCTCCTGCCAGTTTCCCGGCTGCGGGTCGCACCAGGCGAGCCGCACGCAGCGCCTGCTGGACGGCGTCCCCGCGCCGGCGGACGCACCGCTGATTGTGATCGGCGGCGCCGCCACCTACCAGGCACGCTGCCGGCATCATCACCGCTTAGGGGCGCCGCAACGATCGGAGCCGGAGCCGGCCAGGGTCTTAGAGGAGTCAGCCGACCTCTAACCCGCGCAGGTGCTGGTTGCCGAAGAGGATGCCCAGCGCCGCGACAGCGATGGCGCCCCCGACCGCGATGGTCAATGCGGCCAGCCAGGTGGTGAAGAGCGGAAATCGCGTCACGGCGGCCAGCGCGATCGAAATCACCAGCAGCAGCGCGCTGACGCCGCTGATGATGGAGAACAACCCCATGCCGATGAAGACGCCGACCGGGTGCATCATCCGGCGCGCGTCCGTCCAGTCGAAGCGGGCGAACACCGCGCCGATCCCGACCATCAGGGTGGTCACCGCGGCGGCTTCGGCGATCGCGAGCAGCACCGCGGTGACCGCCCACAGCCACCCGGGCCGGATGATGATCTCCGCGGCGAGCGCGGCTAACGCCACCACCGAGGCGGTTGGCAGGGCGGTCGACCAGCACTTCGCCTGTAAGAAGCGCAGCGTGCTGTTGGGCGAGGCCGCGTAGACCCAGAAGCTTTTGCCCTCCAGGCTGACCGCCGATAGGCCGAGGGAAATGCTCAGCGAGAACAACAGGATCCACGCCGGGATCAGGCCGATCATGGCGGCCGGCGGCCCACCACCCAGGCCGCGCACCGCGCTCAGCACGCGAGGAAATCGCAAGCCGAAGATGATGAAGATGAAGACCACCGGCATGACGAACCGGACCAGCTGGGCCAGATCGCGGGTGCGCATCCGCCAGTCCTTGATCACCACCGCAGCGAGGACCGGGCTCAGCAATGGCACCGCACCCTTCAACCGGCGGACTCTCGGGGCCGCATGGCGCCGTCGAGGTGGGACCGCCTGGATCCATCCCGCCATGTAGAGCCGGCCACTCAGCACGCTGCCGGCGGCGAAGATCGCGACCGAGGCCGCCAGCAGCACCAACACCCACTGGCCGGCCAAGAGCCAGTCGCCGCCGAGGACGGCCGCCCCGCTGCGCCCCGCCCATCCCGACGGGAGCCACGACGAGCTGGCCGCCGGGATGTCGGGCAACGACGACGCCACCCCGGGGTGCCGGGTGAAGCTGGGATCGCGCAGCGCGGGATTGAGGAGAAAGTTGGCCAGGTTGATGCCGATGGCGAGCGCGACGCCAAAAAGGGTGAGGACCTCGCGGCCCCGGCCAACCGGGATGATGCGAACCAACAGCAGGCTCATCAACGAGATGATCACGACCACGAAAACCGGGTAGAGCAGGAAGAGCATGGCGAAGGCCAGCGGGATCAGCGGGTTGCCATTGACGATGGCGAGCAGGAGGAGGGCCGGTGCGGTGAACAGCAGGCTCAGCAGGAAGAGACGGAGCACCTGCACCACCATCCGGCTGGCGAGCACGCTTTCCACCGAGCGCGGTGCGGCGAGCAGCATGTCGAGGTCGGGATTGAGCAGGAGCGCGTTGAGGCTGAACACCAGGCTGCTGAAGACCAGAACGCCGGTGTACGCGAGGAACGCCAGGCTCAGTACATGGATGGCGTCGACCCGGAGCGGGACGCGGTGGGTGGCCTGCACGCCGAGCCAGGTGATGAATCCCTCCCATGACCATGCCAGCAGGATCACCGCCGCACCCGCGATCGTACCCGCGATCCGACCGGCCTGCCGGCTGCGGATGGTCTGGTTGATGAACATCTGAAGCTGGACGCGCCAGAGCAACAAGCCAAGCGCGAGCCCTTCCAGCGCACCCGCGCCAGGTTTAGCTTTCGAGGCCACGCAACACCGCGCTGACGTCCTCCTCGCGGCTGCCGGTCAGTTCGAGGAAGACCTGCTCCAGCGTCTGCCCGTCCTGTCCCACCATGTGCCGGAGGTCTTGCAGCGTTCCCATCGCCACCAGCCGCCCGTGGTTGATGATGGCCAGCCGGGTGCACATGCGCTCGGCGATTTCCAGGATGTGGGTGGAAAAGAAGACGGTTTTCCCCTCCCGGCAGAAGTCCTGCAGGATGTCCTTCATTTGACGGGCGCTCTGGGGATCGAGGCCCACGGTCGGCTCATCGAGGAACAGCACCTGTGGGTCGTGCAGTAGCGCCGCCGCCAGCGAGACCTTTTGTCGCATGCCGCGCGAATAGCCCGAGAGGAAATCATCGCCTCGCTCCTGGAGGTCGAACAACTTCAGCAGCGCCGTGATCCGACGATCACGAAGCCGTCGCTCGACGTGATAGAGGTCGCCAGAGAACTCGAGAAATTCCCGGGCGCTCAGCTTGTCATAGAGGGTGGCGGCATCCGGCACGTAGCCGATCAGCGCCTTGGCCGCCTCCGGCTCGGCCGCGATATCGATCCCGGCCACCCGGGCGTTGCCGCTGGTCGGTCGCAGCAGTCCGACGAGCATCTTGATGGTGGTGGTCTTGCCGGCACCGTTGGGGCCGAGGAAGCCAAACAGCTCCCCGGCGCCCACCTCCAGGTCGAGGTCCTCCACCGCCGTGAGGCTGCCGTAACGCTTGGTCAGGAGGCGGGTGGACAGCACCATGCCCAGTGTACCGATGGGCCCCCAAAAGCGAGCCTAGAATGAGCCCCTTGGCGGGGGTGGCGCGCGAATACAGCCTGAATTCACGCTGTGGCGCGGCCCTGGCGACAGGTTTTCCGCCGTTACAGCGTTGTTGCCTTGAAGGTCGAGCCATGCCTTCAAAGGCCGGACAGCATAGATGGAGGTAGAACCGCAGGAAGGGGAGCTTGGCGCCCTGGTCAGCAGTCCGGAGTTCGCCCGGATGGTGGACCGCTTTGGGGCATCGACCGGGCTGCGGCTGCAGGTCTTCGACCTCGACGCGCATCCGCTGACGGCCGTTGAGGACTACCCACGTTACTGCCGTCTGCTGCAAGAGCGCAAGGCGTGCCCCCTCTATAACGATCCCGATTTCCTCAAGCGCGGCGAGGAAACCATCGGCGTCTGCAAGTCCGGCGTCGGGCATTTCATCGCCCCGATCCGCAATGAGAAAGAGTTACAGATTGGGGCGGTCCTCGGTCCGGCGGTGAAGTCCGGCCCCAACTCGGTGGAAGAATTCGCCGAGCTCGCCTTCCGCCTCAAGATCTTTCCCGACGACTTGATCCAGGCGGCCGACGCCGTCCAGGAACACGACGCCGAGAACCTCCTCGGCGCCGGCGAGCTGGTCTCGGTCGGACTGAACCTGCTTGCCGAAATGCAGGCGAAGGAGCGAGTCGGTCATGCGCTGCGGCGCCTGCAGGCCGAGATCGCCGACTCGAACGCGCAGATGCTGACCCAGCACGTCGTCGACGCCGTGCTCTACCTGACGCGAGCGGATTACGCCCTGGTGTTGATGATCGACGACAACGGTTCGGACCTGGCATCGGCATACGACCAGGCCTCAGCCGATCAGCTGGTGGAGGCCAAGCGCCGCCTGGTGGAAGGTATCGCGGAATGGGTCAAACATGCCGACCGCACGGTGACCGTGCCCGACATTTCTAAAAGCGCCTGGTCACGCTACCTCACCGACGACACGGTCAAAGCCGGAAGCGTCGTCGGCGTGCCGATTCCGGATCAGAAGGCCGGGACCACGTTCGGCGCGATCGTGGTGGGCTTCGACCGACCGCGCGACGACCTCGAGGAGCCGCTGGCGGCGATGGAGAGCTTTGTCGCCGAAGGGCTGTATGCGCTGGTCATGGGCCGCAAGCTGATGCAGGCCGAACAGCTCGCGCTTCTCGATCTCCAGTCCGGCGCCTACAGCAACCGTTACCTGGATGACCTGCTCGACAAGGAGATCAGCCGAGCGTCGCGCTACAACAACGACCTGGCCGTCGTGACCTTCGAGATCGAGGCCTTCGAGGTGCTTCGCGGCAAATACGGAGAGGCCGGTCTCGGACGCATCCTGCGTGAATTCGTCGCGGTCATCCGGGCCAAGACCCGGCGGGTCAACACACTGTCGCGCATTCGCGACGGCCAATTTTGCCTGGTGATTCCCGAAGCCGATCGGGCGGTGGCGGTGCGGCAGTCCGATCGGCTGCGACCCGCGCTCGAGGAGCATCCCTACGCGGCGACGCCGAACGGTGACATCGTCCGGATCGCCGTCGATGCCGGGGTCGCGGCCAGCGAACACGGCAAAGACGACCGGGCCGCGCTGCTCGCCCGGGCGATGCAAAGCCTGGCCCAGGCTCGCACCGAACGGCGAACCCGTAGCTTCAACCCCTAGCGCCGGAGTTGCCATAGTAAGAGGATGAAGGTCCTGATCGCGGGCGGATCGGGATTCATCGGCCAGCACTTGGTGGCGAGTCTGCGCAAAGACGGCCATGCGGTGGTCGTCCTCACGCGTGGGCAGCCTGGGGCGGTGGCGGGCGCTCGATACGTCAACTGGGACGCCAAGAGTCCCGATGGTGGTTGGGCCACCGAGCTCAGCGGGAGCGACGCGGTCATCAACCTCGCAGGCTCCGGCATCGGTAGCGGCCGCTGGACGCGCCGTCGCATGGCCGAGCTCGTCGCCAGCCGCGTGGCGCCGACAGCGGCGCTCGTCGGCGCGATTGAGCGAACGCCGGCAAATCGGCGGCCGGCCGTTCTGATAAGCGCCGCCGGTATCGACTACTACGGTGATCGACGCGACGACCAGGAGGTCGCCGAAGACGGGCCGGCGGGTCATTCGTTCCTGGCGAGGATGGGACAGCTCTGGGAAGCGGCGGCGCAGAAAGCCGAGCCGCTCGGCGTGCGGGTCGCCCGGGTTCGGACCGCGATGGTGTTCGGCAAAGGCGCGCCCGCCTTTGGCCTGATCACGCTGCCCGTTCGGTTGTTCGTTGGTCCTTTTGGGGACGGCCGGCAGTGGTTCACCTGGATCCACATCGACGATCTGGTCGCCGTATACCGACTCGCGCTCGACGATGAGCGGCTCAGCGGGCCCATCAATGCCACCGCGCCGGATGTTCGGCGCCAGCGGGATGTCGCGCGCGAGATGGGCCGCGTGCTGCACCGTCCGGCGGTGATTCCTGTGCCGGCGTTACTGCTGAAGTTCGCGTTAGGACCACAGGCGGAGCTCCTGCTCGATGGTAGGCGCGCGGTGCCGGAAAAGCTCCGGGCGGCTGGGTATCCCTTCCGATTCGGTGGGCTCCGAGAAGCGCTGGAGGACTTGCTCCGAGGCCGCTGATCCTCTGCGATGCTCGTCTTGACAAATACACAGATTTGTGGCAGGATGGGCAGCGTTGCAGCCCGCCGACCCTATCGAGGAGTCCTCCATGCGACCATCCTGGAAGCTCGCCCTGATTGGTGGCGAGGTCACCGTGCTCGCCGCCTTCACCGGTCTCGGCATCCACCTGGCAATCCAGCCACATCGCACCGCCTTTCGTCCGCCGCCGCTCGTCTTGCCAAGCCTGGTGCCGCCCGAGCTGCCGACTCTGGTGACGCCGGTCCGGCCGCCGGCCGTGGTGACGCCGCCACCCGCCAAGCCGGGGCTTGGGCCCGAGCTCTTTCAAAAATTCGGCAGCGAGGATCGCAATCTGCTCACCGAGCAGTGGGGCATCCTGCAACGGCTCACCACCGCCATCGAAGCCTACGTCGAGGCGCGCGTCCACGAGCAGATGGGAACGAAGCGCTGATGGACCAGCTGAAGCATCTCATCGAGGTCTGGACCGGCTATGCGCAGGGACTGACCGGCAGCATCGGCGCCCTGGCCTTCGTGTGCGCGTTCATCTGGAAGATGATCGCGATCGAGCCCCGCAGCGTGATGGAGGCGAAGCGCTGGATCGGTCGGATCGTCTTCGGCACCATCGGCGTCGAGATGGCGGGGCTGCTGGTCCGTGTGCTCGTGGATTCGGTCAATCACTAACCAGCGTGAGAGCCACTTGCGTCATTTCCCTCCCCCGCACGCGGGGGAGGGTCGGGGTCGGGGCCAAGCCAGGTGCTAGAGATCTTTTCCGGGCTGCTCACCGGCTTCTTCAACAACCTCATCAACGACGTTCGCGACTCGATCACCAGCGGGGTCGAGACCTATCTGCTCAGCACCCACGACCTCTCCAGCCTGACGCCGCGACCGCTGACCGAGGAACCGGCGCTGCAGGCAATGTTCCATCTGACGCTCGCCATGGCCGACCTCTTATTGCTGCTGATCTTCACCTGGGCCTTTCTGCGCAGCCAGTGGGAGCGCAGTTTCCGCGCCCATTACACCTTGAAGGTGGTCCTGCCGCGGGCGATGGCGGCGGTAGCCATGGGCCACTTCGCGCTCCTCTTCGGCCAGATGGCGATCGATCTAAACAATGCGATGGTCCATGCCGTCTGGACGCAGGCGTTGCCGGGGGGCGCCCCGCGCCTGCCCTGGACTTTCCCCTTGAACAATGGCTTTGGTCTCCCGCTTTTCGAGATCGCGGTCCGGCTGGCCATCGTCGTGATGCTGGTCATCGTCGCCTTCACCTACGTGGTGCGCTTTGCCCTCCTCGCCGTGTTGCTGGCGGTGGCACCGTTGGCCTCGATCTGCATGATCCTGCCGGAGACCAAGCGCTATGCACAGTCGTGGCTGCGCCTCTTCCTGCTGACGGTCTTCATGCAGTTTGGACAGGTGCTGGTGCTGCGCTTTGCGAGCCTCTTCGCCGACCAGGTTGGTGGGCGCCCGCTTGAGGCGCTCTATGGCGTCGCCGTGCTCTACCTCATGATCAAGGTTCCGGGCTTGATGAACGCCTCGTCGCACCTCGAGACGAAGGCGCAGCACATGGCCGAGGGGCTCGCCAAGAAGGCCGTCAAGGGTGCGATCGGTACCGCCACCCGGGCGTCCAGCGGATAGCGGTGCTGACCACAGCTCGTCTCGCGCTGTTCGCCTGGTCCTGGCGCCGGCCCCTGCTCGCGATCGGTGCCGCCGTTCTCGCGGTGCCGCTGCTGCTGGCCGGCATGGTGGTGCAGGCGCAGCAAGCGCGAGTCGGCCCGCTGGTCATGCCGGCGAACCACGCCACGCTGACCCAGCCATTCGGCTGTACCACGCTCGAGATCGAGCCCTCGTCGGCTGCATGTGCCGGTGGCCATTTCCACAGCGGCATCGACCTTGCGGCCCCGCTCGACACCCCGGTCTACGCCGCGACCGCCGGGCTGGTGACGATGCACCGTGAGCGCGGCGGGTACGGCCTCTACATCATCGTGGTGCGCGATCCACAGCTCAGCACGCTGTACGGGCATCTCGACTGGCCACTTGTCCAACCGGGCGACGTGGTTGCCGCGGGACAAGCGATCGCGCTGATGGGATCGACCGGCAACAGTACCGGACCGCACCTCCATTTCGAGGTGCGCATCGCGGGCGTTCCGGTCGATCCCCTCCCACTCCTCGAGTCAAAGGGAGGTGGTCGCTAGCGACATGACGTACCCCTCCCCCTCTGGGGGAGGGCAGGGTGGGGGTTAACAGACAACTGGAAGGGAGAACGACATGGTCAACAGAGTCATCCTGGTCGGCCGCCTCACGCGTGATCCAGAGATGGTCACGAGTCCGAAAGGCCTGACCATCGCCAAGCTGCGACTGGCGACCAACAGCTACTCGAAGGACGACGATGGTAACCGCCAGGAGGACGTGCAGTATCACTCGCTGGTGGCGTTCGACCGGCTGGCGTCGATCTGCCAGGAATTCCTGACCCGCGGCAAGCTGATCTATGCCGAGGGCAGGTTGCGCAGTCACGAGTGGGATGGCAAGGACGGCTTGCGACGCTACACCACCGAGGTGGTGATGGACCAGATGAAGATGCTGAGCCCCAAGACCGAGAGCCAGGTTGAGAACAGCCAGCCAGTAGCCGAACCGGTCGGCGCTTAGGGAGGATGTACCACGATGATCCCCGAACCCAACCCGTACGACCCGGACGACCCGACCTGTGAGGACGCCACCGATGAGCTCGCCTATCTTTTGCCGGACCGCTCCAATCCGTATGACCTCGTGAGTCTCGACGATCCATCCAACTACTAAATGCCGCCGGTCATCGCGTAAGACCCGATAGCATTTGGGCACACCGGACGCGACTCAGTCCCCTCCCCCTCTGGGGGAGGGCAGGGTGGGGGCTCCGGCGTCCGTTCAAGTGCCAGGAGGTGGCCGATGGCAGTGCAGACCCGCCTCGACGAGTGCCTTTCGATCCGCGACGGCCGGCTGTTCATCGAGGAATGCGACGCGGACGCGCTCGCGCGTCGCTTCGGCACGCCCATCCACGTGGTGTCCGAGGACCAGCTGCGCCGCAACGCGCGCCGCTATCGCCGCGAGTTCGAGCAGCGGTGGAAGGACGGACCGGTCCTGGTGCTTGCTTCTATCAAAGCGAACTTTGCCCTGGCGACCCGCTGGATCCTGACGCAGGAAGGGATCGGGTGCGATACCTTCGGCGCCGGGGAGCTGCACGCCGCGCTCGAAGGGGGCGTCCCACCCGACCGGATCTCGGTTAACGGCTCCATCAAAGATGCAGCCCTGGTCGATGCGGCGGTGCGCGCGGGTGCCCGCATCACGCTCGACAGCAGTGCCGAGCTCGATCGCGTCCGCGATTCGGCGCAGCGGCTCGGACGTCGAGCTGCGGTGCGGTTTCGCCTCCGGCCCGACTTTTCCTCGCTGACGCAGCCTACCGATTGGTACGAGAACGAGACCTCGATTGGTGAGGCGGCCTACCTGTACAAAGCCGGCATCCCCACCGACGATGTGCTCGAGCTGGGCCGCCGCGCGCTACGAATGCCGGAGATCGATCTCACCGGTGTGCACGCCCACATCGGCCGCCACACCAATGGCACGGCGCAATGGCCCGCCATCATTGCGGCTTACGTCGCCCTGTTGGCGAGGCTGCGGGACGCCTGGAACGGCTGGGCGCCGCGCGAGCTGAATCTTGGCGGCGGCTATCCGGTGCCGCGCGATCCGTTCGGTCGCGGCATGTCACGGTTGCAGGATCGTGTCGCGGCGCCCCCAGACCTGTCCGTTTATGCCGAGGTCGTCACCAGCAGCTTGCTCGACGCGCTGCGTACCCACGGGTTTGACCCGCAGGGGGTTCGCCTCGAGATCGAGCCCGGCCGAGGCATCTATGGCAACGCCGGTATTCACCTGGCGGCGGTGAGAAACATCAAGGTTCAGCAAACGCCCCGGCTCCACCGGTGGGTCGAGACCGACACCTCGGACATGTTCCTGCCCGACGTCGTCTGGGAGCACAACCGCTGGACCGCGATCGTCGCGAACAAGGCGGACCGTCCACCCTCGCTCGTCGCCGACATCGTCGGACTGACCTGCCAGCCAGATCGCATCGTTCCAGAGGCGCATCTCCCCGAGGTCGCGACCGGTGATTCGATCGCGTTCCTCGATACCGGCGCCTACCAGGACGGTCTGGCCTGCAACTTCAACGCGCTGCCTCGGCCCGGAATGGTCCTGGTGCGGGGCGACCAGGCGGAGTGGATCAAGCGTCCGGAAACGGTGGCGGACGTCTTCCAGCGCGACCTCGTCCCGCCGCGGCTTCGCAACCAGCAATGACGCTCGGCGTCGGCATCGTCGGCCTGCCCAACGTTGGAAAGACGACGCTCTTCAATGCCTTGACGCGGGCAGGGGCCGGCGTCGCTTCCTACGCCTTCAGCACGGTGGAGCCGAATACGGCGATGGTTGAAGTGCCCGACAAGCGGCTCGACGTGTTGGCGCAGATGTACAAGCCCAAGAAGGTCACGCCTACCGTCATGAAGTTCGTCGACGTCGCCGGCCTCGTAGCCGGAGCCAGCCGCGGCGAGGGGATGGGCAACCAGTTTCTTTCGACCATCCGTGACCTCGACGCGCTCGCCATGGTGGTCCGCTCGTTCCATGATCCCAACGTTCAACACGTCGACAGCAAGTTGGATCCGCGACGCGACATGGGGATGGTCAATCTCGAGCTGGCACTGGCCGACCTCGATGTGGTCAACAAGCGACGGGAGAGGATCGGTTCCACCGCGCGACTCAAGCCCGGCGCCAAGGAGAAGGAGGAGCTCGCCCTCCTCGACCGGCTGGCGGCCCACCTCGACGAGGGGAAGCCTATCCGCACCATGAGCTTCGAGCCGGAGCAGGCGAAACTGCTCAAGAGCTTTTCCTTTCTGACCGCCAAGCCGGTGCTCTACGTCGCCAATATCGGCGAGGACCAGATCGGCAAGGAGACCCCGGAGCTGCAGGCGCTTCGGGACGAAGCCGCGGCCGAGCAGGCCGACGTCATCGCTCTCTCGGCGCGGCTGGAAGCCGAGATCCGTGAGTTGCCAGACGACGAGGCCGCGGTCTTCCTCGAAGACGCGGGCCTGAAAGAAGCGGCCCTCCCGACCTTCATCCACGCCGCCTACCGTTTGCTGAACCTCGTGACGTTCCTCACGGCCGGCGATCCCGAGGTCCGGGCCTGGACTGTCCGTCAGGGCGCGAAAGCGCCCGAGGCCGCGGGCGTGATCCATAGCGATATCGAACGTGGCTTCATCAAGGCGGAGATCGTCGCCTACGATGACCTGGTCGCCGCGGGCTCGTACGCCGCGGCCCGGGAACGTGGGAAGGTGCGCCTCGAAGGGCGCGACTATGTCATGAAGGACGGCGATGTCTCGCTCTTCCGCTTCAACGTCTGACGCCACCTGGCGTCTGCTGCTCGATCCGCCGACAGCGGGCGCCTGGAACATGGCGGTCGACGAGGTGCTGCTCGATGGCGTGGCGGCCGGCAGCGCGCCGCCCACCCTTCGCTTCTACGAGTGGGCGCCGCCCTGTCTTTCGCTGGGCTACTTTCAAGCCTTCGAGGTGGTGGACGTCGCCGGCTGCGGGCGCCTCGGCGTCGACGTGGTGCGCCGCCCGACTGGCGGCCGCGCCATCCTGCACGATCGAGAGCTGACCTATAGTGTGGCGCTGCCGCTGAGGCTGCTGGGCGACGACGGCGGTGTCTTGCCGTCCTATCACCGCATCAGCCTGGCATTGGCAGGTGGGCTGCACCGGCTCGGGGTGCCGGTCGTCCTGGCGCCGGAGGCGGCGGCGCAATCGGGCCCGGATCATGGTCCGGTCTGCTTCGATCGGCCCTCCGCTCACGAGATCCTGCTCGGCGGCCGGAAGCTGGTTGGCAGCGCCCAGGTGCGCCGGGCGACGGCGATCCTACAGCACGGCAGCATCTTGATCGAGCCCCGCATCGACCGCCTCCTCGAATGCCTGCGACTCCCCGAGGGTTCCCCGGAGCGCATCGACGCTGGCGTCGCCGGCCTGGCCGAGGTGGGCGACTTCGAGCCGTCGGCGATTGCGAGCGCCCTCGCCGGCGCGTTTGCCGAGGAGTTCGGCACGGATCTGGTCCTGGGTCGCCTACGGCCCGATGAGCGCGTGGCGGTCGAGGCGCTGGCCGCCTCGAAGTATGGAACCGGCGCCTGGACCGAGCGGCCGCCCGCGCTTGCCGCCGGAAATACAACAAGGACCAGATGAGGAGGGGCATTGCAGCGGCGATGGCAGGACGGCTGCAGGGATCTGGCCCTTGTTGGCTCGCGGCTTCGGGTACACGCTACATGTAGTACCCGGGTGAGTTTGTACCACAGCCTGTTGGACGTGTCAAGCGCTTTTCCACGTTCGCGGTAAACTCCACTCGGCTCAGCTATCCCGATGGCGCGAAAGAACAAACGCAACCAGCTCAGAAAGCCCCAGCGCGGATCGTCCGGCGGCGGGCGAGCCGCCCGCCCCGCAGGCATTCCGCCGGCGGCGCCATCGTCGCCCGCTGAGGGTGGTCAGACCGCCGCGGCCGCGCAATCTGCCAGCTACGGCACTCCAGTCCCGCGGCCGCTTCCGCGCGCGACGCGTGGTCGCCAGCCAGCCGGCCCTTTGCCCAGCCAGGACGCCGCGATCCCGCTCGATCGGGTGCCCTACTTCCGCTCGGACCTGCGGCGGATCGCGATCACGGCCGGCTTCATGTTGGTCTTGCTGATCGTGGGGTCGATCGTGCTGCGCGGTTTGCTCCAGGCGTGACCTTTTCGAGGCAAGCAAGAAAGCCGATCGTGTAACCGTTCTGGCACAAAGGTCCAACAACTTGCCAGGAGGTTTGCGTGTTCGATAAGAGATCCCCGCGAGAAGCCGCTCCGATCGTTGCCGAGACGGTGCTGAGCAATCAGATCAAGCTCGAAGGCCGGCTGCAGTCAACGTCCAACATCCGGTTCGACGGCGAAATGAACGGTGACCTGTCGACGGAAGGCGACCTGTCGGTCGGCGAGGGTGGCCGCGTCAAGGGCAACGTCACCGGCCGCAACGTGGTCGTCGGTGGCAGCATCCAGGGCAACGTGAACACCACGGGCCGCCTCGAGATCCTGGCCACCGGTAAGGTCTTTGGCGACATCGTCGTCGGCTCGCTGATCATCGACGAGGGCGGCATCCTGCGCGGCAAGAGCGCGGTGCACTCGGAAGAGTCGGCCGCGTCGACCGTTTCGGTGGGCATGCGCGCCGAGCCCGCCGCCGCGTAACCGCCGGGTTTCATAAAGCCGCCTCCGGCGTGGAAAGGCGGCGTAAGGCTCCGAGCAATCGGGGCCTTTTCTCTTTTTCCCGATACTTACTAGCGTCGTGTTCAGCGATCCGGTCCAGTTCGTCATCAACGCGATCTATCTCGTGCCGGGCCTGCTCATCGGGCTGATCGGACATGGCCTGGCGCAGGCGGCCTTTGCCGTCGCCCGTGGCGATCAGACGCCACGCCTTGACGGTCGTCTCTCCCTTGACCCCGGCCACCAACTCGACCCGCTGGGGACGATCGCCGTGTTCTTCATCAACTTCGGCTGGGCGAAGGAAGTCCGGATCAACCCCTATCGGATGCGCAGCCCGTTCGATCCTGCGCTGGTCGCCCTGGCCGGGCCGGTCGCCAACCTGCTGATTGCCGTCGTGCTCTCGATCCCGATCAAGCTGGCGCTCGGGGCGGGTTCGTTCGACCCCAGCTGGCCGCCCTGGCGAGTGCTGCTGGTGGCGTTCTATCTCAACGTCGCGCTCGCCGTCATCAGCCTGGTGCCGATTCCCCCGCTGGACGGCTACACCTTCCTCGAACGGCTCCTCCGGCGGCGCTACGGCCGCGTATTCGCCCGGATCGATGCCCAGCGGCAGCTCATCCAGCTGGCGTTCGTTCTCCTCGTGTTGCTCACCGGGATCCTGGGTTTTCTTTATCTTCCGGTGGCGCGATTGCTCCTCCGCTTACCGCCCTTTGCGGTGGGTTCCTGACGATGGATGCGCTCCGCGCCCTGCCGAGCGTGCATCAGGTCCTCGAGCGGGCGGAGGCGCAGGCCCTGGTTGCGGTCCATGGTCGGGCGCTGGTTCTGTTCGCGGTGCAACGGGCCCTCGACGAGGAACGCACTAGCGGCACAGTCGCCGAATCCGGCGCGCGTCTTCAGCGGGTCGAGGCACTCGTCCGCGAATTGCGCCGGCCGCGCTTGCGCCCGGTGATCAACGCCACCGGGGTGATTCTTCATACCAACCTCGGGCGAGCGCCCATGGCCGCCGCGGCGGCGCAGGCCGCCGCCGGTATAGCGGTTCGTTATTCCACGCTGGAGTTCGACCCTCGAGCCGGCCGGCGCGGTCGGCGCCACGACCTGGTGGCCGACAGCCTGCGCTACCTGACCGGCGCCGAGGCGGCCGCGGTTGTCAACAATTGCGCCGCGGCGGTGCTTTTGATGTTGACGGCCCTGGCCAGGGGCAAGGAGGTCATCGTCGGGCGAGGCGAGCTGGTCGAGATCGGTGGTGGTTTCCGGATGCCGGACGTCATGCGACTCTCTGGCGCTCGCCTGGTCGAGGTGGGCACCACCAACCGCACCCGGTCCGAAGACTACGCCGCCGCGATCACGCCAAAGACAGTCGCCATCTTGAAGGTGCATGCGAGCAACTTCCAGGTGGTCGGTTTCACCGAGAGCGTTGAGATCGAGCTGCTGGCCCGCATCGCCCGCCAGCACGGTGTGCTTCTGCTGCACGACCTGGGCAGCGGGTCGCTGCTCGACACTACCGCCTATGGACTGGCGGCAGAGCCGCGCATCCAGGACAGCCTCCGGGCGGGAACCGACCTGCTGGCCTGTAGCGGGGACAAATTGCTGGGTGGTCCACAGGCCGGGTTACTGCTCGGCCGCGCCGAGCTGGTCGATCGCGTGATGAAGCATCCGCTCGCCCGCGCGGTACGTGTCGACAAGCTCACGCTCGCGGCGCTGACCGCGACCCTCGACCTGTACCTGACCCAGTCGGTCGGCGAGCTTCCGATCTGGAACATGGCCGGCGCATCCGCCGACACGATTGCGGCGCGTGCGAACGCCTGGCAACGCGCGCTCATGGAGCGCGGCATCGCGGTCGACGTCGTCCCCGCCGAGTCGACGGTGGGCGGCGGTTCGTTGCCCGGGGAGCGCCTGCCCACGAGCGCGCTGGCGATCACGCCGGGCCCCGGCCGCGCCGCCGACCTGCTCCGCCGTCTACGCGAGCATGAGCCGCCGGTGATCGGCCGGATCGAGCAGGAGCGCGTGCTGCTCGACCCGCGAACCGTCCTGCCCGACGAAGACGATGCGCTTCTGCGCGCGGTGGTGGCCGCGCTCGCATGACTGACGTCCGGGGCGCCTCCTTCGTGGTCGGCACCGCCGGCCACATCGATCACGGCAAGTCGGCGCTCGTCAAGGCGTTGACGCAGATCGATCCGGACCGGCTGGAGGAGGAGAAGCGACGCGGCATGACGATCGACCTTGGCTTCGCCTACATGACTCTGCCCACCGGCCGCCGGGTCGGGATCATCGACGTCCCAGGTCACCAGCGATTTCTCAAGAACATGCTGGCCGGCGTGCACGGCATGGATGCGGTACTCCTCGTTGTTGCGGCGGACGAGGGGCCGCGGCCGCAGACGCGCGAGCACCTCGCCATCATCGATCTGCTGGGCATCGAGCACGGCCTGGTCGTCCTCACCAAGGCGGACCTTGTGGACGATGCCTGGCTGGCGCTGGTGCGCGAGGAGGTGTCCGGCCTGCTCGCCGGAACATCGCTGCAGCGGGCGCCGATCGTCGCCGCTTCCAGCGTCACCGGCCAGGGGCTAACGGAGCTGCGGGCGGCGCTCGATGGCGAGCTCGCCAACACGCTGGCGCGACCCGATGTCGGCCGCCCTCGCCTGCCGGTCGACCGCTCCTTCGCCATGTCGGGCTTCGGCACGGTGGTGACCGGGACGCTGGTGGGTGGGGCCCTACGCCAGGGCGCGGAGGTCTCGTTGCTGCCGGCCGGCCGCCGCGTTCGCATTCGCGGCCTGCAGCAGCACAACCAGCCGGTCGAAGAAGCCCGGCCGGGGAGCCGCACCGCGGTGAACCTCAGCGGCCTCGACCATTCGGAAGTGCAGCGCGGTGACGTGCTGGCATTACCCGGAACCCTGCCGCCGAGCCGGCGCCTCGACGCGCGCCTGCACGTGCTGCCGGGCGCGGCCCACCCGCTGCGTCATCGCCAGCGGCTGCTCATGTATCACGAGACCGCCGAGGTGATGGTGGAGATCAGCCTGCTCGAACGCGACGAGCTCGCGCCTGGTGAAACCGGATGGGCGCAGCTGTTTGCGGCTGGACCGCTGGTCGCACTTGACGGCGATCGCTTCATCCTGCGCGTTCCCTCGCCGGCGGCAACGGTCGCCGGCGGCGTCATCGTCGACCGCGCGCCGCGCCGCCATCGCCGTCGCGATCCCGCGCTGATCAGCAATCTCGCCGCCCGCGAACGTGCCGACCCCGCGACCGCGGCGGTCCTCGAGCTGGGCAAGCACCCCTGGGGCCTGCGGGATAACGAGCTCGCTCGCTTTCTGGGCGTGCCCAGCGGACAGCTGGTCGAGGTGCTCGCGCCGCTCACCGAGGCTGGCGTCGTGCGCCGCATGCCATCGGGCTGGCTTGCCCGCGATCAGTGGGACGGATTGCAGTCGCGGGTCACTGCCTCGCTGGAGGCCTATCACGAAGCCCAACCGCTGCGGCGGGGGATGCCCAGAGAAGAACTCCGCAGCCGGACCAGCATTCCGGCCGACGTGTTCGCGGAGGTGCTCGGCCTGCTGGCGGACGAGGGGCGCATCGTCGACCGCGGGGGTGAGGTCGCCGTGGCCAGCCACAGGCAATCGCTCAGCCCCGACCAAGAAGGCATGATCGGCGCGTTCCTGGCCGAGCTCGACTCGCAGCCGTTCAACCCTCCGCCGCTGGCGGAGCTCCTGCGCCGGCACCCGCTGACGCCGGCGCTCCTGCAATACCTGGTCGCGGACGGGCGCATCGTGCGCGTCAACGAGGACACCGTGTTTGCCCGATCCGCCTACGACGAGGCGGTCAGGCAGATACGCGCCCATCTGACCGAGCATCGGACGCTGACGGTGGCGGCCGCCCGCGACCTGCTGGGATCGAGCCGCCGCTACGTTCTTCCCTTGCTCGAGTGGATGGACGCGCAGAAGATCACGCGCAGGGTCGAAGACGACCGTATCCTGAGGAGTTGATGCGCGCGGCTCCGCCGCCCCGTATCGTGGCTGCCGGTCTGGCGCTGGTCGTGGCGCTGACGGCCTGCGGGCCGCAGCCTCCAGACGCCGCGACCTTGCTGAAGCAGTCGAGTCAGCGCATGCTCGATCTGAAGGGCTTTCATTTTCAAATGCAGATCACTGGGTTCACCGGCCCCGCCGAGCCGGTGCAGAGCGCCCAGGGTGATGCGCACCCGCCGGACCTGCATGCGAAGGTGAACCTCAAGGAGGGCGGCATTCTGCTGGAGGTCGAGGTGATCTTCAACGCCGACAGGATCTATCTCAAATCGTTCACCGGCGGCTGGCAGCAGTTGACGGCCGCGCAGGTCGCCGCCTTCTTCGATGCGCGGCTGCTCTTCGATCCACAGGCCGGCTTGTTCGCCGCCATGCGTGACACCACGGCGCCCTACCGCGGAAACAGCGAAAAGGTGAACGGGCATGACACCTATCCGGTCGATGGCGTCCTGCAGGGGCCACGGGTCCATCAATTGCTTCCGCTGATCCGCGAGCAGGGTGCGTACCACGCCACCTATTGGATCGAGACGTCGAGCAATAACCTGTGGCGCGCCCGCGTCACCGGTAACCTCTTCGATGCATCACAGGCGGCGACGATCGTTTTCGATTTCTCCAATCATGATCACCCCGTTTCGGTCAGCCCGCCTCCGCTCGGTTAACCGCCCGGCGCTGCTCTCGCTCACGGGCGCCGGGTTGTTCCTCGCTTCCCTCGATGCCTACGTCGTCGTCACCGCCCTGCTGCCGATGCTGACCTCGGTTCACATCGCGGTCAACCGGGCCGAACAGGCGACGCCCATCATCACCGGCTTTCTCCTCGGCTACCTCGCGGTGATGCCGATTGCGGGTGGACTCAGTGACCGGTTCGGGCGGATCCGGGTCTTCGCCGCCTGCCTTGCCCTCTTCGCCTTCGGCTCGTTTTTGACGGCAACCGCGCCTTCGCTCTCGCAGCTCGTCACCGGCCGGCTGCTGCAGGGCGCTGGTGGGGGCGCGCTGGTCCCGGCCGTGCTCGCGCTGGCGGCGGACCTCTATCCAACTGGCGATCGCAGCCCGGTGCTTGGTGCGGTCAGCGCCCTGCAAGAGATCGGCAGCGTCCTGGGGCCGCTCTGGGGCGGCCTGGTCACCGCATCCTCGTTCGGCTGGACCTGGATCTTCTGGCTCAATATCCCGGTCGCCGCGCTGATCATCTGGGCGCTGTGGCCTGAGATTCGCTCGCGCCGCGAGGAGCGCCGTCCCACCCAGCTCGATTGGGTCGGCGCGGTGCTGGCCACCGCCGGACTGGCGCTCCTGACACTGGCGCTGTACGCGGCCAATCCCGAGCAGAGCCCGGTCGGTTCGGGCTTCATCTGGCAGGCGCCGTTGGCCGCGTTGTGCTTCGCGGGCTTCGTCTGGTACGAGCGGCGAGCCGCGCAACCGTTGATCAACGTCCGGCGCTTCCGCGATTCGTCATTCAGCGGGTCGGCGTTCACCAACGCGATCGCGGGCGCGGGTCTGATGGTCGCGCTCGTCTACATCCCGGTGCTCGCCAACGCGGTCTTCTCGATGAATGCCAGCGGGTCGGCGCTGCTGCTGGTCCGCCTGCTGCTGGGCATTCCCATCGGGGCGCTGCTGGGCGGCTGGCTCGCCTACCGGCTGCGGAGTTATCGATTCGTCGCCGCGCTTGGTCTCGTCCTGGCGGCGGTCGGCTTCTTCATGCTGTCGGGTTGGACCGAGGGATCGCTGAAGCCGCACCTCATCGGACCACTGACGCTGGCGGACGGCGAACTGTTTCTCACCGGGCTGGGCCTCGGGATCGAGATCGCGCCGGTCAGTGCCGCGCTACTGGATGCCGTGGGGGAGGCGGAGCGAGGCGCGGGCGCATCCTTCTTGATCGTCATGCGATTGGTGGGGATGCTGGTCGGCTTCTCGCTGGTCGCGGGATTTGGTCTCTGGGAATTTCATCAAGCCACCGCGCATCTACTGCCGCCGTTGCCCGGTCTGAATCCAAACTTCGCCGCGCAGTTCGCCTTCTACACGCTGAAGGTCAAGCAGGCGATCTTCGACGAATACCATCTGATCTTCCGCGCCACCGCGATCGCGCTGCTGGTGGGCGCCGCGGTGGCCGCGGCAACCTTGCGGCCGCTGGCTCGACCTCGCTGGCAATAGCGGGTCTATTCTGAGCCGCGATAGCAATGGCCCTGGTCGGGATTGATCTCGGCGGCACGCAGCTGCGCGTGGCGGTCGCGGACGATCGCGGTCGTCTGCGCACCGTGGTGCGGCGTCCGACCGAGGCGGCCCGCGGGCGGCAGCACGTCATCAACCGAATCGTGGCGGCGGTCGCGGATGCGCTGGTCGAAGACAAGACGCACGCCCGCCGGGTGCGGGCGCTGGGAATCGGCCTGCCCGGGCCGGTGGATCCTTCGGCCGGCCTCGTCATCAGTCCCGCCAACCTGCCCGGGTTTCGCAACGTCCCGCTCAACCGGATCCTGACCCGCTTCACCGGGATCCGCAGCTATCTCCACCACGACGCGCACCTGGCGGCTCTCGCCGAGCACCGGCGCGGCGCCGGCCGCGGCGCCAGCGAGCTGATCTATGTGACGGTATCGACGGGGATCGGGGCCGGGCTGCTGATTCACGGCGAGCTTTACGCCGGCGCGCACGGGAGTGCCGGCGAGATCGGCCACATCGTGGTTCAGCGGGACGGGCCGCTCTGCACCTGTGGTAACCGTGGCTGCGTCGAGGCGCTTGCCAGTGGCACCGGCATCGCTCGGGCCGCCCGTGAGCTGGGCCCGAAAACTCCCACCAGCCTCCTGCATCACCTGGAAGCGCCATCAGCAGTGGACGTCCAGCGGGCCGCGCGCGCCGGCGATCAATTGGCGATCAGCATCCTCGACACGGCCGGCACCTACCTTGGGATTGCGATGGGGACACTCATCAACCTCTTCAATCCTCAGCTGATCGTGCTCGGAGGCAGCGTGCTCAAGGCTGGGGCGCCGTTGTTGACACCGATGCGTCGCTCGATGGTCGCCTCCTCCTGGAAGGCGGCGCGGCGCGGTCTTCGGATCGTCCGGCCCGCGTTGGGCGATGACGCGGGACTGATCGGTGCCGTCGAGTTCGCGCGGCTCCAAGCAGGGCATGTCCGTTCGACTTGATCCGCCGGCGCTCCCCGAATGGGAGCCGGCGTTCGCCGCCGTGCGCGAACAAGCCCGGAAGCGCGGCGTGCGCGCGCTGGTGGTGGGCGGCTACGTGCGGGACCGGCTGCTGGGTGGGGATCGAGCCAGGCAGATTCGCGAAGTCGACATCCTGGTCGAAGGAAAAGGCGCGATCCAGCTGGCGACCGACGTCGCCGCAGCCATGAAGCTCCATCCTCCGGTGGTCTTCGAACGGTTCGGGACGGCACATCTCGACTTCGATCATCGTGCGCTGGAATTCGTCTCCAGCCGCGTCGAGACCTACGATCCCTCGAGCCGCAAGCCGCAGGTGAGCCCGGGCACACTCAAAGAGGATGTGCTGCGCCGCGACTTCACCGTCAACACGCTGCTGATGGACTGGGATGGCAGCGTGCTCGATCTCACCGGGCGTGGGCTCGCCGATCTCGAGTCGCGCCGGATCGTGACGCCGCTCGAGCCGGCGTCCACTTTCGACGAGGACCCGCTGCGCATGCTGCGCGCGATCCGCTTTGCCGCGACCCTCGACTTCGCGCTCGATGCCTCGGTCGAAGCGGCCATTCGGGACCAGTCGGGCCGGCTGCAACCACCGACGGTTTCGATGGAACGGATCCGCGATGAATTCTCCAAGCTGCTGGTGGCGGACCAGGTGGGGCGTGGACTGGAGCTGCTCGACGCGACCCGCCTGCTGGTGCGGATCCTGCCCCAGCTGGAGGCGGGCAAAGGGATGCAACAGGGCGGATGGCACAGCCACGACGTGTTCGGCCACGCCTTGCTGGCGGCGACGCTTGCTCCGCCGGAGCTCACGACACGACTGGCCGCGCTGCTGCACGACGTTGGCAAGCCCGCCGTCCACGAGCTGCGCGAGGGTAAGCCCACCTTCATCGGCCACCAGGAGGTCGGTGCGGTCATGGCCGGCTCGGCGCTGCGACACCTGCGCTATCCGGGCGAGGTGGTCGACGCCGTGACGACCTTGATTCGCCTCCACATGCGCCCCATCCAATACGACCCGCAGGGCTGGGAAGACAAGGCGGTGCGCCGCCTGGTGCGCGACGCGCGCGACCAGCTGGACCGGCTGTTGGCGCTGGCGCGTGCCGACATGCGTGCCAGTCATTACCCCGACGTCAAGAAAATCGACGACCTCGAGGCGCGCATCCGGCGGCTCGATGCCGACGCCATCGCGGCCATCCGTTCGCCGCTCACCGGCGAGGAGCTGATGACGCGCTTTGGACGGCCTCCCGGTCCGTGGATCAAGCGCGTCAAGTCCGCGCTCGAAGAGGCGATCGTCGATGGCGCGCTCCCACCGTACGGACAGGCCGCCTGGGACTACCTCGAGGCACACCCCGAGCTGCTCTCTCCGTGATGGCGGTCCGGCGCTGGCCGTGGCCGTTCCTGCTGCTGCTGGTGGGCGCCGTGCTCGCCACGGCACGCCTGGTGCCAGCCTTCGCCGTGAGCCCGACGGTGGTGTTGCTGGTCTTCCTGCCGCCGTTGCTATTCGATGCGGGCTTCTCGCTGCGGGTCACCGCGGTGCGCCGCGAGCTGTCGTGGATCCTCCTGCTCGGGGTAGGTGGCGCCATTCTGGCGGCGGCCATCGTCTTTCTTCTGCTTCGAGCTGCCGGCTTTCCCTCGGACGAAGCGTTACTGGTGGCGGCTATCCTGGCTGCGACCGATCCGGTATCGGTGTTCGCCGCCCTGCGCCGTCTGCATACGCCCGAGCGTCTTCGCATCGCGCTCGAGGGTGAGAGCCTGGTCAATGACGGCGTCGCCGTGGTGCTCTTCGTGGTCGCCCTCGCCGTTGTCCAGCGCCGCGCACTCGGCCCGCCAGACGTCCTGCGCCTTTTCCTCTTCCTAACGGTCGGAGGCCTTGCCGTTGGTGCCGCCTTCGGCCTGGTGACGCGCCGGTTTCTCGCAACGGTGCCCAAGCCGGTGCAGATCGCCGCTACGCTCGTGGCCGCCTACGCCTCGTACTTGGTGGCGGACCGAATCGGCGCGAGCGGTTTGCTCGCGGTGATCGCCCTGTCACTGATCCTGGGCAGCGCCTACCAGCCCTCGACGCATCATCAAGTCCATCGTTTCTGGCGCCAGTTCGGTTTTGCCATGTCGAGTGTGGTTTTCCTTTTGGTCGGCCTCCAGGTCCGACTCGATCAGGTGGTGCGAGTGGGCGGCCGTTTGCTGCTGCTGGTCGCGGCGGCGCTGCTGGCGCGGGCGCTGATGGTGACCCTCGTCACGCTGGCCAGGAGTGACCTCTGGCCGTGGTCCTGGCGCGCCGCGCTGGTCTGGGCCGGTTTGCGGGGCGCCCTCTCGCTAGCGCTGGCGCTGGCGCTGCCTGTGGATCTGGCGGGCCACAACGAAATCCTGGCGCTGATTTTCGGTTTCGTCTTCCTTTCGCTGGTTGTTCAGGGTCTTTCCACAGGTCCTGTATTCCAGCTCCTGGGGATATCGCGACAGACAGCTGTCGCAACGGTTCATTAGGCTGATGCTCTGCTAAACTCTGCGTCGCCACGGACGCGTCGGAGCAGGCTCGACGCGACCGCAGGCTCGCGGAAATAGGGGTCGCATGCTGCTCAGTCTTCGGCTGCTCCGGCGAATCGCGCGGGAACTTCCGCGCTATGGCAAGCTCACCTATTGCCTCTATCGCGATCCTCGCGTCCCGCAGCGCAACAAGATCGCGTTGGCGGCGGCGATGGCCTTGATCCTCAACCCGGTGGTCGATGTGCCGCTGCGGCTGCCGATCTTCGGCGAAATGGATGCGGTCGCGCTCACCGTGCTGGCGATACGGGTGTTCGTCGAGAAGGCACCCAAAGACGTCGTGGCCGAACACCAGGAGAAGATCGCGTTGGGGACCAGCGTGTTCGACCGGGACCTGCGCAATGGGCGGGTGGGGTTGCAGGCAAGACTGAACGAGCTGCGTGGGCGTGGACGTCTTGTCATCGCCCGCCCGCGGAGGAATGCAATATGAAGGTTGTTCTCCTACAGGACGTGAAAGGCACGGGGAAGGCTGGCGAGACGAAAGATGTCGCCGACGGCTATGCGCGTAACTTTCTGCTCCCCCAAAAGCTGGCACAGCAGGCGACCCGCGGCGCCCAGGACCAGGTCGATCGCCAGAAGGCCACCGAAACCAAGCGCGAGGAGCGCGAGCTGGCCGATGCGCGGGCACTGGCGCTGCGGCTCGAGGCCGCCCAGGTGGTGTTGAAGCTCCGCAGCGGAAAGGACGGCAAGCTGTTCGGCGCGGTGACGAATGCCGACGTGGCGTCGGCCCTCAAGCAGCAACATGGGATCACGCTCGACCGGCGCAAGATCGAGTTCGAGCAGCCGGTCAAGGCGATGGGGCCGGGCAGTGCGCATGTCAAGCTCCACCGTGAGGTCACGGCCCGCATCCCGTTGATGGTCGCCTCCGCTTGACGGTTGACCTGAGACGTTCGCCGGCCCCGCCGGCGGCCGGTGGCCGCGTGCCCCCCCACAACCTCGAGGCGGAAGCATCGGTACTCGGCTCCCTGATGCTCGACCGCAACGCGATCGTGCGGGTGGCCGACTTCCTGCGACCCGAGGACTTTTACCTGGACCATCACGCCCAGGTCTACCGGGCGGTCCTTAATCTGTATGACCGCGCCGATCCCATCGACCTCCTCACCATCGCCGCGGAGCTGGAAACGATGCGCGCGCTGGAACGGATCGGCGGCCAGGCATTTCTGGCTGAGCTGCAGAGTGGGGTGCCGACGGCGGCCAACGTCGAGTACTACGGCCACCTGGTCGAGGAAGGCGCAACCAAGCGGAAGTTGATCGGCGCCGGCAGCCGCATCACCGCCCTCGGCTTCGACGAGAGCACGCCCGCGAGTCAGGCGCTGGATACCGCGGAAAGCGTGATCTTCAACATAGCCGAAGGCCGCATCACCCAGGACTTCGTCGCGCTCAAAGACATTCTCAAGACGACGTGGGACCAGATCGAACAGATCCACAAGGATTCGTCCGTCATCTCTGGCGTGCCAAGTGGTTTCAACGACCTCGATGCGAAAACCGGCGGCTTCCAGAAGTCAGACCTGATCATCATTGCAGCTCGCCCAGGCATCGGAAAATGCCTGCGACACGACAGCCTGATCGACGACCCTGTCACCGGGGCTCGTCTCACCATTGAGCAAATGGTCCATGACCGCAGACCGCTGGCTTTCGGGTTATCGCCGCGAGGCCGGGTCGAATGGCGTCATATCGGCGATTGGGTTGATAGCGGTGTTCAGCCATGTTTTGCGGTGACGACGCAGACGGGTCGGCGCGTCGAGGTCACGGGACATCATCCATTCATGACAATTAACGGCTGGCAACCGCTTCACGACCTGGTTGTGGGCGACGCGATCGCCGTGCCGCGGGCCTTGCCGATTTTCGGCAAGGAGTCGATCGATCCGCAGCGGGCTCGGTTGCTCGGATATTTCATTGGCGATGGGGGCCTCTCCAGCGGATCTCCTGCATTCACGAATGTCGACCCGGTCATCATTGACGACTTCAAAGAGATCGTCGCGTCGCACTTTCCAGGCTGCCACGTTGCCCACCGCGGAATTACCTACTACGTCAGTGCGTGGTCCCGAGCACGGCGGCTCAACGTTAGAGAACGTCTTGCCGCCTACCTTCACCGGACGAAGAGCCCAATCATCGGCTGGCTGGGTCAGTTTGGTCTGTGGGGCAAAAAGGCGGACATCAAACGCTTTCCAGATCAAGCATGGCGTTGGAACCGCGAGACGCTTCGCGAATTCCTGCGGGCGCTGATGTCGTGTGACGGCAGCATTTTCGCGCTACAAAATGGCCGGCCGCGGATCGAATTCGCCGTTGCTTCGGAGGGCTTAGCGAAGGATGTTCACCACGCCTTCGTCCGGTTCGGCATCGTTGCGCGCCTCTATCGAAAGTCTGAGCGTTGCTGGCGAGTGCAAATCACCGACTCCGAGTCCGTAGCGCGATACCAAGCCGAGATCGGATGGATCGGAGAAAAGGCAGGCCGGTTTCCGAAGGACTTGCCGCAATTCCGGAGCAACAACGGTCATCTTCCCAACACAGTGTGGAAGATGGTTGCAGATGCGGCGTCGACACGTCATCTTTCGTGGGCGAAGCTCGCAGTCGCTTCCGGCGAACGCGTTCGTACCTCCAAGTTTGAAACTTACAATCCGCGGACCAACCACGGTCTGTCTCAGCGTCGTCTGGCGATCTTCAACGAAGTCCTCGAAGACCCGCAACTTGCGGCGCTGGCGAACCCAGAATTGTATTGGGACAGGATCGTCTCGATCGAACCGACTGGCAGCCACCAGGTCTATGACCTGACGGTTCCGGAGGGTGCCAACTTCATCGCCGAGGATGTCATCGTTCACAACACGTCGCTGACTCTCAACATTGCGCAGCACGCGTCGATCCAGTACAAAATTCCGGTTGCAATCTTTTCGCTCGAAATGTCCGAGCAGCAGCTCGTTACCCGATTGCTTTGCAGCGAGGCGTCCGTTGATTCGTACCGCCTTCGCACGGGCCTCTTGAAGGACGCCGAGTGGCCTCGAATCGCGCAGGCGATGGGTGCGCTATCAGAAGCGCAGATCTACATCGATGACTCGCCGAATGTTTCCGTGATGGAAATGCGCACCAAGGCCCGTCGTTTGAAATCAGCGAATAACCTTGGGTTGATCATCGTCGATTACCTGCAATTGATGCAGGGTCGGAACCAGGAGAACCGTGTGCAAGAAGTCTCCGATATCTCACGTGGACTGAAAAGTCTTGCGCGCGAATTGCAGATTCCTGTCATCGCGTGCTCACAGTTGAGCCGCGAGCCCGAGAAGCGACCAGACCATCGGCCACAGCTCTCGGACCTTCGTGAGTCGGGTACTTTGGAGCAGGATAGCGACCTCGTCCTCTTCATTTACCGCGACCGTTTCTATAACGACAACCTTGCGGATGACCGGCGCAACATCGCCGAGATCATCATCGCCAAGCACCGCAACGGCCCGACAGGAAAACTCGAGCTACTCTTCATCGACGAGCAAACCAAGTTCGCCAACCTCGACCGGAGACGCGGGAGCTAGCGCATGGTCACGATCCTCGTAGGTGGCCAGTGGGGCGACGAGGGGAAGGGCAAGATCATCGACCTTCTCTCGGAAAACGCCAACATGGTCATCCGCTCGCAGGGTGGCAACAACGCTGGCCACACCGTCGTCAACGCCGGCCAGGAATTTCGGTTTCACCTGATTCCGTCGGGCATCCTCTATCCGAACACCACCTGCGTTATCGGCAACGGCGTGGTCCTAGATCCACGCGTGCTGCTCGAAGAGATGGAGCAGGTGCGTTCGCGCGGCATCAGCACCGACCGGCTCGTCATTTCCGACCGCGCCCACCTGATCATGCCCTGGCATCCGATCTTCGACAAGCTGGAGGAAGAGCAGCGTGGCGATGACCGGCTGGGCACGACCTGGCGCGGCATCGGTCCTGCCTATGCTGACAAGATCCGTCGCATCGGCTTTCGCGCTGGCGACTTGCTGAAGCCGCGCTTCCTGGAAAAGAAGCTCGGCTTCGTCTTGAACAAGATCAAGAATCCCGTCCTCCAACAGCTCTACCACGTGCCGCCGCTCGATCCGCAGGCGGTGCTCGCCGAGTACACCGCGTACGGTGAGCGGCTCGGCGCACACATCAAGGACATCTTCCCGATCGTCCAGGACTTCTTGAGGCGCCGTGACCGGATCCTGCTGGAAGGTGCGCAGGGCAGCATGCTCGACCTCGACTTCGGCACCTATCCGTACGTCACCTCGTCCTCGCCCACGGCCGGCGGTGCGCTGACCGGCTCCGGCATTCCACCCACCGCCGTAGACCTGACCATGGGCGTCTTCAAGGCCTACATCACGCGCGTCGGATACGGCCCGATGCCAACCGAACTGAACGACGCGTTGGGGGAGCAGATCCGCGAGATCGGCGTCGAGTACGGCACGACGACCGGGCGGGCTCGGCGCGTCGGCTGGTTCGACGCCGCCGTGGCGCGCTACAGTGTGGCGCTGAACGGCATCGGCTCGATTGCCTTGACCAAGCTCGATGTGCTCGGGGAGTTCGACCCCATCCGGATCTGCACCGGGTACCTCAACAAGGGTGAGCTGCAGTCGTTCCCCATGTCGAACATCAGCCACCTCAAGCACGCGGAGCCGGTCTACGAGACACTGCCCGGGTGGCGCTCATCGATTGCCGACGTGCGTCACCCCGACGACCTGCCCAAGGCGGCTCGCCGCTACATCGACCGGCTCAGCGAGCTCAGCGGCGCCCCCATCGACATCGTGTCGGTCGGGCCGTCTCGCGACCAGACGATCTGGATGCAGGGTGGGCCAGAAAACCTACCGGTGCGTCAGAAGCAGGAAGGCCAGCCCAGCCGCCGCTAGATACCAGATCAGCGAGATGCCGGTGAGCAATAGCCGGGTCGGGCGATTGAGCGAGCGGGTGGTCCAGGTCAGGACCAGGCCCACCGGATTGATGATCGCCAGGGCGAGGCCGATGGCGAGCGGACTGCGGATACCGCCGCGCACCGGCCCGCCACGCGTGGCCGCGCGGCGCATCTGCCGGACGAGATCGTTGGAATCTGTTTGCATGTCGAACGATCGCACCGGGCGGACGTTCGCGGCGCGACTGTAGGCGGTCGCCACCGGCGACATCGCCATCACGGCTTGCGGGGCCTCTTGCCGAACCGGTGCCCACAGCCGATGCGGGTCCGGCGGCTCACCGGACTCGACCGACAGGGTGCGAAGCGGGGCGGTCCGCTTTGGCACGCGGACCCGACCGCGCAGCAGATCCTGCGCGCGGATAGCGATGGTCGCCACCACGCTGACCAGCAGCAGTCCCTGCCAAGCGGCCTGCTGGCCCTCGCCATACCAGCGCAGGATCATCGTGGCCATGCCGGCGGCGACGCCGAAGGCGAAGGTGAACCGCTCCGGGATCAACACGCGTCGGCGATCCGCGGCAATGTAGCCGGCGAGGAACAGCGACGGTCCCGATGCGAGCTGGAAACCGAGGTCAGACCGGATCACGAGCGCCACCGCCGCAATCCCGCACAAGAAACCGGTGACGACGCCGAGGGATATTTTTCGCGTGTACCACAGATACGTCGCGCCGATGAGCACCGCGCCGGCCGAGGTAACGCCGATCGGTCCCGAGACATTGCCGACGTACAACTTGACCGGGTCGATGACAAGCTGCAGCTTGTACCACAGGGTCAGCGGATCATCGAGATGCCGCCCATCGAACGGATTGACGTAGCCGAACCCGAGCTGCCGCTGGATCAAGAAGAGCACGCCGAACACGATCAGCGCCGGATGCAGCATCACACGCTGCAGCTGTGGCCAGATGACGGTATCGATCACGATAAAGAGGATCACCATCGTGGCGGCGACCCAGGCGGGCGTCCGGGGCGGGAAGAAGCAGGCGATCAGGACGCTCGCCACCAGCGGATGCGTCGCCCTGAATCCAATCCACGCAGGAAGCCCGAAGGTCAGGCGCGCCAGCTGCAGCGCGAGCAGACACACGATGCCGGAGAGAAACGAAATCGCAAAGAGGAGGAGCGCGTCCTGCAGGAAGAAGACGATGCCGGCGATCACCAGCGGGAGGAGGGCAAGCGCGTAGGCGAGGTCGTAGTTGAGTTGCTCCGGCTGGACCAGCAGCAGCTGCGGCACACCATGCAGCGCTCGCCCGAGCTGTCGCACGACGAGCATTGTAGTCGAGCTCCGGGCGAATTTGGCCCAGACTTGGACGCTCCGTCCAAAGCCGGGGTGATCCGGCAAAGAACGTCTGCTATTCTTACACCGTTTTTCCGGGCACCCACGTGAGATTTCCGCGCCGCATTACGCTGCTTACGCCCATCACGCTGGCCGCCGGGTTGCTCGCCACCGTTATCGCGGTTTCCGCGGCGGACGCGCGTTGGACGTCGACCGGTGCCCAGCAACCCGGGTCGCCCGATCGTCCCGTCTGGTCGATCGCGGTATCACCGACGCATGCGGCGGTGTTGCTGGCTGCCACCCAGGGCCGCGGCGTGCTACGCAGCACGGACTCTGGTGCAACCTGGACATCGGCGATCGCCGGCATCGATGGCGCGTGGGTGGTGGGATTCGACCCGCAGCAGCCGGCGACGGCCTACGCCGGCACGCAGACGGCGGGTCTGTACAAGTCTGTCGACGAAGGCAAGACCTGGACCGCGCAGAGCCAGGGACTCAACAACATGGACGTCCGCTCGATCGCGTTCGGCACCGGTCTCATCGTCGTCGGCACCTCCCAGGGTGTCTACTATTCCAGCGACGCCGCGGCCTCCTGGCACGCGCTGGGGCTCGAGCCCCAGTCCATCGCCGCGGTCGCCGTGCTGCCGAGCGCCAACGGCTTCACGCTCTTTGCCGGGGTCGACAACGGCCCGGTCGGTGCCGCCTTCCTGCTGAAGAGCGAGGGACTGGCGGGCAGCTGGGCAGTCGTCAAGGGCACTTTTCCCGCCGACGCGCTGGTCCCCTCGCTGGCGGTCGCGTCGGCCCCGTCGGGTGGCACCGATCCGCCGGTGCTCGCCGGCACCTCGCAGGGTCTCTTTCGAAGCGACGATCGAGGCGTGACCTGGAACGCCTTGGCCGGCTTGCCGTCGACGGACTTCAACCTCGCCCTCTTCAACCCGGCCAACCCTGACCAGATCTACGTGGGCAGCGACGGCGACCAGGGCAACGGCGGCGTTTTCCGTTCGCTCGATCGTGGTGCCAGCTGGAGCACCTTCGGCGCCGGGCTCCCCGGGAAGCCCCGGGTCACGGCGCTGACCCTCCAGCCGCTCAACCCGGCGCAGGTGGTGGCGGCCACCTGGAACCCGACCGATGGCTCGGCCGGCGCGTACCGGATCGAAGACCCCGCGGCCACGGTGGCCGGGGTGACGCCGACGGCGGCGCCCTCCGGCAGTGTCAGGGCCTCCGCCACGGCACGGGCCACGGCCCCGACCCCGGCGCCGCTTCGTCGCTCTACCGGATCCCCGGCCTACTCGACGTACGCCATCGCCCTGGGGGTGCTGGTCGCCCTCGGCGCGGTGGTCCTGGCCCGGCGCTGGCGCATGCGGCGTGAGGACAGCCGGATTTACCGCCCGTGACTCGGCGTCACAAGCAGGGCTGCTCCGTTAACCAACCCTTCACCGGTTCAGGCTGGCGGTTGGCGACCCGCGCCGGTACGCTCTTGGCTACGGCCCGTCGAAGGCGGGCTCAGGAGGTCGATCGCGCGTGCTCACGACCCGGAGACGAGTCCTGAACGTGGACTCCCCTGAGGCGACGCTGAAGACGCTGGCGCTGGAGTTGCCGGCGCCACCCAAGGCGCTTGCCTCCTATGTGCCGGTCCAGCAGGTCGGCGAGCTCCTTTACACCTCCGGCGTCATCCCTAGCTGGAATGGCGACGTGCAGTTCCGCGGGATCGTCGGCGCGGACGTCAGCGTCAAGGACGCCGCCCGTGCCGCCGAGATTTGCGCCTTGAACATCATGGCGCTGATTCGCCAGCATGCCGGCTCGCTCGACCGCGTGGAGCAGTTCAT
>Ga0307479_10000110_pt1 | contig 81509 bp, 79 predicted proteins | sample atmos_gasesECM4C_FD_203743 | JGI IMG/M metagenome (GOLD analysis project Ga0307479, IMG submission 203743) | Hardwood forest soil microbial communities from Morgan-Monroe State Forest, Indiana, United States - atmos_gasesECM4C_515 | ecosystem: Environmental > Terrestrial > Soil > Temperate... | reverse complement strand
CGTTTTGCCGACTGCAACTTCGCTTGGAATGACATCTAAACAGTTGTTATGGCGACTTACACACCAACCACTCCGATCGACGACAAAGGGCACGACCACAAGCCACCCGTGCCACCTGCTGGCGGAGGTGACGACGAGCGCGATGGCAGTGGTCCAGATTATGGCGCTCGACTGCGTCGGGCGCGGCTGGGACTGATTTGCGCGATCGTTACGGTCTGCATGGTATTTATCTCGCTGACCAGCGCGTACATCGTGCGTCAGGGACTGCCGACATTTGATGATGCTTCGAACAGCTACATCCGCGACTGGGGCGAAGTACATTTGCCGTGGCTGCTGCTGGCAATCAACACCGTAGTGCTTCTCATCAGCAGTGTGACCATGGAGTTCGCGCGACGAGACGCAGCGCGTCAGGCAGCGCTGGCTCCTGTGAAATCGATTCCCGGTGTATCGCTGGGAAGGGAGCGGTCTTTCCCGTGGCTCGGAATCAGCGTGCTGCTCGGTTTCGCATTTCTTGCTGGGCAGTGGCTGGCGTGGGGAGAATTGCACAACCGCGGGTTTTACATCAGTACAAATCCGAGCAGCTCATTCGCATTTCTGCTTACGATAACGCATGCCGTGCACCTAACCGGCGGACTGATCGCGTTGCTGTGGGCAGCGAGCGCTTCCTGGCGCCATAAGACCGTTGAAGCGAGGCGGATATTAGTCGATATCACGGCTTGGTACTGGCATTTCATGCTGGTGTTGTGGATTTACATTTTTGCGCTGTTGGGGTTCGCCAGATAGAAAGGGGAACTTAACGAATGTCCGATGCCGTCGCTGTCCCGCACGGAGCACCGGGAGCGTATGAGGCGCCGCTATTTGGAGCCTATTCGAAGAAAGTCGGGATGTGGCTGTTCCTGGCCTCCGACTCACTGACTTTCGGCGCGCTGTTGTTCGCCTTCAGCTACAACCGGCTCTACACCATCCCGTGGCCAACTCCGTTTCATATAGCGAGCATTACCAACGCCACGATCATGACGGCGTGCCTGCTTTCGAGTTCGCTAACCATGGTGCTCGGGGTGTTCGCGGCGCAGCGCAGCGATCGAGCGTGGACGCGTAACTGGCTGCTCGCAACCATGGTGTTTGGCACGGCGTTCATCGTGCTGCACGGCATGGAGTGGAGCAAGCTGATTGATGAAGGACTCAGCATTCCGGGCTTTCAATCTTTGCTCGGCGTCTCCAGTTCAAAGGGTGCGGGTGAATTGGCTGATATATCAAAGAACGTTCCTCAATTCCCACAGGCGTTTTTTGGGCTCACTGCCATGCACATGCTGCATGTGACCATCGGCGTGATCTATCTGGGCGTCGTTGCGTTCCGGAAGTGGTTTTTACCCGTATTGGCAGTAATTTGGATAGGCGGGGCATTCCTGATTCCGTCCGGAAACGTCTTTCACTATCCAGTCCACGCGCTTGGAATTGGGCTCGTCCTTGCTGCCGTGATCCTGTTTTTGAAACCGAAGGACTACGACGCACATGATGTCGAGGTCTGCGGCCTGTACTGGCACTTCGTAGACCTGGTGTGGATGTTCATCTTCCCGCTGGTGTATCTGATGTCAACTAAGGTCAGCTAAGCAGGTACCGAAAACAGGAGCTTGAACAATGCACGATGTCGCGACGCACGACGATAGCAAGGGGCAATATTTCTGGGTGTGGGGAGCATTGCTGGTTCTCACAGCCATCGAGGTCGTGCTGGGCTATAGGCAGATTTTTGAGCCAGTGCGCATGCTCGAAGTTTTGCTGATCTTGTCTGTAATCAAGTCGGCATTGATCATCGGCTACTTCATGCACTTGAAGTTCGAGACGGCGCTTATGCGCTGGCTGCTGGTGATTTCTGTGACGGCGTGCTTCATCATCATGTATTTTTTCTTCTTCCCAGATGCTGATCGTGTAATGCCTCCTCCAAATGGTGTAGGCTTGCAGCAGGGAAAATAATTGTTAGCTCGCAGTGCTGGTTCGCATTGTGATGGCATGTTGAAATTGATCTCCAAACTTCGCTGGTTGTTCGCGGTACTGATCCTGGTGTCCGCAATCACTCCCGCCTTTGCTCAGGGCTGCGCCATGTGTTATCAGACCGTCAAGGGCGCGCCCAAAGATGGACAGCGCGCGATCGGCCGTGGGATTTTGATTCTGTTGGTGCCGCCGCTCGGCGCCATGACGATCGGCGTAGGCTTTGCGTTTCGTTATGGCAAACAGCGCGATCGCGAAAACGAACGCGATCTTACTTAACCCCGTCCTATCACCGATCGACTTCCTGCCTTATAATAGAAAGATTCGGCGGCCCTCTTGAACTTGCTAGATGCCTCTGCGCTCAGCCGAGTGTGGGCCCCGGCTTCTTATCCGATGTCCTCTAACCTAAAACTTTCTGACCAGACACACGCGGAGAGCAGCATTGTTGTGCGTGGGGCGCGCGTCCATAACCTCAAGAACATTGATTTTGAGGTTCCTCACAACACTCTGACTGTGGTGACAGGCGTCTCCGGCTCAGGAAAGTCGTCGCTCGCATTCGACACGATCTACGCCGAGGGACAGCGGCGATATGTTGAATCGCTGTCGGCTTACGCACGGCAGTTTCTGGAGCGGATCGAGAAGCCAGACGCTGACACGATCGATGGCATTGCGCCCGCGGTTGCGATTCGGCAGAAGAACACGACACGCAATCCGCGTTCAACTGTAGCCACCGCGACCGAGATTTACGACTACCTGCGGCTGCTGTTTGCCCGTGTCGGCCGCACCTACTGCGCAAACTGCGGTCGCGAGGTGAAAAAAGACACGGTCGACGAAGTGGCGGACATAATTCTGGCTCTCGATTCGGAGACGCGGCTGCAGGTGCTGTTCCCATTGCAGCGGCCAGTTGCGGGCACGCAGGAAGCTGGGACGAAGCCGCGAGCTACAAAAACAAAGAAAGCCGCAGCTTCCGGGCAACTCACCGACGCCTTGAAGACCCGCCTGTTTGATCTCCGCAAAGCTGGGTTCAACCGGCTGTATCAGGCAGGACAGGTTTTTGAGTTTTCGACTCCGGAGTCGTTGCTCGACATGAATTTCGACCAGCCGGTTTTCGTTTTGGTCGATCGATTGACAGTTTCCGCCGAAGCCCGAGCCCGGGTAGTGGATGCTATCGAGACGGCGTATCGCGAGTCGGGCGAAGTGATCTTCGAGATCGTCAGCGGCAGTGAACCGACTGATGAAGCGGGCAGGAGTGCCCGCTCCACACAGGCATCTTCCACTCAGACCACATTGCGTTTCGCACAGCGCTTCGAGTGCAAGAACTGCAACCTGCGCTATGAAGAGCCGGAGCCGCGGTTGTTTTCGTTCAACAATCCTTACGGCGCGTGCCCGCGCTGCCAGGGATTTGGCAATACGATCGACTTCGATCTCGACCTCGTCATCCCCGACAAGATGAAGACTCTCACTGAAGGCGCTATCGAACCGTGGACCAAGCCAAAATATCGTCCGCTGTTCACCGATTTAAAGCGTTATGCAAAGCAGGCTGGGATCCCGCTCGATGTGCCCTGGATTGATCTTGAAGACGAGCAGCGTAACCTCGTACTGAACGGCGAAGGTAAGTTCCTCGGCGTCCGCGGATTTTTCAATCACTTGGAGCGCAAGAAATACAAGTTGCACGTGCGCGTATTTCTCAGCCGGTACCGAGGATATTCTTTGTGTTCGGCCTGCAATGGAACGCGGCTGCGCCTGGAAGCGCGCCAAGTCAAAATCAAAGGCCGCAACATCTGCGAAATCTGCGCGCTCACGGTGGAAGACGCTTTTCGCTTCTTCTCGGAAGTGGAACTTACGCCGCAAGAAGCCGATATCGCCGACAAACTCCTGCAGGAAATCCGCGAACGCCTCCGCTTTCTGAATGACGTTGGGCTGGAATACCTCACGCTCGACCGGCTCTCTTCGACGCTCTCCGGCGGCGAAGCGCAACGAATTCAACTGGCAACATCGCTCGGCTCGCGGCTGGTCGGAACGCTCTATGTACTCGATGAACCGTCCATCGGGCTGCACGCGAGAGACACGCACCGGCTGATCAAAATTCTCTGCGACTTGCGGAATCTGGGAAACACAATCCTCGTCGTCGAGCACGATCCCGACATCATGCGCGCCGCCGACCGCATTCTCGACCTCGGTCCGGGCGCGGGAGAGAACGGCGGCAAGCTGATCGCGGCAGGAACATATGACGAGATCGTGCGGAACACATCTTCCCTGACGGGGCGTTATCTCTCCGAAGATCTCCGTATTCAGCAGCCGGTGACACGCCGCAAGCCTGGGGTGCAGCAGATCGCGATTCGCGGCGTCCGTGCCAACAATCTCAAAGGCGTTGACATCAGCATTCCGCTGGGCATGATCGTGGCGATTACCGGCGTCTCCGGTTCGGGCAAGTCGACGCTGCTGCATCAGGTGCTCTACCGCGCTTTGGCGCAGGCCAAGCAGCAGGCGAGCAACAGCGCGACTGGGCCGTCGGCGACATGGGAGAGCCTCACCGGTGATCAGTTTATCGATGAAGTTGTGCTCGTGGATCAATCACCGATCGGACGCACGCCGCGCTCGAATCCAGTGACCTACATCAAGGCGTTTGACGCCATTCGCGAACTGTTCGCTTCCCTGCCCGAAGCGAAAAAACGCGGCCTCAGCGCCGGACATTTCTCGTTCAACATTCCCGGAGGCCGCTGCGAGACTTGCCAGGGTGACGGCACGGTCACAGTAGAAATGCAGTTTCTGGCCGACGTCGAGCTGATTTGCGAAGAGTGCAAGGGCACCCGTTACAAGCCCCAAGTGCTCGAGGTGCGCTATCGCGGCAAGAATATTCATGAAGTGCTGAATCTGACGGTGAAAGAGGCGCTGAAGTTCTTCGCCGAGGCGCCCAAAATTACCGAGAAGCTCCGATCGCTGGAGGAAGTCGGGCTGGGCTATTTGCGGCTAGGGCAATCGGCCACGACGCTCTCGGGCGGCGAGGCGCAACGCATGAAGCTGGCAGCTCACCTGCAGCCGGCGTCGCGGGAGGCTGGACGATCCGGGCGCGCGGGCGCCGAAGGGCGGAAGCGGCGGCTGCTTTACATCTTCGATGAACCGACTACCGGGCTGCATTTTGATGACGTCAGCAAACTCCTGGCCGCTTTTCGCCGTCTTATTGAAGCGGGGGGCTCGATTGTCGTGATCGAGCACAACCTGGAAGTTATCAAGACGGCCGACTGGGTGATCGATCTGGGGCCGGAAGGCGGCAATCGCGGCGGCAAGGTCGTAGGCACGGGGCCTCCGGAGGCGATTGCCAAGCTGGCTGGTTCTTACACAGGAAAGTATTTGGCGCGGGTTCTGAATGACAACGGGGCATCGCGATCCAATGGGCATTCCTAGACTGCGGCTGGCCATGGTAGCCGGCGTATGCAGTTTTGCGGCCGCACAAGCCTCATTTGCCAGATGCGCGCCTTTTTTCCCCTGCTCGCAAATCTTGGCTCAATCTCAGACTTCGCAGCCGCCAGCACTGGCGCAAAGTGCCAGCCCCCAACCGCCGAGCCAGTCATCTTCTAGTCCGACTTCTTCTACTGAGACTGTTCATCGCAAGACCGGAGCCAATTCGAGCGAGACGATCCGCCATACCCACGTTGTAGAGCAGGGATCGAGTTCTCTTGAAGTTTCCCAAGCCGAGGACTTGATTCAGAAACGCGATTACGCCGTGGCCGAGACACTGTTGCGCAAGGCGGTGGCGAGCGATCCCACCAGTTACGTGGCGTGGTTCGACCTCGGCTTTGCGGAGAACGGCCTAGGAAAAACGGACGAATCGATTGCGGCGTATCGCAAATCGGTCGCCGCCAAGGCCAACGTTTTCGAGTCAAATCTGAATCTAGGAATTCAACTCGCCAAAGCGGGACAGCCGGATGCGGAGCAATTCCTGCGCGCAGCCACGCAACTCACGCCCACGAGCCACATGGAAGAAGGCCGCGAACGGGCCTGGCTCTCGCTGGCTCACGTGCTGGAACCGACCAAGCCTGATGATGCCATCGTGGCGTATCAGCAGGCCGCGAAGTTGCAACCCAAAGATCCTGAACCGCATCTCGCCGCGGCCATGCTGTTTGAAAAGCAAAAAGAATACGCCGATGCGGAAAGCGAGTACAGGCAGGCACTGGCGCTCGATCCATCGTCAGATGCGCTAACCGGACTGGCGAATCTATACATGCGCGGACGGCAGTTTCCTGAGGCGGAGCAATACTTGCGAAAGTTGGTCGAGACGCAGCCGTCAGACGCACCGGCGCACATACAACTTGGCCGAGTGCTAGCGGCTGAAGGAAAAAACGACGCCGCGGTGGCTGAATTGCAAGCGGGCGCCAAGTTGGCACCGAACGATCTTTCTGTGCAGCGCGATCTGGCCGATTTGTATGGAATGGTTGGAAAGAATGCTGAGGCAGAAGCGGCGTATCGGTCGCTCCTCGCCAGTCATCCCAACGATGCCGAACTGCACCGTAGTTTAGGACAGAGCCTGCTGCATGAGAAGAAATTCGCCGACGCACAACAGGAATTTCTCACAACGGTGAAGCTGAAGCCCGATTTGGGTGAGGCTTACGGCGACCTTGCTTTCGCTGCGAGCGAAAACAAAGATTACCAAGTCACTTTGAAGGCGCTTGAGCTACGGTCGAAGTATCTGAAGGAGAATCCGCTCACGTATTTCCTGCGCGCCTCAGCCTACGATCATCTCAGGGACATCAAGGATGCGGCGGCAAACTATCATCTCTTTCTAAACGTGGCGAACGGGAAGTATCCTGATCAAGAATGGCAGGCCAAGCACCGGTTGATCGCGATTGAACCAAAGAAGTAGTCGAAGAAGTAACGGGCGCACTATGCGGGGCATGCGGTATTTATTTCTAAGTTGTGGAGTGGTCATACTGACGGCTGTCGCTGCAGCGATGACAGCCCGTGCTGCCCCGCCAGCCACAGAACCAACTGTTGATGACTTGAAGGCCAGGCTCTCTTCAGCGAATACTGGCGACAAGGCTCATCTATGTATCCAGATCGCGCAGTTGCAGCTTACCGAGACAGACAAACTCTATGCTGCCGCCGATACCGAGAAGGCGCAGCCCGCGCTGACGGACGTGGTGGAGTTTTCGGAAAAGGCACGCGACTACGCGATTCAATCACACAAAAATCAAAAGCAAGTCGAAATCGCTGTCCGTGGCATGACGCGCAAGCTCACCGACCTGATGCATTCTTTGCCGCACGGCGAACAAACCGCGGTGCACGATGCCATCACGCGACTGCAGCGCGTTCGCGATGATCTGCTGATAGCAATGTTCCCCAAAGGTGCGAAATGAAATCTTCCCTGCTTCGCTGTTTTCTCGTTGCTCTGGTACTGACGGCTTATTCTGGCGCGCAAAAACACCGCGATCCCTTGACACAACCTGAGATCGACCAGGTTCGCGATGCCAGCTGGGAGCCGAGGGACAGGTTGAAACTTTACGTGGAGTTCTCCCGCGCGCGTCTGGTCAAACTGGAGCAGATGAGGAGCGATCCCAAGAGCAAAAACCGCGCACAGCAGACGCATGACCTGCTCGCCGATTTTCAACTGCTCTACGACGAACTCAACGACAATATCGACACGTATGTTGACCGTAAAGACGACATTCGCAAGCCGCTGAAGATGATTATCGAGGCCGACACCGAGTTTCAGGCTAAGCTGCGCGCTCTGAAGGATGCTGCTGGAGTCACACCAGCGGAAGCAAGTGCATACGAATTCGTGCTAACCAATGCTCTCGAAACTGTGGATACCTCGGCCGAAGATCATCGCAAACTGTTGGAAGATCAGGAAGACGCGGCGAAACACAAGCGGCTGAACTCGAATTCAAGCGCCGCGAAGGCGGGGAAACCGGAATAGATCAGAGATCAGTGGTCAGTGACCAGGGATCAGTTATTTACATATCTTCAGCGTTTCAACCAATTACCACGTGCGCTCCCAATCACTCCTGCTGAAACCGTTAGACCTAGCTTAGTCTCCGAGCTCACTATGAAACGCTTCCGGTTCTCGCTGCACTATCGGCATAGGAGAAACCTGAAGTGCACCGCGAAACCAGCCCAACGTCTTCCCACGATGCTTTTTGGATATTTACTCTGTGGCGAGCTCTGCATGGCGGAGATGCCATGCTCGCTGACATCGCCGCGGCGGTGATCGCCAACCTCTCGCAATATCTACCTGCGCAGGAAGATTCGTTTGGAGTCGCGCCGCTGCCCGCGTCGTGTGGCATGGTCGCGCTTTCAGGTGCGGAAGACACAGAATCGACGGAAGATCGTGAAATCGATGCGCCTGCGGGTCAATCTGATCCGGAGGAGGCGAGCCCCATCTTCTGCTGCGATCCCTCCGAATTCAGCATTGGTCACAGTTATTTCAATTTCAAAGGAGTGTTTTACCGGATCGATCGACCTGCCTTTGCCTGCTTGCCGACCGCAGCCTGAAACGCCAGCGGGCCCCAACCTTCCAGGTTTACCAACCATGTGCGGGAAGCCCCACTCTTGCATCCTCTGCAAGGGTGGGGGATCGCGTTTTGTGGTGATGCGATTACTTCTGCAAGTCGCGGAATTCCGGGTTGCTCTTCAGCCGCTCCGGAAAACCCTTCACATATTCGTCCATGCCCATGCAAATTACGTGATGCACGCCGGTAAAACCGAAAACTCTCATCTCATGCCTGGTTTCCTTGACCGACCAGTGTTCTTCTGAAATCCGGTACGTGGCAACGGCAAGCCCGGTGCGGTCGTCCCCCAAGCGGCAATGCACGAAGACCTTCTTGTCACGATTCTCGCGCATAACCTTTAGAAATGTTGCCCAAGGCTTATCGCTTGGAAACGGGCAGTGCGACGGAATCGAAATGTACTGCATGCCTAACTTGGTCACGGCGGCTTGCTCGGTATCGCTGGCGCTGCCGCGCAGATCGATCACAACTTCGACCCCCAGATTTTTGAGCGTCACCAGTCCATCGGCGGCAGGTTGCCCGCCACGATAAAAATTTGCAGTGACCTTGCCAAAATTTGGAATGCCCTTGCCATTCAGCCGAGTCGCGATCGAATGAAGGGGAGAAGCTTTTTCCAGTCCTTCCGTTTGCGGCGGGCTGGTGTTCGCGCTAAACGCGAAGGCGAGAGAAATTATAACTAGGATATTGAATAGCGGAACGAATCGAAACGCCAAACTTCTATCATCTCCCAACTTCGAGTGAACTCCTTACTGACTCAGACGAATCGCTAATTGCCGCTCCGGTTGCGTCATCTCACCCCACAATTTCTGCAGGTCAGTTTGCACTGCTTGATTGTCGGGATCTTTGCGCAGGGCCAGCGCGAACCAGCGGTAGGCCGTGGGCAGGTCGCGCGGAGTGCATAATCCCGCGGAGTACAACGCGCCCATCTCAACCATGGCTTTGGTATTGGACTGATCTGCGGCAGGCTTCAACAGGCGCATGCCACGATCGCAATCCTGCGGCGCACCTTTCCCATAGATGTATTTTTGCGCCTCTGTCACAGGATCGAGCGTTCTCGCAGGACGAACTGGTGTGGGTTTCGCAGCTGCGACAGGCGCGGGTTTGGTGGCAGCTGGCGCAGGCTGCGGCTTGTCGGTGTCCGCGGAGTCTGATGCATCATCGTTCGAATCTTTAGGAGCGGCTTCTTTCGCTGCTGGCACTGATGTGGGACTTGCGGAATTTGGACTGCCAGCGTTTGTGCTAGGAGCCGATGATGCGGGCGTTGCCGGAGGCGTAGCATTAGTTGCTGTCGATGTTGCGGATGAACCAGGCGCAGGCGCGGGAGTTGAAGCAGGTGGACTCGAGGCGGCCGGATTGGGGGCCGCTGGGCTAGAAGAAGCTGCTGAGTCGGTTGTAGGCTGAGATCCAGTCGCGGTTGCCGGCGGATTCACTACTGGTGCAGGAGTCGCCGCTGGAGCACTTGAAGACGCAGTCGAATCATCTGTTGCTGAGGTCGCCGCAGCTGGCTTTTTCGTTCCCGAATTCAGCCAACTGAATCCCTGATCCTTCCAGCGCAAATATCCAAAACCAACCGCCAGGGCCAGTGCAACAAGCATCAGGATCCATTTGCCCGCACCGCCGCGCTTCGGTTCTTCGTCGTCTTCGAGCAGATAGTCAAGATTGCGTGAACTCGACGTACCCGGATCGATGCTTAAGCTAGCTCGACTGCGCTTCGTAGGCGCAGGCTCGTTCAATCCTAGAAATGACGGGCCACTGATAGTGGGAGTTTCTTCCGAGACGGGCGCGCTCGTGCGTGGTGCTGGTTGCGGAGCGGGAATTGACGGAGAAGCGGCGTGCGTCGGCGTCGATGTAGCACTCTGCGTCGACGTTCCCTGCGTGGGAACATCGGCAGAACTTGGCGGTGGGAGCAGAGTCGCTCCGCACATGCCGCAGAAGCGGTTCGTCGTATGATTTTCGTTCCCGCAGCGGGGACAGCGCACCGATCCTCCTTGTATTCCTATAGCTTACGACATCTTTACAATTGGATGCACCGTGAACTGGAACGGAGTATCCGCATAATGAACGCCACTACGCAGAATGCGCGATCAATCCAGCACTCGCTGTGCTTCCGTTCCCTTAGCATCAGCGCAGTCACCAAAGTCATTCGCAGCCTATCGCTGCCTCCGTTAGAGTCAGGCAGGAATCCCTCTGGGAGCGAAGATGCGCCGTAAGAACCGACAATGGGTGGCGATGGCGGTCGGCATTTATTTGCTGATCATATGGTCTGCTTACCGCTGGGGAGCAACAGCGCATTCCCGAAGGCAATATTCTCGTTCGCATCGCACACGAAGCAGGACTCAAGCAGGCGCAAAAGCAAGCAGCAGAACGAGCGCGCGCGGCGCAAGAGCAGCCACCGCCATCGGCCACGGCAGAAGCACGGCTTGCGACTGCCGGACCGGCCTATGTCGCTGCGCGCTATGACGCGAGTCATGTTGTCTTCATGGTCGCGAATGATGCCGAATCGCGTTTCTCAAGCTCTCCTCTGCGGCGGGCATCGGGAACTCCAACCAGAGTCGCCGCGTCATCCAAGCCTGCAGCACCGCTCGCCGGATTGCAGGAGCTCTACGAACCTGATTCAGAATCGTTGCACTTCTTCCCCACAATCGTGCAGCAGACTCAGCCCGGCGACCTCTGGTCGCTCAGCTTTTCCGCCGACACGACCATTCCTGTAGTGATTGACCGCGTCGTCATTGCGCCGTTCGGATGTTCGATTGCGATAGGATTTCTGGCTTCCGTGCCAGCGGACGAGCACGCTCTATTCGTGGCATCGGCGCGGGAATATTTCGTGGTTCGCCGCGATCCGGTTGCGCCTGTTGATCCGCCAGTGGCATCGCACATGGGCGAAATTGCCGAATGGAAGACGCCTTCCGCGATGGCGAAAAAAATCGAACAGCAACTCAATGTGCGTATGAAAGACGAAGTCGCGAAGATCGACGCGCGCCTCTTCGCCAACGAGGGAAGCCCGGGAGCGACAGCAGCCAATACACCTGTCGGTGATGCGCGTCCGCTCCTGAAAAAGTGGCTGCACGCCGATCAGGCACTTGCTCGCGGCGACGGCACGCTCGATTACGACGTTCACGCTTTCCGGCTCACGCCTGATGGACTGCCGCGGTTGTACGTCCGCACACGCTGGAAGTTGGCCGACACCACAGTGTTTCTGATGACGGCATGGTTTAAGGCCGAGCGTCCCGATGCACCACCCACGTTGCTCTCTGCCGATTCCAGTTGGTCGGCTGAGTTGCGCGAAGGCGAAGCACCCGTTTCTCTGGGTGATCATTTTGACTTCCAGTCGATCCTCAACGAATTCGATGCCGACCACGACGGTTGGGCCGAGCTGCTGATTCTTTCCCAGGACGGCCATGCGAATGACGGCCACTCCGCCACGGGCGCTACGACCACCATCGCTCCATTCCTCTACACGGACCAGGGACTCGTAGCGATGAAGGCTCCTTTGCGCCGCGATGTGCAGTCGCCGGAATCGTGTCTGGATCGCTAGGCCAGGGCATCAAGCAATCCCTATTCTTGGTAGTGGTGCAGTTTGAAATTCCACTTCCTGTGATGCGTCATCCCGATGGCCCGCGTTTTCATCAGCGGGCCGAGGGATCTCCGCGCAACCGCTTTGTGCCAGGGAGATCCCTCGCTCCGCCTGAAGAACGGCTCCGCTCGGGATGACGCCACAACGAGGATTCAAACTGCACCACTACCCTACTCTTGAGGGTGCCTCATCCTAGCGCGATCTTTGCGCTAGGATGGGGAGTTGATTTTGTCTTGTAATTCGGGAGGGCCACCGCCCTGCATCTCTGATTCGCATTCCGGCCTTACCGTGCCTACGCTGCGACCGGCTGTTTGTACACGCCGATCTGCTCGAGCATGCCGAGCTGATCCCAGCTGTCCCAGCCCTCGACGATTTTTCCGTCTTTAATGCGAGCAATCGAGATGCCTCGGGTGCGCACGGTCCGGCCGCTGGCGGGCATCCCGAGAGCATCTCCCGTGTGCGTCATGACGGCCGACCAGCGCAGGACAACTTTGTCATCCGTACCAAAGATTTCCTCGACTTTGACCTTGATATCCGGGAACCCACCGCGAATCTCGTGCACGAATTTTTCGAACTCCTCCGGCCCGCGAATTTCGGCTTCCGCGCCTCTCTGTCCCGTGGCGACCGCATCTGGAGCCATCAAATCATGAACCGTCTGGATCCGGCCCTCATTCCACACTTCCTGAAACCAGCGTCGCATCAGTTGAACGTTTTCCTCGGTTGACATAGGCGTCTACTCCTGTCGAACGATTTTTCGGGCACCACACGTTAGCCCGCCGCGGTAGGGAGGGCAAGATGAATCTCGTGAACCGGTCGGCGGATGGAAGTTCTTACATTTTTGCATGTTAACCTTTTTATTACCCTACCCCCTTCCCCCCTGAATCTTTGCAATCTTCGACTTGGCGGGAAATTGCGTTTTGATCCCTGAGCTGCAATAAGTTGCGGGCAAAATCTTGAGCCTTAGTGACTTAGCGCAGTGAGGGATGGCGATTTTTGGGGATTACGCGTGAGTATGGAATTTGTGAATTTCTCAGTCAAGGTTGGATGAACATAGGGGTGTGGAAAATATCAGGACAGCGTTTGTGCAGGCGGATTCCCCACTCAAGCCAAAATGGGGCTTGAGCTGCCACCCGCTTCCCAAATTGGATGGTTGCCCCACCCTCGTCGCGCTTTTTGCGACAGGGTGGGCATTTAGGCGCATACAATCTCGTCAGATGTTCATCCTAGGCGAAGTCTGACGAATGAACATCAAAGTCCCCGCCCAAGCAGAGCTTGGATGGGGACTTTAACTCTCCTTCCTTATTCCTTATTGAAAGAGATTCAGCGTGTTGGTGGCGTCGTCGACGTAATAGATGCTGCCGTCGATATCAACCAGCCCGAACAGAGCGCCAGCTCCCGGCGGGTTGCCGGAGCTGTCGAGCATGGCGGTGTGGAACTGCTCGCCGTTGGCATTAGTCTCAACCAGCAGGCCGTTGCCTCCGTTCACGCTGAGGATATTGCCATTCGGCGCCACCGTCAGCCCCAGAGGAGCGTTGAGGTTTTCACCCTGCGTGACCGTCGCGCCGATTCCGGCAGAGGTTACGCGAAACAGCGGATCAGGAATCGCGGTGATGCGGTTGTTCAGCGTGTCCGCTACATAAAGCAGGTTGCCTGCCGGATTGAGCGCTACGCCGGTGGGGCCAATCACGAGCGCCGCCGGGTCGGTGCGCTCAGACATGCCCGATCCGATGACTGTCATTTCTTGCAGGAACGGCATCTGCCCGCCGGTGATGGTCAGCGTTAGCCGCACGACCGTCCCGCCACGTACAACCTTGCCTCCTGCGGCCTGAGTTCCGTTGAGGACGTTGGTCACGAACAGATCCACAAAACTTCCGCCATCGAACGCGGTCATATCCCACGGGCCATTGATCAGTGAGCCGTAGAACGTTTCAACGACCTTGCCGTGATGGTCCAGTACGAGCAGGCATCCGGCCTGCGCTGTGGCTGAGGTGCCGTCGGTGGTGGGCAGGCTGCCGACTATCACCCAACCCGTTTGCAGCACAGTGAGAGCGGTTGTCAGGCCGACGCCGCCGGGGCACGGACCGGGAAGATTATTGGCATTGATCTCGGCGAACAGCGTTCGGGTTCCCGTGGTGGTCATTTGCACGATGGTTGTGCCGGTGCCCTGAAAGTTATTGGAGTTGTTGAAGTTGCTGATCAGCAGATTGCCGCGTACCAGCGAACCGGAGCTTCGAGGAATGCGGACAATACCGTAAGGGTTGACGTCCCCATTGCCTGGAACTGTGGAACCGAGGACAGATGTGCTTGCTAGTTTTTTTACATGACTATCCTGAGCTGCAAGGGAGAGCGTGCTCGCTGCGACAAGCGAGGCTGCACACGCCCAAATTTTCAATTGTGACAAATTCATGACAAATCCTCCTGGGGTAATGCCGTGTGTTGAAAAGTGTTTCTTCCGCGCGGGCCGATCCCGCGAAAGCGGCGCAGGGCGGGCGTTAGCGGGGCACGCGTGCTTTTGAGGGACTAAAGCGGTCGGCGTGCTGGGTTTTTAGTTTGGAGGTGTGGGGCAGGTGAAATTGTCAGCATTGTGTCAAAAGCATGTCACATCTTGATGACAGACTTCGTTAATTCATTTGGAGTAAAGGAAAACCAGCAATGAGAAAACCTGAAGACAAAAATCTAGACCTCAAACCGCTTCGATAGGCACTTTAGGCTGGATGCGTTGCATCCACCCCCGATCAATTTGCGGTGCCCGAGAACTGCCCCTGAGCCAATGCCGACGACGTGGTCCCCGGCCACATCTGCTTTCTGACTGTGTAGAATGAATTCCTGCAATTCCGTGCCACTGTTGCACGGTGTAAACGAAAATTCCTCCGGGTAGAGGTTCTAGCATGGCCGACAAAGCCGTTATCGATCCCACATCAACCAGTATCGATTCCATCCTACATGAGCAGCGAAAGTTCGAGCCGCCCGCGGAATTTAGTCAGCACGCGCACATCAAGAACCTCGCCGAATACGAAAAGCTCTACAAAGAATCAATCGATGCCCCTGACATGTTCTGGTCGCGCATCGCTAATGAACTGCACTGGTTCAAAAAGTGGGACAACGTTCTGGAATGGAATTGCCCGTGGGCGAAATGGTTTGTCGGGGGACAGATCAATCTCTCCTATAACTGCCTCGACCGCCATGTCACGACGCATCGTAAAAACAAAGCTGCGATCGTTTGGGAGAGTGAGCCAGGAGAAATCCGCACGCTGACCTACCAGCAGTTGCATCGCGAAGTGCAGAAGTTCGCCAACGTTCTCAAGTCTCTCGGCGTTAAAAAAGGGGACCGGGTCGCCATCTACATGGGCATGACGCCCGAGCTGCCGATCGCAATGCTCGCCTGCGCTCGCATCGGTGCCACACACACCGTCATCTTCGGTGGATTCTCTTCGAACGCTCTGATCGATCGCATTCACGACTCGCAAGCCAACGCTGTCATCACGCAAGATGGATCGTATCGTCGTGGCGCAGAAGTGAAATTATTCCCTGCCGTCGAAGAAGCACTGAAGTCGTGCCCGACCGTGAAGAATGTCGTCGTCTACAAGCGCACCGGTACGCCGATCAATATGCAGCAAGGCCGCGATCACTGGTGGCATGAGTTGATGGCGAAAGCATCCGATGTCTGCCCGGCAGAGCCGCTCGATGCCGAACATCCGCTCTACATCCTCTATACATCTGGTACCACGGGCAAACCGAAAGGCGTCGTTCACACCACCGGTGGATACTCCGTCGGCACGTACCTCACGACGAAGTGGGTCTTCGATCTGAAAGATGAAGACACCTATTGGTGCACGGCCGACATCGGATGGGTCACCGGCCACAGCTACATCGTCTACGGTCCGCTGCAAAACGGCGCCACTAGCCTGATGTACGAAGGCGCGCCGAATTTCCCCGAGCCAGATCGTTTCTGGTCGATCATTGCGCGGCACAAAGTGAACGTCTTCTATACCGCACCTACGGCGATCCGCACCTTCATCAAATGGGGTGATGAATGGCCGAATAAACACGACATGTCGAGCCTGCGCCTGCTGGGTACTGTCGGCGAGCCGATCAACCCCGAAGCCTGGATGTGGTACCGCGAAACCATCGGCGGCAATCGCTGCCCCATCGTTGACACATGGTGGCAGACGGAAACTGGACACATCATGCTGACGCCCATCCCCGGCGCGATTGCGACCAAGCCCGGCTCGGCGACGCGTCCGTTCCCCGGAGTCGTGCCCGAAATTGTCACTATGGACGGCAAGCCCGTGCCCGAAGGTTCCGGCGGATTCCTCGTTCTTAAGCGCCCGTGGCCCGGCATGCTGCGCACGGTCTATGGAGATCCTGACCGCTACGTGAAAAATTACTGGTCGCAAATTCCCGGCATGTATTTCACCGGCGATGGCGCCCGCAAAGACAAAGACGGATATTTCTGGATCATGGGCCGCGTCGACGACGTGCTCAACGTCAGCGGGCATCGCTTAAGTACGATGGAGGTCGAGAGCGCGCTGGTCGCACACGACGTGGTCGCCGAAGCCGCAGTTGTCGGCCGCCCCGACGATCTGAAGGGTCAAGCCATCTGTGCCTTCGTCACGTTAGAGCAGGGAAGAAAGCCCACTGTTGAACTGAAAGAGGAACTGCGCAAGTGGGTGGCAAAAGAAATCGGAGCGCTGGCCAAGCCCGACGACATCCGCTTCACCGATACGCTTCCCAAAACACGCAGCGGTAAAATCATGCGCCGCCTGCTGCGTGAACTCGCAACGAGCGGCGAGGTCAAGGGAGACACGACCACCCTCGAAGATTTCAGCGTGATCACGAAACTGAAAGAGCAGGACGAAGTCTGATGTGCGTTTCCTACGCTGCCTAAACGATCGCTATAAAGCACACAGGGCACGCAGCCTCAGGAAGCCTCTCTACTTCCTTCGTACCACATGCCCTGTGTGCACGGGGCAACATGCTCGGCATCTGCTATCGTCTACTTACTGCACATGAATCATCTTGCCGCTTGAATCCATCGTGCCGTGGACGCGAACTTTCTTGCCTTCAAATTTCTTTACTTCATCCTGATGGTCGATGTCATAAGTGGTGCCAGTGGCGGCATCCTGGAAAACGTATTTGTCCCCCTGCTTCACGACAGTTCCGACATACTCCTTGCTGCCGGTGGCATCCGATTGTGGAGTCTGATCGGGGTTCTGCGACGCCTGCGGCTGAGTCGGAGTCTGGGTTTGTTGTCCGGATTCCGGAGTCTGCGACGGCGGCGGAGCCTTTGTATCAGGCGGTTGCTGCGTCTGCGTTTGTGGCTGTTGTGCGTCAGGGGTAGATTGTTGAGCTGCCAAACTACCCCACGAGATCGTAGCGAAAAACATAGCGAGTATCGCGATGAACGGGAGCTGCAAGCGTTTCTTCACGGATTCCTCCTCGAACGTGATGTGGTGTGCGTAATCTTCACTGAAGCAAACCACATGCCAAAACAATTTTTGCCTCTTTCGGTTTGGGTGAGTGCTTCCTGCTGTGTTCAATCTCAAGAAGTTAGGACGCAACGAGTCTGATTCATGCTCTTGGCATCAGGAGTATTTCTCGGCAAAAATACGGCGGATGCCGTAGGCAGTGATTCCATGACTTCCTGTGGCAGCGGGCATAATTTGCTCACACATGGCGCGACATCAGTTTCGGTCCAGCAACTTCTAGCGAGATGTGTCACAGATTTCCCTTCGATCCGGTCTTTACCGCCGGACCAACAACAGATGCAGCAATGCACATCATGGAGGAGGGGGAGATGAAATCAATTGTGGTAGGGATTGCGTTGTGTGGACTTCTTTGGCTTGCGCCAAGCGCTTCTCAGGCTCAGGTCTACAACTTTGGCAAATCGGAAACGGTGATTTTGGGAATAGGCCGAGACGGCACACTCGTCGGCCAGTTGGATTTGTTTTATGGCTTCGTCAAGCGGCCGGGTCGAGAGATCGAAATCATACAATACCCAGGCTCAATCGCTACCGGCATCACGGGCATCGATGGGGATTGCATTCTCGGCTCTTTCACCTCAGGATTCTCCCTTGATGTTGTCGGTTTTAAGCAATGCAAGGGGCAAAACACGATTCTTTATGCATTTGGTCTTACCTTCACTACTGCGATGCGAGGTGATGGAACAGTCGTCGGATATTACTCCACCGATGGCGGCAGACTCTGGAGCGGTTTTATCCAAAAGGGAGAAGACGCCATGCAAACCTACAACGTTCCCGGTGCCAGCAGCACGAGAATCTTTGCCATTGATAATGATGGCCGGATCGCAGGCGACTTCAACGACGAACGCGGGCAACATGGCTTCATTTGGGATGGAAAGATCTTACAGAAGATCGACGCGCCGAACTCAACCGGCACAACGATCACCGGGCTAAACTGTCGATGCATTCTGGGTGTATTAACTATGAAGAACGGGAATCAGGAAGGATTCGTCCGCTGCAAAGACCATCCGAAGGACGATATTTCTGTGTTGGTCGGCGTCTCCGCGTTTCCTCGTGCCTTGCTGCCAGATGGTAGTATCGCGGGATTTTTCTTCGACAACTCGCTGCAGACCAATCTCGGTTTTGCTTTGCGTAAATTTGCGCAATAGAAGCGGGTGCGTCAATATCTCTCGCCCCATTTCTCGCGTTTTTTGTGCGAGAAATGGGGTTCGTTTTGCAACGTCTAGCAGTCACTATTTCTACCCGTTCTTGAGTTCGCAACAGTGGCTATACGGAAAACGTCTAAAGTGGTTATTGTGCCAAGCCTTTTTCCAGATCATCCTTTTTCGTCAACGTGACGACATAGGAATGCACTATGAGATACCGAGCTAAATTAAATGTGACGCTTTTTGCGTTATTGTCCCTATTGGCTTTCATCCCTTCGAGCAACTCTCAGAATCAGCCGAAGACTCCAACCGACTCGCAAAACCAGGCGGGAGATAAAAGCAAGGTTGTTTATGTCTGCGCCTGCCTCAAGACAAAATCCTGCTCTTGCATGACCGAAGCAAAGACAGAGGGACCGTGTGCTTGCGGAACTGAAGGCGGACCTCCACTGAAAGCGGTTCCGAAAGACAGCGCCTGGGCTAAAGAAAACCGCGAAGCCCTAGGCAAATAACTAGAACAATGGACTCTTGTTTTGTTCGGATGCGTGAATCCCGCTCGGAGCTTGCCTTCAATGTGTGAAGTTTTCTAGTCTCGTTCTAAATCGTCGTGAGGGAACCATGAAAAATATTTTCCTGATTTGTTTGCTGGTTGGCTGCGGTTTTGCCGCGACAATTCTTGCACTGCCCAAACCTTCGTCACAGAATCAGGCAGAGCCACAATCCAACAAATCAAATGTCACCATTGAGGGGTTGGTTCGAGATATTGCGTGTCCAATTCAGAACCTCGAAGCAAGCGCGACAGAGTTCAACATGCAATGTGCTGTTGAATGCGCCAGGCATGGTTCTCCGCTAGCCATTCAGACAAAAGACGGCACGTTGTATATTCCGATTTCTGATTCCATGCCCGATACCGATCAACGCCCCAAAATGATGCCGTTCGTGGGTAAATACGTCCGTGCCAGCGGGACCGTCTATGAACGAAAAGGAACCCGCGCTATTGTGATCGGCAAAATTGAAGAGTTGAAGGACGTGCACTTGAAGACGAATGCGCAGTGAAAACGATCCTAGGCTGAATCTATTTCTTGAGGCGCGGTATTCCTCAATTTGTCGAAAGCGTGCTCGCATTCAGGGTTAGCGATGAAAATCTATCTCGGACGTCACGTGTTGGGATTGGCTGCCGTCATCTTCGCCATCGTCAGCTTATTTTGGCACGACTTTAACAATTGGCAACAGATCCGTGTGTTGGGAAATGTTCCTCATCGCGAAATTATTTTATACATCGCGATCGCGATCGAACTCTTCGGAGGCGTCGCGATCCAATGGCCTAAAACCGCTCGCGCCGGCGCTGGTGCACTCGGGACCATCTATTTCATCTTTGCACTGCTTTGGGTACCCTTCATCGCTGCGAAGCCACAGGTTTACGATGCTTGGGGCAATTTTTTCGAGCAATTTGCCCTCGTCTCCGGGGCGCTGATCGTCTACGCAACGGCTGGCGCGAACGACTCAGAACGATCAGCAAAGTTGGCGCGGCTGGGCTACATATTTTTCGGAATCTGTGTGATTTCCTTCACGCTTGAACAACTCATTTATCTTTCTGGAACGGCAGAGTTCGTCCCCAAGTGGATTCCTCCCAGCCAAATGTTCTGGGCGGTCGTGACTACGGTTGCATTCGCGCTCGCAGCCATCGCGCTACTTTCCGGGCGTTCGGCCCTTCTGGCAGCTCGATTAACGACAGCGATGATTATCGGCTTCGGATTGTTCGTATGGCTGCCGGCGCCCTTTGCCGACCCGCACCAACAGATAAGTTGGGCCGGAAACGCGCAGAATCTAGCGATCGCTGGAGCAGCCTGGATCGTCGCCGACTATCTCAACCAGAATCGCTCTGCCGCGATAGTTGCTTCCCCCCGCCAAAGCACACAAGCCAGCCAGAGTATTGCCGGATAGAACCCTATCTCATAACCCTCGTCGCACATAAGTTCCAGCTTACTAGTCATTAACCCACAATCGTGAACTGAGGCTTGATGAGAATCGAGGGCCTTTAGCGCAGCGGTAGAGGTGTTGGTGAAAGATAATTCGATATGTGCCTTAACGATTTTGGAAGGTAAGTTCTCAGCAGCTCCGGCGTTGGAGTACGTGTTTCGAGCAATTGCCTTGCCACGCGATTTAGGAATCTGCGCGAATATACAACTGAGATAGCGACGCCGGCACACGTCAAGGGGGCAACAATGGCGATGCCCACCAAAATAAACGTCTCAATCTTGTCTCCCCAACTCGCAGGAATCATAAAACTTGCTATGCCACCGAAAAATCTAAAGACCAATGACGACAAGCCGCTGGCTGCTATTGCAGTTATGCAAGCCTGCACCAAGAGGGGCATTACTTGGCTGATGTGATCGTCCAGAAAGTAGAGGAATTCTGAAAGCGGACGAAATCCGTCCTTAGCCAACATATCGAACGCGAAGACTGCGTAGCCAGAAACTGCGGTGTCTGGCAGCTTGTCGTCAGCTCCTCGAGAAAGAAAGATCACCGGCTTACCTTGGGAAAAAGCCATTGCTACTTCGGCGTCAAGATAAGACAGACGACTTCCTGGAATCGCAACGATTGCGTCGGCAGCGTTCAGTTGGATACGTATTCGTCGGTTGACATCATTGTGGTAGTTTGCATCAGCGCGATCTGTCGATCCGGGTTCATCGACGTACGCTGCGATTCCGCTACTGCCGAGAGCCTGTTTGATAGCATCGGCGACTGAGAAATCTTCAATATGATAGGAAATGAACACGTTTGGAGGTGACCACCTTGAGGTCACCAGTACAAAGACAGAGATGAGCACGAAAGTGCCTGCATACAGAGCTAACTCACAATATGCCAATAACTTTCCGTGAGGCAATTCGGAAAGCGCTTCTAATGAAATAACGAAGTAGAAAAACAATAAAACGGCACCAAAATATTTAGATCCGGGCTCTTTCCGCTGCCACTCAGCAAAGTCGTCGTGTAATGACAACATACTATCCGCGAGGACCATAAAAGGACTATGCCGAATTTCGAGAGGAACTCGGGAACGAGCACGAGCCATATCAAGATCCTCGGCGAACTTCAATTGCACGATCCTTTCCGTAAAGCGGTTCGCATATTACACGAAAACCAAGATTAAGGCGCCCAGGATGGTCGGCAACCAGAAAGTTATGGCGAGAGTGCCGGTGGAAAACGGATTATGAGATAGGTTCTAGACTATTTCTTTTTCGCGTATTCGTCGGCACCCATGAAGTGCAACGACACGTAAGGCTCATTGCCCACGACCCAACTGTCGTGTCCCGGTTCGATATAGAACAGATCGCCAGCCTTCATCTCGATGATCCGACCGTCATCCATCGCGGCTGTAGCACGTCCTGAAACCACCATTCCGACGTGTTCGACTTGGCAACTCTTCGCACCCGCAGCCTTGCCCACATGTTCCGACCACTTCCAGCCGGGCTCGTAACTGGCGCGCCCAATGATCATCCCGCCGAGCCGAACCAGTTCAAACTTCCCCTTCTCAAAATTCCGCACCTCATCCGGATGCTCAAACCGCTTCAGGATCACGTCGTACATGAACTCTCCCAGCGGAATCAGCTCTAAGCCCGACGCCACTGTTACAAGGATACCGTCAAGGGCGATTGTGAAGTTTGCGGTTGCGGCTTTTTCTTCAGGACCGCCGAGGATATTAGCGTGATGACGAGACCAACGGGAAAGGGCTCGATAAACGTCATCGCTGCGTTGAAGAGCGGGTTTTCGTACAGCTCCTTGTATTTCTTCAGTTGCTGAATTTGCGCCTGGACGGCGGCGGCACTCGCGCCTGAGGCTTTAAGCTTTTCCACCAGATAGGCAGCGTATTTGTCCATAAAATCGTGCAGGACGGTGAAGTAGAGAACCTCCCACGTCACGACATAGAAGACGCAAGAAATCAAGGTAATGCCGATCCCGACGGCAAAAGCTTTGCCAAACGTGATCTGGCCATTGCCAACGTTGTCGCGGTATGAGCGAATCCCGAAGAACACCAGCAGGAACGAAAGCACAATGGCCGTGTAGCCGATGACCTCGCCCCGGTCAAAGCCTATTTTGTTTAAGAATGGGACTGTGGCCAGCATCATCAGCGAGGAAAGAGCGCCGGAAATCACTCCAAAAACTAGTATGGTTTTTTTCATATGTGCCTCCGTTTATGTTCGAGCTAGATTGCGTTCAGATGTTCCGAGCAACGAAAATCCGGTTCCCTTCAGGTTAAAGCCGGACAGATGTGAGTTGTAACGATCAACTCGATGCGTCTCGTCCCTTCGGCTCCCCCTAGTCCAATCGCATTTCCTTCTTCCCCGTGGAATTCAAATTTTTGCGAAACGTGAAACGCAGATGCACAATACCGCATCCGGCACAATCTTTGTCGTCATTCTTTCGGGTGATTTTCGCTGAGGAAGAAAAAAATCATCCGTTCGAGTGATAGAATGCGCCGCATGAAGAGGCGAACATGGTTGCGGACTGCGCTCTTATCGATATTCCTACCGGCTGGCATGGCGGAGGCAATGGAGCGGGTGTTTTTACAGGCCCCAATCGGGAGTCCGAATGCGGAGGAGAAGCGCCAAGGTGACACGATGACAGGATCAGCGAAGGTCTATGAATTGCGTATCTATCACGTGGTGCCAGGAAAGATGGATAGCCTCGTGGCCCGCTTCCGAGACCATACGGATAAGCTCTTTGCGAAACACGGAATGAAGAGTGTTGCCTACTGGACGGCGCTGGATGAGCCCGTAAAAAGCAATACGTTCTTTTACATTCTGGAGCATCCGAGCCGCGAAGCGGCGGAAGCGAACTGGAAAGCTTTCCAGGACGATCCGGAATGGGAGACCGTGAAAGCCAAGTCCGAAGAGAATGGCAAGTTGACGGAGAAAATTGATTCGACTTTCTTGACGCTGACCGATTTTTCCCCGCAGCCACGGATCTGAGGATCATCCGACCGGCCAATTCGATCTACCGGGAATTCATTCGGGTAAATTCCCATGCATGGATGGAGTCGAGTTTTTAAGGGAGCAGGCCGAATTCCTTGCCGAGTTGTACGGCCTGCGTGCGCCGCTTGGCCCCTAATTTGTCGAAAACACGGCTGGAGTGGGTCTTAACCGTGTTCTCGCTCACAAACAGCTTCTCGGCGATCTCGCGGTTGCTCATGCCTTGGGCGATCAGCTCAAGAATCTCAAGTTCCCGCGGCGTGATGTTCAGATCCTGTCGCCTTTTCTCGTCTGGCGCAAATGCCTGCCCGGCCGGAACAGAGACAGGCACAATGACCTCCTTCACCACGACCTTCTGCTGCTTTCCCGTCAGCTTTAGGCCAAGCCAAATCCCAAGTGCCGCGAACGTCGCTGCGATCAACCCCCCGTAGATTTCGATCGAATGTTCGACAACAAGGAAGCGGTATTCGGTCCATTTCAGCAGGCCAATCAGGACCCCGCCGATTACCCCGTAGATCAGCACATGCCGCTTCATAGGATAAACAGAAACTTGCGCAAAGATTATCTCATCGGCGGCAATTGTCGTTAACATCCAGGCTCATCGTGTCATAAGGTGTCGTCTGGCGTTTTTCTAGAGAAAGGAAAAGGCCACAACTCGCATTGTGGCCTTCATGTTTTATCCGTGAAAATCCGCGCGAATCCGTGGCGAAAGAAGTTAGTGCCTTCCTCCTCCATGTCCGCCGTGGCCACCACCGCCATGACCACCGCGACCGCCATTGCGTCCGCCGCGGCCACGCCCGCGCCCACCGCCGCCGGGACGTCCACCGCGCCCACCGCGATCTCCTCCCCGGTCACCACCGCCATGTGGCCTTCCTCCTCCACCATGCGAGACAGGATCACGATTGAAGTTCGGCTCGCTCGTCTCGGGCTCATCCGGGAAATCCCCGCCGCCTTCGATCACAAGTGTGCCAGTCGGCGCCGGTTCACCCTCTGCTACAGGAGCATGCTCCTGACCTTCGCCACCGCCGCCCTGCTGCGCCATCTTCGCGCGCTGCTCTTTCAGAATCGCTTTGCGTGACAGGCGTATGCGGTTGCCCTCGACGGCCAGCACTTTCACCAGCACTTGGTCGCCCTCTTTTAATTCGTCGCGCACATCGGCAATACGATGTTCAGCGACTTCGCTAATGTGCAGCAAGCCGTCCGTGCCCGGTAGAATCTCGACGAATGCGCCAAAATCTGCGAGGCGGGTGACTTTGCCGAGATAAGTTTTCCCGACCTCGGCGGTCGCTGTGATGTCGCCAATCATCTGCAGTGCCTTCGCCGCCGATGTCTGATCGCTTGACGCTACCTTCACCATGCCGGAGTCTTCTACGTCAATTTTTACTCCAGTCGCCTCGACGATCGAGCGGATCATCTTTCCACCCGGTCCGATCAGGTCGCGAATCTTGTCGACTGGAATCTGCACGGTGTAGAAGCGCGGCGCGTATTCGGAAATCTTTTCGCGCCCGACGGTGATGATTTCGTCCATCTTGCCCAGAATATGCATGCGCCCGCGCTGCGCTTGCGCCAGAGCCTCGCGCATGATCTGTGCGGTGATGCCGGCAACCTTGATATCCATCTGCAGCGCGGTGATGCCATCTTTTGTACCAGCAACTTTGAAATCCATGTCGCCGTAGTGATCTTCCGCACCCGCGATATCGGTGAGGATGGCATACTGCTCGCCTTCTTTCACGAGTCCCATCGCGACTCCGGCAACGGGAGCCTTGAGGGGAACACCTGCGTCCATCAGCGAGAGAGACGCTCCGCAGACGGTGGCCATCGACGACGACCCGTTCGACTCCAGAATGTCGGAAACCACGCGCATGGCATAAGGCCATTTCTCTTCGGTAGGCAGCACCGCCGAGATCGACCGCTCGGCCAACGCGCCATGACCGATTTCGCGGCGTCCAGCTCCGCGCAGAAATGCCACTTCTCCAACCGAAAACGGCGGAAAGTTATAGTGAAGCATGAAGCGCTTCTTGGCCTCGCCTTCGAAACCTTCCAGGCGCTGCATGTCGTCGCTGGTGCCGAGAGTAGTGGTGACTAATGCCTGTGTCTCGCCGCGAGTGAAGATGGCGCTGCCGTGGGTGCGGGGCAGGATTCCGGCTTCGATCCAGATTTCGCGGACTTCGTCGAAGGCGCGGCCATCGGGACGCCGCTTGTGACTGATCACCTGATCGCGGAAGATGCGTTCGCGCAGAGTCTCGTAGTAGTGCTCGAACTTCTTCTCCGCAGCTTCGTCTTCATCTTCTTTCCCAGTCTTCGGAATCGCAGCCAGTTGCTGCTTCTTGAGTTCCTTGACCAGCGTGTAGCTTTCCGCTTTGGGATGCTTGTGGGTATCGAGCCGGTCGGCCAAGTCAGCGCCGATGCGCTTTTGCAGACTGTTGTAATAATCCTCGTCGAATTGCGGAGGCTCGACCTTGCGCTTGGTCTTGCCGACCCTCCCACGCAGATCGTTGATCGCGGCGCAAATCTTCTTGATCTCGGTATGGCCGAATTCAATCGCGTCGACGACCGTTTCTTCGTTCACTTCTTTGGCGCCCGACTCGATCATCACGATGCCGTCGGCGGTGCCGACCACCATGATGTTGACCAGGCTCTCGCGCATCTCGTCATAAGTGGGGTTGACGACGAACTGTCCGTTGACCAAGCCCACGCGCACGGCACCGATGGGGCCGAGGAAGGGAATGTCGGAAAGAGTAAGCGCGCAGGAAGCGGCGTTGATGCCGCAAACGTCGGGATCGTTATCAGTGTCGGCGGAGAGCACGAAGGCGATGACCTGCGTCTCGCACTTGAAGCCTTCCGCGAACAGAGGCCGCACCGGGCGGTCGATCTGGCGGCTGGTGAGAATTTCGCGCTCACTCGGACGCCCTTCGCGCTTGATAAATCCGCCGGGGATGCGTCCGCCGGCGTAGGTGTACTCGCGGTAGTCGACCGTGAGCGGGAAAAAGTCGATGCCCTCGCGGGGTTCGGCGTTGGCGACTGCGGTGGCAAGCACGACGTTGTCGTGCAGGCGGACCACGGCTGATCCGTGGGCCTGTTTGGCGAGCTTTCCTGTTTCAAATGAGATTTGTTTGCCGCCGGTGAGGTCTACGGTAATGCTGGTTGGTTCTGGTTTCATATAGCTTCTAGCTCCTAGCTCTTAGCTGCTAGCCACAATCGGAATGACCGATGTCCAAGCCGTGGGTGCCCCATCCTTGTCGCGTTTTGTGTGACAGGGTGGGGATTTTGAAGTCGTGTCCCGTAAAGACACACGACGTCCACCGCGATGTCATCGGAATTCGCTGCGCTCGAAAAACGCACGGATGGAAAGGTCCTCAATGCTTCGCCGTCAAGAGAGACGGCATTTCAGAAATATCCTGGGATTTGGTGTGGGTGCCCCATGTCTCGCCTTGCAAGACGTGGAGATTTTGACTTTCGTCCCCATCAGGAAACGCTGTCCCCCAGGACAAGTCGTTACTTGCGGATGCCGAGCTTGGTGATCACACCCTTATAGCGCTCGGTATCGTATTTCTTGAGATAGTCGAGCAAGCGACGCCGCTTGCTGACCAGCATGAGAAGCCCGCGGCGTGAGCCGTGGTCTTTCTGGTGCGTCTTGAAGTGCTCCGTCAACTGGCCAATGCGCTCGCTGAGCAGCGCGATCTGCACCTCGGGGCTGCCGGTGTCGGTCGCGTGCGTGCGATTGCTGTCAATTACGGATTGCTTTTGCTCTCTGGCTAGCACTTAAGCTGATGTGCTCCTGTCTTTAATCGATTGTCTTGTGACGCTTAGAGAATATCACGGGCGGTTGGGGACGGTAAAGGATGGGTGAGTCAAGTCAGAGAGTGTCCACTCTTGCAGAAGCGACACCCCCGACTACGGCGTATTTCTCATGGGACCATTTCACGGACCTTGGCAAGCGCTGCTTCCATTAAGCCGCATACTTGGTCCAGCTCCATCTGCGAACCGATCAGGTTTCCCACACGGTGGTCCCGCGTTTCTTCCAACTTCTCGATCGCATCCCGTAATGGCCTTGAATCGACTGCGTTTGGACACTTGCCGTAGAGTATCGCTAATCCTCCTCGCAATTCGTCTACTTGCTTGCAAATCTGCTGAGGAGCAACACGTTTCCCTGGCTTGTTAAGGAGAGACCACTCCAATTCTGCAACTCTGTACATCTGTCTCAAGTATTCGTTGAAGTCCACGGTGGTCGGCCCGATAGCATGCGCCGCGATTTCCCCCACCTGCGATCCAAGGTTCAGGTTAGCGACACTGCTGTTTTGAATATGAATGACGGGTGGGCTAGCGCCTCGTCCTTTTGCTTCTGCTTCCTTGTTCTCCAGAGCAGCCATCGCGGCTCCGAAAAATCGATGCGGACTTGGGAATTGCTCGATGTACCATCGAAGTTTCGCTTCGGATAAGTTTTCAAAATCTGGCATATCATCCATATGACCAACTGCCCCTCGTGGGTCAGAGACCGAGATGAGTCTTGATCACGGGACCGAACTTCTCCCACAGTGCGGTGAGATGCGCTGCCGTGGCAATCGCGTGCGGAATCCACGCTACCACTGCCTTCAGCGTCCCCGTTGATCGTTCCTCAGGTTTCTTAATGGCCTGATCTGCAATAGTAGTAAGTGCTTCGACCACTTCCCGCTTTTCGTTATTAGACAACTGTGCAGCAACAACTGCCTTCGTGAACTCGTCTAGTACGCGTGCAAATTGCTTCTGTGATTCATCCCCAGTGGAAATCTGCTGCAGCGCAATGTTGATGTGCCCCGTCTGTGCGCCGAGGTTGATATTACCCACGTTGCTGTTGTGTATTTGAATCGCATGGGGGCTTCGCTGCAAGTCCTCGTCCAGCTCGGGAACCGGCTGGAGTTCGCATCCCAGAACATGCTCAACCTGCCCGTCGCAATCAAGCAACACTTCGTGCATGTATTCACCCATCACGCTTGGTACGTCATCGACCTTTTTTACAATTGCGGGCAACATGCCTATGCCCTTCAGCACGCGACGACCAACCGAGAAGCGTTTCTTCTTGGAAGCTTGTTTCATAACGTTGTCCTCCTGGGACCTTGTCGGAAAAGCCTCGTACTCGCGGGCCATAATTTCCAAGTCGCGACGGATACTGGCTGATACGGCATGCATGCACCGACTAGCTTCCTGTGTCATTAGGCCAAGGACAGCACCATGTTGCTGGCTGGACGCCATTCTTATATGTGCAGGTTGCACATTAGCGAACTGCTCGATCTTCTTCGCCACAAAATCGACATCTGCTCGGGCAATATGGCCGTTTCTTTGCACAATCAAGTCGACCCAAGTTTGAAACAATGCCCGCGCAATCCGTTCCGCTCCCTCTATGCGCAGTCGGATCAGCGAGGCTTCGTGCTGTCCGCTGCGAATACCGGGTGCTGCCATGGCCGCGAATTGATTTGCCGCATCTTGAACGTTCTGCCTAGTCTCCGATGCGATGGCCTCCATGGCTTTGCCGAATTTCAAGCTCGCGATTTGCTCAAGGTCTTCGTACACAAATGTATAGTATACGCTTTCTGTTCGCCCGTTAACTAGGTAGCTCATTCGGTTTTACGAAACAAAGTCAAGTTCCCCACCCCTTCGACTCCCGCTCAGGGCAGGCTCTATCCGCAAGGAACGCGGATTAGGATGAGGCGCCCGGCCACGGATCCGTGGGTCAACGTCAAAGGCAGCGGACAGGAGTGTCCGCTCCACAATTGCCAGCCGCTATCGCGCAGGGAAACAGCAGGTTCCTCACCGGTCTTTCAGACCGGTTCGGAATGACAAAGAGTAGAAGTTGAACGAAGAAAAAAGATATTTTGCACAGGCCGGTTGTGACGGTCGGCACAGCCAATCTTTACTGCAATCCCTAAAGTCTTGTCATTCCGAATCGGCGCGAAGCGGCGGTGAGGAACCTGCTGTTTCTTTGGAGGGGCAATGGCCCGCGAGCAGCGCTCGAATTCACGCTGCGCTTCGTCAAACTGTAGGCCAACTCTTTTCCACCCGTCGCGAACCAACACGCGTGAGGCCCTCGAAAAATCAATTAAAAGCTTTTCCATTCACACCCTCTCTTCGCGGCGAAGCAACGTAACCCGCTCCTTCAGCCTCGGAAGGGCGGGTGCCCCTAGTGTTTCTTGGATCGATCGAACGATACGCCGCCTGCCCTTGTACTGTATTAATAAGTAGGGATCGACCCGCTACTTTTGTTCGGTGCTCTCGTTGCTGCTCTGGGATTTGGCCGCGTCCGCGATCTTCTTCGTGACCAGGAAACTCCAAATCACTTCATTTGCGTTCAAATCCTGGCTGGTCTTGCCGATCGCGTTCTCTGCTTCATATTGTTCGCCGCCCGGCCATGCGTTGCCCGCTCCTTTGACGCTATAGAGCACAACCTGTGCTCCCTGCCCGCAGCCATCGTAGGTGTCGGTTTTCGTTTCCATGCCGCCTTTGGCTTCGGGCAGTTTGGCCTTAGCTGGCTTTTCTCCACAGCGGTCGATCTTCGCCCATGCCTTTGCGCTGTCCTCGGCGGACAAGGTTGCCAAACTCAGGTTGTGCTCCGTGCCTCCGCCGTAAGGAACCACCGGGTCTGATGTGCCATCGATCATCACCAGCGGCACCGGACGCGAAGGCAGGCAGATCATGGTCTTCGGCATGGCCGCGCCGATGGCAGCCACCGCGGCAATCCGATCGCTTATCGCACAACCGACTCGCAGGCTCATGAATCCACCTTCCGACAAACCGGCCGCATAAATTCGTGACGGGTCCGCCGAAAACTTCGAGCTGAGCTGATCAAGCATCTGATTGAAGAAACCAATGTCATCGACTTCTGCTGGCTTGTGTTCCTCTTCCGGTTTTTGATTGCGAGGTTGCTGCTGCCCGCCGCCGGGATACCCTCCTCCGCCTCCTGGATAGCCGCCCCCGGGATAACCTCCACCCGGATAACCATAGCCGCCACGATGATGCCCGCCTGGCCCCATGCCCATCGGCCGCCGTTCCGCAGGGCGCACACCAACATTCCACCGCCCATGCAGCGCCACGGGATACACAGCAATGATGCTGTCCTTATCTGCTAGCTGATCGAATCCAGTCAGGCGTTCCATATCCTCGGCATCCTGGTTCATGCCGTGCAGCAGAATCATCACCGGATACTTCCTTTGCGCGTCGTAACCCTTCGGCAGCCGCACCAGAAAAGTGCGATCCACGTCGTCGACGGTGACTTTTTCTTTCGTTTCCTGCGCCCAAAGGACCGGGGCCTCAAACGCAGTTAAGGCCAACATTGCCATCAGGCACACACATACGGCCGCTCCGGGACGAGTCCCGCAGAATTTCCCTGATTTCATAATTTCTCCAGAAAGACGACCCGGCAGGCCCCAAGCGGACAATTCCCTTCTTTGGAAGCGTTTCTGGCGATTGGAGTTGGCTGTAAAGGAACTTTCCCAGCAGGCCTTGCGTATCCACTTTCGAGAATGATATCCCGCTCGGACCTGAGGGTCGCGAGCACCACCGGAAGGGAGAACACCATGGACGGAATTACAGGTCTCGCAGCAGTTGTGATGATTTTTGGAGCGCCCACGGCAATCCTGGGCATGTACACCTTTTACCGTGTGCGCAAGCTACGCACCGAAGAGCGCCTGGCGGCGATTCAGCGGGGCGTGAATGTCCCGATGGAGCCAGAACTTTCTGAGGGCGCAAAGTCGCGCCGCTCGGGCATTTTGTTTATTGCTGGTTCCGTTGGCTACATGATCGCCTTCTCAATCGTCGCCAAATTTGAGCCCGATGCGATGATGGCCGGCGCATTCGGAGCTATCCCCTTCACGCTAGGCCTTGGATTTCTGCTGGATTCAGTGCTGATCCGCCGCGACACCGCCCGCGCCGCGTAACGTATTCGTTTTGGATTGGGATTTGAAAAAAGATTGGCTGAATTGAACCGATAGTCAGGAGCGGGATAAAAGCGGGTGCCCCATCCTAACGTTCTTCGCCAGGGTTTGGGATTTTGATTTTAAGCTCCGGTCAAAAACTTGAACTGCGCCTCATTCAGCGGCACGACACTCAGCCTTCCCTGCCGCACCAGCGGAGATTCCGAAAATATCTTGTTCGCCTTCACCTCAGCCAACGTCACTGGCTTCGCATTGGCCTTCCCTGCTTTGATCTTCACTTGCGGATTCCTAGCGTCCGACGCATCCACCGAAACAACCGTCGCCGTCCCCACTGCGCTTTTCTCATCTCCGGTGTGATAAATCACCAACCTCTCTCCCGGCTTCATTCGCGCCAGATTTTTCAACGCCACGGGATTCGATACTCCATCCCAAATCGTTGTTCCTTCTTTCTGCAAATCGGTAAACGAATATGTGGACGGCTCGGTTTTCAATAAGTAGTCCATAGAAACTCCTTTCAAGATCGATGACGAGTTGAATGAAAAGACAGCGACTAAAATCTACCTAGAAGCACTCTCATAGGCAAAGGAGAGAATTGCACATTTCCCTCGGTGGCTAAAGCCCCGTCTTTTGCGGCCTTGGGCGGCACCGCTGAAAAGTCGCGCCCTTCCCCAAACCATTTATGAGATAGCTCTAGCTTACGGATTCAGTTTGCTGGCAAAAAGCAAATCCACACCGCAATGAAATTTTCCGATCTCAACCATTCGTTGATAATAGCGCCGCGAAAGGGCCTCTTCATTGTGCAGCTTGGAGTACCAAGCAACATCAAAATATGCGGAGCAGCGCAGGTCTTGTGATTTATCGGACTGCACGGCCGCGAGCAGTGCCGGTTCATCGATCGCTCCCGATATGTACTGGATCACTCCTTTGGGAGCTTTCGCATCGTCGTCCAGCCGGCTGAGCGCATCCTGCAGAATGTTGTCATCCCTGTGGCCATGGCCAAGCTGCAACAGAAACTCCTCGATTTCATTTTCGCCGCGGAGGCATATATTGCGGTTCCCGGTCTGTGATTCCACACGGTCCCAAAGAGCGTCGGCTTTCTGAATCCACTGCAAATCATCGTCGCCAGGCCGCCGCACTCCCATGAAATAGCCGATCTCAGCGATATTGAGCGCCGATCCAGCCCCCGCACAGGTGTACTTGGTGCCTGAGTTATATACGGCAGCGAGCAGATTGAGCGCCTCGTTCACGTCGACTTTCTGCCCGCCATCACCGGTAAGGTGCGCTTCGGCAAGATTGCTGATGCAGCCTGCGTGCGTATCGGAAGCGCATTTTTCCCAATAGGCGTAAGCAGCCTTCTCGTCGTGAAGTTGACTGCGTGCGATATAGCCTGCCCAGTATTCGGAGTTGGCGATCGTAATTCCCTGCGTCGGCGATGAGGCCAGACTGGGGCCATTGATGATCTTGTCGAGGTCCGACCGGGCTTTGCGGGCTGCGGCGGGATCCATCGGTTCGCCCTCGTGCTCATGCGCCATGTTGATCAGCGCCAGAGCCATGGCTCGGTTGAAACGCGCGATGACGACATCAACCGTGGCTACTTTAGATCGATCCGCAATCGAACTCAGAATGCGAATGTCTTGTATGAGGCTTGGGATGTCATCTCTCGTATGCGGGGTCCTGCGCTGTACCCTGCGCACGTCGAGTACAGCTGTCGCCAAATCCACTGCCTGAATCGGAACCGAGTCGTCGACCGGCTCTGGGCTGAACGTTCTTTGCGGGACCGCCTGCGGAACCGTTGTACTCGGCCTTTGAATACGGCGAGCACTCACGCGCCGCTTAGCGCCAAAGCTCGGTCCGAGCACCAGCCCAACAATCGCCAGTACGATAAATCCGAAAGACAGAAGGCCGGCCAGAGCCAGCGGCACTTCCTTTGGCAAACGCGAAGCGGGCGGGGCACCGGGTGCGGGTGGTGCCTCCGGCCCCAATGCCTCTTTGAGTTGGCGGCGGGAAATGCGCCAGGCGTCGGCGGCCATCGCCAGCTGTAGCACGATCAACGCCGTGGAGATTAGGCCGCTTGCGATGGAACCCAATTTCGGGGCAACAAGCAAACGCGACACCTGCATAACAACGAATAGCGCGATGCCCTTCGTCCGCTCGCCCAGATAAAAATATCCGAACCCTGCAGTCAACAGATTCAACACCACGGCGACGCGCGGATTCGTTACGTCGACTTGCTCGTCTTGTCCGCGGCTGACTTCGATCGCGGCGAAATAAGCGTCAAGGAAGGAAAAAATCCACAGCACGAACATCACGCCGAGGCCTAGTCCCACCAATTGCTGCTGGCCAGTGAAGCAGAACAGCAGGCTCAGCAGCCAGAAGGCCAGCGTCAAACCGCCGCGCCCAATCTTGCCACAATAGAGTTGGCCAGCTCCCGGAATCAGCGCCGACAATCCAAAGGCCAGCCCCGCGCTCTTGTGGACGGGTGGCGGCAGGTATGGGCTGTATGGATTCTGTCCAGTCGGTCCTTGATCGTTTAATCCGAGATTGCTCAACCCAAGAGACACAAAAGCCCCCAACCTAGGCGTGAAAGTTTAGGGCTTTGCTGGAAGGCGGTCAAATGAAATTCGAGCGTTTTGTGGGGCTAATTCGGCTTCTTGTCCTCCACGTTTGAAGGAGGCGGGGAATCCTGCTTCGCTGGCGGGTTCGAATCCTTGGCGTGGTCGTCGTAAATCGAATACTGCCCCTGCGGCCGCTTCAGTTTGATGGTGATATCCGTCGTCGGCTTTTCGATGTCGTAATCTTCCCCATAAGTCTGAAATCCGTGTGCCAGCACCTGCACGCGCAGCACGCCGTAGGGCACGCCCTCAAAATTCGCCTTGCCATCCGGATCGGTCTTCAACTCCAGACCGCCTCGTTCCTGCTTCCCCTTCGTATTCACCGGATGCATGATCACCGCCGCGTTGCGCACTGGCTTTCCGTTGTCGTCCTTGATCACAAGAAAATTCAGCAATGAGCTCGGCCCGTCGTCTTTATCTTTTTGCGCCAGCGAAGGGATCGCGGTCGCCGCAATTGCAAGCACAACTCCGGCCATGAAAGTCAACTTCATGCAGAACATTTTATGCACTGGCGGTACCGGATGTCACCATCATTTACCCGGACAACCCTATTTACAGGGTACCGTATTCCGAGGCTTACCGTGGAAGAGCGGCGCTTTAGCGCCGCGTAAGTCGCATTGAATCAACTGGGCTTCAGCCCCGGTGCTCCTATCGGCTCTTTTACAATGCGAGGGTGAAAACTTGGGACGTGATCATCGTCGGTGGAGGGATCATAGGCCTCTCGCTTGCTATCGCCCTGCGTAAGCGCGGTGCGACCGTTCTTGTGGTCGAACGTGGGGAACCGGGACGCGAAGCTTCGCATGCTGCCGGCGGGATGTTAGTCGAGTGCCAGCTTGAGACATCGCCTGCCCTTCAACCGCTGGCGACAGCAAGCGCCAGCATGTATCCCGAATTTGCTCATGAGTTGGAAGTTGAGTCGGGGATGAAGGTCGATCTGCGGAATCAGGGGACGATCGTGTTCCCTTCTCCCGAACTTGCTCACAAATTTCATAAACTCACGCCGAGAAGTTCTCAGCCCATGCCCTTGGCTGAATTGGAACCAGCTCTTGATGCACGCAGCTCGAAAACTTTCTACTTAAAAGAGCGAAGCGTCGATCCGCGCGCCCTCACTGCCGCTGCTTTCAAGACCGCCAAAAATCGTGGAGTTGATTTTTCTTCAGGCGATCTCGTTACCGCCATTAACTTGTCTGATGGCCAAATCTCTGACGTGACCACGACCAAAACTTCTTTCCTTGCTCCCAAAGTCGTCAACTGTGCCGGAGCCTGGTCTGGGCAACTAGGACCGCAACCGATCCCTACGCGTCCAGTCAAAGGCCAAATGCTTTGCCTCGCTATGCCGAAACGCGAACTAATCAAACATGTTATCCGCACACACGAGGTCTACCTCATCCCACGAAGCGATGGACGCCTCCTCGTCGGCGCTACCGTCGAAGAAGCCGGATTCGACAAGCGCACCGACGTAGCCACCATGCAGCGTTTTCACAGCGCCGCAATTGCGCTGGTCCCAAAACTTGCCGATGCGAAAATCCTCGAAGATTGGGCCGGGTTGCGTCCCGGCACGCCTGACGGCTTGCCGATCCTCGGCGCAACTGCTACTCCCGGCTACTATGTCGCGACCGGCCACTTTCGCGACGGAATCCTGCTGGCCCCCATCACAGCTGAAGTCATGACCGCTATAATCGAAGGCCGCAACCCAGCGCACGACCTGACAGCATTCTCTCCGCAACGCTTCTCCTGAACTCTCAACAAGATAATGTCATCCTGAGAAACGCGCCCAGCGCTTCGAGGGAACGTACGAGAGGGTGCAGAGTTTGTGCTGTAGCCAGGAATTACTACGGCTCGGCAGCAAGACGGGGCCTTTCGACAACATTCAATCATCCACGGTTGTAAGGTCCCTCGTCCGGCTTTCGCCGGACTCAGGATGACATTTGGGAGGCGTGAAACTGAGCAACCATCCGCGCTCGCGCTATACTGTTTCGTTTCCCGGAACACATATTCTTATCCGCAATCCTCTTCGTTAGAAAGGGTTCTCATGGCCTCTCCTGCCGTCGATTTTGCCCGCAGTAATCAGCAGCGTTTTCTGAACGAACTCAAAGATCTTCTTCGCATCCCCAGCGTCAGCACGCTCGAAGAACACAAACCTGACATCAAAAAAGCGGCCGACTATGTGGCCGCCGAACTGCGCCGCATCGGCATGGAGAATGTCGAAGTCATCCCGACGAAAGGACATCCGCTCATCTACGCCGACTGGCTGCACGCGTCCGGCAAACCGACCGTTCTCTGTTACGCGCACTATGACGTGCAGCCTGCTGAGCCGCTCGATGAGTGGATCACTCCGGCCTTCGAGCCCACCGAGCGCAACAACAATATCTATGCCCGCGGGGCCGTTGACGACAAAGGCCAGCTATGGATGGAAGTCAAAGCCCTCGAAGCTCTCATGCAGGCTGGCAGCGGCAAGCTGCCCATCAATGTGAAAGTGATCTTCGAAGGCGAAGAAGAAGTCGGAGGCGAGTCGATCGCCGAATATTTGCCCAAGCAGAAAGCCAAGCTGAAAGCCGACTTCGCGCTGGTCTGCGATACCGAACTTTTCGCGCCCGATCTTCCTACGCTCTGTGTCGGCCTGCGCGGCCTGGTCTACACCGAAATCGAAGCCGTCGGCGCGAAAACCGATCTGCATTCTGGTATGTACGGCGGGGCCGCGCCGAATCCTCTGTTTGCGCTGATCGAAATTATCGGCAAAATGAAGGATGCGAAGGGCAATATCCTTATCCCCGGTTTCTACAAAGGCGTGAAGGCGCCGACCGCAGCCGAACTCAAAGCGTGGAAGCGTCTGCCGTTTAACGAAGAGCACTACCGCAAGACCGAAGTCGGATCGAAAGTTCTTACGGGAGAACCCGGCTATTCAGTTTTGTATCGCACGTGGGCGCGGCCCACGCTCGAAGTCCACGGCATGCCTGGAGGCTTCACTGCCGCCGGCGCAAAGACTGTGATTCCAGCCAAAGCTCAGGCGAAAGTTTCCATGCGGCTTGTGCCGAATCAAGATGCGGACGACGTTTTCAAGAAATATTCGGCGTTTGTGAAGAAGCACACGCCCAAAGGAATCGAAACGAAAATTAAAGTCCACAGCAAGGGCCCGGCCTGCGTCGTCAGCACCGACAACAAATACATCGAAGCCGCGACCGAAGCCCTTCATGACACGTTCAAGAAAGATACGGTCTTCATCCGCAGCGGCGGATCGATCCCCATCGTCACCGACTTCCAGGACGTGCTGAAGATTCCCAGCGTGATGATGGGCTTCGGTCTTCCCGACGACAACATTCACGCACCGAACGAGAAGTTCCACATCCCGAACTTCCACCGCGGGATTGAGACCATCTGCCGGTTTTTTGAAAAGCTAGGTGGATGAGATGGATGTAATCGCTTCGACAAAGGGGGACAGCCGCCCTGGGCTGTCCCGCTAAGCGAAGTGCGGTGGCGCTGATGAAGTGCAGACCTGTTTGGAGCGGAGTCGAAGGGCCTCACCTGCCACTTTCTACGTGCTCGCGATCACCATCCCATGACAGTACTTTGACAATCACTTAACAAGCCCAACGCATCCCCGCCTGTTTTCGTTTCGTCCAACAAATAGGTGAAACGCAATGCTGGGCAAGTTCACCACTAAGAGGGAACACCATGTGGATGCGATGCTGTGCCGTGTGCCGGCGGGTCCTTCGAAAAGTTCGGTTGTGCGATCACATTCGCTGCGAGTACGGTTGGGAATGGTGACGGGTATGGCCAAAATAATTGAGTTCTATGTGCCCGCAGGCTTCCGAAAGAAGGTCAGATGGATTCCGGCCGATCAGCGCGGGAAGGTACTTCCATTTCCGGCCCACGAACAGAAGTCGGCGTAAGAAGTTCGGCTGGTTAAGATCAAGAATCGAAAGTAAAAGTAAGTATTGACAAATATTCGTAAATATCCTACTCTTCCGCCCATTCGGTCCTGAAGTCCAAAAAACTCAGCCATATCGTCCCGGTTTAACATGCCCCCGCACAAAAGGAGATTGGCCATGACTTCCCTTCGCAACTTCTGTTTCGTCCTCATCGCTTTTACCTCAATCTCACTCGCTCAATCTGGCTCAACTTTCTACGTCTCGAAAAGCGGCAAGGACACGAATTCCGGCAGCTTCACTGCACCTTGGCTGACAATTCAGCACGCAGCCAACACCGTTGCGGCAGGCGCAACGGTCTATGTCGAAACTGGCGTATATAACGAGTCGGTAAATTTCCCTAACTCCGGCACGTTATCGAACGCGATTACATTCGCGAACTATCCTGGAGAAACTGCGACGATCGATGGAACCGGCCTTGCGGTCAACGGAACTCAGGGTCTGATCAACATTGTCAACCAGAGCTACCTCACGATCAGTGGATTTGAAATCCGCAACTACACCACAAGCAGTTCCGGCCCAACGCCTGTCGGCATCTGGGTCACTGGTTCAGGCAGCGGTGTGCAGTTGCTCAACAATTCGGTGCACAACATCACGACCAAATCAGAAGCGAATGGCAATGCTTTCGGCATCGCCGTCTACGGCACGTCGAGCACACCCATTACCAACATCACGATCAGCGGCAACAAGGTTTACAGCCTGAAAACGGGCAGCAGCGAATCGGTGAACGTCGATGGCAACGTGACGCACTTCGCCATCACTAACAACATCGTCCACGACAACGACAACATCGGTATCGACGCCATCGGATTCGAAGGGGTCGGCCCGAGCGGCTCAGATCAGGCCAAATACGGGGAGATCAGCGGCAACACGGTCTACAACATCACTTCTTATGGCAATCCAGCTTATGGCAATCAGTACGCCGCCGACGGCCTCTACTGCGACGGATGCGCCTACGTCATCTTCGAGCGCAACACCATCCACAACTGCGACTTAAACATCGAGGCAGCCAGCGAGCACAAGGGGCACAACAGCAGCTACGTCACTATTCGCAACAATCTTTTCTACGATGCCAACGCGGTCGGCGTCTCCATCGGAGGCTATGCAAGCGGCGTAGGCGGCAGCGACCATGTGGTCATCGTCAACAACACGCTCTACGACAACAACGTGAAAAACCAGGGCGCAGAGTTCCAGATTCAGTACCACTCGTCCAGCTCGACCAACATTTTCGAAAACAACATTGTTTATGCGGGCACGCAGAATGTCTGGATTTACAGTTATGTTAGCGGGTCACTCGCGACGGCGAACTGGAACCTCTACCACTCCACCGCCGGATACTCGCAGGGGACTTCCATTACTTGGGGCAACAATTCCAGTTACGCGACGTACGCGGCGTATCAGTCAAAAACCGGAGAGGACAAGAATTCTCCGAACGCAAATCCTGACTTTATCAACCTCACTTCCAACCCACCTAACCTCGACCTGCAGTCCGATTCGCCGGCGATCAATGTAGGCAGTACTGCGCTGACCTGCAGTATAGGATACTGCGGCAACAGCACGTCGATCTACGGCAGCACCGATTACGCTGGCAATCCGCGCGTAAACAGCAACGGCCAGATCAACATCGGAGCGTACGAGCAATAGCCATGCCTAATGACTTGGTTACGCGGCTCACGCCATAAGGCCCCCGGCTTTTGCCGGGTTTTTTTATTGGCACATCGCAAGACATGACGTCTGGTGTTCCAGGCAAGCGTTGGAACCGTTTGGACCAGCAAGCGTAGCGACGCCCGTGGCGGTTGAAGCTGCGCTTGCAATGGTGCCGCCCGCACCAGGGATGAACGCACCCAAGACTCCCAGCGCAGCGCTCGCATTGACACCATTGCTGTACGATTTTTGGTCGCTGGACAAGCAGCTATCAAAATCGCTCTCACATTTGTTAATGCAAGTGGTCATGGCGAGTTCCTTCTGTTCCATCTGCTGCTGCTGTGCCCCGAGCGTCGTCTGCTGGTCGGCAGCCTGCTTGGCTGCGGCTTCGGCGGCCTTTTTATCGGCTGCGTCCTGGGCAGCTTTCGCAACGGCTGCATCGCGCGCGTGTTCCATGCGATCCGCCGCCCGGGCGGCAAAGCCGTCGCCAGGATATTTGTCGATCAGATACTTGTAGATTTTGGTGGCTAGTTCCGGATACTCCTGCGATTCCAGATCGATGGCCAGCGCATAAAGGCTGGCCGGTTGGCCGTCCGTGAGGGCTTTGTTCACACGCGTCTGCAATGCCGCGGCCTCCTTCTTCTCGCGCGCCTCGGCTTCTGCATCGGCGGTTGCTTTCGCCTCGCGATCGGCCTTCTCCTGCGCCATGACCTCCTTGAGCCGCGCCTCGCGCCTCGCCGTCAGGTCGGCAAACGCGACAAAGTACTGCTTGGTCATCCCCTGATCCGTGGTCTGCGCCACAAAAAACTTCCCATCGGCCGAGACATCTGCGATCTCGTTCACCTTCAGACCGGTCGCGCCCAGATCTTCCATCCCCTTGTCTTTACTCCAGCGGAAGATGTGGGTCTGGAGCTTGTTATCCAGAAACCAGCCTAATACCGAAGATCCGTCTGGGGCGATGTGCGCCACCGTGGCCTGGACACCGCCAAATGTGCCCAGATCCTCGCGTCCGCCCTGCCTCGTCCAGCGCAGAATATGGCCCGCGAGCGGGTTGGATTGGCCGAAGATCACTGCGCCATCGTCGGAGACGAGCTTAGGATAAAACTCTGCCCCGATTCCTTTGCCCATTTCCTTGCGCCCTTTGACGAATGCTTCGGGTGCCGAGTCCTTTCGTTGAGCAGATGTGCCGATGATGTAGTCCATGTTCGAACTCGCGCCGGAAATGGAAATACGGTGACTGCTCCAGCCTTTTCCGTCGTCGTATCCGAAATTTACATCGGAATTGTTCTTCCCAACTTTCACTTTGCCGTAAAACACGAGATTGTCATCGTGAAAAGCATACCTACCGGTGACCACAACCTTTTGACCGTCGGCTGACAACCGGCCATCAGGCCCACCCTGTAGAAAGGTTTCGTGAAAACCCAGCGCTTGACTCCAGTAGAAATAGCGATTTTGCGTTTGTGAATTCAGGCGATATCCGATGACGGCCAATCCATCGGGCGTGACATCGGTGATCACAATCGGACTTGCCTGCTTCCCGTCATCAATGCGCTGCTTCTCACCCTTGTCGTTGATGCGATAGAGTCCACTATTTCCTGCGGCATTGTTGAGCGTGCCAAATGCCGAGTGGCCATCGGCGGCGATGCGGAGCAAGCCGGAACCTCCCATTGAACTGTCGATCAGGTTCTTCTCGTCGAAGATCGGAACATCGACGGTGAGCAACGTCGGCTCGGGCTTGGGCGGCGCAGCCTTTGCGGACGCGTGCTTGGGCTCGATTACGAGGTGCGGAAGAGCGACGTTGCGTGTGGACCTGCGTATATGAGTTTCTCTGGTGTGAGTTGCGCTGGCCTCTTCGCCTTCCGCCGATCCGCTTTTCGCGAGTATGGCTTTCAACTCGGCCTCGGTGGCACCGGCCCCCTTCAGATGGATGAGCGCATCGGTTGAAGTGTCGAATGTCCCAGCAATGCGGTGAATCTTTCCGACCACAACGCTCTCCGGCATTCCAGCCTTGATCAGTTTCAGCACATCACTGTTCGCGTTGGAAACGGTGCTTGGCGCGGCCGCCGAGAGATTACTTTGTGCCCGAGCTGGGGACTCGATCCCGATTAACGTGGCGAGAACTAGTAGGAGCAGATATCTACGATGCAGAGCCCTTGAGCAATTCATTGCTGTCTTTCTCCAGGAAATGTGTGTCGTGCTGGTTTCCCATGCCACGCAGGAATCTGTTCTTTAAACCTGGACGTTAAGGTTGTGATCATAAGTGCCCAGTCCACGAGGCGAAAGGTGACCCTGGTAACGGAAGGTTTACCCGCCAAATCACGGTAAAAAGCGATGGTTTGATCGACGTTGGGTAAAGTCCGATAAAGACACGGCGCCCGGCAGGGCAGCCAGCTCTACTTTTTTGGCTCGAATCCACGGCCGACGCGGAACACGTGGCCGTCCGGATGGCGAAGGTGCATCTCGCGAACGTTCCACGGCATATCGGTGGGCGGAAATGTGACCTCCAGCCCGACGGCGACGCAATGCTTGTGCATCTCGTCCACATCGTCCACCCAGACCGACATCCAGACGCCCTTGTCGCCCTCTTCGTCTCCGTCCTGCTGAAAAGTGGTGGTGTTTGTACCGCGGCCGCGGCCTCCCTGCGCCCCCTGACAAAGAAAGATGCACGCTTCCTTGCCCGATCCAACCGCGCCAAACGTGGGAGGCGTTCCCCAGTCCCATAATTTCTTCCATCCCCACTTCTCAAACCAAGCGAACGTGCTGGCGATGTCGGACACGTTCAATATCGGAGTCAAACCTTTGGCTTCCATAACCGAAGCAGGATAACACCCGGCGGACCGAGGGCTTTGGCCTACTGTTGCAAGATCCCGATTGCACTCCTTGACTGAACTGAGCTAGCCTTATCCTGCTCTCGCGGTTCTCCCACCTCGTTTTCCGTCTCCAGCACAAGACTGGCTACCTGCTGCAATGTATGTGCAACCCAGCGCGGTCCCTTGCAACCCCACACTATATATAGTGTTATATTGCTTGACCCCGCCTCAAATTCACCTTAAAGTAGCTGGAATTGGTCCCCGCCCTTTCCAGCCTGGGGTGAGAATGTCACAGAGAGAAGCAGCCGATGATGGCTGCAGGCAGTGTTTTCGGCGGACGAGGAATCCGCCTGGTAAACAGGTCGGGAAATCCCCACTTCTCGCAAATGCGGCGAGAAATGGGGCACCCACTAAACGGGCCACTCATCCCTGGCCACTGACCACTGGAGTAGCGCTTTGCTCAAACTGAAGAAGCTGCAGATTCTCGGGTTCAAGTCATTCTGCGACCGCACCGAACTCAAGTTCCACGGAGACGGCGTGGCGGCCATCATCGGCCCTAACGGATGCGGCAAGTCGAATATCGCCGATGCCATTTCCTGGGTGCTGGGCGAGCAGTCGGCCAAGACCCTGCGCGGATCGCGCATGGAAGACGTCATCTTCGCCGGCACACGCGACCGCAAGCCCACCGGCATGGCCGAAGTGTCGCTGACGCTGATTGATCCCGAAGTCTACGCGGGCCCCGATGCGAGCGCACCAACAGAAGTCGATATTCAGGACGACATGCCAGGCGAGGGGAGAGAAAAAACTGCGGGTGCCCCAGGTCTCGCTGCATTTGCGAGACCTGGGACTTCCGACCCTGATGCCCACATCGCCGATGATTGGGATGAAGCCGCGATCCGCTCGCGAGCAGCCGACGAAACCGAGCGAGCCGTCGAAGACGCACAGCCGGGAAAAACAGAAGAAATCGAAGTTCCGCGTTCGAAAATCAACACCATCGCCGTTGCCTTCCCTGACGATGAACCGATCTTTGCGTTGCCGGCACACAACGTCACCGCACCGGCAAATGCTGCTGCCGTAGGGACTCCCGCGCCACACGTCGTGCTCAAGATTCGCCGTCGCAAGTTCAATCAGCAACAGTTTCATCACGGAGAAATTCACGTCACGCGCCGCCTGTTCCGCTCGGGGGACAGCGAATATTTGCTCAACGGCAAACTCTGCCGCCTGCGCGACATTCAGGAACTCTTCATGGGCACCGGACTCGGCCCGGAGTCCTACGCGCTCATCGAGCAGGGACGCATTGGGCAGATCCTTAGCAGCCGCCCCACGGACCGGCGCGCGATTCTCGAAGAAGCCGCAGGCATCACAAAATTCAAAACCAAAAAGCGCCTTGCCGAAGCGCGTCTTGAAGACGCCAAGCTCAATCTCGCCCGCGTCAACGACATCTTCGACGAAGTTACGCGCCAGATGAATTCGTTGAAGCGACAGGCTTCGAAGGCTGAGCGCTACGCCAAGCTACGCGATGAGATGCGCGCCAAGTTGCGCATCGTTCTCGCCAGCAAATTCGCCGCGATTGAGCAGGAAAGCGCGGAAATCGACGCTCAACTGAACACGCTAGCAGAGGAAATGCAGCATCGTACGGAGGCCGTGCAGCAACTCGAGGTTGAGCACAACGAGCGCACGCAGCGCGGATATGCCATCGAAACCGAACTGCGCGAGAATCGCGAGCGTATCAGTCAGATTGCTCTCGAAATCGACCGTGCCCACGCCCGCCAACGCCATAACGAAGAACGCTGCGCCGAATTGCTGGTGCGATCTGCATCGTCGGAAGCTGAACTGGCGCAAGCTCGCCACCGGCTGACTACGCTCGAAGCAGAGCGCGAGTCGAATCGGCAGATTCTCGAATCCGCTGCCGCTGATGTGGCCGTGGCACAAGCCGATCTTGCTCTTTGCCAGCACGAAGCCGCCGCTGCCGCAGCGAATCTCGCCGAACTCGAACGTCAGCAGGAAGAATCGCGCGTCACCATCTTCGACACGGTCTCGTCTGCATCTCGCCTTCGCAACCAGCTTGCGCAGGCCGAAGAACGCCTCGCCGGCGCCGACCGTGAAGCCCGTCGTCTCGAAGCTGAAATCACGAACGCCAATGCTCAGATCGAAGCTTTCGGTGGACAGCGCGGACAGCTCGCCCTGGAATTTGAAACCGTTACCCAGCGCGTGACGGGCATCGCGGAAGAAATCAGCCAGGTTCGCCATCTGATCGAATCCAAGAAGCTCGACGAAACCCACGCCAAGTCGCACCTCGACACACTTCGCGCCGAGTATGCGACTGCGCTCGGCAAGAAAGGTTCACTCGAAGCCGTCATCGCCGAGCACGGATACTCCACCGAATCTGTCCGCCGCCTCTTTCAGTCGGGCGTGATGCAAAGCGGTCTCGCCCCTGTAGGCGTGCTCGCAGATTTTTTGGAAGTTGAGCCGCGCTTTGAACGAGTCGTGGAAGATTTTCTGCGCGACGAATTGAACTACATCGTGGTCAAGTCGTGGGACGCCGCCGACGAGGGTCTGCGCATGCTGCGCACCGACGTTGACGGACGCGCAACATTCCTAGTTCATCCGGAAGACTCGCAGGCCAAGTTCTCATTCATTCTCGATGAAGCTGCACACTGCGCGCCGCCAGCCGTGCAGATCGTTCCGCTTAAACATACGATCCGTGTGCTCAACGGCTTCGGCAAATCACTTGAAGTCATTCTGCCCAAGCTGCGCGACGGTTATATCGTTCCGGAATCAGATATTGCGCGTGGTCTGGCTCTCGAAAATCCGGATGCGTTTTTCCTCTCGCAGTCTGGCGAATGTTTCCACAACGTCACCGTGACCGGAGGCAAACAACGCACCGAAGGCCCGCTCTCGATGAAACGTGAGCTGCGCGAAGTCCTACGCCAGATCGAAGATCTCGAACGCGCGCTGCGTGAAGAAGAAATGCATGTGCTCACCCTCGGCCATGAAATTCGAGATCTCAATTCCCTGCTCGAACGCCTTGAAGGTGAGCGCCGCGAAGCCGATCACCAGGCCATGACGTCGCGCCATATGCTACAGCAACTCGACTCCGAAATGACGCGTGTCGGCGAGAGGCTAACCGTCTCTCAACTCGAGCTGCAGCGTCTTGCCGCCGAGCGAACCGAGCAAGAAAGCATCGTCTGTGCCCGCCAGGCGGAAATCGACGTTCTTGAACAAAAGCGCTTCGAACTCGAACAGCAGATAGCAGCAGCCACCGAATCTCTCACTGCACTCCGTCAGCGCCGCGAAGAGTCGGCCCAGACAACATCGCAGCACGCTGCCCGCGTAGCGACTCTCGAAGAACGTCATCGCTCGGCCGCAGCTGTTTTACAGCGTATCGAGTCTCTTTTCGTGGAGATGGGCGAGCGCGTTCACGCCCTCGCTTCGCAAATCGACGCAGCCGCAGCCGAAAAAGTTCAGCGCGAAACTGAGAACGAGCGCCTCGTCCAGCAAACCACTGATCTCGAAGCCGAGCGTAATGCCGCACAAACACGCGAGGGACTGCTCCAATTCGAAACCGAACAGCTACGCGCGCGCCTTAGCGAAATCGACGAACTCCTGCGCAACAGCCGTCTCTTGCTCGATCAGGCTCGCGACCGACGCGGCGACTTGTCTGCGGCCGTGGCCAAGCTGCAATCCGACGTGCAGCACATGTCGGAAACTTGCCTGAACGAACTCAGCATCGAGCGCGCTGCATTGATGTCGGACGCAACTCTGACCACCGTCACCGGCGATGAGCTTGCCACAGAAGATCAACTCTATCGCGATATGCGCGCTAAGCTTGAAGCTATGGGACCAGTGAACATGATGGCGCTCGAAGAGTACAAAGAGACCGCCGAGCGTCATACGTTCCTTGATACGCAACGCAAGGATCTGATCTCATCGATCGAAAACACCACAGCCACGATCAAAGAAATCGATCAGATTTCACGGCAGAAGTTCGAAGAGGCTTTCACCAAAATCAACGATAATTTCCAGGCGACTTTCAAGAAGCTCTTTGGCGGCGGCCATGCCTTCATGAAGCTCACCGACGAAGAAAACAGCGCCGAGAGCGGCATCGACGTAGTCGCTTCACCTCCCGGCAAGCGCCTGCAAAGTGTGTTGCTGCTATCCGGCGGAGAGAAAGCTCTTACCGCTCTGTCATTACTTGTTGGCATCTTCCAGTACGCGCCGAGTCCCTTCTGCATTCTCGACGAAGTCGATGCGCCACTCGACGAAGCCAACATCGGCCGCTTCACCGAACTCGTCCGTGAAATGAGCGTGCAAACGCAATTCGTACTCATCACGCACAGCAAGAAAACCATGAGCATCGCGCCCGTGCTCTACGGCGTGACCATGCAAGAACCCGGCGTGTCGAAGCTGGTTTCGGTGCGGTTTGGAGCCTCTGCATAATCCGACGCCACCGAAGGATCGTACGTCGGCCTCTTGTTACGACTTACGACGTAGTCGATAGGTCTATGTCCGGGTGCATGTAGCATTGGTTCACCTTTAGCTGCAGTGCCTGTCGATATGCATCGTAAGGTCCCTCACCGCTGCTTTGCAGCGGCTCAGGATGACATCAGCAAATCTCATATATTGAAAGTGCAACTGCCCGCGTTATCCACTGCTGTCCTCAGTTTTTTCCACAATTCAACTCGCTCGAATTGCCCGCTCCTCGCCTACTCTCGCCGATTCCCTTTGCTGTCAATCTCTTTCCCTCGAACGATCTCTATGTCGTCACTTCAATCACACGCAGAATCATTGACAAAATTTTCTGACCAGTTAGAATACGCCTCGCTCCTTACCTGTAAAATTTCTCTATGACCTCTGAGCTTTTGGATTCTGTCCTTTTACAAACCGACTTCCCTGACCTTCACCTTCATGCCAGCGGCAAGGTGCGTGACGTTTACAACATCGGCGACCAGCAGCTTCTCTTCGTTGCCACCGATCGCATTTCTGCCTTTGATTACATCCTGGCCACAGGCATTCCCCACAAAGGACATGTCCTGAGCCAGATTTCCCTGTTTTGGTTTGACTTCCTGGCAGACGTCGTCCCTAGCCACCTGATTACGGCTGATGTCGACCAATATCCGCCCGCAGTCAGGAAATACACCGATCAACTGCGCGGGCGCTCGATGCTCGTGCAGCGTGCGGAAATGTTCCCTGTCGAGTGCGTCGTGCGCGGATATATATCTGGCTCGGCGTGGAAGGAATACAAGGCTACGGGCAAAGTCTGCGGCATTGAACTTCCTTCGGGCTTGAAGGAATCCGAAGCCTTCCCCGAGCCGATCTTCACACCCTCTACAAAAGCAACGACCGGACACGACGAGAACATTTCGTTCGATCAGGTCTGTGATTTGGTCGGTGTTGAAACTGCGAGCACGCTGCGCGACCTGACACTACGCGTTTACAAAAAAGCCGCTGCCTATGCCCGCAGTCGCGGCATCATCATCGCCGATACTAAATTTGAGTTCGGTCGTACCGCCAAGGGTATCACCCTGGCGGACGAAGTCCTTACCCCTGATTCATCCCGCTTCTGGCCCGCCGACAAGTACGCTCCGGGACGGTCGCAGGAATCCTACGACAAGCAGTACGTTCGCGATTACCTCGAACAAATTCACTGGAACAAGCAACCACCCGCACCGGCCCTTCCCGCCGACGTGGCACGCCACACCAGCGAAAAGTACCTCGAGGCTTATTTCCAGCTTACGGGGCACAGGCTGGATGTGTGAGCAGTTCTCTGATAACATGTCGCGCCGCGGGAGCATCCCATAGCCATGGCGACGACTGCAGCGGATTGGGTAATTTGCGCGATCGTGCTCGTCAATGTTGTGGCAGCAGCGATGCAAGGCTTCTTTTCCGAAGCTCTCAGCATCGCCGGATTGGTCGTCGGCTACATCGCGGCGGCGTGGCAGTACCGCCGGCTAGCGGAGTGGCTGGAATCGTTTTTGAAGAACCAGTGGTTGGCTGAGATTCTCGGCTTTCTCATTATTTTTTTTGCGATCCTGATTTTGTTCGGCATTGCCGCCAGGATCGCGCGCTGGATAATGAAGGAATCCGGACTCAGGCCTTTAGACCGTTTTCTTGGGGCGGTGTTGGGATTGCTGAAGGGCGGATTGATGGTGGCGGTGATCCTGATGGGTATGACGGCATTTGAGCCCACATCGAAGTTCCTGGCCAACTCACAGCTTGCGCCTTATTTTCTAGTCGTCGGCCGCGCTGCCATATGGCTGGCTCCTCCGGAATTGCGGGCTCGTTTCGATCAGGGCCTCGACCTTATCCACCAGGTTCCGCAAAAGCTCAACAGCGTTCCTGCCACGCACCCTAAATAAAAGAGCAGTGCAGCAGAAATTCATAGCTCAAAGCTAACAAGATCTAGAGAGAAAAGAGAGACTCCCCGTGAAAGACCAATTGGAAGCACTCGTCCTGCAGATGTACAAGAGCAACATTCTTTATTCAGAAGGTGTACGTGAGTTCAAAAAGCGCTTCATTCTGACCGTGCTCCAGGAAAATAAAGGCAACCAGTGCCGCGCCGCGCGCGAACTGGGCATGCACCGCAACACTCTCAGCCGTACCATCAGCGAACTTAAGATCGATGTCCGCCAGCTGCGCGACGGCGTCAAGCGTCCACCGCGCAGTGCTCGCCCAGTCAGCCTGGAAAAGAAAATCGTGCGCTAACGGATGTTGTAGAAAAAGCAGCACCGCCGCCGAATGCGCCTCATATTTCTTTGGGCAGGTCAAATCCCGCTAGATCGAATCTATCAAAACGGAAAGGCAGCCCATGAAGGCTGCCTTCTCTTTAAATTACTTTCAGTCGTCTAGTTCGACGCGGCCGGCTTGTGATGCACCGGAGGCTTCTTTGCCCCGGCTGGCGCTGCTGCTCTCAGTAACGTTCCCTTCGCCATGACCATCATGAACGGATTTGGTGTATACGAAGCCGGCTCACCCTGGAAATCGAAGCTGGCACCATCCTTCGGAATCATCTTCACTGGAACCTTGTCTTCAAACTGCAGCGTGATATCAGCCTTCTTCGCGTCAATATCATCGGAGCTGCCAGCGATCATAAACTCTGTAGGCGTGGTGCTGATGATCGTTCCATTCATCTGCACGGCTTTGCCCTTGATCGCATTCCAAACCGTGTCCTGATCTGCTTGACTGCCATTGGTCAACACAAACTCCCAAGTGGCGAAATCCATTTTGTCCGGTGCAGTTTCCTGAACCATCTTGTGCGCCTGGTCAGCCGGCGTCGGGGCAGGCTTGATCAGCGTGGCCAGATCCGCAGGCGCCGTCGTACCCGCTTTGGCTTTTGCCAGAACATCCGGCCACCCGTCATCTCCTGCGTGGTACCTGACATATAGTGACCGTGCATACTTTTCGATCTGGGCTTGCGCTTGAGCCGGTGCAATGGCCGATGCTCGGGCCGCGTACCATATCGCATTCATGCTGTTTTCAGGCGTGGTCGGAGTCTTCGGGTCGGGCCAATAAGACAGCGCCAAAGGATAGACAACGCTGAAATCCTGCGGATTTCCATCCGCGGCAGGTTTCAAATTCTCTATTGCGCCTGGATAGTCTTTATCTTGGAGATCATCAATCCCGATGGCGGAATGAAAAATTCCTTCCATTTGGGCTTTGTTCTTTAAAAGCTCCTGATCCGTAACCTTCGGCAAACAATCCAAACCCTCTTGACCATATTTCTTGCCATCCACAAGGAGCTGCTTGGCATTTGGATCCCCGCCCTGGGCGCGTACACGATCGAAATAAGCCAACAAAGCCAGCGCGCGCTCATTGCAGGAGTCCACTGCAACCAGCTTCATCGCCGTATCCGTCGTCTTTTGCATGTTATTGGCCTGCTGGTAAGCTCCCATCAAAACTTCCAGTGCCTGATTCTTCATGACGCTGTTGGGATATTGCGTGAGAAACGCTTCTAGGCCACTGATCTTGGCGTTCGCATCGGTCTGTTGCACCGCGCTCACGTACGCGTTGTACTCCGCGGGGTCTTTAATCACAGGCGCTTGAGTTGCCTGCCCTTGCGCCGGTTGTTGTGCCGCCGCCGGTTGTCCCTGTTGCGCGGGCTGAGTGGCAGTCTGCGCCCCTGCACCCACAGCAACCCCAAGCACAACCGTTAGCAGAATCGTTTTCATCAGTATGGCTCCTTGGATCGTTTGGAAATTAACTTTTCGGGAAACGCGCCTCGTGCTTTCAAACCTGAGCAGCAAACGTATTCCGCCGGACCGCTCGGTATCCCGGTCCAACACTGGAAGCCGGCTTTTCACCGGCGGCACCGAGTACAAAAGGCTGATTGCAAAAACGATAGGGCAGAGACCCTTTATCTCGGTTGCCGGATTATATGTACCTCTTCTGCCGAAGGCAAGCATCTTCCCAATGACACTACACTTTATTGTTAAGATGCGGTTATCAGACGCCGTGGATGTTCGCTTTTTCGTCATTCCCAGCGTCCACATTTCGCTCGGAGACCTCTTAATTTATGGACACCGGACAACCCCTGGCCGGACAAGTCGCCGTCGTCACTGGAGCGGGCCGCGGCATCGGCGCAGCTATTGCGCGCAAACTTGCCAAACTCGGCGCCACTGCTGTTCTTTGCGGACGAACTCAGTCCACACTCGACTCGACAGCGCAGGCCATCGTCGACAGCGGAGGCAAGACAGAAGTTATTCCATGTGACGTGACGGTGCTGCATCAACTCGAATACGCCGCCGCTCGCGTCGACAGCACATTCAAGCGTCTCGACATTCTCGTGAACAACGCCGCGATCGGCGGCTTCAACGAGCCGCTGCACAACTTGCCGCCCGATGACTGGGACCGCATTCTTAACACCAACCTACGCGGCGTTTACTACGCCATTCATGCTTTCATACCGCTGATGGTTCGCGCACACGCAGGTCACATCATCAACATTTCTTCTCTCGCCGGAAAAAATCCACTGCCCAACGGCGCTGCTTATGCGGCCTCCAAATGGGGATTAAACGGCCTGACGTATTCCGTTGCGGAAGAACTACGCGGCTATAACATTCGTGTATCGACGGTCTGTCCCGGCTCGGTCGATACCGAACTCAGCCCGCACGTCGGTAAAGATCCGAAAAAGATGCTCCAACCGGAAGACGTCGCACACGCCGTAGCCATGCTGGTGACGCAAGCCCCGCAGTCATTTGTAAGTGAGATTCTGCTCAGGCCAACACAAAAGCCGTAGGAGAGACCTCAGACCTCGGACTTTAGACCTCGGCCAGATCGTCTATGATCTGCCGCTCGTGCCAGATGCGAGGCCCGAGTTATGTTTCTGGACACAAGAATTTGAAATTAGGAGAGCTGAAGTCTGAGGTCCGCGGTCTGACGTCTGCTCTTACTTTTTAAACAAATTATCAAATGCCGCCCGCGCATCATTCGGCCGTGCGCTCGCCGGCGTCGAAGTCAGCTTCTCTCTCGACACGCGAATCTCATAGAACGTGCAATCGTTCCGGGCGTCTTTCTTTGCCACGCGCTCCTTCACCGGCTGCATGCACTCAAAACGGCTCGCCGGATCAAAATACATGCACTGCTTGCATGAGTGCAGCTCAAATCCGCACTTCGGACAACGCCCATCCGCGGTCATTCCTTGCAGCACGGTCCCGCACTCCGCGCAGCGCGAAACTGCATGCGTTCCGGGCAGATTGACTGGGCGCGGCCCAAATGTGTTGTCCCGCTTCGGTGGCGGCGCGCCCGATCTTTGTCCAGAATCTTTGCGCCCTTCTCGATTGCGATCCTCGTCGCGGTCGCGATCTTGATATCCATGTTGACGGTATTTCGCCACAGACCCTCCCCAAGCACGTGGCGGTATTGTCCTACCGATGCCCTTCGCCCGGCAAGTCGAGATCTCAAAATCGGCACGCTCAGTACAATGAATGTATGATCCACGAAATCCTTCCTGTTGGCCCGCTGCAGTGCAACTGCTCTATCATCGGTGACGAGACCACGCACGAAGCCATGGTCATCGACCCGGGTGACGACATCGACGATGTACTTGCTCTCATCCGCAAACACAATCTGCAGGTCAAACAAATCGTCGTCACCCACGCTCACATCGACCACGTCGGCGGAGCGATGAAGCTCCGCGCAGCCACCGGCGCGCCCATCCTCCTAAACCAGAACGACTATGCCCTGCTGAAAATGCTCGATGTGCAGGCCGCGTGGATCGGCGTGGCTGATCCGGGCAAGGTCGAAATCGATCGCAGCGTGACCACGGGAGAAACCGTCTCCGCCGGATCGCACACCGCCAGCATCCTTCACACGCCCGGCCACACCGAAGGCAGCATCTGTCTTTATTTCGCCACAGAAAAGAAACTCATCGCCGGCGACACGCTCTTCGCCGGATCCATCGGTCGTACCGACCTTCCCGGCGGATCAATGCAGAAAATCATGCGCTCCCTGCAAGACGTGGTCCTAGCCTTGCCGGATGAAACAGTCGTCATCCCCGGGCACGGCGAGTTCACGACGATTGGAGAAGAACGTGAGAGTAATCCATTTTTGGTAAAACGCTAACCCCCCAAAAATCAGCGGAGGCCCTTAAGCCTCCGCCTCGTGCGCTCAACTCGAAACCACCTTCGTCTATCTACTGGTGTTCATGTTCCTCCTGCTCTTCGTGCTCATGACGCCACTTCCAGTATTCCCGCTGCCGCTTGTGGTCGAGCTTTTCGTAATCGACATAGGCTTCGTGCTTGAACTCCAGCCAGTGCCGATAAGCCTCGTCCTCGCGCTTATCCCAGTTGTGATGGTCGTGATGCTCTTCGTCGTAAACCCTTCGCTCCTCCTGCTCATGCCTTTCATGCTCGTCTTGCGGCGCAGGCACGGCCAAAGCCCCGATTGGAGTCATCAGCGCGGCAGAAAGAAACAGCGACGCAACATATCGATTCCCACGATGCATATTTGTCCTCCCAGATTTACCCTGCAAAAGCGGTTGAAGTGAGATGCCCGCCGAGGACTTCTGGTTGGAATGGAACCGTGGAATCAACTTGTGGCGTTGTTCAAAAATGAAACAATTCTGGCAACCCCACCCGCAAACTCCTCCGCTAGCGCGATCAAACTGACCACCAGATATCCATCGCGCGGAAAGTCATAGAAATGTCCCGGATGCACCAGTACAGACTTTTCTCGCACTAGCGCAATCGCCAATTCTTCATCCGATTGCACCACCGGAACTCGCAACACCGCATACCATCCACCCTCGACGCTCAAACGCGAACAAACTTGCTGTGCGGCGAGCTGCCGATCCAGCTCAGCTAGATTCCGTTGGACCCGCTCCAATAATTGTTTCTGAATACTTTTTCGCTGCTCCAATAGTGTCGGCACGGCCCATTGGACCGGCGCATTCATCGATAGATACGTATCAACAATCACTTCCAGCCGCGCCATCGCTTCCACTGCCTGATCCCGCGGCCCGTTGGTCACGACCCACGCCACTTTCATCTGCGGCAGCGCCGAAATCTTTGACAGCCCACTCAGCGTAAAGGTCAACACGTCTCGATTCGCAACAAAACTTGAATGCGAAAAAACCTGGGGCGCCCCAGTGCCTGTCCTGAGCCTGTCGAAGGGTCTCGCCGCAGTTGCGAGACCTGGGAGTTGCGGTACCGTCGAGCTTTGCTCGACCGGACGGCCGAGGGCGGCCGTCCCCACATGGCCGTTGCTAGTCCCTCCATTGTTCTTGTCGACTGAACCGCCGTTCAATCGATAATCTAAAAACACCTCATCCACAATCAGCGCCAGCCCGCGCTCCCGGCAAAACGCATTCAACAACTTCCCTTCCCCTGCCGCTACATACGACCCCGTCGGATTATTCGGATGTACCACGACCACGCCCCGCGTCCGCGCCGTCACCGCTCGCTCTAGCGACGGAAAATCCATCTGCCATCCGTGGTCGTAAATCAGCGGATATGGCACGAGTTTCACATCCTGCAAATCCGCCAAAAACTCGAACAGCGGATAGCTCGGCTTCGGCACCAGCAACTCATCTCCTGCATTGCATAGCAAGCGAAACACGTACGAGTATCCCTCACTCGTACTCGTCGTCAGAATGATCCGTTCCGCATCAAGATCGCTCACTCCATGGTCGCCCCGGTAGTACTCCGCCACCGCCTCTCGCGCATCGAGTAACCCCTTTGCCTGCGGATCGTAATCGAGCGCCCACGCCGAATTCAGCGCACCGAGAATCGCCGGTGAGTCATACTCCAATCCAACTCGCGTCGGATTTGAGACCGTTAAATCGAGAATCTTCGCGCCACGTGCACGTGCGTCCTCAAGAGCCAGCGTCAGCCGGTTCTGTGCCAGCTTCCAGTTGGTGCGATCAGAAAACATTAAGTTTTGGATTTTATTGGAAAAGATAGCTAAGCGCTGCAAAGGCAGGGCCTAAGAAACTTGCCGGGTGAATCGAAGGGCGTCCGGCGTTTTAACTGCCAACTCAGTTCCTCTAAAAAAATACCGTCCTGAGGGGACGGCTCAAACGGTCCAACTAGATTTACGGACGGTTCACTTAATTTCCGGGCCCCACTACAACCTTCACGACCGTATCTCGGTCATCGCCATTCTGCGCGTTGTCGCCCTCAAAGTTTGGCCAGTCGCGAATCGTCACACCCGGGCAAATCAGATTCTTGCCGTCCTCGCGCAGCAATTGACGCAAGGTCTGCACACCAGAAAACAGCCCCTCGCCGGTGTTGGCGGCAACAATCAGATGCGATTCATCAGAGAACAACAGATATCCCTGGCGCCCCGTCACAGCATCGACTCGCAATCCCTTCCCTGCCAGGAATTTCCGCACGCGGGCATCCTGCAGCCGCACCAGCATGATTGCACCTTGTTCGGCTTTGCTGGTCGCTTTCGCGCCAACGATGTTGAGTTTTAGCCCTGAGTGTTCCGCAACGTCTTCCGCCAATGTTTCGGCCGCGATTCGATCTTCTTCTTGGTGACCGAGTTGCACAATAATTCGTGTCTTCGGCCCCAAGCGGAAATATTCCCCGACCCGTATCGTCATCTCTTTTGGCTCGGGCAGCAGATTCAGGGACGAGGACTCACCCGGCCCGGATCTTGCCGACGCGGAAAGGAATGGCGCTGTCAATAACAAAACAACCACACGCGATATCAGCCGCTTGTTCATTTTCAAATGTTCATCTTGAAACTCAACAGTTTCTCATTGTACCTGTTCGCCGCCCAAGTTGACATCCGCAAAATCCTCCCAGAAACCGTATTTCTAATGGTTCCTATCTCTTTTTCTGGATTTTGTGGGATCTACTCACTTCGCAAATATTTCTTTATTCACCACATACGGCATCTTCGTGACATCCCCGCCGTAGCTGCCCTCGAGCATGTCGATCAATCCCTGCACGCAACGTCCAGCCATGCCTTTGTCGGGATCAGGCGACAACCGTGTGATCCGCGCCGCACTGGCAAAATGCGGAAACAGCCGACAACGATCAGCAATCGCCGGATCGCGCAGCGGAGAATCCGCCGGCAGCGGCTCCTTCTCGTAAACGTCCAGTGCCGCACCGGCAATCCAGTTCTCTCGCAACGCTCGCGCCAATGCAGCCTCATTCACCACCGGACCGCGCGACGAATTCACCAAGTACGCAGTCGGCTTCATCAGCCGCAGGGTCTTTTCGTTAAACAAATGCAGAGTCGGCGTCGTACTCTCTCCCGGACGAATCAGCGGCACGTGCACGCTGACAAAGTCTGCTTCGCGCAGTGCCTCTTCCAGCGGCACGTACTTGATCCACGCTTTTTCCTTCACCAGCCCACGCGTTTGCCGCAGATCGTAAATCTCCTGAACGGTCTTCACAAACTCATGATTCTGATACGCGGAGTCGTAACACAGAACGTTCATATCGAAGCCGGTGCACTTCTTGATGAATGCCAGCCCGATGCGCCCCGTCCCGATCACAGCCACAGCCTTTCCGGTGACCTCATCGCCGAGAAACGGCAGGTACGGATGCCAGTATCCCCACTGGTTGTCGCGCGTCAGATGTTCGGCCGGCCACATCTTCCGTGCCACGTTCCCCATCATGAAAAATGCAAACTCCGCCGTCGCTTCGGTAAGCACGTCAGCCGTGTGTGTGAACGGAACCTTGTAGCGGTTTGCGTCAGCCCGATTAATGTTGTCAAACCCAACCGCAATCTGTGCGACGCCTTTGAGTGTGCCCTTACCCGCCTCAAAAACCTCAGCATCAATAGGATCACGCAGTGTCGTTATCAGCCCGTCGACCCCGGACCTCACCTTTTCGAGGATCAGGCTCTTGGACGGTGCCTCCGGCTGCGGGTACACTTCAACGTCGTACCCTCGCTTGCGCAGCAGGTCGATGGCTTCTCCAATGTCGCAGGTGGCAAAAACGCGAAATTTCTTGTTCATATTTTTGCGGAAATCGCTTTCCAAAACGCTAGGAAATTTATTCGCTGGAATCTAGCTACTCGGCGCGAACGATAGAAAATATCATACGTGCCAAGTTCTTTAGTGGGCTTTCATCTAATCTTCAGGCATCCGCTATTTAATTTCCACGTTGTTGAATGAGGAAGGGCGGCAGCCCCGCAATCAAGCCGTCCTTCTTCTTTAGGAGAACCGTATGCGTGTTTCCACACTAGCTGTCGTCACTTTCTCTTTGGTTACCATCGCACTTGCCCAGGAAACGAAAATTCAGCGCGCTGATCTCCCCGCAGCGGTTGAAAAGGCCGTTACGGCGCAGAGCGCGAACGCCACCATTAAGGGATTCTCACGCGAGAAAGAAAACGGCCAGACTTACTACGAAGCGGAAATGACTACAGACGGCCACAGCAAAGATGTTCTATTCGACACGACCGGAACCGTTGTGGAAGTCGAAGAACAAGTCGCGCTCGATTCGCTACCTGCGGCCGTGAAAGAAGGACTCCAATCGAAAGCGGGCCAAGGCAAAATTCTGAAAGTCGAGTCGATCACCAAGCATGACAAACTGGTGGCCTACGAAGCAGGTGTACAAAAATCAGGAAAGAAATCAGAAGTTCAGGTAGGCCCTGACGGCAAACCGCTCGATCACGAAGAGTAACAGGCGCTCGAGCAGCTTAGCTCTATTCCGCAACTAGTCGATTGAATAGAGTTTCATGCTCGTGCCGTTTACGCGAGGCAGACGCTCTTTTCGCGACTCGCGTTGCAGGTGCTAGAATTCATCCGAAACCGAACTTGGGCCCTAGCAGGAATCAGCGCATGTTGCAGAGGAGGCCCAATGCGCACACACAAGAACCCCACCACAGGTCTTCCACAAGCCCTTATTCAGCAGCCAGAACGGAGAAGAACATCGATTGAATTCATATTGCGGGCAGCGTTGATCGTGCTGTTTTTGTTTTCCCTGTCAGCATGTAAGAAGAGTCCTCCTGCCCGCTCCAGTAGCCTCCGCAGTGCCGACTGCTGCGCCGCGTACCAGCACAGTGATTCCCTTCCGGAACAGTCCCCGCAGAATGTGACCCGGCTTGCCATCGGCGGGGATGCACGGGATGATCGCTCCGGTGTACTTCCCTGGGCCTTAGGTGAAGCCAAGCGCCGAGGCGCAAAGGCGTTTTTCTTCCTCGGCGACCTGGAACTTACCCGCAGTCTGGATAAGCTCATTGCGCGTCAACTCGCTGCGCTGAATGGACTTCCTTTCTATCCCTTGATGGGGAACCACGAAGTCGAGTTTCTTGGCATCCTTCGCCTTCCCGATAGCGAGCACGCAATCAACGAATTCAAAGAGGACTTCCTGAAATCTCCGGGCCTGAAGCTTGCGCCTCTCAAGTACGTAGTGGCCTATTCGGTGGACCTTCCGGGCGACGTCCACTGGATCGCCATGGACAACGTCAGCCGAAAAGGCGAGGGGTTTGGACCAGAGCAACTAAGTTGGCTGGCGGCAGACCTGCAGGCCGCGTCAACCGCCAAAAAGATCATTTTCGTCGGGATGCACAAGGGGTTGGCCAACAATCCTGTTACCACTCATGCAATGGATGAAGACGGCCCCTCGGCGGTCGCAGACTCCAACTCTGCTCTCGCACTGTTCAAGCAGTACAAGGTCGCTGCGGTGTTCGTCAGCCACAGTCACATGTACGCTGCGTACGATCAGGAGGGAATCCCTGTTCGCCTGACCGGCGGATTGGGAGCCCCGCTGGTGAAAGGTCTGTCCGACATGGACGGCGGACTGCATCATTTCCTTCTGGTCGACGTACCCAATCCGTCATCCAACCAGTCGCCTCCGCAAATTGAGGTCGTCAAGTTTCGTGGCAAGTCTGTACAAGACGAGGACGACGAAGTAAACGAAAAGGAGCGCTAATCGTACCGCAGCGCGACCTACCCTGCTCTGCGGAATCTCGCCGACGTTTCCAAACCCCGGCCGGAATCGTCGTCGCCGGAACCAAGCAGCGCGACCACGCCGCGCAGACTTTCCCACGCTGCTTCGTTCAGCGACGGTTCCGCACTCACCAGATCGCGGATCATATCCCATGCCGCCATGTTCAGCGCGCCCTCCGGCGGCAGCCCCATCGCCAGCGACACAGCACACTGCGGACAAAAACAAATCCGCTGCGCCGACGACTTCTGCCGCGGCTTCACCCCCACAGTCTGCGCAAACATATAAACCGCTACTGATTTATGTCCAATTTCAATCTCGCGTCTGCAACGTAGGCAAAATATAGGTTGCACAGTTCCTTCCTCGCATTGATTATCAGCCTAGGACTAGAATTTACTTTCAGCTAAACACACGTGCACCGGCAAGTACGCAAGAAGGTTCCTTGCCGGATCCGGAGATCACTACGTAGCGGCGAAAATGCAGCCCACAGCGCGAGCTGTGGAAGGCTCTGCGCTGTCGCTAAGAAAAACCACACTACAAAACGATTCCGAGTTATGCTGATTTCGGTGAGTTTATCGGCGGTGTAGGTTCAATGCCATGCTCCCCTTGGAAACCGTGTTGGCTAGAAACGTCCATTTGAGGTTGTGTGACAAACGCAAGCTACTCTCGTAGCTTGATTCGGTTCAGAGAGCCGCTCTATAACAAGGCCTTCCATAGCAAGAAAATAGATCAAATTAATTGGCTTTCGTTTATCGACGCCTGGATTCTTTTGATCGCTGTCGCAATATTGTCGTCGGCAGTTTCCTCCCCCCAAACTCTCGATTCGAAGAAACTAGAAGCTTCCTCTAGTGACTTTGAGGTCTCCGTTGCCCAACTGAAAACACCTAGCAAGGTGTGGCCTCACCTCCGCTCGGCGCACCGCGAACTAAGCAGTGGGAACGTCGCGCAGGCCGCTAGAGAAGTCGATCGCGCACTGCGAATCGATCCTGAATGTGCCTCCGCGTTGGCGATGAAGGCATTCATCGAGTTGGCAGCGAAGAACCCACAAGAAGCAGTCAAGCACGCGGGACGCGCAGCAGAGATCGATCCACACTATGCGCAATCATTTGTCGCGTTGGCAATGGCCTATAACACGCTAGGAGATTTCCAAAATGCCATCACCGCTGCTCGACAAGCGGTAATGATCGGTCCTGATTTCTGGCAAGGACGACTGGAATTGGCCAAAGCTTTATATGGACAGGAACGATTTGTCTCGGCATTACGCGAGTTGGACGAACTGAACAGGGATTTCCCCGATGTACATTTGGTTCGCGCAAATATACTGATGCGCCTCAATCGCCCTGAAGAAGCAACAATCGAGTTCAGCCAGTTCCTGCACGAAGCGCCCAACGATCCGCGAAGGGAGCAAATCCAGCGGATCGTAAATCGCGTGAGTGCGGCCACGTCAGGTCCCTCACACCAATGACACCCCCCACCTAACCCCTTAGATCGCAGGTCTTTCTTCTCCAGCCTATCCACTCTGCGACTGAGCAATAAAAGATTTCGATTCGTTGCAACGTAAATTTAACAATAAAGTCTATTGACATTGTTGACATTGTGAATTATGTTCTCTGCAACGCGGGATCACATTGCTCATGAATCCTCGCCGTCAACTAGCCATGCCCACCCCCAATAGTACGTTGCGATGTTGTAGCTGAACCAGTTTTAGCGGAACCACCAGCCGCACATTTTCGGACGCGGTGTTGTCCGTAAGACCCCCGATTTCTGGATGCTTGAGGGTGGTGCTCTGTCCACGCTGGCCAGGTGAGTGAAAAACTATGCATTTTATTACAAGTAAGTTAATAGATGTAATTGTGTTTAACGATATGAAAAGAAGGATAAATATGACGAACTTGGGGCGATCGTTGTTCTCGGCCGTATCGGTTCTGCTGTTTGCCGCCACACTTCGCGCGCGACGGGCCAATGCTAGGCCCGCCGGGATCGAAAAATGCAACGGAGGCCGGTACTTCTCGTCTCCGGCCGGCTGGCAGATACGTAGCTGCCTATTGGCGCTTCTCATTGCCGGCGTTCTGACCTCGGGACTTCAGGCGCAGATTGTCGAAACCGGGACTATCACCGGTGTAGTACGCGACAACTCGGGTGCGGTCGTCGCGAAGGCCCAGGTAAGCATACGAAATACCGCGACTGGAATAGCGAACAGCACAGTGACGGATTCCCAGGGGCTTTATGTCTCCCCACCGTTGGACCCAGGAGATTACACCGTCGAGTTTGAGGCTGCTGGCTTCGGCAAGGTTCAGGAGAACATAAGGCTTGAAGTCGGCCAGCGAGCGGCTGCGGACGCGGTCCTGGTAGTGGGCAATGCCGCCACCCAGACCGTCACGGTTGAGGCCACCAACGAACTCCTGGAGAGCGAAACTTCAACGGTCTCCAATCTTCGTACCGAGGAAGCGGTCAAAGATCTTCCTTTGAACGGCCGCAACTTCGCTGAATTAGTGGGGCTGGGCGCCGGCGTGGTGCCAGCGCAAACTCAAATTGCAAGCATTCCCTATGCCCAACAGCGCGGACCGTCCTCTTATGCTTTCAACGGCCTTCGCTATCAGGAAAACCACCTGCTTCTGGATGGGATCGGGGACAACGAAAATCACAACGGGTTGGGAGTTGTCATCTTCCCGCCCATCGATGCGGTGCAGGAATTCTCGGAAGAAACCACGGATGCGGATGCGCGCTATGGGCGTGGAAACGCCGGCACCATCAACCTGATTTACAAGTCCGGCTCCAACCACTACCACGGAGAGGTATTCGAATTTCTCCGTAACTCCGCTCTGGATGCCAAGAATTATTTCGATACCGCTGCTAAGCCGGGCTTCAAAATGAACGAGTTCGGCGGCACCTTCGGCGGTCCGCTATTCAAAAGAGATAACCCGAAGACCTTCTTTTTTGCGGATTACTCCGGACAGCGCACTCGACAGGGTTTGACCGACGTAGACACCGTACCGGATTTCAAGTTGACTCCCACCGGCTACGATTTCTCTCCTTACTCGACACCGATCAAGAATCCCACTACCGGAATTCCGTACGCCAACAATTTCATTCCGCTAAGCGATGTAAACACGACCGGCGCAAACATTCTGAACCTTTATCAGAAGTACGCGTCACCGAACGTAGCGGGTGCAACCACCGCCAACAACTTCCTGTTTAATCCGGAGCGCTCGGTAACCGAAGACGCTTTCGATGTGAAGGTGGACCATCGATTCTCCGATGCCGACAGCGCTTTCATCCGCTACAGCCAGTCTCGTGACAGCATCCGTCAGCCGGGCATCCTGCCGGTGCCTTTGGTGGGAGCCGTTATCAGCGGACCCGCTCAGGATCCTGCTCATCAGGCCGTGATCAGTGAAACTCACATTTTCACGCCGACCACGATCAACTCGGCGCGCTTCGGCTGGTCCCGATTTTTCGTCATGGCGCAGAACTGGGACGCGGGGCTGCATCTTCCGACGCAACTCGGTATTCCAGGCGTCGAGGTAGCCGGGAATCCAAGCTCCGATGGTCTGCCCGTCATGACTTTCGCAGGCGACACATCGATTGGCGATGCTGGGAACAGTCCCACGCAGATCGGAACCAATAATTATCAGTTGGATGACAATGTCAACCTCGTTCGCGGCAAGCACTCGCTCGACGTCGGCGTAGAAGTCGTCCGTCTCCAATACAACATGTTTCAGACCGCAGATGAGCACGGCCTGCTGTCGTTCGGCACGGTTTACAGCGGACTGGCATGGACCGATCTGCTCTTCGGAGCCCCGAAGGTCGGACTGTATGAGTTCCAGCAAGGTACTCGAGGCTTCCGGCAGACCGACCTCTCTTTTTATGCGCAGGACAACTACAAAATCACGAGCAGGCTGACGTTAAACCTCGGCGTCCGCTACGAGAACTTCTTAGGCTGGCCGTGGACGGAAGTGGATAACCGTATGTATGACTTCGTTCCCGCCCTGTCGACGACGCAGCTCTTTCAGGTGGGGACCAACGGAGTTCCACGCAGTGGTCTAAGCGGCAACAATCTGAACTTCATGCCACGCGTGGGGTTCGCTCTTAAGCTGACGCCGAAGACTGTCGTGCATGCAGGTTACGGCATGTACTACTCGGCGCCAAATGTCACGAATTCAGATGGAATGTCGATCAATGCTCCGGCGGTGGACTACTGGACGTTTAACAATTCGTCCATCTATGGGGCTGCTGCGCCAAACGGCAGTCCATTCAACTTTGCCTCGAACGGGTTCGCTCACACTCCTGCTACTTCCGCGAGCGCACTGCCTTCAGGCTTGCCGGTTTTTGCCACCGATCCTCATGCCAAAACGCCCTACAGCGAACAGTGGCACCTGACCGTCCAGCGCGAGCTCCTACCCGACACCACACTCAGCGTCGCTTATGTAGGAACCCGAGGAGTCCATTTGGATGATCTGGTGGACATCAATGCCGGTTCGCCAGGCACCACGAGCGTTACGGTCGGACGGCCCTACCCATTCTTCGCGCAGATCTACCAGCTCCAGACTAACCAGATCTCCAGCTACAACGGGCTGCAGGTAACGGCGGAGCGCCGCGCTCGTAATTTGAGCTTCCTGGCCTCTTATACCTACAGCCACGCTCTCGACGAAAACACGAGCAGCCCCGGCACGAACAGCGCTACGGGCAACGCGATGAATCCTTACAATCTCCGCGCGGAGTATGGCAATTCGGACCTCAACATCCCGAATCGCTTTGTGGCCAGCGCCAACTACCAGCTGCCCTTTCAGACCTCCGGTAAGTGGAAGCCAGCAATCCAGGGATGGCAGGTAAATGCCATTCTGCAATACTTCGATGGCTTACCGTTTTCCGTGGTTTCGGCGAACGGAGTGGGCGATGGTCTTACGCCGCGAGCAGAACTCGTCCCCGGCTTTGGCAACGGTTCGCTGTCGACAAGCAAGCGCAACATCCACGAATGGTTCAACACCTCTGCGTTTGTGAGCGTTCCCCTTACCGGGGCGCTGGCGAACGGGCAATGGGGCAATTCTGGACGCAACATTCTTCAGGGCCCGGGAACGAAGAACGTCGATTTCTCACTCTTCAAGAACTTCCAGGTGGCTGAGTCGAAGACGCTCCAGATCCGCGGAGAGTTTTTTAATCTTTTCAACACGCCGCAGTTCAACAATCCGTCCGCCGTTGCCCCCACTCCGGTCGCGACCAGCACCACACTCGTGCCCAACATTACCGCCGGTTCCCCCTACGGCACCATCTCCTCGGCGGGTTCTCCCACGACGTTCCAGAGGATTTCGCGCGAGATTCAGTTGGCGGCGAAGTTCACTTTCTAGCGGAAAAGAGAAGACCGTGAATCCAAGAATGAACGTTGGTCTAATTCCGGAGGGAACTATGGGGGTTTCAGATCTTGTGTTGCTCGCCAAGAAGATTGCCGTAGGGATTCTCGTTACCGTGATTCCCCTAGGCATTCTGACTGGCGGCTTATGGGTCAGTCAGAAAGCATTGAAGAAAAATGTGCAGCCAATCGCCAGCCACTCCGTGGAGGTCTCGCATGCGAATTGATACCGCTGTTCGGAAGAGCATCGTCAAAGGCATTTCGTTGAGTGTCTTCATTTACGCACTCCCTGTGGCCCTGATGTTCCTCAGCTTTAGTCTTCGAGGCCAGAGACCGTGGGAGAGTCCCATTTCTGCGGCTCAGGCCCTCCTGCTTCACCGCTGGAATGAATATGGCGTGTCCGTATTCGTTTTGCTTTTGGGCGTCGTGGAGTTTTTGTTCGGGCTATATGACCGCGAGCACTGGACCGGCAACGAGAAATTGACCGACATCGCCTGCTTCGCTTTTCCCTTACTGTTCCTGCGGCCGTTCATCACCTATTTTGGATTGAAGGTGCTGCCCTTCGTCCTGCCGAACTTGAGAAACACATTTGCGTGGGTGCCGTTCTGGTGGGGCTTCTTCATCATCTGCATTGCCGACGACCTGACACAGTATTGGTATCACCGACTGCATCATCAGATTCCCTGGCTGTGGAGATTCCACCGCACGCACCATTCCGCGCCCTACATGGGAATGTCGATGGCCAGCCGGCAGAACGTGTTCTATACAGTTTTCTTTTCCCAGATCTATGTAACTTCCGTGCTGGTTTATCTGGGACTCGGCGCGTCCGCAATCCTTGTGCAAACCATTAAGAGTGCAATCACGATCATGGCTCACTCCAGCATCCCGTGGGATAAGCCTTTCTACAAATACAAAGTGTTGCATCCGGTGGCGTGGATTCTTGAGCGACTGATTTCTACCCCGGCAACCCATCATGCCCATCACGCCGCCACTACCGACGATGGCGTCGGCTACTACAAGGGCAATTTCGGAAATATGTTCTTCCTGTGGGACGTGATGTTCGGAACCGCGCACATCTCGCGGCAATATCCGAAGGCGTTCGGCATCTCTCACTACGAAGGAGATCCCTGGTATGCACAGGTGTTCTGGCCCGTCTTCAAGTCGAACATAAAAGGAAGCGAGCTTTCGCCTGACGGTCCTGTGGTCAAAGAAGATGTAGCGCCGTCAGGTGCTGCCCAGACGACGCCGCAGGCGGCGTGAGAGCCCACAATTCCGCAGGTCCAAAACTTACCAGGGAAACGAAACAAGAATAGCTATGTCGAGCCAAACCGAAGCGATCACGATTGTGGCAGGAGTTGGCAAGAAGGAAAAAGAAAGAGAATGAAAAAGTTGAATTCACGCATGCGGCGATTGACGAACAGATTTCGAGAGTCGGCCATCTACGCCGTGTTGTTCGCGCTAGTCGTTCTGGGATGGCTTGTGGCGCTGAAAGCGCACGACGAGCAGGTGAAAGACGAGCAGTACCAGCAGCAGAACGCTAACGATCTTGGAGGAGAGGGCGCTTGGCTTTCATCGCTAACCCGTTAGATCTGGCCTTGCCGTCTGCAACCCGGCGAAAGAAGAGTGGTAGCACGGATATTAATCGTTGGCCCGATTAGCAACGCTTTAAGCAATTTATTTGTAAATGGCATAGATCAAGACCAATAGGGGAGCTGCATGAAAAGGAACGGTGTGTTGAAGGTATCGATATTGATCTTAATGCTTGCATCGAGTGCGGAACTCGCACTGCATGCTCAAGAGGCGCAGCCATATCAGGGAGTCGTTGGCCGAACCCTCGCCGAGTCAAAAGAATGGTGGCCGGAACCTGCGAAAGCGCCTGCCGGCGCTCCAAACGTAGTCTGGATTCTCCTGGATGATGTAGGCTTTGGCGCTACTGCCACATTCGGTGGGCTGATCCAGACACCCACCTTCGACGCTCTAGCCGCCAATGGTTTGCGCTATACGAACTTCCATACGACTGCCATCTGCGCCCCAACCCGCTCCGCGCTGCTGACTGGCCGTAACAGCGCATCCGTGCACGTTTCTGGATTTTCACACACCGTTCTGTCCGCCGGATTCCCCGGCTGGGACGGCAGATTGCCTCCCACGGCCGGAACTATCGCAGAAATTCTTCGTGACAATGGCTACAACACATTCGCGGTCGGCAAATATGGCGTGACCCCGGACGAAGAAGCGACCGATGCCGGCCCATTCGATCATTGGCCAACCGAAAAAGGCTTTGATCATTTCCTCGGATTCCTTGGTTCGCAAACCGACCAATACAAGCCCGACCTGGTGGAAGATCGGGCTCACGTCCGTCCCGATGGCCGTCACTTAAGCGCGCAGATCACCGATAAAGCCATCTTTTATATCGATCGTCAGAAGAAGGCGGCTCCCGACAAGCCATTCTTCCTTTATTACGCGCCCGGCGCCACGCATGCTCCCCATCAGGTCGACAAATACTGGAGCGATCAATACAAGGGAAAATTCGACAAGGGCTGGGACGCTTTTCGTGAGGAGGTTTTTGAACGCCAGAAAAAGCTTGGCATTATCCCTGCCAATGCGATACTTCCCGATCGCAACCCGAACATCAAGGCCTGGGATCAATTGTCAGCGGACGAGAAAAAGCTCTATGCGCGCTTCATGGAAATCTATGCGGGTTATCTGACGTACACAGATTATGAAGTCGGCCGTTTGATCAATCACTTAAAAGAGATCAACCAGCTCGATAACACGCTTGTATTCGTCATGCTCGGCGACAATGGCGCAAGCAAAGAAGGTACTTTGAACGGAGTTATCGATCAGGGTTTCGTGCGCAAGCCCGCAACCGAAGAAGAAACTATTGCTTATAACCTGAATAAGATTGGGGAAATCGGCACGTCCGACGCTACCAACGGAAATTATCCGCTCGGCTGGGCGCAGGCAGCAAACACGCCTTTCAAGTTCTGGAAGCAGGATGCGAACAGTGAAGGCGGCACGCGCAACGGCCTCATCGCCTTTTGGCCGAAAGGTATCAAGGACAAGGGAGGAATTCGTACTCAGTACAACCACGTGATTGACATTTTTCCGACAACACTGGAACTACTTGGCATTAAGGCACCCGAGCAGATCCGAGGGATCCAGCAGCAGCAAGTTGAGGGCACTTCATTCGCCTACTCGATTGCCGACGCCAAAGCACCTTCGCGCCACACGCTGCAGTATTACTACATCTTTGGTGCGAGATCGATTTATCACGACGGATGGAAGGCTGAATTGGCGTATCCAAGCAGCTTTGTCACCGGGAACTTCCAGAGCAAAGAGCCTTTTGATGAAAACGCCTGGGAGCTTTACAACCTCAACGAGGACTTCAGCGAGCGAATTGACTTAGCGAAAAAATATCCCGAAAAACTGGCTGAACTAAAAGCTCTGTTCGAAGAGCAGGCTAAATCTCATCATCTCTATCCCTACATCACATGGGACGATGTGTTTAATGGACGAATTCATCGCACCCCGGGCTCCAAGTCATTTTTTGAGGCTGTGAAAGATGTAACCAAGAGCGGTGAGAACCAGTAGGTTTGGTCATATGAATTCATCACACACAGATCGCCAGTCATGGATTTGGGCAGCGCGCATTCTGCTGCTCGTCGTGGCCGTCTGCGGGATCGCGCAAAATCGCGCTAGGGGAAATCAAAGTGCCATCCCACAGAGCAACGCTCATTGTGACGCCGGCGTTTCCCGTCATTCGTTGCACGCGGTATCGCTCAACGAAGCGGCAGAAGTCTCTGCCCTGCCGGAATCAGGGGCGCATAGCTCTTCCAACGGCATGGTCTGGATTCCCGGTGGCCGCTTCTGGATGGGAACCAATCACATGGAAGATGCGCAGCCAGTCCACCAAGTAGAAGTGAAAGGCTTTTGGATGGACCGCACCGACGTCACAAACGAAGAATTCGCGCGGTTCGTCAAGGCCACCGGCTACGTGACCATCGCCGAGCGCCCGCTCGACCCACAAGAATTTCCTAACCTCGCGCCAGACGAGTTAACTCCAGGCTCGGTTGTATTCACGCCACCGACAGGTCCAGTGCCGCTGGATCATCCGCTTGCATGGTGGAGGTTTGTGAGAGGCGCGAACTGGCGCCATCCGGAAGGCCCCAACAGCGACCTGCAAGGCAAAGAAAAATACCCTGTGGTCCACATTGCATGGTCCGATGCCGTGGCTTACGCGAAGTGGGTGGGCAAGCGCCTTCCGACTGAGGCCGAGTGGGAGTTCGCGGCACGCGGCGGACGCGACCAGCAAGATTATCCCTGGGGTAACGAGCTAAATCCCAACGGCAAATGGATGGCCAATACATTTCAGGGACACTTCCCGAACAAAAACAGCGCTGAAGACGGTTATGCGGGCGTTGCGCCGGTCGCGTCTTTTCCGCCGAACGATTACGGCCTGTATGACATGTCAGGAAATGTCTGGCAGTGGGTAGAGGATTGGTATCGTCCCGATTACTACGCGCAGCTTCAGCAAGACGGAGGAGTCGCGGCCAATCCTCAAGGCCCGCAGAACAGCTACGATCCGCAGGAAGTTGGGGTTGCCAAGCGCGTACAGAAGGGCGGATCGTTTTTGTGCACCGATCAGTATTGTGAACGCTACATGCCGGGAGCACGCGGCAAGGGAGACCCCGAGACGGGAACAAACCATTTGGGCTTTCGCTGCGTGCACTCGCAATGAAAGTTCAAAGAGTCATACGAAATTATTGCATCGCTGCCAAGAAACCAATGAAACGTCGTGGGCGACGACGATTGAGCCAATAGGCACTTACTTGATATCAGCTTCCCTGGTCTCACGTGCGGTCGGTATCTTAACTTCTGTGATGTGAATTTGATTCTTGTCCGGGTACAGGTATGCTTCCGCGTGCACGTAGTGTCCTTCATGACCGTTGAGCACCTCCGGATTGTTCACCTTCCAGGCTCTTTGTTCGGTTACGAACCTCAATCTCTCGCCATCTTCCTGAACTGTACCCATGATGGTTGTTAGCCGAGCCCCTATGTCCGCCGGAGTCTTCGGTGCTTGATTGGGCGCGTCCTGAGAGAGCGCGACGACGACGCTTAGGGTAAAGCACAGAAATAAAACAGCAAAGAAAGGAGTTTTCAAGGAAGGGCGTCTCTGTTCCAAACGATTAGAGCCTTGGTGCTTTTAAGGCGGGAAGGCGGTATTACCCGCCCTCTCGTGCGACATGCTCACAAACATCAGACTGCTACAGCGACGTTATGAAAGGTCGAGGCAACGGCCTCGAACGTATGAACCTTGGGCGTTCCATCGATCATTCTTGAACATGTTTTCAGCACCTCTGGGTAAGCATTGGTATTGTAGGCTTCTGCATTAGCTTTGCTTTCCCACAAACTTATCGCAACCACATCCAGGCTTCCTGGATTTGACAATGTGATTTCGTCCTTGAAACCCTTCTGCTTGCGGAGCAAGGGAAGAATCTCATTCTCGAAAGTGCGAGTGTAGTCAGAAAGCGTATTGGATTTCAGATGAACGGAGACTTGGCGTGCAAACATAATCGACCTCCTAAAGGTCATTATCACTAAGAGGAGATAACTTCAGATGGGCTGACTTAGTTCAGAGAACCTGAAAGAGGGGGAAAGGTGGAAACCACCTCACATCCAACGCTAGTCCTTTGGACCAGCATTGTCAAACTATCGAACCATGTGTAGCAGAGATTCCCTCAAAGCATAGTACACACGATCGTGATGTTGCGGTCAGCCACGTTGTTTGCCCTGAGCCAGTCACGGTGTGCTATCGCTGCTTCCAGGCTTGAAAAGCATTTGACCCCAGCCTCGGGGCAGTTGACGACTTCAACACGATAATTTGTCATCCCATCAGCCTAGCAGGAAACTGAATGAAGGAACCACCCCAACTACGGATGTTACCCTTTCAACACTCTTTGGATTGCTAAAAACTTGTTCAGGCGTCTGCCTGTTCATCGTCGATGCGTAAACACCAAATAGTCGCCAAAACCATCGATTTGACGGCCCTATCGTATCAGCGTAGGATTGAAGATGAGTGAGTTACGTCCTTTCCTCTTTCAGGTTCTCTGAACTAAGTCAGCCCATCTGAAGTCCGCTCCTCTTAGCTGCGACAACTCAGGAGGTTCACTGTGATTGACCCAAAGAGTACTATTCTGTCGAAGCCCGTCCATTCGCTACCGGCACAATCCTTGATCGAGGACGATACCTTTCTAGAATCGGCGATACAGACTCGTACTTACCAACTGTACGAGCTTCGAGGCAGAACAGATGGCCGTGCAGAGCAGGATTGGTATCAAGCACAGGCCGAGCTGAGAGGCCGTAGCAAGCAAGCGTAGATAGCACAAATGTACGGCGCGCTCGACGCGGACGCGGGCGAAGCCGATGACGCCGCGCAGGCGCTGGAAGGCGTCAAGGAAGAATCGAAAGTCGGCACGCGCACCACGCTCGACGTGCTCAATGCGGAACAGGAACTGCTCGACGCAAAAATCGATCAGGTCAAATCCCAACACGACCGGGATCTCGCAGTGTTGCAATCAAGACCGCCACCGGCCAACTGACCGCCGACAATCTCAAGTTGCCGGTAAAATCCTACGACCCCAAGCGTCATTACGACGATGCGAGGGACTTTGGACTCCATAACCTTCGGCACACTCTTAGCAATTGGCTGGTGAATAAGGCGAAGACCGATCCGAAAACGGTGCAATCGCTTTTGCGTCACAGCAAGATTCAGACGACGCTCGATTTGTACACGCAAGGCTATAGTGATGAGACGCGCTCGGCTCAAGGACAGTTCCTGAATGCCGTAGGCCTCACGTAGAGGGTGCAGTAATGCTGTGGGGTTGAATTGTGGGTTGGGATTTTTGCTGCCATTCCTTCCAACTCACTGAAAAGAATGGCGGGGACGACGGGACTCGAACCCGCGGCCTCTGCCGTGACAGGGCAACAACGACGTGTAACTTATTGGATTTTAACGGTACTGACAGCCCGTTCTTGATCCTCTAAGGAACTCTTTGACCCGGTCAATTGGACCCGGATCGGACCCAGATTTGGAGAGAAGTGCCGCACTCGAACGATCTTGTCGAACGAGCGTCTCCTGCAGTAATGAGTGCATCGGCTTGTCCCTATCGTGTTGGCTGCAAACTACAGGTCGAGGTCGCTTAACCCCGGGTGATCATCGGGACGACGCCCGAGCGCCCAGTGATACTTGCGCTCTGACTCCAGAATGGGAATGTCGTTGATTGATGCAAACCGTGAAACCATGAGTCCATCATCACTGAATTCCCAGTTTTCATTGCCGTAGGAGCGGTACCAGTGATCCGAGTCATCGTGCCACTCGTAAGCGAAGCGAACGGCAATGCGATTTCCGGTGAATGCCCACATTTCTTTGATGAGCTTGTAGTCAAGTTCTTTGGCCCATTTGCGAGAGAGGAAAGCAATGATTTCGTTTCGCCCGTTGATGAACTCCGAGCGGTTCCTCCATCGTGAATTGATCGCGTAGGCAAGAGCCACTTTTGCGGGATCGCGAGTATTCCAGCCATCTTCGGCGAGGCGCACCTTCTGAATCGCGCTCTCGCGGGTGAACGGAGGCAAAGGGGGACGAGATATCGTTTGAGTTGCCATTTCTCCTCCTTAGCACTGCTCAAAACTCGATGTTCCCAATCATTTCTGCGTCCTCATGAACTGACTTACCAGAGCCGCAATTTCATCCGCTGCCGTATCCAGTGCGAAATGCCCCCCGTCGACGATGTGGACTTCAGCGTTGGGCACATCTCGCCTATAGGATTCCGGTTCCGAGGGGTCAAACGATGACTCATACTTGCCCCAAATCACCAGCAGGCGCGGCTGCTTTTCACGCATCCAAGCTTGCCACTTGGGATAGTTTTCGACGTTGGTGCGGTAGTCGTAGAAGAGGTCACTCTGAATCTCGATCTGGCCGGGCTGATTGAGAAAGTAAAATTCGTCCGTCCAGAGATCAGGGTCATGGCGTTCCACGTCTGGATCGCTTCCGACATGGCGCGTGCGCGTCGTCTGCAACGACAGCAGGTTGGTACGTAGCGCGCTTTCGTTGGCGGCACGGTCGGCCCAAAAAGCCCGACGCGTCTTCCAGATCGCGCCCAGACCCGTATTGTGGGCCACCGCGTCTTGGACGATGAGCGCCTCGACCCGCTCCGGGTGCGCCAGAGCCATGCGAAAACCCACGGGACCACCGTAATCCTGCATGTAAAGCGTGTAACGGGAGAGCCCAAGAGCTTCGGCGAAGTGATTCATGGTTTCGGCGATGTGATCGAACGTATAGGCGAATTTTTTCGCGTCCGGCCAGTCGCTGTGTCCGAAGCCGGGGTAATCGGGCGCGACTAGGTGAAAGCGATCGGAAAGCCGAGAGAACAGGGGCTCGAACATCCGCGATGAGGAAGGAAGCCCGTGCAACAGTAAAAGCGTTGGCGCATCTTTCGGCCCGGCCTCTCTGTAAAAGATGGAGAGTCCATCTACCTGTATCGTGCGATAAAAAGTCGGGTATTTCATGGGGCGTTCCTTTCCTTGGGCGTGGGCCGGTAGTTGAAATATTGCGAGGATCATAGAAACCACGAGCACCATACGAGAGACCTGCAAGATTCGGGGCCCGGGGGACGAGTAGAAAGGGTGCATGATTTACCTCCGCGTTTAAAAGTCTTACGCCGTGGGCCGGACGACGAACTCCACGTCGGCTGGTTGCTCCATGGCGTAAGCGAATGCGCGTGCGATCGAGTTGGTCTGCCCATAATCGACTAGCACCTCAACGTGCCTCGCTCGGACTGCAAGGCCCGACCTATCGGGAACTGACCGGTGGTCGATCTAGCGACAGCACAATCCTCTGCGCGAAGCGAGAGGCGGCTCTGCCCAGGCCGAGAAATAGAATCGGCTCAATCAGCTCCAATTCCATCAAGACGAATTTGCCTTCGTGTTCCAATCCATCAACGCGCGCGTACAGGGGTTGGTATTCAACCCTCCGCAACGCTTCGGTTGCTGCATCGATGACCGATCGGCTGGGAACGAACCCGCGGACGCTTCCTCCAAAGTCTGTTTGCACTCGGAAATCGCCGGTGGCCGGAAGCTTGCATACGGCGTGACTGAATTCTCCGTGAAAGAAAATGAATGAACTTTCGCCTTGAGTCTGAATCTGGGGCATGAACTGCTGCACCATGGCCGGACCGCGCAGAATCTCGTCTGTATCCCTGGGGACAAGCCTCGTCCCGTGGGCGGTGGCTGAGACCGTGGGTTTCACGACCGCACAATCCCAGCCGTGTGCTGCGAGAACATCACTCAAGCTCGCTTCCTCGTTTTCGGACAGCCAATGGGTTTCCGGAATCGTAATGCCGGACTGCTCCAGCCGCCGGAGGTACCGCTTGTCGGCGTTCCAACGCACCAAAGCCCCACTGTTTTGAAGATCTACATCGCGCGATTCCACAAGGGAGATCCATGCGAAGAACTCAGGCAGTCGAAGGTGGTAGTCCCAGCAGGAACGAATGATGACTTGGTCAAATTCACTCCAGTCGGTTTCTTGGTTGTCCCAAACCACTGCTTGCGCCTCAATGTCAAAATCACGAAGGAGGGGAATGAGAAGCTGATCATCGGCACTCAGCTTCGGACATCCGCGATGAGTCGCTAGCGCGACGGTTCTCATGCCACCTTCTCCTCTAACATGTGGTGAGGGCTAAAGCCTTCTGCCCCTTTGACCACCTCGCACCAGCCAACGCGTTAGAAGTCCTGCACGGTTGGGCGGATCACCATCTCATCGACTTCCACCTCGACCGGCTGCTCGATTGCGTAAGCGATCGCTCTCGCGATCGCGCTGGCCGGGATGGCCATTTTCATGAACTCGCGTAAATTCTTTCTGGTCGCTTCGTCCGAACTGCTTTCCGCCAGCTCTGTGGCAATCGCGCCAGGTGAAATGATCGTGCAGCGAATGTTTTGGGAATGCAGCTCCATCCGCAGCCCTTCCGTCAACGCGCGCACGGCCGCCTTGGTGGCGCAGTAGACCGTCCCGCCGGGGGCGAACATTTTGATCCCAAAAACCGAAGCAATATTGATGATGTGGCCCGTCTTCTGCTTCTGCATGTGTGGCAGGGCCGCGGCAACCCCATATAGAAGTCCTTTGATATTGACGTCAATCTGCCGGTCCCATTCATCTACCTTAAGGGCCTCGATCGGTGCGATGGGCATAATACCCGCGTTGTTGACGATCACATCGACGCGGCCGAAATTGTCGACGGCCTTTTGGATGAGCGCTTCAACTTCTGCCCACTTCGTCACATCGCAGGCAAATCCGATAGCCTTGGCGCCGGTGGCCGAGATATCTTGAACCACTGCGTCGATTCGGTCCTTGCGGCGTGCTCCCAATACGACTTTGGCTCCTTGTTGCGCGAGAACTTTTGCGGTGCTTTCCCCGATGCCGCTGCTGGCTCCGGTAATCACTACAACTTTGTTCGTGATATTTGACATTTCCATTCTCCCCTTTTGTCCTTATTTAAGAATTTGCTTTTCACGGCGGGCTGCGCTCCACTGCATGATGGGCGCCGCGATTTCAGATACCTCCTTGACCAATGAGGTCAAGAAAGTCGGTACATCCGTGCAAGTCGAAAGATTGGCGCTTTGCCCGGCCCACATCGGCACAAGATCTGCTCGACCCGCAGCGTCTGCTGCGATTGTGAGATTTCTGACGAGTTCCCGTTGCAACGGATACGGCAGGATCTCGGTCCCGTTCCGGTTCAAGTCCTCCATCACGCGGTTATGGATTGCCCGTGCGAGTCTTCCCGTGAACCCTTTTGTCAAGGCAGTATGTCCGGCATTGCGTCGTCGCAAAGTTTCCCGATGAAGGGGGGAGGCGCCTGATTCTTCGCACGCCAGGAATACCGTTCCCATTTGGACGGCTTCTGCGCCCAGAGCCAGTGAGGCGATTACACCTCGTGCATCTCCTATTCCCCCCGCCGCAATCACTGGCACATCGACGATGTCAACGACTTGTGGGACTAACGACAGCGTGCCGGTGAGCGAATCCTCCGCGGGCCGGAGAAAAGATCCGCGATGCCCCCCTGCTTCGAAGCCGGAAGCAACAACAGCATCCACGCCGGCCTCTTGAAGCGCCGCACCCTCATCGGGCGTTGTCGCCGTGCCGATGGTGACGATGCCTTTCGTTCGGCACTCCTCCAAGATTTCTCTTGCCGGAATTCCGAAGATGAAGCTGAACGCCGGTACGCTCGCGTCCAGTAACACGCGGACCTGCTCTTCAAATCGCTTCGGCGAATATGGCTTGTACCTTGGACGGGGTGCCCCCAAGGCAGCAAGATCAGCGACTAGCGGTGCCAGGCTCCTGTTGAACGCGTTTTCATCTGCTGCTCGCGCACCTCCATCCTCCATTGACACCCATAGGTTCATCGCGAACGGTTTCGATGTAAGGGAGCGAATCTGTGCGATCACGTCCTTGATCGCTCCCGGCACCAAGCTGTGCGCGCCAAACGATCCGAGCCCGCCAAAGTTCGACACTGCGGCCGTCAGGCTTTGCGATGACAACCCGCCGAGTGGCCCCTGAACGATGGGATACTCGATCCCGAGCTTGGCGGTAAGCCGGTTCTGGTTCCACGAGGCAGGCATGATCACCCCTTGTAAGTGAAGCCATTGCACCGAACGTTTCGCTAGCGTCGATGCGCTGGAATCTGGCCCTCCCTGATTTTGGTTTGAACGCTACCGATCCACTTATGCCACTGATTTCTTCTTGGCGTTGAGTGCCGGTAGAAGAAGTTTCACAAGCGCTTCATCAGAGAACGGATTCTGACCTGAGATCACCTCGCGATCTTGAAGGACGTAGCTCTTCCAAGGCTCGACCACACTTACGTCACCGCCCGCCGTACGCAAGGCGAAGTCCGGGTAGAAGAACACCTTGCCACCAATCTCAATCGGCTCCCGCTGCTGCTCTTCCGCTGTCGAAAAGATGGTCAACTTATATCCGGAATATATCCAACCTTTAGCCTTTGCCCGCGCTCCGGCGGCATCGCCCGCCTTCAGCGCGTCGACCACCTCCGTCGAATTCGGAAGAGCCGCGAGAAGTGAAATCGGGCCATGGCAGAGCACTGCCGTAGGCTTCGACGTTTTGTGAAAGTGTCTCAGCACGGTGCCAGCGTCGGGATCATCGAGAAGATCGATCATCGGTCCATGACCGCCGGGGACGAAAACGGCGTCATATTGATCCAGGCCCGATGCGACGACGTCCGCGATGCGTTTTGGATCTCTGAGCCCAGCCAGGCTGTCGCGGAATAACATATAGTCCTGAAGCTTGGCCGCGTCCCCGCCGAAGAAATCGGCGACCTCTGAATTCACATCCGGTTGGGGCGCGTTGCCTTTGGGGTTGGCGAAGGTGATTTCGTAGCCCTCCTGCATGAGGGCGCGCACCGGAACCGTCAGCTCGTTGAGGTAGTAGCCAGCGCCCTTATAAACCTTGCCATCTTTCAAGGGCAACCCGCGACCGCTCGAAACTAATACCAAGACTTTTCCTTTTGTTTTCATCTTAATTTCTCCTTTTTGAAATTGAATCTGTTTTCCTGAGAGCCACTCAATCTCTCCTTGACTCTTCGCATCTGAGCGTCTGCCTCGCTTGAAGCCTCTGTTATCCAGCTGTCTCGAAAATGAGTTCCAACGCGACCGATGTACCGAGTGGAAGGCTTGCGACGCCATACACTAGCCGGCAGGGGTTCTTGTCTTTGCCGAAGACATCTTGCAAAAGCTCCGAAGCGCCGTCGGCGATTTTAGGCTGATCGCGGACATCGCCCGAAGTGGCCACTGCGACTCCCAGCCGGACGATCCGCTTCACTTTGTCGAGCGATCCCAAATGCTGCTTGGCGACGGCAAGGCCATTCAGCGCCGCCAGGCGGGCAGCTGCGTGCCCTGCTTCCACATCGAGTTCCGCGCCTACGCGCCCGATAAATTTGGCTTCGCGGCCAACAGTCGGAAGCATTCCGGTGAGAAAGAGCAGGTTGCCCGTCTGCACCGCTTCCGCGTAGATGCCGAACGGTTCAGGCGGCGGTGGAAGCTTGATGCCGAGTTGTCCTAACCGCTGCTCGGCAGTGGCAAGACGAGAGCCATCCCCGTCTAAGGTTCTATCTTTTGAACTCGTATTCATTAGAGCCCGCTCCAGCTTCGGTTTGATCGTCCAAAATCTGATTGTTCACAGTGCCCCCATCTGAGGCTGTGCCGATGTGAATGCTCAGCGCTTTCCCACGAAATCTCCCAAGCGATTTTCTGCATCGCCAGGTTTGCAAAAGCCTCGGTCTAATAGCGTTTTGATTCTCTGCTGGGTGGCCGGTCGTCCCATCGAAGCAACGCACGCGTCCCACCCGGATTGGATTTCGATATCAGGCGGCAGACTAGCAACATCGACCAAGCGCTTGGTATCCATGATTGTTTGTTTGTCGAAGGAGGCGATTCGGGTAGCAAGCGCATCGACAAATGCGTCAAGATCAGTATCCGGCAACGACCGATTCACATAGCCGTAGCGCTCGGCCAGGTCGCCTGAGACGTCATCCGCGCTCAGAATTACTTCCAGGGCGCGTCCTCTTCCCATGAGGCGCGACAGTCGCGCCATTGGGCCACCGCCAGGCACCAGACCGGCGCCAACTTCGAACTGCGACAAGATGGCTTTTTCGCGACTCGCGAAACGCATGTCGCAGGCAAGGGCAAGCTCACTTCCCATACCAGTCGCCCGGCCTCGAATCGACGCTATCGATACGACAGGTGCACGACTCAGGCGCACCATCATCTCGGGCCATGGATGCAAGCCGGTGGGCCCAGGAGGGAGATGTGCCAAATCGTCAAGTTTTGCAAGAAAATCCAAATGAATCAGAAAGAAACCTTCAACAGCACTGTCAAAAACCACGACCTTAACCTGCGCGTCAGTTTCGATGGCCGTGATGGTCTCGCCCACTTGCGGAAGCATCTCCGGACCGAAGATGTTGAGTGGCGGATGGTCGATGGTGACTCGCCAATACTCAGGCGAGCGCCGGGCCAGACGTATCTCAGCAGTCTTTGTTGCTGCGTGATCCTTCATGTTTACTGTCTCCCCATCATTTGGTTTCATGTTTGATTTTGCATTGCGGTCGTCTCATGAGGCGCTTTTATCACGCGACTTTGGTGAGGTGGTCCCGCGTAGGGAAAGTCGATTAACAGATCGCCATGAGGTCCTACTTTGTCTTCTGTCACCTTCCCATTTGTCATGACGCGAATAAACGAGTCAAACGCATCGTCGGTAAGTGCTCGGCCGTTATCAGGAAAACGCACCGGGCGCGTAGAGTCGTAAGGCAGAACGTCTGGGAGCAATGTTCCCGCCACTCGCTTCGCCTCAGCCGGCGAATATCCCCCTGTGTGCTCAAGAGCGTGCGCGAACCCGGCAAGGAAGCGCCCATCATGCGCGGGCTCACCCGCAAGGTAGGCATCTCTTTCTTCGACAAGTATGACCGCTTGTGCAGGACGGGCTCCGCGCTCTACTTGGATCCATGCGCCGCCATCACCTGGCGTAAGCGTGCGGGCCCACAAGCGAACCTCTTTTGCTCCCAAAGCAGAGTTGGGTAACTCAAGAACGATGCTGCACACATCTTTGTCGGCGAAGAAATCGTCGCCCGTGAACTGCAACTTGTTCTTCGCGCCTTCAACGTCGCAGAAGAAAGGGTCGCTGCGCCAGCCGGCGAAGAAGCGGGTATTGCCTGCCTGCGTAATCCTCGCCTCACGCCCTATTGAAACTGTCGCCGCCTCGACGATCACCCGCCCGCCATCGCCGGTACCGGAGGCTTGTGGGCCATCAATGCGGCGGAGAGTCGCGGTTTGGGCGCCCCGCTCGAACGCTGAGAAGCGCACCCGGTACGCGATATCGGCAACCGCATCACCATCGGTGTCAATCTTTAGTTCGTACAGCGCTTCGGGTGCGAAAGGCTCAGTCGTAGTAGGCCCAGGAGGGTTTTCGCCGGCAGACGGATGCACATTCATAATCAGGATGGATTTCCCAGTGTCTCCCGGTTTGGGAAAGGCATACAGATCCGTGAAATCCAGTCGAGCGTCCCCATGAGGAAAGCTGAAGTCAGGGCCGGAATAATGGTGCGACATTGATCAGTCCTTCTCTTGCGATTCTGTTCTGTCCTGCGAGGGTCAGAACGCGGCAGCACCGGCAACGGCGACAGTATGATCCTGATCACCGGAACCACCGCTGACTCCAATCGCTCCTACCACCTTGCCATCGCGCTTTAGCGGGATGCCGCCAGCGAAGATCATGATCTTGCCGTCGTTTGACGCATGAACACCGAAGAATGGGCCTCCTGACTGAGCATATTTTGCTAACTCTTTCGTTTCGATGTCGAATGCGCGCGACGTGTAGGCCTTCTTCAGAGCGATATCAATGCTGCCAATCCAGCCGTTGTCCATGCGAATGTGGGCTACGATATTTCCGCCTTCGTCAGCCACTGCGATGTTCATGGGCTGGCCGATTTCCATCGCTTTTTTCTCGGCCGCGCTGATTACGCGGCGGGCATCTTCTAATTTCACTGCGGTCATGGTTCTCCTTCGTTGCGTGTGTCGTACAAACCCGGCTTACAGCACGTTGAGCGTAACGTCGATGTTGCCCCGTGTAGCGTTGGAATATGCACATGTCGTGTCGTGCGTGGCATCCACAATGGCCTGGGCAACTTCGCGCTCCAAGCCCGGCAGGCTGACGTTAAGCCGTGCCCGGAGGAAGTAAACGTCGCCAGAATTGCACAGGTCTATTTCGGTATCGACGGCTGCGTCAGCCGGAAGTTTGACCTTCATCTTGTTGGCCACGAGCCCCATCGCACTAATGAAACAGGCTGACCAACCAGCGGCAAACAACTGCTCCGGATTGGTGCCGGTCCCTGGAACTCCGGGAGCCGAAAACTTAACATCTAAGCGGCCATCATCACTGCGCGAGGCGCCGCCGCGCCGACCGCCCGAAGTATGGGTCTTGGCTGTGTACAGCACCTTCATCACTTTCTCGGTTGAACCAGCTACTGCGTGAGTTTTTTGATAAATGGTCATCCTGATTTCTCTGTGCTTCGGTCAAAGCCGGCAAAATGCAGTGAAATGATCAAAACAGCTGCTAGCAAAACAACTGTCGCGAGCCAGTTCCTTGACGCCTCTGCCCTGCGCGTAATTCTGAGTAAACCCCACATCCGAAACGTCGTTGTTCGGTTTTATGCTGGAATGGTCGGAATCTTGCTAGATTTTTCATGCGCCGCCCGAGAGAGAGGACTCTAACGACCGACACATGGGCATGGAGGCTTGTCTTGGAGGATCAAAGACGCGTTGGAATTAGGTACGGCGTGGCCAGCCAAAACTATTGACGGACGGGGACTCACGCGGTCGCGAGGAGCGATCAGCTACGAATGCTGGAGGCGATAGAGGACAGCGCAAGTTCGGCCTTTGCGCGAATCGCATCTGTATTGGCATTTAGAAAGTCGAGAAATGTGCGCAATATGACTGAGGTCTCGCCTCGTGACCACGCCACGATTAGGTCGAGATGCAGATCCGGCACAAGCCGAACGAACTGCACACCATTGGACCGCAGATTACTGATGGAGGCGGGGACGATGGCTACGCCTTCCTCTGCCTCAACCAATGAGAGGATCGTCTGCATCGAATTCGGCTCATTCTCGACCTGCGGAGAAAAACCTTGAGAGCGGCACGCTCCCACGATTGTGTCGAAAACACCGGGAGCTCCCTGCCGGTGAAAAAGTATGAACCGTTCTTTGGCAAGGTCAGCAAGCCGAATCTTTTTGCTCTTTAATTTTAACTTTCGTGATCGAGGGACGACCGCAACCAGGGGGTCGCGTAGCAATACTCTCGATTGTCGATTCTTACTACGCTCGAGCGAGAGGGTCCGCGTGATGGCGATATCGATTTCACCTCGGTCGCATGCCTTGTCCAGTTCGGCGGGATACAGATCATGAAGTGCGAGCTTTACGTTCGGATATTCCAGTTTGTATCGGCGAATGAGATCCGGCAGGAAAGAAAGAGTTGCCGAACCGATAAACCCGATCGAAAGCCTCCCAACTTTGCCTTCGGCGGCCCGTTTGGCAGTGAGAATGGCAGTCTCCGCCTGTTGAAGGATACGAACGGCGTCCTCATAAAATATCTCGCCTTCCGGCGTCACACGCGCGTTGCGATGAGCTCGTGAAAAGAGTTTCAGTCCTAGTTCGT